>JRYL01000486.1_pt1 | contig 20047 bp, 21 predicted proteins | sample 235391 | NCBI WGS metagenome assembly JRYL01 (sample SAMN03074223, study PRJNA261481) | activated sludge metagenome | biome: Wastewater Treatment Plant; feature: Wastewater; material: Activated sludge; isolation source: activated biomass of a wastewater treatment plant treating wastewater from... ...
CGCGGCGGCGCTTTCTGGCCGTGGCCACGCACGACATCCGCCAGCCGGTGCACGCACTGCGGCTGTACGCCGACATGCAGCAGCAGGACCCGGACCAGGTGGACGACCTGGCGCCGCGCATCGTCAAGTCCAGCGCCGCCGTCAACAGCCTGTTCGACAACCTGTTCGACCTGGCGCTGCTGGACTGGGGCCGCCTGCACCCGGTGCCGCAGCCGGTGTGCCTGCACGAACTGCTGACCGACATGGAGGTGCAGGCCCGCCCCGCCATGCACGACAAGGGGCTGCGGCTGCGCCTGCGGACCAGCCGCGCGCTGCAGTGTGCCAGGGTGACGACGGACCGCGTGATGATGCAGCGCATCCTGGGCAACCTGGTGGCCAATGCCATCCGCTACACCGATCAGGGCGGCGTGCTGCTGGCGCTGCGCGGCACGCTGTCGGCGCCGCGGCTGGAGGTGTGGGACACCGGCGCCGGCATCGCGCCGCACGAGCAGGCGCAGGTGTTCCAGGAATTCTTCAAGTCCGGCCAGCACACGGGCACGCAGGACGGCTTCGGCCTGGGCCTGACCGTGGTGCAGCAGCTGGCGCGGCAGACCGGCTGCAGCGTCAGCGTGCGCTCGCAGCTCGGCCGCGGATCGGTGTTCCGCATCGCGCTGCCGCCGGCCAGCGTGCACAGCGGCTGCGCGCCCGGCTGACGCAGCGCTGCCATCCAACCGGCGCAGGTCGGCGTCAGCACGCCGCGGAAAGCTTCTAAAAAAATAGCAATCGACGCCGGTGCGCCACCGCCCCGGCGCCCACGCCCACGCCCGCTGTCAGGCCTGACCGACAGCCGCAGCGGGCCTTCGGCGACAGCCGGCGCGTGCTGCACGCTGCACAGTGGTCCCATGCCGGCTCACCGGCGCCAACTGCCAAGCCAGCGCCCCGCGAGCCGATCCGACGAACCCACCGAGACAAGGAGCCGACATGGCCAACGACCTGAAGAACACCCAGCCGCCCGAGGAGCCGCCCACCGCCGCACCGGCCGGCATCCCATCGCAAGACCCGCGCCTGAAGGCGCAGGAACCGCTGACGCCCGCAGAGCGCGCATCCGAAGCCAACAGCGTCGTCATGGGCGGTGGCATGGCCGCGGGCGCCGCGGCGGGCGCGGCCATCGGTACCGCCGTGGCGGGCCCGGTGGGCGTCGTCGTGGGCGGCACCATCGGTGCCATCGCCGGTGCGCTGGGGGGCTATGCCGCCGTCAGCGCCGGCGACCCGAATTACGACTACTGGCGCGACAACCACATCGGCCAGCCCGGCTATGTGGAAGGCTACAGCTACGAGGACGACTACGCCCCCGCCTACCGCCTGGGTTACCAGGGCCGCGGCCGCTATGCCGACCGCCCCTGGGAGCAGGCCGAAGCCGACCTGCGCAACGACTGGGAGTCGCTCAAGGGTCAGTCCCGCCTGACCTGGGAGCAAGCCCGCCTGGCCAGCCAGGCCGCATGGCACCGCGTGGAGCACGCGCTGCCCGGCGATGCCGACGGCGACGGCCGCTGAGCGCAGACCACCAGCCCGCATCAAGCGGGCTTTTTCATGCCGCGCGCCACGGCAGCGCGACAATAGCCGGGTGCGGCCGGTTGGCCGCTGGTTTTTTCGCGCATCATCCTGATCATGCAGTTGCCGTTCATCTCCTTGCCTCGCGCCCGCGCCCTCACCGCCGTCATCGCCGGCCTTGGCTGCGCCGCGCCGGCGCTGGCCACGCTCGATGTCGAGGCCATGGCGCCGCAGGAGGCCTTCGCGGCGTCCGGCCCCGCGCTGCACCTCGCCCAGACCAGCACCCCGCCCGCGCCCGGCGTGGCCGCCGCCGGCGAAACCGCGCCCGGCACCCCCCCCGCCGGCGCGGCGCGCACAGCAGCCCTGGGCGTACGACAACCTGCCGCAGCCGCACCCGCGCCGAGCAACCCGACGACGAGCGCGTGCACTTTCTCGTCGGCGTGGCGGCCAACACCAGCCCCAACTTCTTCGGCGGCAAAAGCCAGGACTTCAAGCTCAAGCCCGTGGGTGCGCTGCAATGGGGCCGCTGGCGCCTCAGCACCGGCGGCGGCTACGGCCTGATGGGCCAGGGCCGGCGCGACCGCGGCAGCGGCGCCCAGGCCGTGCTGCGCGAAACCGACGACTTCAACCTCAGCCTGTCGCTCAACATCGACCGCGGCCGCGACGTGGCCGACACCGAGCGCCTGAAGGGCGTGCCCGACGTGCGCGCCACGCTGCGTGCCCGCGTGCGCGCGCGCTACAACCTCACCGACCGCTGGACGGCCAGCCTGGCCGCCTCGCAGGACATCCTGAACCGCGGCCGCGGCATGGAGCTGGACGGCTGGCTCGGCTACCGCTGGCCCATCAGCGAGACCACGCGCATGGACTTCGGCCTTGGCGCCTCGTGGGGCAACAGCCAGTACATGCGCAGCCAGTTCGGCATTCCGCAGGCGTCCACCACGGCCTCGGGCTACCCCGCCTTCAAGCCGCGCGCCGGGCTGTACCAGACGGAGATCGGCGTCGACTTGGCGCATGCGCTGTCGCGCGCCTGGGTGGTGTTCGGCGGCCTGCGCTATTCGCAGCTGCACGGCGATGCCCGGCGCAGCCCGCTCACGGTGCGCAGCAGCGGCGTGTCGGCCACCGTGGGCATCGCGTGGCGCAACTGAAGCGGCACGATCCGTCCTGTTGTTGCTATCAATAGGGAAGCTATCTGCGCAGTTGGGGCGGGCGCTGAAGCCCGATTTGGCTTTATATTGACTCGAAAGAAAGCAAGTTGAAAAACCTTTGAACGCAGAAATCGCCAAGGCAGCGCAGAAGACGCAGAAGCATCATCTGCCGCTCATCAAGGAAGATGGCCCCATCACTTGCAAAAGCTCGCGCAAGGTTTTCAAGCTTGTTCTGCGGCTTTTGCGAAATCTCGGCGTTCTCTGCGTTCAAAAAAATTCAGCGCATCTTCAAGCCGATAGCTTCCCCATCAACCACGGTCGCACGGCCCCGCAGCCTCAGTACTGCGTATCCACCTCTTCGGCCGGCACGCTGGCGCGCGCCTCCTGCTCGGCCTCGTCCAGCAGCACGCGTGCCACGGCGTCGGCGGCATCGGTCACCACCACGCCCACGCCCACGCGCGGCACAAAGCGCCGCGGCCCCCGGTCGGTGCCCAGCAGGTCGATCGACTCGCCCACATAGGCGCGCAGCCGGTTCAGCGCCGCCGCAAAGGCCTGCCGGTCGGCATCCAGCGTGATCACCACGATGAAGCAGCGCGGGTGGTAGATGCCCACCAGGCAGCGAAAGCCCGCCGCGCGGCGGATGCGCGCCGCCATCGCCACCAGGATCTGGTATTCGCTGCTGCGATCATCGCCTTCGAGCGGCTCGTACAGATTGTCCAGGTACAGCGCCACCACACCCACCTGCGCCTGCCGGCGCTTGGCTGTCCACAGCGCGTCTTCCACCCGGGTCAGCAGGTGCGAGCCGGTGGGCAGTTGCGTGGCCGGTTCCATGCCCGGCTGGATGCGCGACAGCCGTGCCAGGCGCCGCTGCTCGCGGTTGCGCACGCCCACCAGGGCGGAGGTGAGGATGAAGAAGCCCAGCGTCAGCACCACCGTGACCAGCACCGTGCCGGTGCCCAGCCAGGGCCCCGCCACGCCCTGCATGGCCAGGCCGTGCAGGTACAGCCCGTGCAGGTACAGCCCCGTCGTCATGGCGCCCAGCACCGCCGTGGCCAGGGCCATCCAGCGCGCCAGCCGATCACCCAGCATGGCGGCCCGGGCGGAGGCCGCAAAGCCGGGCAGCACCGCCAGCACGTTGCACACCGCCGTCGCCATGAACACGCTGCCAAAGCGCTCCGGCGGCGCCAGCAGGGCCGCCAGCGCCAGGCCCAGCGCCAGCACGCCCATCACGGCCGCGCTCCAGTTGGTGATGCGGTTCATCACCGCGTCCTCGCGCAGGCCGCCCATCCACTGGCCCAGGTAGTACAGCGTGACGGAGGCCGCCAGCGGCCCTAGACTGGCCTTGAACATGCGCAGCACCCGCCCGTCCAGCCGCGGCCACAGCGTCTCGGGCAGGCCGACGATCAGGATCACCGCCGTGCCCATCAGCGCCACGAATACGAGATTGCGCAAGGCCGGCCGGTGGCGCCCCTCGGCCAGCCATTCGGCCAGCGCCAGCCCCGCCAGCGTCAGCAGGCCGCCCGCCAGCACACCCCAGATGGCCACTTCTTGCATCGTCATCGGCATGGGTTCGGATTCTGACTGCTGAACGACGCGGTGGCGCAACGGATCGGGTGCGCGCACGACCACGCGGCGTTGGTGGCATGGTCCGGCGTCAGCGAACAATTTCAATGAAATGTGGCTGCAGGCCGCATCCACCAAGCGCGACCAGCTATTTTTAGTATAGTAAATAACCGGCTGTGCAGCGGCTTGACCGGCGTCGGCCCTGGCATGTACATGCCCGCCGCCGTCAGGCCGAGATGTTCTTCTCCGTCGCCACCTTGTTCCAGCGCTCGTACTCCTGCGCCAGGCGCGTCTTCATCTGCGCGGGCGGCTGGTACGCCGCCAGGGCGCCGATCTTCTGCATGCGCTCTTTCGTGTCGGCCTCGGCCAGGATGGCCTTCAGCTCCTGATCGAGCCGCGCCACCACCGGCGCCGGCGTGCCGTTGGGCACCACGATGCCGCTCCACGAACTGGAGTTGAAGCCCGCAAAGCCCTGTTCCGAGATCGCCTGCACCTTGGGAAGAAACACCTTGGCATCGGGCGAGCCCAGGGCGATGGCCTTGATCTTGCCGCTCTCGATGTGCGGCATGGCGGCGATCAGGTCGGCGTACATCACCGGCACCTGGCCGCCCAGCAGGTCCGTCATGGCCGGCGCGCTGCCCTTGTAGGGGATGTGCTGCATGGGGAACTTGCCCAGGTCCTTCAGCAGCTCCATCGACAGGTGGCCCATGCTGCCCGTGCCGGGGCTGTTGTAGTTCAGCTCCTTCGCCTTGGTGGCGGCGATCAGCTGCTGCAGGTTGTCGACGCCGGGCAGCGCCTGCGGGTTGACCACGATCACGTAGGGCAGGTCGTACACCGTGGCCACGCAGGTGAAGTCCTTGCGCGAGTCGTACAGGTTGTTGCGGTACACGATGGGCGCCAGCAGCGCCGGCATGCCGAACATCGAGATGCTGTAGCCATCGGCCGGCATCTTGATGAACGCCGCCGTGCCGATGGAGCCCGAGGCGCCCGGCCGGTTGTCCACGATCACCTGCTGGCCCAGCCGCGTGGACAGCTTCTGCGCGATCAGCCGCGCCGCCGTGTCCGTCGGCCCGCCGGCCGGGAAGGCGACGATCATGCGGATCACCTTGCTGGGCCAGGCCGCATCGCCCTGCGCATGGGCCTTGAGCGCGGGCAGCGACAGTGCCAGCGCGCCGGCCGCGCCCTGGCGGATCACGTCGCGGCGGCGGGGAAGGGTGGGGTGGGTCATGGGTGTCTCCTGGGGGTGTGAACATGCCGCCACGCGGACGGCGCTGGCCGGTTTGTACAGCACGGCGGGTTGCGCGAGTACGACGTGGAGCAAGAACCCATCACGCCGCGGCACACCGCCGCACCGCGCCGGTCGTGCCCGCCTCAGCCCTTCACCTGCCGCGCCACATCCTTCAGCGCGCTCTGCAGCAGCTCTTCCAGCGTCGGGTGGTAGTAGGGCAGCTCCAGCAGCTGCTGGGCGGTTTCGCCGCGCTGGATGGCCCAGGCCAGCAGGTGGCTCAGGTGCTCGCCGTGGCTGGTGATCAGGCTGGCGCCCAGCAGGCGGCCCGACCGGGCGTCGGCGTACACGCGGATCAGGTCATCCGGCGCGCCCAGCACCTGCGCGCGGCCGTTGGCCGAGCCCTTGGCCGTGCCGATCACCGTGCTGCCGGCATCCAGCTGGTCGTGCGCCATGCCCACGGCGCCGATGTCCGGGTCGCTGAACACGATGGCCAGCGGCACGCGGCGCTGCGGCTGCTCGATGGCGCGGCCGTCGACGATGTGCGCCGCCAGCCGGGCGCTGAACAGGCCTTCGTCCACCGCCTCGTGCATCAGCGGGCGCACGCCGTTCACGTCGCCGGCAAAAACCACCGGCGCATCGCCGGCGCGCAGGCCGTCGTCGCTCAGCTGGGGGCGGTCCTTGTCGTCCAGCGGCACGCCGGCGGCGGCCAGATCCAGCCCGTCCAGGTTGGGGCTGCGGCCCAGCGCGGCCAGCACCATGTCGACGGTTTCCGATCGGCCATCGCCCGCGCTCACGGTGATGCGCTTGCCATCCGCCTTGGCCTGCATCGGCTGGCCCAGCCACATCGTCAGCTCGGGCGCAAAGCGGGCAATGGCGGCCTGGCCCACCTCGGGGTCGGTGATGCCGGCGGGCAGCGCCTTCATGTCGCCCGCCACCACGCGCACGCCCAGGCGCGACAGCGCGAGCCCCATCTCCAGCCCGATGGCGCCCAGGCCCAGCATGCCGACGCTGGCGGGCAGCTCGTCCAGGTCGAACAGCGTGTCGGTGGTCAGCACGCGTTCGCCCAGCGCCTTCAGCAAGCCTGGCACCACCGGGCCCGAGCCCGTGGCCACGATCACCGCCTTGGCCTCCACGCGGCGGCCGTCCACGTCCAGCGTGCTGGGGCCGACAAAGCGCGCGCGGCCCATCAGCAGATCGTCGCCCGCGGCCGACTGCGTGCGCTTGGCCGTGTTGCCCGCCAGCATGTCGCGCGTGGCGCGGGCGTGGCGCCACAGGTCGATGGGGCGCTGGGCGCCGGCTGGTGGCTCGGCCCCGTTCAACAGCGTGCGCAGCGTGGCCCACTGCGCGCCCGCGTGCAGCACCGCCTTCGACGGCATGCAGCCCACCCGCGCGCAGGTGGTGCCCAGCGGGCCGTGGTTGATCAGCACGCGCGACAGGCCCAGCTTGCCCAGCTCGGCAAAGGCGCCAATGCCGGCGGTGCCGGCGCCAATGATGGCCACGTCGGTCTGGATGGGGGCGGTCATGGGTATCTCCTTTTCGTATATGCGCAAATCAGCAAACACTGATTAATGCATCGTAGCGGATGTGGTGGGCGTGTGCGCGGCAGCCTGGAACCCAGCCTGGCCTGTGCCGACCAATGGCCGGATCGCCTGGTATGGTCGCCGCGCCATGTCGCAGGGAGTGGTGAATTCCAGGATACTCCCCATATACCAGTCTTATAGCGCTTATCTATAAAGCGCTGTAGGTGGATACTCCCATGATTCTGAATCGCTGCCTGGCGACAAACTCATCAGGGCGAGGCGCTTGGGTGCTGCGTGCCAGGCATCGTGCGCTGGTGCATGGTTCGGGCGGTGCTGATGGCCGGACTGGCTGCCAGCGGTCGAAAGCGTCAGGCGCTCCAGATCGTCATGGCCACAAAAAGCATCAGGGCCAGGGCATAGAACAGCATGTAGCCCCAGTATCTGCGGGGCGCTTCGCCGCGGTCCACCAGGCCATACCGTTTGCCGGGCGGGCGCCGTCGTGTCATGACTTGCCCGCTCGTCCAACCCTTGTAGAGCAGCACGGCCACATAGACGGCGAGCGCGAGGTAAAGAATGCGGTTGAAGGAATTCATGGTGCAGCGGTCCGGCCCTGGCCGGCAGCGCATGAGGGGTCACGCATGGTAACGATCCTGATCAACGCGCGCCGCGTGCTGCGATCACATGCACCTGTCATGCCGCCGACAGCTGGCGACGAAGCACCGGTGCCTCATGGTTGTTGTCTTTGTCGAGGCCGGTTCGTAAAGATGGCTCCGTGCCCATTGAGCAGACCGATGGAATCAGGTACGTTACCGATCGCTTCACATGGGGGACGCCGATGCCTGCTCGAACTGTTCGCCTGATCGCCACCGCCGCTGCCGCGCTGGCCTGCAGCGCCCATGCTGCCATCGTCACGCCTGCTGACCCGGCAGGCTGGGGCAACGCCGCATCGGGCGGGGGAAGCACCGCCATCACCGGCACCTTGCCACGCAGCGGCAACGGTTCGGCCGAAATCACCCTGCCCACGGTTGCGGCGCAGGCCATGTGGTGGTACGGGCTGGAAACGCCGGTGCCGCTGTCGAGCTTTGCCAGCGCGAGCTACGAGTTCTACCGGGACGGCGCAGCACCAACCCCGGCATCCAGGCGCCGGCCTACGCGCTGTGGCTCGATCTGGACTGTGACGCGAACACCGGCGCCGATCAGACCTATCTGATCTACGAGCCCGGCTACCAAACCCCCGCGCCCACGCCCGTGCCCACCGACCAGTGGGTGCCCCAGACCATCACGCCCACGTCCATCGTCTGGCAAAACGACATCGGCGCGGTGGCCCCCTTCATGCCGCTGTCGGCGTACATCGACGGCTCTGCCGGCACGGTCAGCGGGGCCTGCATCGTCGGTGTGCTGGCCTTCGCAGGCACCGGCTGGGACGGCAGCTTCCACGGCGCCGTCGACAACGTCATGCTGAGTGCCGGCGGCCAGAGCCTTGCCGCCAACTTCGAAGTCAGCGCGCCACCGCCCCCGCCGCCCGCGCCCGCCCCCGTGCCCACGCTGGGCGAATGGAGCCTGCTGCTGACCGGCCTGCTGCTGGCGGCCCTGGGCAGTCGCCAGGCCGCCGGTCGACGCCGCACGCGCAACGGCGGCTGACGACAACCCTGGCCGCTACGCCTGCCACACCCCCATGCCGGCCGAGCGCAGGTCGATGCCGACTTCGATCTCGCGCGCCACGGCCTCGTCGTGCGTCATCGGGTTGAAGCCTTCGTACAGATCGGGCAACAGGCGCAGGCCGTACTTCAAAACGTAGGCGTTGGCCTGAGTGCCCGCCTTGTGCTTGTCGAAGCGCATATCCGGGTCCAGCCCCGTCATGCCCACATACACGCAGGGCTTGCCGTCCACGTAGCCGGGGTTGCAGCGGCGAAAGCGCGGCTCCAGCAGCACGTCTTTGGAGAGTTCGATGGCGTATACATGGTAGTGGGGGCGGCGCATGGTGCTGGAAACGGCCGTTGGCTCCCAAGAGTGAGCGCACATCGTAGCGGTTGACGCACGGGACGGCGCCTGGCAGTGCGGCGTGCGTTCGCCCCATCCGTTTGGAAGCATTGAAGCGCAAAACAGACTTTTTCGCTTCAATCGTGATGCGTAAATCGTAAAATACGCTTCATATGAGCGCTGACAACCGTTGGATCTGGCAAACGCCCGGCTGGCCCGCATGGCGTTTTGATGCGCAGGCGCTGCAGCCAGCGATCTCTGCCGCGCGGCTGGCGCAAGGGCGCCTGCTGGGCCTGGCCAGCAGCCTGCAGATGATCGACCTGGCCGAACTGCAGCTGACCGAGTGGACGCAAGAAGCCATCGCCACCGCCCAGATCGAAGGCGAGGTGCTGCAGGTGAACAGCGTGCGCGCCTCGGCCGCGCGGCGCCTGGGCCTGCCAAGCGCGAGCGCCACTGTGCGCGACGCCCGCACCGAGGCCACGCTCGACGTGCTGCAAGCCGCCGTCGGCCAGTGGCAGCGCCCGCTTGCGCAAGACGACCTGTTCGCCTGGCACGCGGCGCTGTTCCCCACCGGGCGCAGCGGCTTGCAGGCCATCGTCACCGGCGGCTGGCGCACGCACGCCGAGCCGATGCAGATCGTCACGCCGCGCATGGGCAAACCCGACGTGGTGCACTACCAGGCCCCCGCATCTGCCGACGTGCCCGCCCACATGGCTGCGTGGCTGCAGTGGTTCAATGCCAGCCAAGGCGCCATCGACGGCCTGGCCCGCGCCGCGCTGGCGCACCTGTGGTTCGAGGCCGTGCACCCGTTTGAAGACGGCAACGGTCGCATCGGCCGTGCCGTGGTCGAACTGGCGCTGGCGCAAGACATGCAAAGCCCGCAGCGGCTGATGAGCGTTTCCACCCAACTGCTGCATGCGCGCGCCGACTATTACGCGCAATTGCAGGCCGCCACCGGCCGTGCCGAACTGGAAGTGACACCGTGGGTGCAGTGGTTCGCCACCCGCGTGCAGGGCGCTTGCGAGGCCGCAACCCAGCATATCCAGGGCGCCCTGGAGAAAACGCGCTTCTGGTCGCGTGTGCAGGCCGAGCACTCGGGTTTGAGCGCCAGCCAGCACAAGGCCCTGGGCCGCCTGTTCGACGCCGGGCCGCAGGGGTTTGTGGGCGGTTTGAGCACCGAGAAATACGTCGACCTCACCGGCGTCTCGCGCGCCACCGCCTATCGCGAGCTGACGCAGCTGACTGAGCTTGGCCTGCTCGTACGCACGGGGCAGGGCAGAGGCACGCGGTACGGGCTGGCGGGCGATGCGGGCCTGTTATCGCACGAGTGACTTCGAGAGAAAATCGGTCCGCAGCGCTTGTGCAGCAATCGCAAGCAGCTATTAAAACGATAGTTCTGGCGCCTTGCCCAGACCTTGTATCTTCAGGCCTGCCACACCCCCATGCCGGCCGAGCGCAGGTCGATGCCGACTTCGATCTCGCGCGCCACGGCCTCGTCGTGCGTCATCGGGTTGAAGCCCTCGTACAAATCGGGCAGCAGGTGCAGACCGTACTTCAAAACGTAGGCGTTGGCCTGGATGCCCGCCTTGTGCTTGTCGAAGCGCACATCCGGGTCCAGCCCCGTCATGCCCACATACACGCAGGGCTTGCCGTCCACGTAGCCGGGGTTGCAGCGGCGAAAGCGCGGCTCCAGCAGCACGTCTTTCGACAGTTCGATGACGTAGACGTGGTAGTGCGCGCGCCGCCGTCGCGGGCGGGGCGGCGCCGCGCTCACAGCCAGGTCTGGCCCGGCGGCGGGCTGGTTTCGATGGTGAACTCGGGCGTGCCGCCCAGAACGAAGGCGCCCAGCACCAGACTCAGCAGCGACATGAACAGGCTGGCCCAGAACGCGGTCCAGAAGCCGTCCAGGTGAAAGCCGCGCACCAGTCTGGCCACCAGCATCAGCATCAGCGCGTTGATCACCAGCAGGAACAGCCCGAACGTCAGCAGCGTGAGCGGCAACGTCAGCACCACCAGCAGCGGCCGCACCACCGCATTGGCCAGCCCCAGCAGCAGCGCCGCCACCGCCAGCGCGCCGCCGCTGTCGAAGCGCATGCCCTTGAACACGTGCGCCGCCACCCAAAGGCCGAACGCGGTGATGGCCCAGTGCAGCAGGAAAGGGGTGAGATTGGCGAGCATGGGCGGATCGTACCCGCGCGCCCGGCGGGTGATGCGCCCCGACCGGCCGGCCCGGCGCGCTGAACCCGTGGCGCAGGGCCGCACGCTCTTGCCAGCGTACAGCGCCAGAAACAACACAGGCGGCACACCAGCCAAGGTGTCCGCCTGTGTGGTGCGCCAAGGCCGGGGCCTGCGCTCCTGCGCGCTGACGGGCCTTGCGGACCGCCGCTGCGATCAGTTGATCAGTAGCGACCGCCGCCGCCGCGATAACCGCCGCCGTTGCCGGAGCGATAGCCACCGCCACCGCCGCCACGCGGGCCGCTGTCGTCGCGCGGGCGTGCCAGGTTCACCACCAGCGCGCGGCCCGAGACCGACTGGCCGTTCAGCCCCTCGATGGCGGCCTGCGCCTGTGCGGGGTTGCCCATCTCGACAAAGCCGAAGCCCTTCGAGCGACCAGTGTCGCGGTCGGTCATCACGGTGGCCGAAACCACATCGCCGAACTCCGAGAAGTTCTGCTGCAGGTCGGCATCAGAAGCGGAATAGGGCAGATTGCCCACATAGATCTTTTGGCTCATGGATATTTCTCTCTTCAGGAAAATGGCGGCCCCGGCAATATCAAAACCCGGGCCACCGGGAAAAACGGGCGCCCAGCAGTGAGCGCGCAAGACGCCGTGGCGGCAGCGGCCGCGCGGGCGCCGGTCAAGGCTGCGTCAGGCCGCCGCCAGCGGTCGTGCGCCGCCCTGGTCGTCGAACCATTGCAGCTGCGTGACGGCCAGCAGGCGTGCCAGCACACGTGCCGCCGGCTGCAACTGGCGGCGCCGGCGCACCGGCGTCACTGCTTCAAGAAACAGAGCGCCCGGCACTTCGATCATGCGGGTCAGCATGGGTTTGCCCAGCGTGAGCTGGCGTCGTTCGGGGGCAGGCGAGGGGGTCGGCAGCGGCATCATGGCCGCGCCCATGGAGGGGGAAAAAGTGGAAACAGAAATCATGCAAATCCGCAGGCTTGCCGTGGGCATCCTGCGTGAGCCTGAAGGACAACCGCGCTGCTCAAGGCTCTTTCAAGACAGCGGGTGGCGCAGCCTGGCGGCGTGCTGCCAAGAATGCAGGCGACCCGTTGGGTGGCTGCCGTGCATATCGTTCAGAAAAAAGCCCGGAGGGATTTTCAAGCAACGACCGAAGCAGTGTAGTTGATATTTCCAGACCGTCGGACTTTTATTTTTGGGTGTTGTCCATGGGGGATTTTCGAGCGATTTTGAGGCGAGTCGTGGTCGATTTTCCGGCACTGCGCGGCCTTCAGGCGATCAATGGCCAAATCGTGCTCCCGCGCTTGTCCAGACGGCGCAAGCTGCTATCGAAAAAATAGAGAAAGACCAGGCGCTGCGGGCGATCAGCCGTTGGTTTGCGGTGTCATGGCGGCCGCCCTCGTCATCGGCTGCGTGGTCTTGCAGCGCGGGAAGTTCTCGCAGCCCCAGAAGCGCTCGCCCGACTTGCGCGCGGCGCGCTCAAGCATCTTCACGCCGCAGCTCGGGCAGTTGGGGCGCCAATATTCACCCTCGAACGCCACCGCCAACAGCGCGGCCTGCTGCTCGGGCGTGAGGCGGGCGATCTGATCCAGCAGGCGCGAGCCATCCAGCGCGTTGATGCCGTCAGCCTGCGCGAACGCAAGCGCGTCGGGCGTGAAAGTGGAACGAGGTCATAGGTTCACGCACCCGCTGCGCGCAAAGCCTCGTCCACGCGCTGCGCCGCCTCGATCAGGCCGCTGACCAGGCGCTCGTCGATGTCCAGTAGTCCCTCGTATTCGCCCAGATTCCGTGTGTTGTGGCACTTGTCCAGCACGCGCCAGACTTCCGGCCCCAAGCCCAGCGTGTGCGGCAGCACCTGAAAGACGATGTAGCGCTGGCTGGGGCGATAACCCTGCCGCCGCAGCGCGGCCAGGCACAGCGCGTGCGCGGCGTTGTAGGCCAGGTCGAAACGGCTCTCCAGCGACAGAGCGAGGTTGGCCGCATCGTGCAAGCGCGCGCGGCCGGTGCGAAGCAGGCCGGCGGTTTCGGCTGCGTCAGGCGGCTCGGCCTTCAGCGGCTTGCCTGGCCCGCTCAGGTTGAACAGCGAGTCAGTCGCCACGCAATACCTCTTCATCGCCCATCAGCCAGATGCGCGGCTGATCCAGCACGCGGGTGACAAAGGCGTTGTCCTGCGCGCGCCGCCGCGCCAGTTCGGCACGGGTGTACAGCGTGGGGTTGATGGTGCGGCCCAGCGTCTGCGCCGCGCCCTCCAGCGCACCAAACACCTCGGCGTAACCCAGCGCATCGCTGACGATCAGCACATCCACGTCGCTGGCGGCCGTGTCCTGCTGCCGCGCCACCGAGCCATAGACAAAGGCCGCCGCCACCTGATCCCCCAGCGGCGCCAGCGCCGCCCGCAGCACATCGGCCAGGCCCACCGTTTTCAGCACCAGCCCGCGCAGTTCGGCAAACACCGGCGACGCCGCATTGGCCTGATAGTGCTTCTGGTTGCCTTGATCGCGCACCGTGACCAACCCGGCCGCCAGCAAGCTGGCCAGTTCGCGCTGCACCGCGCCCGTGCCCGAGCGCGCCAGCGCGATCAACTCGTTGGCGTAAAAGCTGCGATCCGGCGACCCGAACAGCACCGCCAGCACGCGCTGGCGCACCGCGGGGAAGAGGGCGTCGGCGGTCGAGGTCATGCTGGCAGTTTATACCCAAATTGGGTTTGATGAAACCCGAATTGGGTTGGTGATGGGGCAGCGATGCGCCTCATTGATCATGGCTGAAAGGGCGTTTTCATTTGGCCCAATAGTCACTACGGTTAGAGGCTAAAACCGGCTTCAGCGCTTGATGGTCAGGCGCGAGCAGCTATAAAAAATATACTGGCCAGCGCATCATGCGGCGCGGTAGGCAGTCACCTTGGGCAGCGTGGTCTTGCAGCGAGGACCGCGGACACACCCGCAGAAATGATTGCTGCTGTCCGAGGTGCGACGAGTAATCTTCATCTGACCTCAATTTCCCCCGGCAGACAAGCGCGTGTGTTTGGGTTTACGGCGAGGCACGATTCAGGTATTCATGAAATTTTGATCTGACCCCAATTCCCCGTGGGTTAGGATGAATAGTCAAAAATGGCTGTGGCGCTTGACTGGTAAGCGCGAACAGCTATTAGAGATGTAGCAATGAGATCTAGAGACAGAGCTTGCTTCTAAATTTTGATCTGACCCCAATTTCCGATTTTCATCTGACCCCAATTTCCCCACTCGCCCTCAAAGGCGGTGGCCAGCAGCGCCACCTGCTGCTCGGGCGTGCGGGTGGCGATGAGCCCCAGCAGCGCATCGCCATCCTGCGCGTTGATGCCGTTGACGCGGGCAAAGGCCATCGCGTCGGTGGTAAAGCGCGAGGTGGTGGCGTAGTAGGAGGAAAGCGTGAACTAATCCCTAATTTAACCTAGTCCCAATTTCCGCACCCCAATCTCTGCCAAAGATTAATCAAAATGCTATTGCCCATTCGCGCATCTTAATTACGAAGGCGCCTCTGCTTTGATTCGACATAGCTAATTGCATGTTGTGTGCGCAAGTCTAGTTTGAGCTCGTTACTTAGCCATTGCATGTCTGCCTCGCTGGTTTTAAACATATATAGACGATTTAAAATCATCATTTGCAAAATCCGGGATGCCACGAGATCGCCCTTAACTGCTTCAAAAACGGCCTTGAGATTAGATTTTGGAATTTTTTTCGGAGAGTCTAATGATGTTCCAATATTGATGAGTGAGTAGGATGTTGAGCCAGATTTGCTTGAAACCGACTCAACATCCTCGGCAATGCTATCAGAGTTAATGCTTAAAATTATTCTACGAAAGAAGCCGTAAGAAATCGCTTGCAATAAATTTGCAGCAATTTTTCTCGCTTCGTCTTTGAGGTCGACCGTGTCGACCCCCTTCTTGTTGCGTTTTAATAGCTCTTCTATTTCTGCGGCCAAAATATCTGAATTCTTGCTAAAAAAATCATAAAACTCTTGTAGCGCGCGCAACGGACCATTGCATAAGCTTTGAATTATCCTTTCTTTGTCGTCTCGATTTATTTTTGAATATTGATTTTTTAGGGTTTGCCCTAGTATTTCGATGCTCTTAAATAAGACGGTGAGCTTGGCTATTAAGCTTAATTCTTCTTGATTTTCTTCTTTATCAAGTAGTTGATCGTCGTCCTCATCGATTTCATCTCTCAATTGATTGCGCTCTGCGCGATGATCAATGGGCTTGCCACCCTTGAATACAAGGGCAGGCGCGTTCTCTAGAATTTGATTTATACTTTCTGTGTCGCCCTTAAAATCTACGGGCTTTTTTTCAGAAAAAAGTTCATTTAAGCTTCCAATTAATGTGTCAAGAAGGAATGGATCTGTGGTGTGGTGTGCGACAAAAAGAATGGTGTTTGCATGATCCCGTACGTATAAATGTCGCGAGCAGTGGCTGAGATATGATCGAATATCGCTCTTGGAAATATTCTCAGAGAGAAATTTTCCTTTGAGGAAATAATAAATGTATGGGTAGTGAAATCTAAAATCGTCCCCGTGCTTTTGAAGTATCCTCGCTCTTATAAGCATTTCTATGCGGGAATCGAAATCGACGGTATGCCATTGCTTGGAGAATTGCTCATTAAACCGACGCAGACTGCTGATGGATACATCGCTACCCCTGTTCTCATGAAAGTGCCACGCCAAGTGCGCTCCGTATTGGATTGCCTCCGTAAGCTTATCTGCCTTCACTCCGGCCGCTTGCAAAGCTTGCGTTAGCAAATATTGGTAGTAGTATCCCAATGCGCTATCACTGAAATCCCCTACGCGGCCCGCTTCGAAAGTTTGAATAAATGTAAGTAGATAGAGAGGAGAAGACGGAATTATTCCCTTTGCCATGACAGCGTCTATGAGTCGCTCAACCTGATCCAGTCTGGCGATTTGCTCTTCATCGCTCACCGTGCCATCGGCACCAAGTAGTTGCCATTTCGAAATTAATTGTGAGCGAAGAGCGTGACCGAAAGGCTGAATTTTGTAATGCGGGAGGGGTGTAAGGTCATAGGTTGTCGCATCGCTGAGGAGCTCGCGGATCTCGAATAAATCATCTACTGCTAGCACGAGGTAGTCATACCTCTTTTTTAAATCCTTGATGAACGTGATTCGCTCTTTAGTTGCTTTTAATGCAACGCCATCGAAATCGTCTATGAAGAGAATTTTTTCGGATTTTGGCTTATTTTTGTACGGAGTGGTCGCGCCTGGGTTATATTGCGCCGATACGATCTTATCGATTGTCTTGTCTAGATCTGCGAGTGATTTTTTGTTTAGAGACTTACCGTCAATGTATAAACAAACAAATCCGTTGGAATTATAATACTTGTAAAGTTGATATATTAGACTTGTTGTCCCTAGCTTTTCCTCGGCCTCAAGTACCACTCCTCCAAAGATTGTTTCTGGTGATTTGAGTTTCGATGAATTGGTGAAAATTCGGCGAGCTTTTGATTCCTCATTGGTGTGCTGCAAGTCAGGGTAAACGAAAATATCGGATAGCGTAACCGAGTGAACGTTTGGGTGCTTTAGATAGGCCCCAGGGTCTTCCATTTGTTGTTGGAAGCTATCTGATATAGTGAATCCACTTGGTGGCTTAGAGGGAAGTCGCCGATAATTTTTCCAGGATTCTTCTTCTTCTTTTTCTTTATAGTTTGATTGCTCCCAAATGAATTTAATGGACGAAAATTCAGATTTAGCAAGATCAATTTGAATCAAATTGAAGGATGAGCCGTCCATAGTTCCTTCGTGCGCTTGGAGAACGCATCCTTCGACGTAAGAGCTCTCTTGAGTCTCAGCTTCATCGATTGTGCCTACATTGCCTTCATGCTCATGACCGCTAATAATTATGTGGCTTATTAATCTGAGTTTTCTTCGGAGTGGTCGATAACTTTGTTGCGATATCCAATTAAGTGGATGGTGAATATTGGATATTCTAATGTCGCAGTGAACCGCCCCGGGAATTGCGGAGGCTGGTTGGTTTAAGTGCTCAGGCTGGCACAGTCGATTGCTCGGCGAGTTGGCGGTAGTAGTTTGCCTCAGCCTCGGCCGGCGGAATGTAGCCCAGTGGTCCCATCAAGCGGTGATTGTTGTACCAGGAGACCCAGGTCAGTGTGGCAAGCTCGACGGCCTCGCGGGTCTTCCAGGTGCGCCGGTGAATCACCTCAGCCTTGTACAGACCGTTGATCGTCTCGGCCAGTGCGTTGTCGTAGCTGTCGCCCTTGCTGCCCACAGATGGCTCCACGCCAGCCTCGGCCAGGCGCTCCGAGTAGCGAATCGAAACGTATTGCGACCCGCGATCAGAGTGATGAATCAGACTGCTGTCGCGCTCAGGCTGTCGGTCGTACAGCGCTTGCTCCAGCGCGTCGAGGACGAAGTCCGTGGTCATTGAGGTGCTCACACGCCAGCCCACGATGCGCCGTGCGAACACGTCCACCACGAAGGCCACGTACAGCCAGCCCTGCCAGGTCGAGACGTAGGTGAAGTCCGATACCCACAGCTGGTTGGGCCGCTGGGCTTTGAATTGCCGGTTGACCTTGTCCAGCGGGCACGGTGCTTTGGGGTCGCCGACCGTGGTGCGTACCACCTTGCCGCGGCGCACGCCCTGCAAGCCCAGTTGCCGCATCAGACGTTCAACCGTACAGCGCGCAACGGCCGCCCCCTCGCGGTTCATCTGCATCCACACCTTGTCGGCACCGTAGACCTGCAGGTTGTCGTTCCACACGCGCTCGATGGTGGGCATCAGCGCTGCATCGCGCTGGGCCCTGACGCTCAAAAGCTGAGCGTCTCGCAACCGGGCGGCGTGCCGACGGTAGGCCGACGGGGCGATCTGCAGCACTCTGCACATCGGCTCGACCCCGTGGACTTCGCGGTGTTCGTCCACGAGCCGGTACATCACTTCAATCGGCGGTCGAGCTCCGCCTGGGCGAAAAACGCACTGGCCAGCTTCAGGATCTCATTGGCTTTGCGCAGTTCGCGGTTCTCGCGTTCGAGTTCCTTGATACGTTGGGCCTCGGCCGTGGACACACCATCGCGCTGGCCTGCGTCAATCTCGTGCTGCTTGACCCAGATGTGCAAGGTCTGCGGCACGCAGCCGACCTTGGCGGCAATGGACTCGATGGCTGCCCACTGCGACGGATGCTCGCTGCGGTGCTCTTGAACCATGCGCACGGCGCGCTCGCGCATCTCGGGGGAAAACTTCGGTGACTTTCTCATCTTGGCTCCATTCTCAAGTGAAGGAGCCTCCGCGAAACCCGGGGCGGTTCACAGCTGTCGGATCCGATGTGTTCGTAGGAGTTGATAGGAAAAATTAAATTCCCTGGCTCTTCTTGTAATTTTGAACACCAAGCCAAATTTAGGCTTTCTATGGCAATTTGTTTCTCCTCTGTTTTTATTACTGTGGTTCTCCATAGTTTATCTCCTTGAATGTTATTTTCCTTTTCGAGGCTATCGCGGAATTTGAAGAACTCATTTTGTACGGCTGTGCATGTGTCGATTGTGGCTTTGTCGGGTATTGTGGATGAATTATTTCTCAGGAATTCTAGCAAAAGTTGTCGAGGTTGTGAGTTGTTGTTAAAGTTGCAATCGTGATTTCCGGGTGTTGTTATTATGGTGATGGGGATTTCTTTCTCGGTCAGTATCTTGGTTCGAATTTCATTTATTAGGCGCTCTGCTGCATCGTACTGGTGCTGTTGACCTGAATAGGCAATGTCGCCTGAAATTAATATGGCTAGGTGAGTGGTTTCAGGTAGGGCTCTAAAACAAGCGCTTCCTATTTTATCGCCATGCTTTAATATGATATCGTTGTCTGATCGAATGTGAATGTCGCTCAGATGCAGGATGGTGAGTGCCATAATTCATATCCATTTAATTTGTAATGATGTTGATGCAATTCTTGTTTGTAAAGGTTATTTACTCCACGAATCCCTCAACCCCGCAATCCGGTTGAACACTAGCTTCGCGCCCGCCTGGTGCTCCTGCCGATCAGCCACAAAGAACCCATGCCGCTCAAACTGAAAGCGGTCTTCCGCCTGCGCGCTGGCGAGTGACGGCTCGACGATGGCTTGTGTGGTAAGCAGGCTTTGGGGGTTGAGCACGGTGAGGAAGTCGCGGCCGCCGCCGTCGGGTTGTTCCTCGGTGAACAGGCGGTCGTACAGGCGCACTTCGGCGGGCTGGCCGTCGGCGGCGCCAACCCAGGTGATGACGCCTTTGACCTTGACGCTGTCGGCGCCGGGGGTGCCGGATTTGGTGTCGGGGATCAGGCGGGCGTTGACCTGGGTGATGCGGCCTTGGGCATCCTTATCGGCGCCGGTGCATTCGATGACGTAGCCGTATTTCAGGCGCACTTTGTTGCCGGGCGTTGTGGAGCCGTCCGCCGCTTGCTGCGGCGGATAGAGGCGGAAAAAGCCCTTGGGTGGGGTTTCTTCGTAGTCGGTGCGCTCTATCCACACCTCGCGGCCCAGGCTGAAGCTGCGCTGGCCCAGCTCGGGGTGGTGGGGGTGGACGGGGGCTTGGCAGGGTTCCAGGTGGTCGGGGTTGCCAAACACGTCGGCCCAGTTGCTGATGACGAGCTTGAGCGGCTCCAGCACGGCCATGGCGCGAGGGGCTTGCGGGTCAAGCGTTTCGCGCAGGGCGGCGTCCAGGGCGGCGTAGTCGGTCCAGGCGTTGCTGGCTTTGGTGACGCCGCTGCGTTCGGCAAACAGTTTGAGCGCGTCGGGCGTGTAGCCGCGCCGGCGCAGGCCGGCGAGGGTGGGCATGCGGGGGTCGTCCCAGCCGTTGACGTGGCCTTCTTCGACGAGCTGGCGCAGCTTGCGCTTGCTGGTGATGACGTGGCCGACGTTGAGGCGGGCAAATTCGTACTGGCGCGGC
>JRYL01000288.1_pt1 | contig 19970 bp, 18 predicted proteins | sample 235391 | NCBI WGS metagenome assembly JRYL01 (sample SAMN03074223, study PRJNA261481) | activated sludge metagenome | biome: Wastewater Treatment Plant; feature: Wastewater; material: Activated sludge; isolation source: activated biomass of a wastewater treatment plant treating wastewater from... ...
TTGCCGCCCTTGCCGATGCGCCCGTCCGTCACCCGCCGCCACAGCGTGCTGCGGCTGATGCCCGTGATGGCCACCGCCGCGTCCAAGCTGATCATGTCCATGCCGATTTCCTTTGTGCTTCGGCCCGATTCTAGGGGCGCCCAAAACATCTTGTGACACATCGCTCACCGTGCCGTGACATGCGCTGGGGTGTGTCACACCCTGGCTGGAACGGCCGTGCCTGAATCAGCTGAGGGCACCCCCGCCAAATACCGCACGGAAATCGGCCTGCCAGCCCTTGGCACGCCGACTGCTGAATGAGATGCGACTGGCAACCGCCAGTTTTCATCCAAATTCACAGGAGCACCGTCTCATGAAATCCACCGCAATGCGCCGCGCCCAGGCCGGCTTCACCCTGATCGAATTGATGATCGTCGTGGCGATCATCGGTATTCTGGCGGCCATTGCGCTGCCGCAGTATCAAAACTATACGGCACGCTCTCAAACCACCGAGGCGCTCAATCTTCTCGGTGGTCTCAAAACACCGCTGATTGACATTTCTGGAACCTCGGGCTTGGCAACGGCTTGCAGCACTGATGCTGCAGATCCAGGCGATGCTGCTGCGACTCCCCCGGTTCCCCCAACGCCTGCAGGCGCCCTTAATACGGCCAACGGGTACACGTTGTCTGGGAAGTATGTCGCCGGCATCACTGCTACTGCAACCGGCACCGCTTCATGCAAAATCACTGCAACCTTCAAGACTACCGGTGTGAACGATAAGCTGAGCGGGCAGACTATTAGCTTCACGTATACCGTTGCGAACGGTGATTGGTCTTGCACTTCGAGCCTTCCGGAAGCTGTCCGTCCCTCTGTCTGTGCTACGGGAACATAATCTATATGAAAAATAGAGGAAAATAAGGTTGAATAACGATTTTTCTCTATGATTTAAAATGCGGATTGGCCGAAAGGTACAATCCGCTTTTTTATTGAATGGCTGGGAAATCAGGGTCGGAAAAGCAAGGAGGGAAATAGAGTAAAAATAGGGTCAGATACCAATTTTATTTAAGCTCAAAAAGGTGAGTTGGCCGAGAGCTTCAATCCATCTTCTTGTTTGATCAATTGGATGGTCATCGAGATCAGGCATCCAATTGTTTTTATTCACTCTTCAAAAATTTCCTGCAAGGCGGCCAGGGTGGCGCTCAAGGTTTTGGCTGAGACCGCTCCCAGCTTTTTGGCCAGGCGTATCTTGTCCACGGTTCGCATTTGATCGAGCACGATCAGCCCTTTGGTGCCTGCGTGGGTGACGGGCACACGAAATGGGGCAGCGAAGCCTTGGGAGGTCATGGGCGCGACGATGACGGTGCGCAGATGGTCGTGCAGTTCGGCCGGCGAGATGATCACGCAAGGCCGTGTCTTTTGAATCTCGCTGCCGACCGTGGGGTCGAGGTTGACCAGCCAGATGTCTCCGCGTTTCACCATGACAGATCCTGGTCGGCCGCGTTGCCGAACTCGCCCATCAGCAAGGCATCGTCACCCGCTGCGGCGATGGCCTGCGCAGCCTCTGCCCAGCCGGCACGCGCCAGTTTGGCGGGCCGGCGCAGCACGATGGCGCCTTGCTCGACCGAGACCATGGCCGTGCTTGCACTGTCCAAGCCCGCCTGGGCCAGCAAGGCCTTGGGCAAAACCACGCCTTTGCTGTTGCCGATGGTGCGGATCACGATGTGCATGATGGAACTCCTGAAGTTCTAACAATGTTACCACTCCGGGGCAGGTCGACTTGTGATTTCTCTTCGGTAGAAAACGGGAAAGCGGGGTCAGATAACGATTCCCATGAACGGGGCCACGTCCACGCCGTCTTTCAGGGGAAAGCGCCGTTACCTGCCGTAGAAGACGCCGACGCTGCCCCCGCGCTCGGCCCTTCATGAGGTGGACGGGGTGTCGCCCGGCATGGGTGGCGCATCGGGAACCCGGTCGAGGATGGCGCGCAGTGCATCCAGATTGCCGCGCACCGCGCGTTCTCGGAAAAAGCTGGTGGCTTCGAGGGCCGAGACTTTTTCAGCCACGGCCAAGGCAATGAACTGGTTCAGCGACGTGTTGTCTTTCTGGGCAAGTGCGCGGGCGCGCTCATGCAGGGAGTCGGGTAGGCGCAGGGCGAGTTGGCTCATGGCATTCCTTTCAGCAAAGCCAGGCAGGTTGCGGGCAACAGCAACCGCAGGCCGAAGTGTTCAGCCGCGGGCAGGAAGTCGCGCTGGTTGAAAGTGACCAGCGCATCCGCACTGGCGTTCAATGCGGTTTCAAGGACCATTTCATCCTTGGGGTCGCGCAATTGCGGTCGCCAGCGGTAGTGCAGGCTCACGGGTTCGACCAGGATGGCGAGTGCATCGAGGAACACGTCCACATCGCTGCCGCTCAGACCATGCATGCGCTGCATTTCCGGGCGTTTGAGCACGCTTTCGTACTCCAGCCACAGTGCGGGCGCCGCCAGCAGGTGCAGGCGGCGGACCAAGGCATGACGAAGCAGCCCATGCGATGCGCCACGCTTGCTGCAAAGCCCCGCGACCAGGATGTTGGAGTCAAAGACAACACGCATGATATTCAATAAGATATCTAATGCAATATCATCCGTCAAGCGGGGACAACGCTGCTGGGGCAATCAGGGGTGGATCAACATCGATCCCCGAAGTCTTTTCCGCTACGCTGGGGCGATGATTCGGCCGGGGGGCAAAGCGCCTGCAGCAGCGCAGGCAGTTCTTGCACGGGGGCCACGTCCACGCCGTCTTTCAGGGGAAAGTGCCGTTCCACCGGCGCGATGACCACGGTGCGCGTGGGTTGCAGGTCGTGGCGGGCGTTCCAGAAGCCCTTGGTGACAACAGCTGCTGGGCCCGCTCGGAGGAATGGGGTCCGGAAACGGGGGAGAGCGGGGGCGGTTGAGGATTTTCGAGTTTTTGAATCAAATCCAGCTCCAGCGCAAGTAGGGAAAGCGCAAGCAGCTATTTTTATTGAAGCAAGCGGCGGGCTGAAGCGGCGTGCCTGTCGCCCCCGCCGCAGCGCCTGCGCGGGTGGGCGCACGGTATCATCGCCGCTTCGCTTTCGCCCCTCTTTCCGGCCCTGCGGCCCGCTGCGCCAGTGCGCCTCAACTCCATCAAGCTCTCGGGCTTCAAGTCCTTCGCCGAACCCACCAACTTCATGCTGCCCGGCCAACTGGTCGGCGTGGTGGGGCCCAACGGCTGCGGCAAGTCCAACATCATGGACGCCGTGCGCTGGGTGCTGGGCGAATCGAAAGCCAGCGAACTGCGCGGCGAGTCGATGCAGGACGTCATCTTCAACGGCACCACCACGCGTAAGCCGGCCTCGCGCTCGTCCGTAGAACTCGTCTTCGACAACGCCGACCACCGCGCCGGCGGCCAGTGGAGCCAGTTCACCGAGATTTCCGTCAAGCGCGTGCTGACGCGCGACGGCAACTCCAGCTACTACATCAACAACCAGCCGGTGCGCCGGCGCGACGTGCAGGATGTGTTTCTCGGCACCGGCCTGGGCCCGCGCGCCTACGCCATCATCGGCCAGGGCACCATCAGCCGCATCATTGAATCGCGCCCTGAAGAGCTGCGCCTGTTCCTCGAAGAAGCCGCCGGCGTCAGCAAATACAAGGAGCGCCGCCGCGAGACCGAGAACCGCCTGGCCGACACGCGCGAGAACCTGACGCGCGTCGAAGACATCCTGCGCGAGCTGAACGCCAACCTGGAGAAGCTGGAAAAGCAGGCCGAGGTGGCACAGCAGTACCGCAGCCTGCAATCGGCGGCCTCGCTGAAGCAGAACCAGCTCTGGTTCTTGAAGCGTGCCGAGGCCGAGGAAGGCCAGGTCAAGCTCAAGGCCGACGCCGAGAAGGCCGTCAACGACCTCGAATCGCGCGTGGCCGACTTGCGCCATGTCGAGTCCGATCTGGAAACCATCCGCCAGGCCCACTACGCCGCTGGCGACCAGGTGAACCAGGCGCAGGGCCTGCTGTACGAGGCCAGCGCCGAAGTCGGCCGGCTGGAGGCGGAGATCCGCTTCGTCGTCGAAGGCCGCCAGCGTGCCGAGGCGCGGCTGGTGCAGTTGAAGGAACAAGTCGCCCAGTGGGCCGCACGCAAGGACGAGGCCGAAGCCGAGATCGAGAACCTGGCCGCGCAGGGCGCCGAGGCCGAAGAAAAATCCATCACTCTGGCCGCGCAGCTCGAAGAGCAGCAGGGCGCCTTGCCCGATTTGGAAGAGGCGCTGCGCGGCGCGCAGGCCAAGTCGGCCGAGCAGCGCACCGCCGTCGGCCAGGTGCAGCAGCAGATTCAGGTGCTGGCCGCCGAGCAGCGCGGCATCGAGGAGCAGACGCGCCAGTTGAACGCGCGGCGCGAAAAGCTCAGCGCCGACAAGAACGCGCTGGCCGCGCCCGACGAGCAGCGCCTGCTGAACCTGCAGCAGCAACTGAGTAGCGCGCAGGAAACGGCCGAAGTCACCGACGCCCGCCTGGGCGAGCTGCAGGACAGCGTGCCGCAGCTCGATGAAGCTCGCCGCGCCGCGCAGCAGGCCGTGAACAGCGAAAGCGCCAAGCTGGCCGATCTGTCGGCCCGGCTGGAGGCGTTGAAGGCGCTGCAGGAAAAGGTGAAGACCGACGGCAAGCTCAAGCCCTGGCTGCAGAAGCACGGGCTGGACGGCCTGCAGGGCCTGTGGAGCCGCATCCACGTCGAACCCGGCTGGGAGAACGCGCTGGAAGCCGCGTTGCGCGAGCGCATGAGCGCGCTCGAAGTCAGCCGCCTCGACATGGTGCGTGCCTTCGCCGCCGATGCACCGCCGGCCAAACTGGCCTTCTACAACCCGCCCAGCGCCGCGCTGCCCGAGCGCGCCGGCAGCCTGCCGCGCCTGGCCGATCTGCTGCGCCTGCACGACTCGGGCCAGAAGGCGCTGCTGTCCGACTGGCTGGCCGGCTGCTACACGGCCACCAGCCTCGAAGACGCTCTGGCCGCCCGCACCCAGTTGCAAAGCGGGGACGCCATCTATGTGAAGGATGGCCACTGCGTCACCGCGCACAGCGTCAGCTTCTACGCGCCCGATTCCGAGCAGGCCGGCCTGCTGGCGCGCGCGCAGGAGATCGAGAACATCGAGAAGCAGCTGCGCGCGCAATCGCTCATCAGCGACGAAGCGCGCAACGCCTTGGTCAAGGCCGAGGCCACCTACAGCGACGCCAGCCAGCGCCTCGTCACCACGCGCCGCGAGGCCGCCGAGGCGCAGCAGCGCGCCCACGAGCTGCAGGTCGAAACCCTGCGCCTGACCCAGCTGGCCGAGCAGACCCGCGCGCGCAGCGAGCAGATCGCCGGCGACCTGGCCGAGGTGGATGCTTCGCTGGGCGACCTGCAGGAGCGCCGCGTGACCGCCGAGGCGCGCTTCGAAGAGCTCGACATGCAGCTCGCCGACACGCAGGAGCGCCACGCCCAACTGGACGAGCGCGTGATCGAGGCCGAGCGCAAGCTGGCCGAGGCGCGCGAGCAGCAGCGCAGCCTGGAGCGCCAGGCGCAAGAGGCCACCTTCGCACAGCGCAGCCTGGAAGCGCGCCGCGCCGAGCTGGCCCGCACCATCGACACCGCCGGCCAGCAGACCGCCGGCATCGAGGCCGAGCAGCAGCGCGCGCAGGAAGAGCTGACGCGCCTGACCGACGCCGCCGCGCAAGCCGGCCTGCAAAGCGCGCTGGCGCTGAAGCTGGAGCGCGAGCAGGCCCTGGGCGCACAGCGCAGCACCTACGACGACCTCACCGCCAAGCTGCGCGCATCCGACGAACGCCGCCTGACGCTGGAGCGCGAGCTGGACCCGCTGCGCGCCCGCATCACCGAGCTGCAACTGAAAGAGCAAGCCGCCCGCCTGGGCACCGAGCAATACACGCAGCTGCTGACCGACGCCGAAGCCGACCTGGCGGCCGTCGAGCAGTCCATCACCGAAGGCAACGTGCGCCTGCAAGGCCTGCAGGGCGAGATCGACCGCCTGCACCGCGACGTGCAGGCGCTGGGCGCGGTCAACCTCGCCGCGCTGGACGAGCTGACCACGGCGCGCGAGCGCAAGCAGTTCCTCGACGCGCAGAACGCCGACCTGACCGAGGCGATGACCACGCTGGAAGACGCCATCAAGAAGATCGACGGCGAAACGCGCGAGTTGCTGGGCAGCACCTTCAACACCGTCAACGAGCATTTCGGCCGCATGTTCCCCGAGCTGTTCGGCGGCGGCCACGCCAAGCTGGTGATGACGGGCGAGGAAATCCTCGACTCCGGCGTGCAGGTGCTGGCGCAGCCGCCGGGCAAGAAGAACCAGACCATCCACCTGCTCTCGGGCGGCGAGAAGGCGCTGACGGCGATCGCGCTGGTGTTCGCCATCTTCCAGCTCAACCCGGCGCCCTTCTGCCTGCTGGACGAGGTGGACGCGCCGCTGGATGACGCCAACACCGAGCGCTATGCCAAGCTCGTCACCAAGATGAGCGGCCAGGGCACGCAGTTCCTGTTCATCAGCCACAACAAGATCGCCATGGAAATGGCCGAGCAGCTGATCGGCGTGACGATGCAGGAGCAGGGCGTGTCGCGCATCGTGGCGGTGGACATGGAAAGCGCCGTCGGCATGGCTGAAACCGTCTGATGGGATGATGGCTGCGTGACCACTCCGCTCCAGCGCCATCGCACGGGCACCGCGCCATGCGGTGACGGGGCGAGGCGTCGACACTCCAATAACCATAGCTGCCTGCGCTTTCCGCACAAGGTTTTCAGACGTTTTTCATTTGAAAACGAGGCGGGGCCAGCGCAAGCCACTATCAAAACCATATCTATGCCAACCGCAGGCGTGGCCAGCACCACGTTCTTCCCGGTGGCACGGCGCGTCTTGGGAGAGCGTCCAACATGAGTTCCTTGCAAGTGGGCCTGGCCGTGGCCGGCGGGCTGATTCTGGGCGGCGTGATCGCCTACAACACCTGGAACGCGCGGCGCAACGAGCCGCGGCAGGCGCAGCCCGAGTCGCAGCCCGCGCCGCTGGTGGCCGAGCGGGTCGAGCCCACCATCGACGGCAGCAGCGGCGCGCCGGCGCCCGAGCGCGTCGAGCCTGCGTTCGACACCCCGTCGGCCCTGCAGCCGCTGGGCCCGCTGCCCGTGCCCGACAAGCGCCCGCGGCTCGATGCGTTGATCGACGTCATCGCCCCCATCGCGCTGGATGGCCGCGTGGTCTCGGGCGATGCGCTGCTGGCCGCGCTGCCGGCCACGCGCCGCGTCGGCAGCAAGCCCTTCGCCGTCGAGGCGCAGAACGAGGACAGCGGCGAATGGGAACACCCGGTTGCCGGCCAGCGCTACACCGCGCTGCAGGCCGGCGTGCAACTGGCCAACCGCACCGGCGCGCTGAACGAGATCGAATACTCCGAATTCGTCATGAAGGCGCAGCGCTACGCCGATGCCGTGGGCGGCGCGCCGGAGTTTCCGGACATGCTGCACGAGGTGGCCCGCGCGCGCGAGCTGGACCAGTTCGCCGGCCAGCACGATGCGCAGCTCGGCTTCACCCTGCGCGCGCGCGGCTCGGCGTGGAGCCCCGGCTTCGTGCACCAGCAGGCGGCGCGGCTGGGCTTCGTGGCCGGCGTCATCCCGGGCCGCATGGTGCTGCCGTCCAGCGAGCCCGGCCTGCCGCCGGTGCTCGATCTCAGCTTCGACCCGCAGGCCGCGCTGTCGGAAGACCCGGCGCATTCGGCCATCCAGGAGGTCACGCTCAACCTCGACGTGCCGCAGGTGCACCGCAACGAGCAGCCCTTCGCGCGCCTGCGCGACGCCGCCTTCGCGCTGGCCGAGGGCATGGGCGGCGTCATCACCGACGACGCCGGCCAGCCCCTGCGCCCCGAGATGATCGACACCATCGGCGCCGACCTGGAACGCCTGTACGACACGCTGGACGAGCACGACCTGGCCGCCGGCTCGGCTCAGGCGCGCCGGCTGTTCAGTTGACAGCCCCCTGAGGCGCTCGCGCGCCTTGCCCCCTTCTCTCGCTGCGCGGGAAGGGGGGCAACGCCAGCGGGCGGGCCAAGCCCTTCCACGGCGTTCCTCGCGTGACCTGCTCCGCGGCGATTGGCTGGGCTGGCTGCGCAGTCCGGTGTTGACTCCCTCCCCCGCTGGGGGAGGGCCGGGGTGGGGGCCAGCGGCGGTCATCCCGACAGCAGGCCCGCTGTGATTTCCATGGTCAAATAGCCCTTCCGCGCCCACCCGAAAAGCGCATGCAGCTATGAATACTGAAGCATCCATCGAAGCCCGCGCCGCCGAGTTGCGGGGCCTGATCCAGCGCGCCGCGCACCAGTACTACACGCTGGATGCCCCCGAGCTGCCCGACGCCGAGTACGACCGCCTGTTCCAGGAACTGCAGGCGCTGGAAGCCGCGCACCCCGAGTTGCGCACGCCCGATTCGCCCACCCAGCGCGTGGGCGGCGCGGTGCTGGCGGGCTTCACCCCGGTGCGCCACGCGCTGCCCATGCTCAGCATCCGCACCGAGACCGACACCACGCCCGCCGGTGCCGAGAAGTTCGACGAACAGGTGCGCAACCACCTGGCCAGCGAGCAGCGCCGCACCGAACTGAAGCCCACCGACCCCCGCTACCGCGCCGAGCCGCTGTGCGCCGCCGCGCAGGCCGCGCTGGCCGGCGCGCCCATCGACTACGTGGCCGAACCCAAGTTCGACGGCCTGGCCATCAGCCTGCGCTACGAGCACGGCGTGCTGGTGCAGGCCGCCACGCGCGGCGACGGCGAGACGGGTGAGGACGTGACGCAGAACATCCGCACCATCCGGCAGATTCCGCTGCGGCTGGCTTCGCTTCATCCCCCGCTGGCGGAGGGCGGGGGTGGGGGCAGCACCGCGCCCTTGGCGAACCAGCCCCTCACCCCAGCCCTCTCCCCAGAGGGGCGAGGGGGCAAGACCACGGACGCTGAGACGGCCGTGTCTTCACGCCCTCTCCCGCTGGCGGGAGAGGGCCGGGGTGAGGGTGGCGGCTGGCCCATCCCCCCGGTGCTCGAAGTCCGCGGCGAGGTCTACATGCGCCGTGACGACTTCGAGGCGCTGAACGAGCGCATGCGCGAACGCATGGCTGCCGGCGACAAGGCCGCGAAGACCTTCGTCAACCCGCGCAACGCCGCGGCCGGCGCGGTGCGCCAGCTCGATTCGGGCATCGCGCGCCAGCGCCCGCTGAGCTTCTATGCCTATGGTCTGGGCGAGGTCACGTCGCCCGACGCGGGTGGCCCGGATTTCGCGGCGCACTGGCAGGTGCTGCAAGCGCTCAAGGCCTGGGGTTTTCCCGTTTCCGACCTTGTGCAGCCAGCGCAGGGCGCTTCTGAGTTGATAGCATTCCACGCCGCCGTGGCCGCCCAGCGCGACAGCCTGCCGTTCGACATCGACGGCGTGGTCTACAAGGTCGACAGCCTGGAACTGCAGCGTGAGCTGGGCTTCGTCACCCGCGAGCCGCGCTGGGCCGTGGCGCACAAGTACCCGGCGCAGGAGCAGCTGACCACGGTGCAGGCCATCGACGTGCAGGTGGGCCGCACCGGCAAATTGACGCCCGTCGCCAAGCTGGCCCCCGTGTTCGTCGGCGGTGTCACGGTGACCAACGCCACGCTGCACAACGAACTGGAGGCGCGCCGCAAGGACGTGCGCGTGGGCGATACCGTGGTGGTGCGCCGTGCGGGCGACGTGATTCCGGAGGTCGTCTCGGTGCTGGCCGACAAGCGCGTGGATGGCGCACCCGAATTCACCATGCCCACGCACTGCCCCGTGTGCGACAGCGCCGTGGTGCGCGAGGAGGGCGAGGCCGACCACCGCTGCACCGGCGGCCTGTTCTGCGCCGCGCAGCGCAAGCAGGCACTGCTGCACTTCGCCAGCCGCCGCGCCATGGACATCGAGGGCCTGGGCGAGAAGCTGGTCGACCAGCTGGTCGATGGCAATGTCGTCAAGGCGCTGCCCGACCTGTACCGCATGGGCTTCGTCGCCCTGGCCGCGCTGGAGCGCATGGCCGCCAAGTCGGCGCAGAACCTGCTGGATGCGCTGGAAAAATCGAAGCAGACCACGCTGGCGCGCTTTCTGTTCGCGCTCGGCATCCGCCACGTCGGCGAGACCACGGCCAAGGACTTGGCGCGCCACTTCGGCACGCTCGACGCCATCATGGCCGCCAGCACGGACCAGCTGCTGCAGACGCCCGACGTCGGCCCCGTCGTGGCCGAGAGCATCCACACCTTCTTCCAGCAGCCGCACAACCGCGAGGTGGTCGAGCAACTGCGCGCCGTCGGCATCACCTGGCCCGAGGGCGAACCGGCGCCCGCCGCGCTGCTGCCGCTGGCCGGCAAGACCTTCGTGCTGACCGGCACCCTGCCCACGCTGAGCCGCGATGAGGCGAAGGAAATGCTGGAGGCTGCCGGCGCCAAGGTGTCGGGCAGCGTCAGCAAGAAGACGCACTACGTCGTCGCGGGCGAGGAGGCCGGCAGCAAGCTGGACAAGGCGCGCGAACTGGGCGTGGCGGTGATCGACGAGATCGAGATGCGTGCGCTGCTGGGCGACGCTGCATGAGTGGCGCGCCGGGCATCCGCCTGGGCATCGACCTCGGCGGCACCAAAATCGAGATCGCCGCGCTGGACGGGCACGGCGCCTTTCTGCTGCGCGAACGGGTGGCCACGCCGCAGGGCGATTACGCAGGCACGCTGCGCGCCATCGCGGGGCTGGTGGCGCAGGCCGAGCAGCGCCTGGGCGCGACGGGGCTGCCGCTGGGCATCGGCATTCCGGGCAGCCTGTCGCCGCTGACGGGCCGGGTGCGCAACGCCAATTCCACGGCGCTCAACGGCCAGCCGCTGCGCGAAGACCTGCAGGCGCTGCTGCAGCGCCCGCTGCGGCTGGAAAACGATGCCAACTGCCTGGCGCTGAGCGAGGCCACCGACGGCGCTGGCGCGGGCGCCGAAGTGGTGTTTGCCGCCATCCTGGGCACCGGCGTGGGCGCGGGCATCGCCGTGCGGGGGCAGGTGCTGCACGGGCGCAACGGCATCGCGGGCGAGTGGGGGCACAACCCGCTGCCGCCCGAGCCGGGCGAGCAGCGCGCACCGCGCGTCTGCTGGTGCGGGCGGGCGGATTGCGTGGAGACCTGGCTGTCCGGCCCCGCGCTGGCGGCCGACCATGCGGCGATGACGGGGCAGCGCCTGGACGCGGCGCAGGTGGTGGCCGCCATGCGCGCGGGCGATGCGGCGGCGCAGGCCAGCGTCGAGCGTTACGCGGCCCGCCTGGCGCGCGCGTTGGCGCAGGTGATCAACCTGCTCGACCCCGACGTGATCGTGCTGGGCGGCGGCATGAGCAACGTGGCGGCGCTGTACGACGCGGTGCCGCGCCTGTGGGCGCCGCAGGTGTTCAGCGACAGCGTGCGCACGGTGCTGGCGCCGGCGCGGCACGGTGATTCGTCGGGCGTGCGCGGTGCGGCGTGGCTGGCTGCTCGACCGGAAGTATCAAATGGATAGCTGCTTGCGCTTGTTGGGCAATGGCTTGAAGCCGTTTGTACCTTGAAGTTGGGGCCGCTTGCGATGTCGCGCAGCCCGGCGTGCTTTACATGACCGGACTACCATGCGGTGGTACGGGCAGCTTCCAGGAAGCGGCTGCCCGGTGTTGAAGCCTTACAGGAGCAGCGGACATGGCGGTTGAGTGTTCATCTTCCCTGACACGGCGCGTGGCGCTGGGTGCGGCCGGTGCCGCACTGGCATTGCTGGGCGGCTGCGTGGTGGTGTCGGCCGAGCCGTACGAGATCGGCGCGCCGGTGGTCTATTCGGGCGCCGCCTATGCGCCGTACTACGGCAGCGCGTATTACGGGGCGCCGGCGTATTACTACGGCGCGCCGGGCTACTACCCCTACTGGCGCCCCAGCGTGTCGCTGGGCATCTGGGGCGGCTGGGGTGGCGGGAACCACTGGCACGGCCGGGGTGACCGCCACTGGCGCGGCAACCCCGGGCGCGGCGGCAGCCATTGGCAGGGCAACCCGGGCCGCGGTGGCAACCACTGGCAGGGCAACCCCGGTCGCGGGGGCGGCAACTGGGGGCGCGGCGGCGGCTTCCGGGGCGGGCGCGAGGGCGGTGTCCGCCGGCCCTGAGTGCGCGACGGCCGCGCATGCCCGATGATCGCGGCATGGCCATTCACGACATCCTGAAAATGGGCGACGCGCGCCTGCTGCGCGTGGCGCAGCCGGTGCGCGCTTTCGACACCGACAAACTGCACCTGCTGGTGCGCGACATGTTCGAGACCATGCACGCCGCCAATGGCGCCGGTCTCGCGGCGCCGCAGATCGGCGTCGACCTGCAGCTGGTGATCTTCGGCACGGGCGCCATGAACCCGCGCTACCCCGACGCGCCGCCCGTGCCGCGCACGGTGCTGTGCAACCCCGTCATCACGCCATTGTCGGACGAGGAAGAGGAGGACTGGGAAGGCTGCCTGTCGGTGCCCGGCCTGCGCGGCGTGGTGCCGCGCTGGCGGCGCATCCGCTACAGCGGCTTCGACCCCTACGGCGACCCCATCGAGCGCGATGCAGAAGGCTTTCATGCCCGCGTGGTGCAGCACGAGTGCGACCACCTGATCGGCACGCTGTACCCGATGCGGGTGCGCGACTTCACGCGCTTCGGCTTCACCGAGGTGCTGTTTCCCGGCCTGAACGCCAGCGACGACTGACCGCCGCCGCGCGTGCTATCGGCGCGCCCAAAAAAGAGGGCCCTTGCGGGCCCTGTACCTTTGGAGGAGGTAAAACCTGTCGAGGCGTCGACGCCTCAGATGCTTTCGCCGCCCTGCGGCAGGTCGGCCAGTGTGCTGGCGGCTTTCGGTTTGCCGAAGCTGCCGCCCAGGCGCACCGTGGTGGGTGCGGGCGAGTCGCGGTCGATCACGCGCGATGCGCTGGAGGGCGCCTGGGCCATCTGGTCGTTGGTCAGCACGCGGCGTGCGCCGTTGAAGCGGGTCTGCCAGTAGCTGATGTTCATGTTCTCGACGCGCACCTGCGAGCCGGTGCGGGGCGAATGGATGAACTTGCCGTCGCCCATGTAGATGCCCACGTGGCTGTAGGCGCGGCGCATGGTGTTGAAGAACACCAGGTCGCCCGGCTTCAGCTCGGCCTTTTCGATCTTGGCGGTGGCCGCGGCCTGGTCGGCGGCGGTGCGCGGCAGCACCAGGCCCATGGTCTGCTGGAACATGGCGACCACGAAGCCGCTGCAATCGAAACCCGTCTCGGCCGAGGTGCCGCCCAGGCGGTAGGGCACGCCCAGCGCGCCCATGGCGTTCTTCATCAGATCGGCGGCGCGGTCGGTGGCCTGGTGGATGGTGTCGCCCAGCCGGGCAACCAGGCCTTTCTGCACCAGCAGTTTCTCGATTTCATCCTGGCCGGGGCCGGCGTGCGCGGCGGGCAGGGCGGTGGCGGCAAGCAGAGTCAGCGCGGCAAGTTTCTTCTTGGACATGAACCTGATGTGTGTCGAAGGCTTCGTCAGCAAAAAAATTGGCCTGAAAGCCTGGGAGCACCCGCCGCAGTGAGCCTGTTGCGAACGCTTTCTTATTAATGGCTACCCTGTTCAGGGGAGCTGGCGTAGTGTAGGACAAGGCGCCGTTCACCTGTCCTTGCAAAACCCGCCGATTATCAAGGGTTTACCCGGAAGATGCCGTTAAAAACACACGCTGATACGTGTTTATCACCGATCGCTGATATGGCGCAAAGCCGGTGCGCTGGCAGATGGCACGCGCCGCGGCGGCGCTGCCGGCGTGCGCGGGCCGGTCGCAGTCAGCACAATGGGCCTGTGGCGGCTGGTGGGCCGCGCAGCATGAAAAGGAGAAAAAATTGCCTTCAAGCCATAACAGACATGCGCAAACAGCTATTAAATTGGTAGTAACCGGGCTGGCCTTGGGCGGCGTGGGGTGGTCTGCCATGGCGCAGACACCCAAGGCGCAGACCGTGGCCAGCGGCCTGCAGCACCCGTGGGCGGTGGCCTTTCTGCCCGAGGGGCGCTTTCTGGTGACCGAGCGCCCCGGCCGCATGCGCGTGGTGGAGCCCGACGGCAAGCTGCAGCCGCCGCTGCAGGGCCTGCCCGAGGTGATGGCCGGCGGGCAGGGCGGCCTGCTGGACGTGATCACCGATGCGGACTTCGCCCGCAACCGCACCGTCTACTTCTGCTTCAGCGAGCCGGGCAAGGGCACCAGCAACAGCACGGCGCTGGCGCGGGCGCGCCTGTCCCAGGATTTGAAACGGCTGGAAGACGTGAAGGTGATCTTCAGCCAGCAGCCCAAGTACAGCAGCAGCCTGCACTTCGGCTGCCGCATCGTCGAGCGGCGGGTGGATGGCCAGCCGGACGGCACGCTGTTCATGACGCTGGGCGACCGCTTCTCGCGCCGCGACGACGCGCAGACGCTGAAAAACCACCACGGCAAGGTGATCCGCGTGGGCAAGAACGGCAGCGTGCCGAAGGACAACCCCTTCGTCGGCAAGGCCGGCGCGCTGCCCGAGATCTGGAGCTATGGCCACCGCAACGGCCAGGGCGCCACCTGGGGCCCCGATGGGCAACTGTGGATGCACGAGCATGGCGCGCAGGGCGGCGACGAGATCAACCTGCCGCAGCCCGGCAGGAACTACGGCTGGCCGCAGATCAGCCACGGCGTGAACTACGGCGGCAGCCCGGTGGGCACGGGCAAGAGCGCCGCGCCCGGCATGGAGCAGCCGCTGCACCACTGGACGCCCTCCATCGCGCCCTCGGGCATGGCCTTTCTGACCAGCGACCGCTACGGCCCGGCGTGGCAGGGCAACCTGTTCGTCGGCTCGCTGAAGTTCCAGTACCTGAACCGCATCGAGCTGAAAGACGGCAAGGTGGTGGCCGAGCACAAGCTGCTGGAGGACGTGGGCCAGCGCATGCGCGACGTGCGCCAAGGGCCGGACGGGCTGCTGTACGTGGTCACCGACAGCCCGAACGGGCGCCTGATCCGCGTGCTGCCGCAGTGAGGGCGGTGAGGGGGTGAGCGGTGGGGAGCAGGCAGATACTCCCCTTATAGGTAGCCGCCAGCGCCCGTATGACGGACGCTGGAGATGCATACTCCCTTATATGGCTTGTGCCGTTGGGCGTTCAAGACAATGACAAATGACCGCGGCTGGCGCCGCATGACCAATGACGAACGCGCCATTTGTCATTGAACCTAGAAACGGCAGTTGACCGCTTGTCATCCTTGGCTACCCCGCATGAGCACTGACTTTCACGGCTTCGATCACGTTCACCTGTTGGGTGAGCGCGCTATGCGCCCGATCGCGCCGCGCTGGCCGCGCCATGCGGCGTTGCTCGTCGTTGCAGGCAGTAGCCTGCGGCCTCCTCGCGCCTTGCCTGGCACGCCCAGCACGGCACGCTCGGGCGCATCCAACTGCCGTTTCTAGGTTGAAGCGCAGCGAAGTCATTCGTCATTTCGTCATTTCGTCAGGCTTACTTGAAGCCCACGCGGTCCAGCATCTGCTGCACCTTCACCTGGTTGGCGCCGACGGCGCTGATGGGGATGGTCTCGGCCTTGAACTGGCCGCCGCCCGTCATCGACTTGAGGGCCGGGTTCTCGGTGACCACGCCCTTGGCCACGGGCCACTCGTTGTTGCCGTTGGCAAAGTAGTTCTGCGCCGACGGGCTGGCCAGGTATTCGAGGAACTTGATCGCATTCGCCTGGTTCTTGCTGTGCCGTGCCACCGCCGCGCCGGCGATGTTGACGTGCGTGCCCCAGGTGGCCTGGTTGGGGAACACCACGCCCACCTTCTCGACCACGGCGCGGTCCTCCGGTTTGCCCGATCGCATCATGCGCGCCAGGTAATAGCTGTTGGTCACGCCGATCTGGCACTCGCCGCTGGCCACGGCCTTGATCTGGTCGGTGTCGCCGCCTTTGGGCGAGCGCGCCATGTTGGCCACCAGGCCCTTGAGCCAGGCTTCGGCCTTCTGCGCGCCCAGGTGCTCGGTCACGGCGCCGAACAGGCTCAGGTTGTAGGGGTGCGCGCCGCTGCGGATGCACAGCTTGCCCTTGTTCTTGGGGTCGGCCAGTTCTTCGTAGGTGTTCACGTCGGCCGGCTGCACCTTGACCTTGTCGTACACCACCACGCGCGCGCGGGTGGAGAAGCCGAACCACGGAATGCCGCCATCGGCCGCCGGCGTGGCCCGCAGGCTGGCGGGGATGGCGTCTTCGAGCAGCTTGGACTTCACGGGCAGGAACAGCCCGTCCTGCTCGCCGCGCCACAGGCGGGCCGCGTCCACCAGCAGGATCACGTCGGCCGGCGAGGCGCTGCCCTCGGCCTTCAGGCGCGCGATGATGCCGGCGTCGTCGGCATCGACGCGGTTGATCTTGATGCCGGTGGCCTTGGTGAAGTCGGCGTACAGCGCCTCGTCGGTGGAGTAATGGCGGGCCGAGTAGAGGTTCAGCTCCTGCGCCTGCGCGGCGGCGCCCCACACCAGCGACGCCAGCGCGGCGACCGCGACCACTTGCTTTTTCATGCTGTGCATTCCTTGATTGGATGAATTGTGAACGGGTGGATGATAACGTGAACGAGAATGGTTCTCAATCGTCATGCTTGATGCAACGCAACAAAAAGTGGCGCGGTTGACACCGCGGGGGCCGTTCGGTGGGGCGGGCGCCGCGGCCGCACCGGCGCCGATGACGAATTCCAATTCCAGATCAAAGCTGCCATATCTCGTCATTCCGGCGCAAGCCGGAATCCAGACGGCGTGTGCGGAGAAACATGGATCCCGGCCTTCGCCGGGATGACGGTGATTGACGCATTGAATTGGAAATGGAAGAAGGCGGTGCCAGCAGCGGTCATAAAAAAAGGGCTGATCTTGCGATCAGCCCTTGAAGGGATCCCTGAACCTTGCGGTATCGAAAGGACCCGAGGAGACAAGCGTATGGTGTCTTCTTGCGCCAGAGCAAAACCGACGGGTGGTGTGGGCTTTGCTCTGGCCACTTTGCCGGCTCGGTGAACCGGCAAAGTGCCTGGGTCAGTTCTGAAGGCCGTGCGGTCTGCAGCTTGTGCGCAGACCGCGGCTTACAGAATCAGCGCTTCTTGGCAGCGGCCGAGGCGCTCTTGGCAGCGTTGGTGGCGCTGGTCGTCACGGCGGCGAAGTTGGCTTCGGCCACGTCGGAAGCCTGCTTGACAGCCTTCTGCACCGACTCGAACGCGTTGTTGGCGGCGGCCACGGCGCTCTTCATCATGGCGACGGCGGTCTCGGAGCCAGCGGGGGCGTTCTTGGCGGCGTTGTCCACCAGGGCGGCGAACTGGGCCTGGCTCTCGGCAACCTTGCCTTCGAAAGCCTTGGTGAACTCGGTGCTGGTGCCCGAAGCGATGTCGTACAGATGACGGCTGTAGGCAGCGGCCTTCTCGGCCAGCGGCTGGAACAGGCTGGCTTGCAGCGCCAGCAGCTCTTGCGCGTCCTTCACGGACAGCATGGCTTGCGTGTGCTGGGCAGACTCGTTCAGGGCGGCCTTGGTGGCTTGCAGGTTCAGCTCAACCAGCTTTTCCATGCCTTCGAAGGCCTTGGAAGTCAGGCCATACAGGGTTTCCATGTTGGCTTTCTGGGAAGCGACGAGTTGTTCGGGGGTCAGCATAAATATCTCCTGGACAATGGTGGATAGGAACTCGCTTGGATTGCCGCTCCTGAACCACTTCTTATGTTGCAGTGCAGCATGGGATGGATTTTAGGGCCTGGGGCGGTGATTGCAAGCCGTTTTGGTGCGGTGCAGCATTTTTAGATGCGGTGTTCTAAATCCGGACAACGCCGTGCAGGCGCGGCCCGCGCCCGGTTGTCATGAAAGCGTTCTATTCCACCCAGTTCGTGCTGCCGCTGCCGCCGCGGCACCGCTTTCCAATGGGCAAGTACGCGCGCCTGCGCGACCGGCTGGCCGCCGAGCGCCCCGAGGTGACACTGGCGCAGGCCGAGCCCGCCAGCGATGCCGATCTGGCGCTCGCGCACACGCCGGCCTACATCGCCGCCGTGGCGCAGGGCACGCTGGAGGCGCGGGCGCAGCGCGAGATCGGCTTTCCGTGGAGCGAGGCGATGGTGGAGCGCTCACGCCGCTCGGTCGGCGCCAGCGTGCAGGCGGCGCGCGTGGCGCAGCACGAGGGCGTGGCGGCCAACATCGCCGGCGGCACGCACCACGCCAGCGCGGCCGCCGGCAGCGGCTACTGCGTGTTCAACGACGTTGCCGTGGCCGCGCGCCGGCTGCAGCGCGATCTGATGGCGGCACAAGGCCTGGCACGCCCGCCGCGCGTGGCGGTGATCGACCTCGACGTGCACCAGGGCAACGGCACGGCCAGCATCTTTGGTGGCGACGCCAGCGTGTTCACGTTGTCGCTGCACGGCGAGAAGAACTTCCCCTTCCGCAAGGTGGCGGGCGACCTGGACGTGGGCCTGCCCGACGGCACGGGCGATGCGGCGTATCTGGACGCGCTGGATCTGGCGCTGGTCGAGCTGGACAGCCGCTTTCGCCCCGATGCCGTGTTCTACCTGGCCGGCGCCGACCCGCACGAGGGCGACCGCCTGGGCCGCCTGAAGCTGACTTACGACGGCCTGCTGGCGCGCGACCGCCGCGTGTTCGAGTGGGCCTGGGCGCGCCGGCTGCCGCTGGCGCTGAGCATGGGCGGCGGCTATGGGCACGACATCGCCACCACCGTGCAGGTGCAGATGAACACCTTCGACATCGCCGCCGAATACTGGCGCCGCTGGCAGAATGCAGCGCGATGAACAAGGCCGCCCGCCCCCAGCCCGAGCCGCGCGACGCCTACCGCGCCTTCCGCACCATCACCACCCGCTGGATCGACAACGACCAGTACGGCCACGTCAACAACGTCGTCTACTACTCGTGGTTCGACACCGCCGTGAACGCGCACCTGATCGAGCAGGGCGTGCTGGATACGGCGAAAAGCGAGGTCATCGGCCTGGTGGTGGAAACGCAGTGCCAGTACTTCGAATCGCTTGCCTTCCCGCAGGCCATCGAGGCCGGCATCCGCGTGGCGCACATGGGCAGCAGCAGCGTGCGTTACGAGGTCGGCCTGTTCGCCGAAGGCGCGCCGATGACGGCGGCCAAGGGCCATTTCGTGCATGTGTATGTCGATCGCGCCACGCAGCGGCCGGTGCCGCTGCCGGCCAACCTGAAGCAAGTTCTGGAGCAACTGCAATGTCCCAAGTAAGCGCCAAGATCAATGACCCGGCCAGCGTCGACGCGGCCATCGAGAACCGCTTCTCGGCCCGCGCCTTCCTGCCCACGCCGGTGCCGCGCCAGGTGCTCGAAAGCATCCTGCACGTGGCCAGCCGCGCGCCCAGCGGCACCAACGCCCAGCCATGGAAGGTGTACGTGCTGCAGGGTGCGAAGAAGGATGAACTGGTGCAGAAGGTGTGCGCCGCGCACGACGAACTGCGCCAGCACCCCGAGCTGGAAACCAAGTTCCGCGAGGACTACGACTACTACCCGCGCCACTGGGTCGAGCCCTACCTGGGCCGCCGCCGCCAGAACGGCTGGAGCCTGTACGGCCTGCTGGGCATCGGCAAGGGCGACAAGGACGCCATGCACGCGCAACACCAGCGCAACTTCCGCTTCTTCGACGCGCCGGTCGGCCTGATGTTCACGCTCGACCGCGTGATGGGGCAGGGCAGCCTGGTCGACTACGGCATGTTCCTGCAGAACATCATGCTGGCGGCGCGCGCGCGCGGCCTGCACACCTGCCCGCAGGCGGCGTGGAACAACTTCGGCTCCATCATCCTGCCGCTCATCGGCGCCTCGGCCGAGGAGATGCTGGTGTGCGGCATGTCGCTGGGCTATGCCGACGAAAGCGCGCCGGTCAACAGCTTTTTCACGCCGCGCGAGCCGGTGCAGACGTTCACGCACTGGGTCGAATGAACGGCCTGGCGCAGGGCCAGGGCTTGTGTTTGAGTTTGTGTTTGTGGGAGCGGGCTTGCCCGCGATCAGGCGTT
>JRYL01006099.1_pt1 | contig 19967 bp, 19 predicted proteins | sample 235391 | NCBI WGS metagenome assembly JRYL01 (sample SAMN03074223, study PRJNA261481) | activated sludge metagenome | biome: Wastewater Treatment Plant; feature: Wastewater; material: Activated sludge; isolation source: activated biomass of a wastewater treatment plant treating wastewater from... ...
GATCAGCCCGCTCAATGGGAAAAGAAAGGGTTGGCTTTTCATGATCGTTATTGGATTAAGAGACTTAAAGATACAAAAAATAATGCCCCTTTTGGAAGCATCCTTTCAGTGAATAGTGAAAAATTAAGATTTCTTTGAGCCGTTGAGGCCTGAAATCTCAAAAAATCAACCATCAGGTTTTGTGCATTCCGATCAATAATCGGACTTCCGACTGATTTTCCAAATAAAAAAAGCCGCTCCAAAATCGGAACGGCTTTCTGATAAGATAAATTATCCTTTTACGGGATGATTACGCCCGGATAATTGTTCGGATTTACATTTGGAAGTGTAGAACCGTATTTGAAATTGATTGCATCAATAAAATAATTCGCAACCACTGCATAACCTTTTCCGGTCAGGTGAACCGCATCCAGCGAGAACGCACCTCCGCTCACATAAGTAGTGGTATAGGTGTTTCCGAAATAGATGATACCCGAGCTGCTGCTCAATTCCTGCATAGCTCTGAATGCGTCAACAAATGCCAGATTGTAGTCAATCGCCAATTGTCTGATTGCAGTGTTATAAGCTGTGGTAGCTGCAACAACTTTTGCGGTTTCTTTCTTGGTCAGTACCCATTTGTCTTCCAACGGATAAGTAATACCGCTGATTGACAACTGTGCCGCCTGTTCCATCGGAATACCCATTCCAACCAGGTCTGCAACTCTGTCTTCATCCAATTGGCCAATTACAGTTTGAGAAGTGAACACCATCAGATCTTCTTCTGTCGCCTGTCTGGACTGACCATAGGTCATACCGAGCAATGTAGCAGTAGGTGTATCCATACCCACAGAAATCAGAACATTTGTAATCTGTGCAGACAGATTTGTCAAGTCTTTATCATTGATGACTACAGGGCTCGCCGAATCGGTTGCAAAAGAAATTTTCCTTTCGGGCTGACCCAGCGCATCAAACACCTGATTCAACTGAGCATAGAAAGCGTTCAGTGTTGGAATCATACTGCCAAATGCAGGATTTGACGGATCGAGCGGCGCATAAGGAACCGTTGTAAAGAACGGAATATCTGTTACACTTGGGATATTTGCGATTGCTCCTTTTGCACCCACCTGATTGACCATGGTTTCAAGGATTCCCTGAATCACGCCGGCCAGCACATTCGGGTCGGTGATATCGTTAGAACCATAAGTAGTCGGATCCTGATTTCCGGTCTGGTCTACTCCCACTCCGCCGCCGGTCGCATAGCTCAGCACATCGTTGTTTCCGATCCAAAGGGTGAAAAAGGTCGGAGACTGAGCTGCTGCATCTCCCAGAATGCTTGCATTTGGTGAACTTGCAAATCTTGCATAATAAGGATTTGCCAATCCAAGCGGAACGCCCGCAGGATTCCCGTAACCCGGCGCTACCAGATGGAATGATTTTGCACCCGGAACACCCATGTTGTTAAATGGACCGCCAGAAGCTGGAGTCAGCGGTGACTGTGCAGGAGTCGGAACCGGAGACAAACCTCCGTTTACAATCTGAAGTGTCAGTCGGCCGGCAACGCCAAGATCGGTAAATCCCCCAATATCATCAGGCATCAGCGGCTGGCTGAAGCTNNCATACGTTCAGCAATCATATTCGGGTAAGAATTCTGCTGTCCGCTGATGAAAAGCGCATTGTCGGTAAAACCTGAAGTCAGTGAATTACCAAGTGCCACATAACGGCTGAAGTCAGCGATTCCCGATGAAGGCTGAATATCATCAACAGGATTGTCAAATTCAGGATCACAGGATGCAAAAACAATCAGTGATGCTGCTGCAAATATTTTTGATATATTTTTCATTTTCTGTTTTTTAGTTGAAGTTATAAGACAGACCCAGGCCAAATACAAAAGCTCTTACGCTTACATCGCCCATAAACCCTGTCTCCAAATTATTTACATATCTCTCCTTACCCATAATCATCATGGCCATTGCGTCCACATTGAATTTTCCAAAATTCAGACCCAAACCGCCTGTGATGGTGTTTCTGGTTACGTCAGGTGTTTCGGGTGACCAGTATTCAGCCGGCGTTACAGCTTCGTCGAAGTAGTAACACAGTCTCACAGCCAGCATGTCGGTTGCCTGATATTCTGCTCCGAATTTCCAAACTGCTCGGTCTTTGTAATTTTTGGTCTGAAGGCTTTGGGTTGTTTCCCCTGTTTCTGAATTGTTCAGATTGATAGCCAGTTCTTTGTAAGCGCTCCATCCGTGCACAGAAACTTCACCCGCCAAGGTCAGTTTTGAAGTTGCCTTGTAGGAAAGACCTGCGGTAAATTCAGATACCAGCGGAAGCATTGCATTGAACTCGTCTGCTGTGAAAGGCATTGAACCTGAGAGTGCAGTTGGAACATTGCTCCAGGTGGTCTCTCCGTAGTTGGCTTTCATGTCCACTTTTGAACGGTAGGCAAGACCCACATTGACTCTGTCGCTCGCTTTGAAATAAGCGCCGATGTTGAATCCGAGCCCGTGTGCGTCTGTATCGTTGATTTCGAGCCCGACTTCATTTCCTGCCACTGCATTGGTTCTCTGAAGGTTTACTTCGCCCATCGCGTAGATGAAACCTGCACCCACGCTGAACCAGTCGTTGAATTTGAATGCAACGGTCGGCTGGATAAAATAAGATTTCAGCTCGATTTGAGTGATATTTGCTCTACCTGCCCAGTCCGAAGGCCATTTCAGCGTACTGCCGAATGGAGTTGTAAAACTCACACNNTGAGATTCCGAATCCGCCGGCAGCAATGCTGATTTTTGAATCTACAAATGCCAAGCCGGCCGGGTTAAAAAATGCAACGCTCGCATTGCTCGCGTCCATTGAACCAACAAGCCCCATAGACGCCTGTCGGACTCCCTGAAGGGCAACCCGGTAACCGCCCGCAAAGGCAGTAGAACCCATTCCCAAAAGGAGTGCTAATAAAAAAATTCTTCTCATGTATTAATTCAATTTTATAGTTAATTATCCAAACAAAAATATAGAAAAATAATTGATTTATTATGCTTACATAATAAAATCATTCATTTATTTTAATTATTCATACAAACATAAACTTTAGGCCTGAAATTAAAATATTTTATGCCGAAAAAATTCAAGTTGAAACAATTTAAACTCTTGACAGTTATATCATTAATTTGACTATTAATTACTTATCGAATCAAATTGATTTATTGAGAAAATCCGAAATTAAATAGCCTTCGCTCCAGCAGGCCTGAAAATTGAATCCGCCCGTGATTGCGTCAATATTTAAAATTTCTCCCGCCACAAACAGATTTAGAATTTTTCGGCTTTCCATTGTTTTTAAATTAATTTCTTTCAGATCGACACCTCCGGCGGTTACAAATTCATCCTTGAATGTACTTTTTCCGTTGACTTTATAAACTCCTTCGGTCAGTTCTGCAGAAATTATCTGAATCTGCTTTTTGCTCAGGTTTGACCAATTCATGTCTTCGGAAATTTCACAGACTTCAAGGATCCGGTGCCAGAATCTTTTGGGAAACAAAAACGGATTCAGTTTATAAACCGATTTTTTTGAATGTTCGGTTTTGATTTGATTCAAAAATTCAATGCATTCTTCTATATCTTTTTGAATAAAATTGACTCTGATTTCAAAACGATAATTCAGCCGATTGAGTTCGACTGCGCCCCAGGCCGAAAGTTTGAGAATTCCCGGACCGCTCAGTCCCCAATGGGTAATCAGCAGCGGACCTTCAGCATCCATTTTGATTTCGGGAATTGAAATTTCAGCCGATTCAAAACTGATTCCCATCAGACCGTCGAGTCTGTGATCTTTGATATTGAATGTAAAAAGCGACGGAACCAAAGGAACGATGCTGTGTCCCAAATTTCTGATCATCTCAATCGCCTTTGGACTGCTGCCGGGTGTAAAAATGATTTTTTTAAAAAAATATTCGTCTGCTTTTGTCCGAATCAGAAAACCTTCGTCCTTTTTTTCAATCTTTTGAACACCTTCGCTGTATTTGATTTCGACTCCGTTTTTTTCGGCAGCATTCAGCAGACATTCAATGATGGTCAGCGAAGAATCAGAAACCGGAAAAACCCGATTGTCATCTTCAATTTTCAGCTGCACACCTCTTTCGTCAAACCAGGCCATGGTATCGCCCGGCTGAAATTTATGAAAAACCGAAATCAGTTCTTTTTTTCCTCTCGGATAGAATTCGGCCAGCTCGGCGGGATCAAAACAGGCATGAGTCACATTGCAGCGGCCCCCGCCCGAAATCCTGACTTTTTGCAAAGGCGAAGAAGCCTGTTCAAAAATCGCGGTTTTTCGACCCAAATCTTTTCCAAGATTGGCGGCCGTAAAAAATCCGGCAGCACCTCCACCGATGATGGCGATTTCTTTCATTTTCCAAAATTAAACCTACAAAGCAGATAATTGAAAGAAATGCTGATAAATTTAAATTGGTTTTATAATCGAACCCAACCACAAATCCCGCTTCAAATTCGTACTTTTGCAAAAAATTTTTGGATATGCAGATTTTAGACGGTGTAAAACTCGCAAAGGAGATCAAACAGGAAATCAAAGAGGTGGTTGAAGCTGCCGTAAAACAGGGAAAACGTCCTCCTCATCTTGCTGCGGTGCTGGTCGGTGATGACGGTGCAAGCCAGACCTATGTCAGCAATAAAATCAAAGACTGTCAGCAGGTTGGTTTTAAATCTTCACTGGTGAGACTGCCGAATACGGTTTCTCAAACCGAACTGATCGAAGAAATCCAAAAATTAAACAATGAAAAAGATTTGGACGGTTTTATCGTTCAGCTGCCTTTGCCAAGACAGATTGATCAGGAAGAAGTCATCAATGCGATCGATCCGAAAAAAGATGTGGACGGTTTTCATCCCGAGAATTTCGGAAAAATGGCGCTCGATATGAGTACTTTCCTGCCTGCAACTCCTTTTGGAATCCTTGAAATGCTCGAACGATATAAAATTCCGACCAAAGGAAAACATACCGTCATCATCGGAAGAAGCCGTATCGTCGGCCGTCCGATGAGCATACTGATGGGCAGAAAAGATTTTCCGGGCAACAGTACGGTAACCCTTACCCACAGCAATACAGAGAATCTTGCGCTTTATACCCGTCATGCCGATATCATCATCACTGCGCTTGGCGTACCCGGTTTTCTAAAAGCAAATATGGTCAAAGATGGTGCTGTGATCATCGATGTGGGCATCACCCGTGTGGATGATGATTCCGAAAAAGGCTACAAACTGATGGGCGATGTTGATTTTGACAATGTAAAGGATAAAGTATCCTGGATCACGCCCGTACCGGGCGGAGTCGGACCGATGACCCGTGCGATGCTGCTCAAAAATACGCTGCTGGCATACAAGAACAACACAAAATGATAAAGGTTCATTCCATCACAAAAGAACAGGATCAACTGTTGAAAGAAGGGAAATCCCTTCCGGTGATGGAACATTTTTATACGCTTCAGGGCGAAGGTGCACATTCGGGAAGAGCCGCTTATTTCATTCGTTTGGGCGGCTGCGACGTCGGCTGTCACTGGTGCGATGTGAAAGACAGTTGGGACGCTGACAGACATCCGCTGACCGATTTGGATGAAATCGCAAAAACAGCTGCCGAAATCTGTAAAACGGTTGTAGTAACAGGAGGCGAACCTACGCTTTGGAATCTTGATTTTCTGACTGAAAAACTGCATCAGTACGGTGCAACGATCCATATTGAAACTTCAGGGGCTCATCCGCTGACCGGAGATTTTGACTGGGTAACGCTTTCACCCAAAAAATTGGCTCATCCGCAGCCGGATGTAATTGAAAAAGCAGATGAATTAAATGCATCATATATAATCATGATGATTTTAATTTTGCCGAAAAATATGCAGCACTTGTCAGACCCGACTGTCGGTTATTTCTTCAGGTGGAATGGAGCAAAAGAGACCAGATGACTCCGATTCTGATCGATTATGTCAAGAAAAATCCAAAATGGCAGGTTTCTGTTCAGACCCATAAATATCTGGATATTCCTTAACCATTAAAGTGCGCATTCAGTCTTTCAAGATTCTTTTTGTCGCTGCCGATAAAAATCTCTTTTCCGTCGATGATGACCGGTCTTTTCAGAAAGGTATATTCACCGAGAATCAATTTTTGAAAATCATCTTCTGTCAGCAATTTGTCTTTGAGTCCGAGTTCAATATATTTTCTTGATCTTTTTGAAAACAGAGTTTCATAATTTCCGGCAAGGGCTTTCATTTCTTCAAGCTGTCTTTCGGTGATTGATNNCACAACTTCCGAGATAATAGATTTTCTTCATTTGGTAAAGATATCAAACGATCCCGAATCCTGAAATTCGAATTTGATTTCGTAAATTTGTGTTATGGAAACTGCAGAGAAAATCCTAAAATTCAGAAACATCCATCCGACCGCGATGAGGCTGCTGGTGCTGAAAAAACTTCAGCAGTCGGAGCATGCGGTGAGTCTGAACGAGATGGAATCACTTTTTGAAAATGCGGACAAAACCACATTGTACAGAACGCTCAAAACATTTGAAAAAAACAAGCTGGTGCACAGCATCGACGACGGCAGCGGTTCTATGAAATATGCGCTTTGTGACAACAGCTGCAAATGTCTGCCCGAAAATGCTCACATCCATTTTCACTGCAACAACTGCGGTCTGACCTATTGTATGAAGGAATACAGTCTGCCCGAATTTTCGCTTCCAAAAAATTTTACAGCCCGGGAAGCCAGTCTGGTCATCAAGGGATTGTGTGAAAACTGCAGCAGATAAACGGGTTCTGTTAATAATCAGTTGAATATAAATTTTTCGTCAAGATTCAAACCGAATCGGTTGAAATTTGACCAATCGCATTATTGATTTATATTTGTGCTGACAAACACACAAATGAATTTTCTTTCTGCCGACAACTTATCCAAATCATACGGAGTCAGGACGCTTTTTGACCAGGTGGGTTTTCATGTCAATGAAGGCGATCGGATTGCACTGGTGGCAAAAAACGGCAGCGGAAAGACAACACTGCTCAAGATACTCGCCGGAAAAGAAAAACCGGACACAGGCGAAGTACTGCTCAACAAAGATGTACAGGTTCTGCTGTTTGAACAGTCGGATGATTTTGATCCGGAAGAAATTTCGGGCAACTGCATTTTTAATCATTCAAATCCGGTGCTCGATATCATCCATCAATATGAAGAACTGATTCAAAACGATCCGGCAAATCCGAAACTGTTAGAACTCACAGCGGAAATGGATCGTGTGGATGCATGGAAAGTGGAACCGCTGATACAGGAAATTCTTTCAAAATTGAATATTGATTTTCTGAATCAAAAAATCAAAAGTCTGTCGGGCGGACAAAGAAAAAGAGTATCGCTTGCCAAATTTCTGATCGATGCGTCTCTGCTGAGCGGTCATCTGCTTTTGGTACTCGACGAACCGACCAATCATCTCGATATCGACATGATGGAATGGCTTGAATTTTATCTGAACAAAGAAAACAAAACACTGTTGCTGGTCACTCATGACCGTTATTTTTTGGATGCGGTCTGCAATAAAATCATCGAAATTGATGAAGGCGAAACCTTTGTTCACAATGGCGGTTATGAAGTTTATGTGACCAACAAAGCACTCAGGATCGAGAATCGTCAGGTGCAGCTCGGTAAGGCAAAAAATCTGTATCGGAAAGAACTCGAATGGATGCGTCGTCAGCCACAGGCAAGAGGTACAAAATCAAAAGACCGGATCAATGCTTTTTATGAAGTCAAAGAAAAAGCACATCTCAAAACCGATCAGTCAAAACTGCAGCTGGACATGAAAATGAGTCGGCTGGGCAAGAAGATCATCGAGATGAAAGAAGTGTCCAAAAGATTTGGAGACAAAATCATACTCGACAATTTTTCACATTTTTTCGGTCGCGGAAACAAAATCGGAATCATCGGAAAAAATGGTGTCGGGAAAACCAGTTTTTTGAAAATCATCGATGGAAGTTTGAAACCCGATTCGGGTGAAATCGAAATCGGTGAAACACTGAAAATCGGTTATTTCAAACAGGAAGGAATCACCGCCAAAGAAGGAATGCGCGCAATTGATTTTGTCAAAGAAATTGCAGAATATTTTCCGCTGGCAAACGGCAGACAACTTTCTGCTTCCCAGTTTATGGAACTCTTTCTTTTCAGTCCGGAACAGCAGTACACACCGATTGAAAAACTGAGCGGTGGTGAGAAAAAAAGACTGCAGCTGCTTTCGGTTTTGTTCAAAAATCCGAACTTTCTGATACTTGACGAACCGACCAACGATCTGGATTTGCCGACGCTTGCGGTGCTTGAAGATTTTCTGGATGAATTTGCAGGCTGTCTTCTGGTGGTCAGTCACGACCGATATTTTATGGATCGGGTGACGGATGAAATGATGATTTTTGAAGGTGACGGAAAAATCAAATGGTTTCTCGGAAATTATACCGAATACCATTTGAACGAAAAACTGATTGAAGAACAAAAAAGGAAGGATGAAAAACCGATCGAAAAAGAAATTAAAAAAACTGAAAATAAAAAGCTGAGTTATAAGGACAAAAGAGAACTCGAAAATCTTGACCAGGAAATTCCGGAGCTTCAGGAATTAAAAGAAAAGCTTACCAATCAGCTGTCTGACAGCACGCTGGAATATGATGAAATCGTCAAAATCAGCGACCGGCTCGAGACAGCAATCCGGGAATTGGACAAAAAAGAAAGCAGATGGCTTGAACTTTCAATCTTAAGCGAAAATCAATGAGCGTACTTGAAATCATCGGATATTTCGGCGCACTGCTGGTCGGTCTGGTCATGGGTCTGACGGGCAGCGGCGGTTCGGTTTTATCGGTGCCAATACTCGCCTATCTTTTTGGAAATGATGAAAAAACTGCAACTGCCTATTCGCTTTTTATAGTCGGCTTCACTGCGCTGGTCGGAAGTTTCAGAGTACTCAAAGAAAATGTAGTCAGCAAAAATGCAGTGATTTATTTTGGAATTCCATCCATCATCGGGGTGGTTTTTGTCAGACGGATTTTGCTTCCGATACTGCCCGAAACACTGTTTACCGTTTTTGGTTTTGACTTTAGCCGGCGGATGCTGATCTTTGGCCTGTTTGCCTGTCTGATGATGCTTTCGGCTTATTCGATGCTCAAAAAATCAAAAATCAGAATTTCACATTTCAGAAAAAGAACGGTACTCGGCCCGATGATGCTGGTCGGCGGTTTTCTGCTTGGAATTTTCGTCGGTCTGATCGGTGCGGGCGGTGGTTTTCTGATGGTTCCTNNTTTTTTCTGGGTGACTTTTTCACGATGGAACCCGACTGGAATTTTCTGCTTTCGTTTGTTGCGGTTTCATTTGTCGGCATCATCGTCGGCGGCGCTTTGTCGGCACACATCAACAGTCAGAAACTGAAAACCGGATTTGGTTATTTTATACTGCTGATCTCAATTTTTGTTTTTGTAATGGAATTTGTACTGCACGCAATGGTTTGAGAAATTCAGCCAAAATCAATCAATTTCAATTTAAAAAAACATATCAACAATCTGTCCCTGCGACACGGATTGACTCTTTTAAACTTTATCTTTGAATTTCAAACTGACCAATTATGAATCTGAATCCAAATTATCAAAGATTTTATGATGAGCCTGAATTNNGCTGTGTGCCCAATTGTATAAAACTGTTAAATATCAATTGTGAAAAAGCTAAAGAATGGTTAGAAAACAATTACGGAAATGAAATTAAGGACAAGTTTTTTGTAAAGCTTGTAGGATCCGGAAAGAAAAAAGATATGCAGTTTGAAACTTATTATCAGCTGCTTGAAGATTTGCTGATCCTGTTCAATCATCGGGAAAGAGAGGCCAAAATTTATTTTAAAAATACGGATAAAAATTTGGTTGATCAGATTGTAAATGAACTGAATCAGATCCGGACAAGACGCAGAGCTTCAGCACCCGAAATCAGTCTGCTGGTCAGTGCCAGTTACGGTTTGGACACAAAAGAACTCAAAATCACAAGACCTCAATTAAAAATTGAAGACAATTACAATGATGATTTTTTGAATGTCCACAAAATCATCCACAAAAGACTGAATACAAAAAACGACAAAGGACTGGTGCTTCTTCACGGGAAACCCGGCACCGGAAAGACTTCGTATATCCGCTATCTGGTCGGATCTGTTAAAAAGAAGGTGATTTTTCTTCCGCCCAATCTGGCAACCGCCATCACAAATCCCGATCTGCTGTCGGTTTTGATCGATGAGCCGAATTCTATTTTTGTGATCGAAGATGCAGAGAATATCATTACCGATCGTGAAATTGAAGGCAACTCACCGGTTTCTGCGCTGCTGAATCTTTCGGACGGTTTGCTTTCCGATTGTCTGAACATTCAGATCATCTGTTCATTCAACACCGATCTGTCAAAGGTTGACGATGCACTGCTCAGAAAAGGACGACTGATTGCAAAATATGAATTCAAGGAATTGGCCGCAGACAAAGCGCAGCAGCTTTCAAACAAATTGGGATTTGATGCTGTAATTGACAAACCGATGTATCTGACCGATATTTACAATCAGCAGGAAATTAATTTTCAGTCGGAAAATTCTTCAAAGAAAATCGGATTTTGATTCTTTGGATTAATTCAGATAATTTTTTGCTTTTTCAATCACACGGTCAAGACCCGAAACATCCTTTCCGCCGGCAGTTGCAAAGAATGGTTGACCGCCCCCGCCGCCGTTGATCTCTTTTGCAAGTTCTCTCACAATCTGACCCGCATTCAGTCCTTTTTCGGAAACCAGATTATCAGAAACAGAAACAGTGATCGAAGGTCTTCCGTCAAAATCGGATGCAACCACGATCAATGCATTTTCAACCTCTTTTCTGAGCGGAAATGCAATCTGTTTGATCGAATCGTTGTCCAAATCGGTTTTGACAGCCAGGAAGTTGATTCCGTTGATATTTTCAAAAGATTTTTTCCAATTTTCTTTTTCAGACTGAGCCTGCTGACCTTTGAATTTGTCCAGTCTGGTTTTTAATTCTTTGTTTTCGTCGATCAGTTTTTGAACAGCTTCGATCGGCTCTTTCGGATTTTTCAGCTCATTTACAATCTGATTGTACTGCTGATAAGTATCTCTCAATTCTTCAATCGCCACCAGACCGGTTGTCGCCTCAATCCTTCTGATACCGGCCGCACTCGAGCTTTCACCTCTGAGTTTGAACAGCATGATATCGGCTGTATTTCCAACATGGGTTCCGCCGCAAAGTTCAACCGAAGAACCAAATTTGATCACACGAACCACATCACCGTATTTTTCTCCAAACAGTGCCATTGCACCTTCTTCCAATGCTTTTTTGATCGGCACCGCACGTCTTTCTTCAAGCGGAATTCTATCGAGTATCTTTCGGTTCACCTGCTCATTTATCTTCCTCAGTTCATCATCAGACATTTTGTTGAAATGAGAAAAGTCAAATCTCAGATAATCCGGACCGACATAAGAACCTTTCTGTTCCACATGTTTTCCCAAAGTAACTCTGAGCGCCTCGTGCAGCAGATGGGTCGCAGTGTGATTGCGCATGATGTGATTTCTTCTTGCCTCATCAACCTGTGCATGATACGGAAGTTCCATATATTTTGGAAGCTCTTTTGCAAAATGGACGATCAGATTGTTTTCTTTTTTTGTATTGATGATTTCAACCTTTTCAAACTGATTTTCAATCCAGCCGGTATCTCCGACCTGACCGCCGCTTTCGGCATAAAAAGGTGTCGCCTGAAACACCAGCTGATAAAGAGTTTCGTTTTTATTTTCGATTTTTCTCCAGCGTGTAACCTTCACATCAGTTTCAAGCTGGTCATAACCGATGAATTCTTCCACATCGTCTTTGATCAGTACTGTCCAGTCCGATGTCGAATAGGAAGAAGCCGATTTTGAACGCTGTTTCTGTTTGTTCATTTCGGTTTCAAAACCTGCTTCGTCTATGCCCAATCCCTGTTCTTCTGCAATGATTCTTGACAAATCGGTAGGAAAACCGTAGGTATCGTACAATTCAAAAACCACATCGCCCGGAATCACTTTCAGATCGGGATGCTGTTTGATGAAATTATCCAGTCTGGTCAGTCCGTGTTCGATGGTGTGAAGAAAATTGGTTTCTTCTTCTTTGATGACTTCGGTAACCAGTGTCGATTGTTTTTCGAGCTCCGGAAAAAAGTCAGCCATCTGTTCTTTGAGAATCGGAAACACCTTATAGATAAACGCTTCCTTCATATCCAGAAAACGATAACCGTAGCTGATCGCTCTTCTCAAAATCCTTCTGATCACATAACCGGCACCTGTATTTGAAGGCAGCTGACCGTCTGCAATTGCAAACGCAACCGCTCTCAGGTGATCGGTCACCACTCTGAATGCCACATCGGTCTGATGCTTTTCACCGTATTTTTTTCCGGATATTTTTTCAACTTCATGTATCAGCGGCTGAAAGATATCGGTATCATAATTTGAAGTTTTTGACTGCAAAACCATTGCAAGTCTTTCGAACCCCATTCCGGTATCAATATTTTTTGCAGGCAGTTCTTCAAGCGATCCGTCTGCTTTTCTCAGAAATTCCATAAAGACCAGATTCCAGATTTCAATCACCTGCGGATGGTCTTTGTTGACCAGTTCTTTTCCGCTGATTTTTGATTTTTCTTCGGCAGGACGAATGTCAACGTGGATTTCGGAGCATGGCCCACAGGGACCGGTTTCGCCCATTTCCCAAAAATTGTCTTTTTTATTTCCAAACAGAATACGGTCTTCGTCCACATGGGTTTTCCAAAGTTCAAGCGCTTCTGTATCGGCAGAAGTTCCGTCTTTTTGGTCACCTTCAAAAACGGTGACATACAGCCAGTCTTTCGGGATTCCATATACATTGGTCAGCAGTTCCCACGCCCAGCCGATTGCTTCTTTTTTGAAATAATCTCCAAACGACCAGTTGCCGAGCATTTCAAACATGGTATGGTGGTAAGTGTCTTTCCCTACATCATCCAAATCGTTGTGTTTGCCCGAAACACGCAGACATTTCTGGGTATCGGCCAACCGAACCGAAGTCGGTTTTTTGTAACCGAGAAAGAAATCTTTGAACTGAGCCATACCCGAATTGTTGAACATTAATGTTGGATCGTCTTTGAGCACGATGGGTGCTGAAGGCACGATCAGGTGTTGTCTGGATTCAAAAAAATCTAAAAACTGTTTGCGTATCTCTTTGGAAGTCATTTTCTAAAAATTGAAATGCAAAAATCGGGAATTCTGCTGAGTTTCTGAAATAGATTTGGTGAAATTGTTTTTGACGGATGAAATTGATTAAAGTCACTGAGTAAATTTATGAAGCCAAATTCAGTCCTCGCTGTTTCTCAATTTATTAGCTGTATTTTACAATTTCATTAACAATAAGTTAGATTTTTTTGCCGTTATTTTGTTGAGCTCAGAAAAATAATAATTACACACACAAAAATGAGAATTAAAAAATACAGATACAATACGGGTACTGCATCCTACAAACGCGTGAAAAGACTGCGTATGAAGAGACTCAGAAACCTGGCTGCCTTTGTTATCGTCACCGCTTTTTTTGGAATTATCTCCGGTTTCATCTTCAGTCAGAAGGTGATTTCTCCCGAAGAAAATACGCTTTCTGCCGAACTTCATGAAATGAAGATTCAGTATGAATTGTTAAATAAAAAAGTAAAACAGTCTCAAAATGTACTCGGTCAGATCGAGGAAAGAGACAACAATATATACAGAAGTTATTTTGAACTCGACCCGATTTCTGAAGATGTCAGAAAAGCAGGTTTTGGAGGTGTGAACCGTTATTCAAAATTTTCAGACTGGAAATACAGCGATCTGGCAACCGATCTGGCAAAAAATGTCGATATACTGAACAAACAACTGGTGATTCAGTCAAAATCGCTTGACGAAGTTGTGGTCAGCGCAAAGGAAAAAGAGAAAATGCTGGCACATCTGCCTGCAATACAGCCGGTAGCCAACAAAAATCTGCACAGACTTTCATCCGGTTTTGGAATGAGGATTCATCCCATACTGAAAATCGGAAAACTTCATAAAGGAATTGATTTTGCAGCCAGCGTAGGCACTCCGATCTATGCAACTGCAAACGGAAAAGTAACGGTAGCCGGCAGACATGGCGGTTACGGAAATGCTGTCGTAATCAATCATGGTTACGGGTATGAAACCCTCTACGGACACATGAGCCGGGTAAAAGTGGCTGCTGGAAAGCAGGTGAAAAGAGGTGACATCATCGGTTATGTGGGCTCCTCCGGGCTTTCAACCGGACCTCATTTGCATTATGAAGTTCATAAAGACGGCCAGCCTGTAGATCCGGTTTCTTTCTTCTACCAGGATGTCAGTCCGGATGAATTTAAGATATTGCTGGACAAATCTCAGCAAATGACCGTATCTTTGGATTAATGAATATTGAACTGCCNNCGAGCACGATGACATCAAAGAAGAACTGGAACTGATTCAAAGACTGGAACTGATCCGCTCGGAACTGGTCAAACTGAAAGAAATACTCGATTCGGATCAGAAATAATTCCTACAGCAATTTTTCAATCAATTTTCTTTTGGTATCCGTATAAGGCGGATATTTCAGATTCGGCTCACCCCAGATTGCACGTTCAATTACCGATTTTCGATGCGAAAATGATTCAAATCCGAATTTGCCGTGATAACTTCCAAGGCCCGAATTTCCAACACCTCCAAACGGAAGATTTTCATTTGTAATCTGCATCAGCGTGTCGTTGATACAGCCTCCGCCAAATGAAATTTCTTTTAAAAATTTATTTTTCTCAAATGAATTTTCGGTAAAAATATAGGCGGAAAGCGGTTTGTCAATTTCATTTACCCATCTGATTGCCTGATCAAAATTCGGATAAGAAATTACCGGCAGTATCGGACCGAAAATCTCTTCCTGCATCACCGGATCATCAAAACTTACATGGTCGAGTACGCAGGGCTGTATATAAAGCTTTTCGCCATCTGTTTCACCGCCGTAATAAATTTTCTCGGGATCGATCAGTGCAGTCAGTCGATCAAAATGTTTTCGGTTGACAATTCGGGTGAAGTTTTCGGATTTGGGACTGTAATTGTATTTTTCAATGTATTCTTTAATCTTTGAAAGCAGTTCGTTTTTGATCAGTTGGTCTGCCAAAATATAATCCGGCGCAATACAGGTCTGACCGGCATTCAGAAATTTTCCCCATACAATTCTTTTGGCTGCCACATTGAGATTTGCATTTGAAGTCACAATAGCAGGAGATTTTCCGCCGAGTTCAAGCGTAACCGGCGTCAGATTTTTTGCGGCTGCCTGATAAACGATTTTTCCGACCGCAGGGCTTCCGGTAAAAAATATTTTGTCAAATTTCAATTCGAGCAGACGGCCGGTTTCTTCGGGTCCGCCCTGAACGACTGCAAACAGAGATTCGTCAAAAGCCGAAGAAATCAGATCCTGAATCGCCTGAGCTGAATTTTCAACAATTTCACTTGGTTTCAGTATCACCGTATTTCCGGCAGCAATCGCACTGATGGCGGGAACAATCGAAAGCTGAAACGGATAATTCCAGGCGCCGATCACCAGCGTATTTCCATAAGGTTCATAATAAATTCGGCTTTTTCCCGGAAGATTGACCAGATTGGTTTTTACATCGGTCGGATGCGCAAGCGAGGAAAGATTTTTGAGATAATAATCAATCTCATTGTAGATAAATGAAATCTCGGTGCTGAAAGTATCAAATTCAGATTTTCCAAAATCCTTATAAATTGCGCTGTACAGCTTATCCTCATTCTTTTTGACCGCATCTTTCAGTTTCTGAAGCTGCTGTTTTCTGAATTTGATATCTGCAGTTTTTCCTTTTTGGAAAAATTCTTTCTGTTTTTGAAATAATTCCTGAAATGACATAATCCTGAAAAAAAGTATTGACTGCTAATTTAGCTCAAAAATCAGTCCTTATGAAAGATTTTGACCGTCAAAAAGCGATTCCGTGATTATTCTTTGAATTTGACATCCTGAATGTTGAACTGCAGATAACTGTTTCCTTTCCAGTGGTTTTCGCGAATCGAATACACCAGGTCAAATTTTCTGTATTTGAAATCTTCTGCAAATTTCCCCATTCCAAATCCGGTTGCGCTGAATTTGATATGGTTTGAATCCATCAGATCCATTCTGAGATGTTCGCCGGTTTTGCCCATTTCGGTCACATTTCCGCCAATCAGGTTTTCGGTCAGAAAGACGGGCGCCATATTGCCGGGACCAAAAGGTTTCATCTGTTTCAATATTCTGAGAAACGAATCTGTGATTTCTGAAAATTTGATTTCGGTATCGATTTCTATGGACGGAATTCTTTGTGCCGGTCTGATTTTTTCTTTGACCAGCGCTTCAAACTTATCTTTAAACAGCTGAAAATTTTCCTTGGGCATACTCAGTCCGGCTGCAAAACGATGACCGCCGTAACGGCTGAGCAGATCTGAACAGCTGTCGATGATTTCATAAATGTCAAAATCCTTGATCGATCGTGCAGAACCCGAAATTTCACCTTCCTTTCCTTCGGTCAGCACCAGAGTCGGCCGATAATAAGTGTCGATCAGTCTTGAAGCCACAATCCCGAGTACGCCTTTGTGCCAGTCGGGTGAAAAAACGACGGTGGTATATCTGTCTTCTTCATGATTTTCTTTGATTAACTGAATCGCTTCCTGGGTGACATTTCCGTCGGTTTCTTTTCTTTGTGTATTCAGTTCAACAATTTCCGATGCTATTTTTTTGATGGAAGCTTCATCTTTTGAAATCAGCAGTTCAACCGACTGTCTGGCATGTTCGAGCCGACCGGTCGCATTGATTTTTGGCGCAATGTTGAAAACAATATTTGAAATATCCACATTTTCGGCCTGTTCGCCAAGAAGCCCTTTCAGTCCGGGTCTTGGTGAATTTTGAAGTTCTTTGATTCCGTATTGTGCAAAAATCCGGTTTTCACCGGTGATCGAAACAATATCGGCTGCAATGCTCACCACCAGCAGATCGAGATTTGAAAACAATTCTTTGTGATCGATTCCCAATTTTGGTGCAAGCGCCTGAATCAGTTTGAATCCGACACCGCAACCGCTCAGTTCTTTGAAAGGATAATTGCAGTCGGGCTGTTTCGGATCGAGCACCGCAACTGCTTCGGGCAGTTTGTCGCCCGGCAGGTGGTGATCACAAATTATAAAATCAATTCCTTTTTCATTTGCATATTCAATCTTGTCAACCGCCTTGATTCCGCAATCAAGTGCAATGACAAGCGAAAACGAATTTTCTTCGGCATGATCGATACCCGCAATTGAAATTCCGTAACCCTCATTGTAACGGTCGGGTATGTAATAGGAAATGTTTGGATAAACCGAGCTCAGAAAATCATACATCATGGCAACAGAAGTGGTTCCGTCCACATCATAATCGCCGTAAACCAGTATGTTTTCATTTTTTTCGATTGCTTCCAGCACACGATTGACTGCCTTGTCCATATCTTTCATCAGATAAGGATCATGAAGTCCGTCGAGTGAAGGTCTGAAAAATTCTTTTGCAGAATCAAAACTGTCGATGCCTCTTTGAGCAAGAATAACTGCCAGAGCTTTGGGCAGATTGACCTTATCCATCAAAAGCCGGACGGTGTCATTTTGGGGTGCAGGTTTGATTACCCATTGATTTTTCATGGCTCCAACTGGCTGTTTGATTACTGTCGAGGCTTAATTTTTGTTTGCCTCTTTCAGATATTTCTCAAGCGCCATAGTCATTGAAGGAGTATCGGGGGTCGGCGCCTCTATATCGATTCTCAATCCCATTTCTTCTGCAGCTTTAACCGTAGTTTTTCCAAAAACTGCAATTCTGGTCTGATCCTGTTTGAATTTCGGAAAATTTTCAAACAAAGATTTGATACCCGAAGGTGTAAAGAAAACGAGTATGTCATATTTCACATCTTCAAGATCTGACAGATCGCTCGAAACGGTCCGGCAGAGAATTCCTCTTTCCCATTTGATTCCCAATTCGTCCAAAAATTCGGGAACAGCAGGATTCAGCACATCTGAAGAAGGAAGCAGAAATTTTTCGTCTTTATGTTTTTTGAAATAAGGTGTCAGATCAGACAATCCTTTTTCGCCCACATAAGTTTTTCTTTTTCTGTAAACGATGTATTTGTGAAGATAATTTGCAATTGCTTCAGACTGGCAGAAATATTTCATATCGTCAGGAACCTGGAAACGCATTTCATCTGCAAGTCTGAAATAGTGGTCAATCACATTTCGACTGGTAAAAATAACAGCAGTGTAATTTGAAAAATCAATTTTCTGCTGTCTCACATCCTTTGCATCAACACCTTCCACTTGGATAAAAGAACGAAAATCTATTTTGATTTTATTTCTTTTGCTCAATTCGTGATAAGGGGAAGAGTCATTTACAGGCTGCGGCTGAGAAACAAGAATAGATTTTACTTTCATTTTAAAATATTAATTACCAGGCATTTACAAATTTGAAGAACACCAACAACGGTAGAATTTCCAGTGTGCAAAGATACAAAATATTATAATACCAAAACCTCGTTTTTTCAGAGGGCTGATTTTTAAATATCAGCACAAAACTCATCGATCTGATTATCAAAAGGATTACACACAGAATGATCAGGAGTACCGGCTTGTTGATTTTTGAAAAATAAAGCAGAAATGCAATGATCCACAAAGCCGAAACCGAAAATACCCTGTAATAATTGAATACTTTCAAAATATAATCATTGTCCTGAACCAGACCAAAGGCATAAGCACCGGTTGCCGACAAAATCTTTCTCACCGCAAAAAAGACCAGGATAAGCACCGCCGCCGCAGTCATCTTCAGTTCCGGAGTATTCAGTATATAACTGTATTCGTCTGTCAGGAAATTTACAATCACAGCAGCAAGAAGAAAAGCATAAACAATTTGGAAAAGAATGCCGAAAAGTTTCTGGTTGTCATTGACCTGCTGGAATCTTTCAATGCTCGAAAGCGAGTCAAAATTATTTGAAAAAACTATCCTGCCGAGGACGATCAGCGCAAGCGAAAGCACCAGTACGGCAATCACCCAATCCAGGCCGGGATTGAAATGATCGACAAAAATTGTTGACAGCAGATTTCTCATAATTCTTTGCAAAAATACAAAAGCCATCGACAGATATGAATTATATTAGCGCCATATTTGACCCAATGTCGGAAAATCTTGTCATCATACCCACATACAACGAAAGGGAGAATATAGAAAAAGTGATCAGAAAGGTATTTTCGCTTTCAGTTCCTTTTGATATACTGGTGGTTGACGACAATTCGCCCGACGGAACTTCGGGTCTGGTCAAAGAATTTCAAAAAGAATTTGACCGGCTTTTTCTCGAACTCAGACAAAAAAAAGACGGACTCGGAAAAGCGTATGTGCACGGTTTCAAATGGGCACTGAAAAATCAGTACAATTATATTTTTGAAATGGATGCAGATCTTTCGCACAATCCCGAAGATTTGCCGAGACTGCTGAATGCGCTTCAAACCGATGCCGATATGGTGATCGGTTCGCGTTATTCGCATGGTGTCAATGTGGTCAACTGGCCGATGTCGAGAGTGCTTTTGTCTTATACCGCATCAAAATATGCACGTTTTGTCACCAGTCTGCCAATCAAAGATGCAACTGCGGGTTTTGTGGGTTATAAAAAAGAAGTGCTTGAATCTCTGGATCTGAATAAAATCAAATTCAAGGGTTACGGTTTTCAGATCGAAATGAAATACAGAGTTTGGAAGAAAAAATTCAGACTGAAGGAAGTGCCGATTATTTTTACAAACCGTGTGGCCGGAAAATCAAAAATCAATTCGGGTATCATGGGAGAAGCAGTTTTTGGCATAATTATGTTGAGGATACTGAGTATATTTGGAAAACTATGAGACTGAT
>JRYL01006887.1_pt1 | contig 19904 bp, 20 predicted proteins | sample 235391 | NCBI WGS metagenome assembly JRYL01 (sample SAMN03074223, study PRJNA261481) | activated sludge metagenome | biome: Wastewater Treatment Plant; feature: Wastewater; material: Activated sludge; isolation source: activated biomass of a wastewater treatment plant treating wastewater from... ...
ACAGTTAATGAGATGCTACCGCCTTTGAATTATAATATAAATGAAAAACCAGATGGCGGTTTTATCCTTACCGTTACCAATCAATTTGGAGATACGGCTATCTATAACAGCAGAACTATGAATACTGCAGAAAATGAACTGAATCGGGTTCAGATTTCACCTAATCCCTTCTCTGATAAGATTATCTTTTCGGGTGTTAATTCTACAGAAGTATTTGTCAGTATTGCTGATTTGAACGGGCGACTGATTATAAATCCGATTCGAATTAATTCAAATCAGCCTGAAATTGATTTGTCGAAATTGAGTCGGGGAATTTATCTGATCATCCTGTCTGATTCCAATCAAAAGCTGATTCACAAACAAAAGATGATCAAAAGATAATTTAGAAACGACTGTTATTATTCAAAATAAAATTGTTTTCGCAAAAAAAGCCGGAATTTTAAAAACTCCGGCTTTTGTTATGAATTGAATTTTATTTAAAACTGATTTTCGTAGGACGGATCCATCTCAAATGTTTCCATAAATGCTGTGGTGTAATCACCTTTGATATAGACATGATTGTCCATCAGCTGTCTGTGGAACGGAACCGTAGTTTTAATTCCTTCGATATAGAATTCTTCAAGCGCTCTTCTCATTTTTGCCAAAGATTCCTCTCTGGTCTGAGCGGTTACAATCAGTTTTGCAATCATCGAATCATAATAAGGCGGAATCTGATAACCTGCATACACATGGGTATCGACTCTGACACCGTGTCCGCCCGGAATGTTGATATTTGTAATTGTTCCCGGAGACGGTCTGAAGTGATTGTAAGGATCTTCAGCATTGATTCGGCATTCGATCGCATGAAGTTTGGGCAGATAATTTTTACCCGAAATCTGCTGACCGGCTGCAATCAAAATCTGTTCTTTGACCAAATCATAATCAATCACCTGTTCTGTAATCGGGTGTTCCACCTGGATACGGGTGTTCATTTCCATAAAATAGAAATTTCCGTCTTTGTCAACCAGAAATTCAATGGTTCCCACACCTTCATAACCGATATATTCGGCAGCTTTTACTGCGGCTTCACCCATTTTTGCACGCAGTTCGGGCGTCATGAACGGTGATGGTGTTTCTTCGGTCAGCTTCTGGTGTCTTCTCTGGATCGAACAGTCTCTTTCCGAAAGGTGACAGGCTCTTCCTCTTGAATCGCCGGCGATTTGGATTTCAATATGTCTCGGATTCACAATCAGTTTCTCCATATACATACCTCCGTTTCCAAATGCTGCGGTTGCTTCCTGAACGGCAGAATCAAAATGTTTGTCGAGATCTTTGTCGCTGAAAATTTCTCTCATCCCTTTTCCGCCACCGCCTGCAGTTGCTTTGATCATCACCGGATAACCGATTTTCTTAGCAGTTTTCTTGGCGTCGTCCAAATCTTTCAGAATTCCTTTGGAACCCGGAACAACAGGAACGCCGGCTTCAATCATGGTTGCCTTTGCACTTGCTTTGTCGCCCATACGGTCGATCTGCTCTGGCAGTGCACCGATGAATTTGATGCCTGTGTCTTTACAGGTTTTTGAGAATTTTGAATTTTCTGACAAAAATCCGTAGCCGGGATGGATTGCATCCGCATCTGTAATTTCCGCGGCAGCGATGATATTTGCAATCTTCAGATAAGACTGAGCGCTGGCGGGCGGACCCACACAGACTGCTTCATCTGCAAATCTCACATGCAGACTGTCGCGGTCGGCAGTTGAATAGACAGCTACCGTTTTGATTCCCATTTCCTTTGCAGTACGGATAATACGCATTGCAATCTCACCTCTGTTGGCAATTAATATCTTTTTAAACATATTTTTGCGCTTTGGAGAATTAAGGTTCAATCAGGAACAATGGCTGATCATACTCAACCGGTGTGGTGTCATCCACCAATATTTTTACAATTTTACCTGATACTTCGGATTCAATTTCGTTGAACAATTTCATTGCTTCCACGATACAAAGTACGGTACCCGGAGCAACGCTGTCGCCCACCTGTACAAACGGTTCTTTGTCAGGGCCTGACGATCGGTAGAAAGTACCGATCATTGGCGATTTGACGGTGATATACTTTGAATTGTCTTCTGTTTCGGCTGCTGCCGGTGCTGACGGCTGAGCAGGCTGGGCTGCCGGAGCCGCAGGTTGGGGTGCAACAACCTGTTGCGGAATTACTGCCTGTGGCGCATAACTGACAGTCTGGCCGCCGATGTTTTTGACTTTGATTTCAAAATCCTTCATTTTCAGACTGACCTCTGCCACATCTGATTTTGAAACGAATTTGATTAAATTTTGTATTTCTTTAATGTCCATAATGTGAATTTGTTAAATGGAATAGAATTTCAAAGGTATAAAAAAAAAGAAAAGCTGACTTCATTAAAAGAAGCAGCTTTTAAATTTTTGACTGAAAGACGGGATTAATCCTCGCTTTCTTCAATTTCTCTTTCCATTACCACTTTGCCTCTGTAGTACATTTTTCCTTCGTGCCAGTATGCTCTGTGGTACAGATGTGAAACTCCGGTGGTTTTGTCAACCGCAATCTGTGGAGCCTCAATCTTGTAATGCGTTCTACGTTTATCTCTTCTCGTAGTCGATTGTCTTCTCTTAGGATGTGCCATAACTTATATTCTTTTCAGTTATTATTATTTTTTTAATTTTTTCAATGCTTCCCATCTCGGGTCGGTTTCTTCTTCGTTTGAATCCTGATGCTCGTGCGGACTGTATTTTTCAAGTAGTTCGATCATTTCAGAATTGCTTTTTCCGTTCAGTACATCGGGATGTATCCTTTTGACCGGTATTGCGAGCAGACTCATTTCATAAATCAGCTGTGCAACATTGACCGAATGCTCACCGTAAGGAATCACCCAAACTTCGTCATCCGAATCGTCAAAATCTTCACCAAATTTCACGATGATTTCATTCTCACCTTCGATCGGCTGATCATACGGTTCATTTGTGACATCACAAATCAGTTCGACTGTGCCGGACAATTTGAAAAACAATTCAAGAAAATTATTTTTCTTGTCCAAAACCGTGATCACCTTCACATCGGGTCTGCTGAAATCCTGATCAAATTCAAACAAATCAAAGAACGGCTGAGCGATTTGAAATTCAAACTCATGTCTTCCCAACTTCAATCCTGAAAAGGAAATATCATAATTCCTGATCTTTTCCATAACTCAAAACGGGTGGCAAAGATAATACATCTGACTGAAAAACAACAGAAAAATAAAGTTTTTCTTTTTTTCCTGATTTTTAGGTTTTGGCCGATTGTTATCTTCTGTTCTGCCGATGAACAGATTTATCCTGAAATTAACTTTTTTGCAGTTGTTAGTAAAAAAGCTTAAATTGGTTTCAAATTTACTTACCGTGGTTGATTTTAGAAAATATATCAGTGTCGAACCCGAAAAAAGATTTGGCAAACCTGTCCTAACCGGAACCAGGATTTCGGTGTATGATGTTTTGAATTGGCTTGCAAACGGAATGACCGAGCAGGAAATCATCTCTGATTTTCCGGAATTAAATTCTGAAATGATCAAAGCCTGTCTGGCCTATGCTGCAAACAGAGAAAATCGGTTAAAGCTTATCGGATGAAACTGCTTTTTGACCAGAATATTTCTTTTAAAATAATTAAATTACTGAATGATGATTTTTCAGAATCCGGTCAGGTAAGAGAATTAGGTCTTGAAAATTCTTCAGATTTAAATATCTGGCAATTCGCATTGGAAAACGGATACAGCATTGTCACTTTCGATGCTGATTTTTCTGAAATAGCAAACTTAAAAGGATGTCCGCCAAAAATAATATGGTTGCGAACCGGAAATTTGAGCACAAACAGTATTTCGAAACTAATCATTAAAAATCAGAATTCAATCAAGGAATTTATCGAAGACGAAAACAATATTGAATTTTGCTGTCTTGAAATAATGGATTTTTGAAAAATTCAGAATTTAATCATCCGATTATTCATCCCTGTCTGCCGATAACTTGTGGGTCTTCAGTACATTGGATGTCAATTCCTTGTACTCTTCTCTGGTTTTGAAAATATCGATTGCGGTATAAATCGCTTCTCTGAACGAAGTCGGATCTGCAATTCCTTTTCCTGCAATGTCATAAGCAACACCATGATCGGGCGAAGTTCTCACAAACGGCAGCGAAGCGGTATAATTCACTCCTTCGTCAAAACACAAAGTCTTGAACGGAATCAAAACCTGATCGTGATACATACCCAAAACCGCGTCAAAAACTTCAATATTTTCGGGGCTGAAAAAGCTGTCGGCTGCATAAGGACCATAAACCAGCATTCCTTTTTCGTACAGTGACTGTATTGCCGGAATGATGATTTCCTGTTCTTCTTTTCCAAGCAGTCCGTTGTCGCCCGAATGCGGATTCAGACCCAAAACCGCGATTTTTGGTTTGCTGACTCTGTAATCCTGAACCAGCGAGTCATGTATCTGATTGATTTTTTGAACGATATTCTTTTTATGGATTGCGCCAGCCACATCTTTCAGCGGTATATGCTGGGTGACCAGACTGACTTTGAGTTTTTCCGAAACCAGAAACATCAGCGGATCTCCGCCCCAGGCTTCACCCAGAAATTCGGTGTGACCCGGAAAATGAAAATTCTCAGACTGAATGTTTTGTTTGTTGATCGGTGCGGTGACCAATACATCGCAATCTCCGTTTTTGACTGCGTCTGCAGCTGCTTTGAGCGATTCATAAGCATAAGTTCCTGCGATTTCGGTCGAAACGCCAAATTCCATCTGAGCCGGTTCTTTCCAGAGATTGATCACATTGATCTTTTTTTCAACTGCTGCCGAAGCTTCATTGATTCCAAAAAACTGGATTGAATTGTCATAGATCAGATTTTTGTAATAATTAAGATGTTTGGTCGAACCAAAGATGACCGGTGTAAAAAAATCAAGAATGTCTTTGTCTGCCAAAGTTTTCACGATGATTTCATAACCGATGCCGTTGAAGTCTCCCACCGAAATGGCTACAATTGGTTTTCTGTCCGGGTTGCTCATTTTTTGAGTTTGATTTGATGCAAAGTTATGAATCGGAAACCATTTTGGTTGTATAATTGAAATAAATTAGCAAAGGTTCGACTCATTTAACCGCTTATCGTTATTAACTGTTTTGTCACAATTTTTGTTTTGCTTCGCAACAAAAATCTGCGCCAAAACATTTCTGGGCTTATCAATTATAAGCTACAAATATTCGATCCGCCTCCGTGGATCGTTTTCTCGTGATAACGATTAAAAATTTCAAAATTCAATCAGAAATAATTAGCTTCAAATATCTTTAAATTTTAAGCCATTTTAGTCAGAATTAATCCCAATAAAAATTAAATCAATTTGTTTTGGTTGAATCGTCGAAAATGATTTCGGAGAAATCAAATATTTGTAGAATCAAATAATCAACAAAGAAAACGAATTCGGAGAATTCGAATATGAAATCGTCCTTTTTATCTGTTTTAATCGAATGAAATGAAATTTGATTTTAATTTCCCCGTTCCACCCACTTCATAAAATCAGTGTAATTCTGAGGATTCAAACCGTGTCCCTGATGATATTCATGGTATTCATTTTTGATGTTCAGACTGTCTAACAAAGGTTTTCCTTTTCTCGCCCATTCGATCGGAATCACCGGATCAACCGTTCCGTGAGAAATATAAAAATCGAGTTTTGAATAATCTTTTTCGGAATCAATACTGCCGATAAATTCGTCTTCGGGATAGCCGCTCAGTATCGCCACATGTCTGACTTTGTCCGGAAAATTCAATGCAATCGAATAACTCAAAATCGCACCCTGACTGAATCCGCAGATCCAAACCTCATCTTTGTCGCAATTTTCTTTTGCTGTATATTCATCGATAAACCGAACGAGTTTGTCTCTTGATTCCAATCCCTGCGGTATATTGTTGAATTTTCCCACATCCAAAAAATTGATTTCATACCAGGCATACATTCCAACTGCCAGACTGTGAATTCCTCGAACGCTGACTACATAAAAATCATCCGGAAAAGCTTCCGAAAAACTAAACAAATCTTCCTCGTTACTGCCGTAGCCGTGAATCAGCAGCATCAGTTTTGGTTTTTCAGTAATTTGATTTGGTTTTCGTTCCAGATATTGAATTCCGCAAAGTTCTTTCAGCATGATTATTTTTTTTCTTTTAACGCCATCACAAACAATACCGCGATCGGGATCAGCATGCCGAGTATATAGATTTTGTTTTGTTCAAATATATCCGGAAATATCAGAATCGGCGCGATCAGTCCGATGATGGAACCGCCCAGATGCGCTTCGTGTCCGATGTTTCCAAGTTGCTTTTTCATTCCGTAAACCGAATAGCCAAGATAGGCAATTGCGAAAATCCATCCTTTGATCGGCAAAAAGAAAAACAGATAGAGTTCAAGATTCGGGTCGATGACAATCGAGGCAAACAGGATTCCCGAAACACCGCCCGATGCACCAACCGCCGAATAGCTGTAGTTGTTTCGCTGAAAAAACAGTGAAAGCAGATTTCCGCCGATAATCGCTGCCAGATAGACAATTGCAAAAACCAGCTGACCGTTTGCAACCGAACCGGTGTGACTCGAAAAGAATCCGATCACATACCAGGCAAAAAAATAGAGCGTCAGCATATTGAACAGCAGATGGGTGGTGTTCACATGCAGAAAACCCGATGTCAACAGCCGGTCGTACTGTTTGTGCTGAATGATTGGTCCGGGCTGAAATTTAAAACGGTCAAAAAAATTGTAATCTCCAAATCCTTTGTAGCTGAAAATCGCTGTGATTGCGAGGATTGCAATTGTAATCGGGTCTATCATTCTTCATTATTTTCGGTGGCTGAATCATCTTTTTCATCCGGAAAATCAAACAATGAAGCCTGTTCACCGATTGCGCCTTCGCTTTCGTCCGGCTCATTTTCCAATTCCTCAACTTCTTCCTCTTCGGGCTCTTCAACCGGCGGATGAAGATTGATCTGTTTGATTTTATCGGTCGTCAGCTGATTGCCCTGTGCGCTGATTCCTTTGACCGCAATGAATTCTTCCAAATTAACCGTTTCGGTTTCTTTCTCAACTCCTATGACCTTTGAAAAAATCAAATCGACAACCGGATTTTTCTGTGCAGTAACCAGTTCGATAAACGAATTCGGGTTTTCTGAAAAGTAGAACGGCTGAGGCTTCAGCGTGTCTTCCGCCAAAAATCTCTTGACATAATAACGGTCTTTGTCAGCATCATAATAAATACACGAAATCGGTTTTTCGGGTTTCCATTTTTCAATGACCAGCAGTTCGTCATCATAACGATTGCTCAAATCAAAACCGGTGAGTTTGACTTCGCCTTTGTCATTGACGGTCAGAATTTTATCGCTTCCTTTGAATGCGCCCAAGAGTTCGCCTCTTCCGTCTGCATTCAGTCTTTTTACGGTGTCGTCAAACCAGATTTTTCTGGGTGCAAGCGTCGAAACGCCTTCTTCTTTGAGTTCGACTTTTTTGATTGGATATTTTGAAACCAGATTTCCTTTGCTGTTTCTTCCTTTGACAGCCAGTTCCGAAAAATCAATATCAAATTTCAATTTTTTCAGTCTTTGAGAAGGCTTCAGCAGGATTTGTACAACTTCTGCTTCACCATTTGGATTGGCTGTAAAATACAGAATCTCAGAACCTTTGTTTCCGTTGGTCAGATCGTATTCGCGATCGCGTGTAATCGAAGTAACCGCAAAACGTTTCTGATATGCCGGACCGTTTTTGCCGTCGCGATAAATCATATTGTAAATCGTGCGTTTGTCGTTTTTGTTCCAGACCGCAACATGGATGATTCCTTTTCCGACAAAGGTTTTAGAATCGACTTTGGTCACCATCATCACACCGTCTCTTCTGAAAACAATGATGTCGTCAATGTCCGAACATTCAAACAAAAATTCGTCTTTTTTGAGCGAAGTCCCGATAAATCCTTCCTCCGCATCCACATAAAATTTCACATTGGCGGCAGCAACTTTGGTCGCATCGATATTGTCAAAAATCCTGATTTCGGTTTTTCTTTCTTTTCCTTTTCCGTATTTTGATTTCAGATTTTTGAAATAATCAATCGCATATTCGATCAGATTTTCAAGATGATGTTTGACGTTTGCGATTTTGTCTTCAAGTGATTCGATATACTGCTGCGCCTTGTCCATATCGAATTTTGAAATCCTTTTGATTCTGATTTCAGTCAGCCGGACGATGTCTTCTTCTGTAACTTCTCTCAGCAGATGGGCGGTATGCGGTTTCAAACCTTTGTCGATTGCCTTGATCACACCTTCCCAGGTTTCCTCATTTTCGATATCGTGATAAATCCGGTTTTCGATAAAAATTCTTTCAAGCGATGAAAAATGCCATTGTTCCTGAAGTTCGTCCAATTCGATTTCAAGTTCTCTTTTGAGCAGTTCAACCGTGAACTCGGTATCGCTTCTCAATATATCGCTGACCGTCAGAAATTCGGGCGTGTTCACATTGATCACACATGCATTTGGCGAAATTGAAATTTCACAATCCGTAAATGCATACAGCGCATCGATCATCTTGTCGGGCGAAACACCGGGCATGAGATGAACCAGAATTTCAACATTGCTCGAAGTATTGTCTTCGATTTTTTTGATTTTGATTTTCCCTTTGTCATTCGCTTTGATGATCGAATCAATCAGACTTCCGGTGGTTGTTCCAAACGGAATTTCTGTAATCTTCAGCGTGTTTTTGTCTTCCTGATGAATTTTTGCACGGCTTCTGATTTTTCCGCCTCTCTGTCCGTCGTTGTAATCGCTTACATCGATTAGTCCGCCGGTCAGGAAATCAGGATAGAGCACAAATTTTTTGCCTTTCAGATAAGCGATTGAAGCATCAATCAGTTCAATAAAATTATGCGGCAAAATCTTGGTTGAAAGCCCGACCGCGATTCCTTCCACACCCTGTGCAAGCAGCAGCGGGAATTTGACCGGAAGATTTTCGGGTTCTTTGTTTCTGCCGTCATAGGAGGGTAGCCAGGTTGTTGTTTTCGGATTAAAAACCACTTCAAGCGCAAACGGAGTCAGTCTGGCTTCGATGTATCGCGCAGCCGCTGCACCGTCGCCCGTCAGTACGTTTCCCCAGTTTCCCTGGGTGTCTATCAGCAGTTCTTTCTGACCGATCTGTACGATTGCATCCGTGATGGCGGCATCACCGTGCGGATGATATTTCATGGTATTTCCGACGATGTTCGCCACTTTGTTGTAACGGCCGTCTTCCAGTTCGCGCATCGAATGCATGATTCTTCGCTGAACCGGTTTCAGTCCGTCAAAAATCGATGGGATCGCTCTTTCGAGGATAACATAAGAGGCATAATCCAGGAACCAGTCCTGATACATGCCCGATATTTTTTTGATGGTTTCTTCGTTGTTATGATCGTTCATTGTGCTCTTCTTCTTTGTTCTTCATTGATTCTGCTTCCTTATTTTTTTGAATGACTTTGGAAAGTGATCTTTTCAGATCGGATATCTCTTTGTCATTCAGATATCTGATATTCAGGTGAACCCGATTGATTCCGTCTTTGTTTCTTTTGCTTTTGATGTACAATTCAAGTTTTTTTCCGAATGATTTCTTTTTGATTTTAAATCCTGTGAGTTTTCTCTTTGGAAAATCGACCATTCTCACATTTTGCGGAAAATATTTTGACCAGAACGGATCTTTTGTCCGTATGGTGATCGTTTCTCCGTCGCTGCTGTATTCAAACTGCTGAGGCCCTGTTTTTTTGAAATAAAAAATCAGCAGTGAAAATACACCGATGATCAGATACGGAAATACCGGTCTGAATTCGTGCGGTGCCAGATTGATGATCGCGGGTATCGGCACCAGAATCAGCAGCAGACCGCAAAGTATGCCGAGCATCAGGAAAGTATAAACGATATTGACAATCGGAAAGACTCTTTTGTTGTTAATTCTCATCTCGTTTCAGCTTTTTTAAAGATCCACTCTCAGATTATTGACGATAAATTCCTGACGGTCAGGCGTATTTTTTCCCATGTAGAATTCAAGAAGTTCCTCGATCGTCGTATCGCGCCCGATCATCACCGGTTCGAGACGCATGTCCTTGCCGATAAAGTTTTTGAATTCATCGGGTGAAATTTCTCCCAAACCTTTGAATCGTGTGATCTCCGGATTTTTGCCCAATTCACTGATTGCACTGAGTCTTTCCTCTTCGGTATAACAGTATCTTGTTTCTTTTTTGTTTCTGACCCTGAACAGCGGCGTCTGCAAAATATACAGATGACCTTCTCTGATCAGATCGGGGAAAAACTGAAGGAAAAATGTAATCAGCAGCAACCGAATGTGCATACCGTCTACGTCGGCATCAGTTGCAATCACCACATTGTTGTATCTCAATTCTTCCAAACCGTCTTCGATGTTCAGCGCCGCCTGCAGCAGATTGAATTCCTCGTTTTCATAAACGATCTTTTTGGTCAGACCGTAAGAATTCAGCGGTTTACCTCTCAAACTGAAAACCGCCTGGGTTTCTACATTTCTGCTTTTTGTAATCGAACCGCTCGCAGAATCACCCTCTGTGATAAAGATGGTGGTATCGAGTTTTGCTTCAGATTTCTGATCGTTGTAATGCTGACGGCAGTCTCTCAGTTTTTTGTTGTGCAGACTGACTTTTTTTGCTCTTTCTCTTGCCAGTTTTCTGATTCCCGACAGTTCTTTTCTTTCGAGTTCAGCTTCTTTGATTTTTTTCTCAAGCGACTGCGCAACCTCCGGATTTTTATGAAGGAAATTGTCGAGTTGTGTTTTGACAAAATCATTTACAAAAGTTCTGACCGTCGGCAGATCCGGACCCATATCGGTTGATCCGAGTTTTGTTTTGGTCTGTGATTCAAACACGGGTTCGATCACCTTGATTGCAATCGCACTGATGATTGATTTTCTGATATCGCTCGGATCATAATTTTTATTGAAAAAATCTCTGACAGTCTTTACCACAGCTTCCTTGAACGCGCTCAGATGGGTTCCGCCCTGAGTGGTATTCTGACCGTTGACAAACGAATAATAAGTTTCGGAATATGAACTTCTGCTGTGTGTCAAAGCGATTTCAATGTCCTCGCCTCTCAGATGGATGATGTCATAAACGATTTCTTCGTCGATATTGTCGGTCAGCAAATCCTTTAGACCGTTTTCGGAATAAAATTCTTCGCCGTTAAAAATAATTTTCAGCCCCGGATTCAGATACACATAATTCTTGAGCATCCGTTCCACATACTCTTTTCGGTATTTGAAATTCTTAAAAATTTCGGGATCGGGTACAAAAGTTATCTTTGTTCCTTTTCTGATGGTGGTTTCCTTTTCTTCTTCACAGGTCAGGTTACCGTATGAAAATTCTGCAATTCTGGTTTTGTTGTCACGAATCGACTGAACCTTAAAAAATGATGAAAGCGCATTGACCGCTTTGGTACCGACCCCGTTCAGACCGACTGATTTTTTGAATGCTCTTGAATCATATTTTCCGCCGGTGTTCATCTTTGATACCGCATCCACCATCTTTCCGAGCGGAATTCCCCGACCATAGTCACGAACGCTGACTTCGCTGTCTGAAAGGCTGATTTCGATTGTCTTTCCTGAACCCATCACAAACTCGTCGATCGAGTTGTCGATGATCTCTTTCAACAGTACATATATTCCGTCATCCTGAGATGAACCGTCGCCGAGTTTCCCGATATACATCCCCGGACGCATTCTGATATGTTCGCGCCAGTCGAGGGTTTTGATATTGTCTTCTGTATAATTGTTTGCCGTCTTTGATACCGGCTCATTAATCACATCTTCTGTCATTTCACAAAAATAGAAAAATTCAATTGTGATTTCAAACCTCCCGCAAATGATTATCAAATGTTTTTCAACGATTTTTCATTGTTTTATGCTTAATTTTAACCAATGAATCTGAAATCAAAACTTCCGCAGTTCGGAACCACAATTTTTACGGTGATGTCTCAATTGGCAAACGAACAGGGTGCTGTCAATCTTTCGCAGGGATTTCCCGATTTTGACTGTTCGCCCGATCTGGTAAATCTGGTTAATGATGCAATGAAAAAAGGTTTGAACCAGTATTCGCCGATGAGCGGTGTCAAAGAACTCAGAGAACAGATCAGCCGGAAACAGTCTGAAATTCACAATTCCGGTTATCATCCCGACACCGAGGTAACCGTAACCGCCGGAGGTGCTGAAGCTTTGTTTTCGGCGATTGCGGCAGTCATCCGGCCGGACGATGAAGCGATTATTTTTGAACCTGCCTACGATCTTTATCGGCCAGCGATTGAACTTTTTGGCGGAATTGTAAAATCGGTCAAATTGATTGGGCCGGATTTTCAAATCGATTGGGAAATCGTCAAATCGATGATCAGTTCAAAAACGAAACTGATCATCATCAACAATCCGAACAATCCTGCAACTTCGGTTTTGACCGAAAATGATTTTCTGGAACTGGCGAAAATTGTCAGAGATACCGATGTTGCAATCATCAGCGATGAAGTTTATGAGCATATTGTTTTTGACGAATTGAAACATCTGAGCATCAGTCGTTTTCCCGAACTGAAAGAAAGAAGTTTTGTGATTGCTTCTTTTGGAAAGCTTTATCACATCACCGGCTGGAAGGTCGGTTATTGTCTGGCGCCCGAACCGCTGACCAAAGAATTCAGAAAGGTGCATCAGTTCAATGTCTTTTGTGTAAATACGCCGGTTCAGTACGGTTTGGCTGAATTCCTGAAAAGAAAAGATGAATATTTGAGTCTGTCCGGATTTTTTCAAAAGAAAAGGGATTTTTTTATCAATGGTTTGAGTCAGTCAAAATTCAAAATTTTAAAACCCAAAGGAAGTTATTTTCTGCTGGCTGATTATTCCGAGATTTCAGATTTGAACGAATTTGAATTTTCAAAATGGCTGACCGTAAATCATAAGGTCGCGGTGATTCCGGTTTCTGCATTTTATGATGATCCGCCCGAACAAAAACTGGTTCGTTTTTGTTTTGCAAAAAAAGAGGAAACGATGGAAAAAGCGATTGAAAAGCTGATTCGAATTTAATAAAATAAATTTGACTTTTCAGACATTGAACAAAAAGTGCATCACATCACCGTCCTGAACGATATATGATTTACCTTCTGTGCTGAGTTTTCCGGCTTCTCTTGCTTTTGCTTCAGAACCGTATTGGACAAAATTATCATAAGAAATCACCTCGGCACGAATAAATCCTTTTTCAAAATCGGTATGAATCACACCGGCTGCCTGAGGCGCGGTAGAACCCTCATGGATGGTCCATGCACGAACTTCTTTGACACCCGCTGTGAAATAAGTCTGAAGTTTCAGCAGTTTGTAGGCAGAACGAATCAGACGGTTGACACCGGGTTCTTCCAGACCGAGTTCTTCCAAAAAAATCTGTCTTTCCTCGTAAGTTTCAAGCTCTGTGATATCCGCTTCAATCTGAGCAGCCAGCACCAGCACTTCCGCGTTTTCATCTTTGACCGCTTCACGAACCGCATCCACATATTTGTTTCCGCTTTTTACTGCGGCTTCGTCCACATTGCACAAATAAAGAACCGGTTTAAAGGTCAGCATGTGCAGACTGTCGAGAATTTCAGCTTCAATTTCATCCGTTTCCATTTCTCTCAGATTTTTTCCCTGTTCCAAAAATGATTTGGCAGCTTCAAGAACTTCTGCAATTTTTGCCTCTTCCTTGTTTCCGCCTTTTGCCATTTTTTTTGCCTTGTCGATTCGTTTGTCAACCGCTTCCAAATCTTTGATCTGCAACTCCGTATCGATGGTTTCCTTGTCTCTGATCGGATCGATTGATCCGTCCACATGGGTGATGTTGTCATTGTCAAAACATCTCAAAACATGGATGATGGCGTTGCATTCTCTGATGTTTGCCAGAAACTGGTTGCCCAATCCTTCGCCTTTGCTCGCACCTTTGACCAGTCCGGCGATGTCAACGATTTCAACCACTGCCGGAACCACCCTTTCGGGTTTGACCAGTTCTTCGAGTTTATAAATTCTCGGATCGGGTACCGAAACCGTTCCCACATTGGGTTCTATGGTACAGAACGGATAATTGGCAGACTGTGCCTTTGCATTTGACAGACAGTTGAACAGAGTTGATTTTCCGACATTCGGCAGACCGACGATTCCACATTTCATATTGATGCTGTTTTGAAAATTGTTGCAAATATAAGCTTAAAACTTATTTTGAAAAGATGAAATCAAACCGTCACGATTAGACTGCTGATTACAAACTGACTTCAGCTTTCGGATTGATTTTTTACTCCGAATTCCATTCATCCAAAAATCTTTTCAGGAATTCTTCCAAAAACTGATGTCTTTCCTCAGCCATTTTTCGGCCGGTTTGAGTATTCATCAGCTCTTTTAACTTCAGTAATTTGTCATAAAAATGCTGAAGACTGGTATCTGCCGGATTTTCCGGATTCCAGATTTCTCTTTCTTTTTTTCCGCCGTATGCAAAACATCTTGCAATTCCGATTGCGCCCATCGCATCAAGCCGGTCAGCATCCTGAACGATTTGTGCTTCGATTGAAACCGCTTTTTCCCCTTTGCTGAATGAAACCTGGGAAACGATTTCCACCATCTTTGAAATCAATTCCGAATCTGCATTTTGAGTTTTTAGAAATTCGGTAATCTGTTCTTCGGATCTGTCTTTNNTTGAATTGACAACCACTCTTTCGATATGAAAATAATCGTGGCCGGTGCCTTCGCCCGAAAAAAGTTGTTTGATATGATTTTCTGCTGCTTTTAAAATCCGGTCTTTGTCCATTTGACAAATATAATTCAGTCCGGTCAAAAACCTTTTTTAATTTTTCAAATTGATTTCATAATAGGTGTGAGAGATCGATTTGAGTTTTGAAGCAAGACGTCCGTAAGGTGTGTCAAGCTGTGATTCGAGCAGCAGATAATTGTCCGGAATCTCATCACTGAACGGTACATGGATGTATGCCTCGGTGTGTTCATTGAGCAGTCTGAAATTATGAAGCGGCGCAAAATCAATATCTGTTTCCACCAAAAAATATTCAGATTTATCGCTTGTTTTTTCATAAGTCACCGAATATCCTTTTCCTTCAATCGGCGGAAATCCCAGATCGTTTTGGTTGTATGTTATTGTTTTTGAATTGGGTTTGTAAACTTCAAAAATTGATTTATCTTGATTAAAATCGAGTTTGATTTCTTCGGTTTCTGATTTTCCAAATTCGTCTTTGCTTCTCAATATTGCTGAACCGTCGGGTTTGACAAGCACCCAGTCAAACATATCTGCTGAAACGCCGTAAGTGTCGCGTGTAAAAAGCCAGTATTTCAATTCGGGATGATAATAAGCCCAAAGTTCGCCTTCGCGTCCGTATTCGTCTTCTTCCAGCCATTCGGTGGTGTATTCCCAGATAAAAGCAACCGGAAAAATAATCGTATTCGGATCTTCGCTTTTGATCCAATCATTTTCGGGAATCAGAGATGCAATTTCGTCTTTGTTTTCTGTTTTTTGATTTGTCTTTTTTTGAGCCGAAACCGTTATGGCTGAAGTCATAAAGATGGTAATAAGGAGATTCGAAATTTTCATAATTAAAAAGTTTTTGAGTTTAGAGTAATCATTTTCCAAACTTATAAAAAGTCCGGCCAAAGAGCCGGGCCTTTTATAAATTTATCCGGATTTGGAAATTATTTCCTGATCCATTTGACCGCCGTGTTTTGCCGGTCTGCCTTGACATAGATGAGATAAACTCCTTTGGGCAGACTGCTCAAATCGTAATTCAGCAGTTTTTGGTTTTTAATTCCGGTATCTGAATAAACCTTTCTGCCGGTCATATCGAGAACGGTCAGACCAAAATCTTTTGGTTCTTTTTCAAGACGGATATTGAGTATTCCTTTTGACGGATTCGGATAAATCTGAATCTGATTGGTGAATACATCAGAAGTTCCCATTTGAATTGCACTGATCAATCCGTCGCGGGTATTGCTTCCTTTGTAACCGCTTCTCAGAATTTTTTCGGGATCATAAGGAACACCCAAATTATAGGTGTTGATATAAATCGAATCTACACCGCTTGGCGAAAAACTGGAGTAGGAGAGCGCAGTCAGATCGAGCTGTCCGTCACCGTCCACATCGCCCAAAACCGATCCGTTCATATAAGTGAAGCCAATCGGTCTTAACGGAAATCCGTCCGCCTGACCGCTGCCGTCAACCGCATAAGCATGAACAAAACCGTAGCCGTCAGCATCTGTCATATTGCTGCCAAACACCAAATCCATCACACCGTCGTTGTTGACATCCGCAATTGATACCACACTTTCATTTCCACCTTCTTTCATAATCGGAAAACCGTCCAACAGCGATCCGTCGGGTTCAAAACCATACATCGCCGGAAGTTCTTCACCATTAAAACTCATACTCGGATAACCCATAAATATTTCGTAGGAACCGTTGTCATCCACATCTGCAACCGTTGGCGGCGCATAAGTCCAGCTTGGCAGATTATAAGGCCAGCCATCCATAAAACTGCCGTCAGATTTCATGACAAAATATCTTGAATTGTCACCATGATTTGCACCCACGATTTCAAGTGTGCCGTCGCCGTCCAAATCAACCAGTATCGGTGACTGATAAGAAAAACTCACACCAGTTTCAGAAACCGGAAATCCTGCCAGCTGGGTTCCGTCAAGATTAAATGCATTCATTTCGGAATAACTCATCATCACGATGTCTTTGACACCGTCATTGTTGATGTCGCCGATCGAAGGCGTAGCTGCAGGAACTGTCGCGAGCGTAACCGGCCAATCGGAGCTGTACGGACTTCCGTCGATTTTCAGTATATGAAGCAATCCGGTCGGATAGGTTCTTTCGGCAGTAACGATTTCAAAAATTCCGTCACCGTCCAAATCAGAAACCGCAAGTGCGCTGCTCATCTGCTTTCCGACCGCAACCGGAAAGCCCGGGAATTCATTTCCTTCATGATCGAGCAGTGTCACACCACCGCCCTGAGAAGACGAATGACCGTAATTCAGTATGATGTCGGGCAAACCGTCATTGTCCATATCGGCAACCGCAACCGGCATCAGTATCGGCTTGTTAAATTTCTTTTTGAACAAAAATTCACCGTTTCCTTTCCGTGCATAGAGTGTATCGTTGATTCCGAAAATCATGTCTTCAAGTCCGTCGCCGTCCAAATCGGCGAGTGCAAGACCGCGCTGATTTTTGATAAAATAAGCAGGCTGACCGTAAGTGAGAAACGGATCGGGCGAAACATCAGAAGGAGCTGCCATAGGCGGATCGGGAAGGATTACCTCATGTACTTCCATGGTATCGTCTTCATTCAGTGAAGCGATTTTGTAAACTGATTGTGCATTTGACTGACCCAACAGAAAGACAAATGCACCAATGATAAACAGGTTTTTCATAATTTAAATTTTCATTGGAAAATCTAAAATTACAAAATATTAATTTACAAAGGATTGTGATTTGAAGTTTTATTCGTTTTGAAAGATTTGGTTTAATTAAATTTAGAAAAACAGATAAATTAAAGTCTGATGAAATCGAGAATTGATTAGTTTTGTCGGTCTTTTTATTAATCTCTGTTTGATTTGCGGTAGGACAATCTTAAATTTCAAATATCATGAATTTTATAAAATACTCAATTTCAATTTTAATACTTTTGATTGTAAACGGCTGCGTTTCTTCGATTCCGCTCAATCAAAATCTGTACAGCAACGGCAACAAAATGGGTGTGATTGTTCGTGTTTCGGATATCACGGTGGCTCAAATCGGATCACGCGGACTGCTGGATATTGCTTTGACACCGGGCAATCGGTTTAAAGAGCCGTTGGCAAAAATTGATTCAACTTTTGATTTTAAAAACGAAATCAAAGCAGAGGTCAATTCAATGCTGACCGGAAAAGGAAAGAATTATGAATTTCTGCCGGACGATATCGATTGGAATTCAATTGAAAAATTCAGAGCACCTTCAGAATCAAAATTAAATTATGCCGATCTGGATTTCAGACCGCTCAAAGAAAAATACGGTGTGGATGAGATACTGTTTGTTGATGTTTATTACGGACTTGCAGTCGGCTATTACGGTATGATCGAAACCGGAAAAGACGGTTTTGCAACGATTCGTGCCGAAGTGGTCCGGCTGAGCAACAATTCGCTTTTGGTCAGAGAACATATCGATTCTTACGGAAAAATGAAGGGCAACTGGAAAAAAGACGAGTATGACAATCTCAGAAATGCGATAATAAAAGCAATGAACAGTTCGGTTCAAAAAATGAAAGAAAAATTTTAAATGACTGAATTTCATTAATATTTGTCGCACAGCTCAATATTTCAAAATAAGTACTATATTTGCAGCCCAAAAATGTAATTAACCGGGACAGAGTTCCCACAAATACATATCAGTAAATGGCAACAAAAATCAGATTGCAAAGACACGGAAGAAAAGGTAAACCGTTCTTCCACATCGTAGTAGCCGACTCAAGATCCAAAAGAGACGGCCGTTTCATCGAAAAAATCGGAACTTACAATCCAATCACCAATCCTGCGACCATCGATTTAAATTTGGACAGAGCAGTACACTGGCTGATGGTGGGTGCAGAACCGAGCAACACCGCAAGAAACATTCTTTCTTACAAAGGTGCGCTGATGAAAAAACACCTGTTGGGCGGCGTTGCAAAAGGCGCGTTCAGCGAAGAAGAAGCAGAGAAGAGATTCAATGCATGGCTTGAAGAAAGAACTCAGGCAGTTGAGAACAAGAAAACAGGTCTGGCACAAGCAAAGGACAGCGCGAAAGCTGCTGCACTTGAGGCTGAGAAGAAAAAAGCAGAATCAAGAGTAGCTGTTGAAGAAGAAGCGCCTGCAGAAGAAGCTGAAGCTGCAACCGGGGAAACTGCGGTTGAAGAAGCTCCTGCTGCTGAAGCAACAGAAGAAACACCTGCAGCAGAAGCCGCAGACGAAACCCCTGCTGCCGAAGCATCTTCAGAAGAAGCTGCACCGGAAGAATAAATTCCTTTTCGACATGCAAAAGGAAGATTGCTATTATCTGGGCAAAATCACAAAAAAGCACGGCTTTAAAGGCAATCTGATCCTGCATCTGGAAACAGACGAACCGGAATTGTACCAAAACATGGAATCAGTATTCATTGAAACAAACGGAATGCTGGTTCCATTTTTCTTTGAAACCATCGGGCCGCATTCAAAAAACAAACTGCTGGTCAAATTTGAAGATCTCACGCCCGAAGAAGCCGAAAAACTGGTCAACCGTTCGGTCTGGCTGCCTTTGGACACACTGCCCGAACTGGAGGACGACGCTTTTTATTATCACGAAATCATTGGTTACAAAGTGATCGACAGCCGAAAAGGCGAGATCGGTCTGATTAAAAATGTAAACGACAGCGGTATTCAGGCGCTGTTCGAAATTGATTTTGACGGAAAACAGATTCTGATCCCGGTGGTGGATGACTGGATACTCGAAGTCAATAAGGATGAGAAATTTATCCGGATTGAGACACCGGATGGTCTGATTGAGCTTTATCTCTAAGGATGTTTTCATATTCGACTTCTCCGAAGTCGATTTCTTTTTACCGTAATTTTTCTACAAATATTCCACCTCTCCGAGGTGGGTGATGACTGCAGATAATTGATTTCAGAATTTTGGAATGTTTGAATTTCTTTTTAATTCGGTATCCGGAGAGCCTTGTCAAGGTTTCAAACCTTGACAAGGCTTAAATGGAAAGTTTGAAGTTCTTTCAAAGTTGTATCTAATGACTGAATTGAATTTGCCGGTCAGAAATTGTTGGAAAAAATGATTTCGGAGAAATCAAATATTTGTAGAA
>JRYL01005195.1_pt1 | contig 19820 bp, 19 predicted proteins | sample 235391 | NCBI WGS metagenome assembly JRYL01 (sample SAMN03074223, study PRJNA261481) | activated sludge metagenome | biome: Wastewater Treatment Plant; feature: Wastewater; material: Activated sludge; isolation source: activated biomass of a wastewater treatment plant treating wastewater from... ...
CTGATTTCGCCGATGCGATCAACATCAACGTGCCGCGCTTGTCATCGTACGAGTATGGCCGCACCGCGGGGGTGCCTACATCGATCATGGAGGCAGCTCGAGAGCTCAAGCGCTCGATGTCTAGGGATCGTGAAGGGGTGAAATCGGTCTATGAGGGCAAAACCATGGCAGAGATCGTGGACGCGTGGTCTCGCCAGCTTGCCCAGTCTATGGTGCTCGAGGGATTGCTCACCCCAGATGAAGAATTCGTGACCGATGCCTTGATTGCGCGTACGCTCGGCGTGACTGAAACGACAGTGCGTCGATGGAGAAACGAGGAAGCCCGGCCTACGCTGCAGACGATTATCCGTCACAACGAGACCATCAGCTTTTTGGTCACGACGCGCAAGCTTCGTGCGGAGAAGAAACGCTCCGCAAAATGAAATCGAAGGAAACCTAAACAGGAACGACTCATGACCCCCCAAAAGACAGAGGGCGCCAAGTACAGAATTCAGAGCCTCGAAGACTTCCTTTCAGTCCCGGAGGGTGAGCAGGATGAATGTCTTCGTCAGTTTGGCGCCTGGCTTCGTGACGTTCGTGCAAGCGCAAAAGCGTGCAACGCCAGAGTTCGCTGGATGCTGAAGGACTACACAGATGCCGAGCGTGACGAGTTTCTGGGCGGACTGACTATCTGCGTGCCAAAGCGTTTCCTTTNNTAGTCCCTGTCAAGGGCCTACCTCCCAGATCGGACCTCAAGTCAAAGCTGCGGACCCCGGCTTCAAATCGATAAGTCGCAGTTTTTGAAGTAGGTTATCCAGTTCGCGTATCGCCACTTCTCGCTCGAACGTCTCATCGTGGTCTCTGCGCCCACCTTCGAGGTACTTCTTGAGCATGCCGATGAGCACGCGCGGAAGACGGTCCTCCGCGCCCTCCTCGATATAAGCGCCGCAGAGAACTTGCCCGCCTTCAAGAACGAAGCCCTGGAAGGACGCCAACACGCCAAGCTCTTCTCTCTGAAACCCGGAAAGCATCAAGGCGCATCCTTCCTGTAGTTTGCGGACTTTTTCATCGGTCAGAAGTTCGTTCCTTTCAACCAAGATCATCCCCGAAGTCAGGCCCAGCAGCTTCCTCGACGACCTCCTCGGCTGCTTGAGGGGCGACATTGCTGTAGGCAATCCGCGGGTGACCGCCGGTTGCAATCGCCTCGGCTTCCTTGCTTCCGGGCTGTGAGCGACCGGCACGCAGGGCGCGGATTCGCTCCATCTGCTCCCTGGCCCAGTCGGGCACATTCCGAATCTCGTTGGGGTCTGCAACCCGGACATGGCTCGCATGAATGTAGGGATACTTCACAACCTCGTCGATGCCGTCCTCGGACTCAGCCTCCTTCACCTTCTTGACCCGCACCCGGAACTCCCCGGTAAACACGACGGGCGTACCGGGCTGGACACGCTTCTGGTACGGCGCCGCGTAGCGGCCGTAGACGCGAATCGGAATGCACTTGTCGGGGTCTTCATGCTGGCGCAAAAGGACGATGAGGCAGTCTTTCTGAACCTTGCCTTCAGCGTCGGTTGCCAGCATGGCCGAGTAAACGAATCCGGCGAGCCGAACGACGTTTCGGCCCTTTGCATCCTGATCGTCATTCGCGTTAAGCGGCTTGAAACCGTCAACGGGGGCGCCTTTTGGGCGCACCTTGTCCCAGACGGCCAGGCCCGGCATATCGAGCAGCGTAGGGGTTTCTGCGTTGATGGCGCGCATCTCAGCGACACGCTCGCCGTTCTCGAGGCGGCGACCGAAAACGTGGCAAGTGAGCTTGATGGGGTACGTCTCGTTGAAGCCTGACTGAAGCCGAGCTTCCGGAGAGAAGCTGACGGGAAGTGCCAGATTGAGGTTGTTGGTCTGCTGCACGAGCATCGATCGGATCCGACTGCCGTCCAGATCGAGGTTCCGTGCGTATCCCGCCAGCCAGGCAACGTTGCGCATGCCTGCGATGAAGCTGTAGGAGTCGGGGTTGTTCTTTTGGCTATCGCGAATCATGTCTTACCTCTTAGTGGTGTTGATGTCTTGCGGTTCTTTGGCTCTCAGTTCACGGCGGGTACATCCGGGGGGCTCGCAGGGTCTTTTGGCGCAGCGACCTTGCTCTTTCCGCCGAATCGTTGGTCGAGTTCCTTTCGGTGCTCCTCGGCCGCCAAGCGCTCCATTTCGGCGACATATTCAAGGTACTCGGACTCGTAAAAGAGTCGCCACAGGGCATACTGGCATCCATAGTTGAAACCATCGAACGTGCTTTGCACCNNTCCTTGTTGGCCTCACGGGCAGAGGGCTCCGCAAGTGACGCAAAGCTGACGGTGACGTTGCCGGCCCACACCACCGGGCGGCATGCCCTATCCATCCTCTGATTCGGCGTATCGCTGATCATCACCCACCCTACGAACATCAAGAGTGCCAACCCGAACAGCGTTGTGAATGGTTTTTCAAGCAACGGGATCACCTGTTGAAATTTTTACATTCCGGCAAACATTGTTGCACCCGAATGCGTTGTGAAGTTTCTTTGACCATGCATCCCCGGCACAAACGGCTTGAGTCATACCTTCCTTGTTCCTATAATTTTGCTCATCCCGTGAGATACTTAAAACCAGAGTACCGGTTTGTTGCGGGAAAAAGAAATCGCCAAACATGCTTATGACATGGAAGCGAACACCACACCGACCACGCTTTTTGGGGAAAATTCGATGGCACTTACTTCGGCGCGTAAGCGCAAACTAGAGCAGGAAGACTCGGTCGCCCTGCCAACCGCGAGCTGTAGGAGGCAAACTCCAGCAGCGAAGGAAGAAGCCGCTTTCCCTGGCGCAGCGTTGATCGACGCGATTCAGAAGAAAGCTGACAGCGAGGACATGAAGCCGCGTGAGGTGGCGGCCCTGCTTGGAATATCTCCGGCGCATTACTCGTTCTTGACGACAGGGCGCAGGCGCGTTGCGAAGCTCGACGATGAAGTGCTGAGGGCGGCAGCGGAATTTTTGGGCAAGCCTCTCGTAGAAGTTGATCATCTGGCAGAGAAGCGCAAGCTGGAGGACTATTACTTCCAGGGCGATCTTGAGGAGCGGCTCGACAAGATTCATGAGTTCATGAGGGCAGACCCGATCTATGGCTCACTATGCCTGTCGAAGAGGATGTGGGCAGAGTTGCCAACCGAAGCGAAGGTGTTGATCGGGACCATGTACGAGACACATGCCCGAACGAATCTTCTCCCGCGCCCAAAACTACGGCCGATCGTCCATGAGTAACGAAGGATCCTTAGGCCTCTGGGCTGAGATGAAGAAAGGGCGACCGCGTGGCCGCCCTTTTGTTTTCATGCTGCACGCTTCTTACGCCCGCTGGGGGATGCTTTTCGGGTAGGCCCGGTGTCACGTTTTGGAGCGTTTGGCGCCCCTACCCCGCTGATCTTCGTGGTCTTGCTTTTGAGCTTCATCTCCTCGATGAGCCGCTCGGTGAAGAGCTCAATGTTCGCCATGAAATCATCGATGGAGATCAACCCTGCCTCGAGGTTGCTGAACGCCTCTTCCCATAGCGCAGTAACCCCAGGATCGATGAGTGCGGCCGGCATGTTGTCGACGAGGCTGCGGCCGAGTTCGGTGGAACGGATCTCTGATCCTTTGCGATAGACGTATTCACGCTGGACGATCGTCTCGATGGTCTCTGCCTGAGTCGCAGGCGTTCCAATCCCCGAGGTCTCCTTCAGCTTCTCCTTGAGTACGGGGTTCTCGACAAACTTCGCGATCTCGGACATATCCCCCAGGAGCGTTGCTTCCGTGTAGGGCTTTGGGGGTGTCGTCTTCTTCGCAACGAGACGCGCCTCGACAAGCTGCAGCGCGTCACCGTCCTGCAAGGCCGGCAAGGGGTTTGGGTCCTGGACAGGATCAAGTGCCCGCCAGCCCGCGACAGTTGTCTTGTCGGCTTTGGCGGTGAAACGTTTTCCGCCGAATTCGGCGATGACCCGTGTCTCGACGAATTCCCGGTGCGGCATCAGCGCCATCATGTAACGCTTGGCGACGAGTTCGTAAGCTTGGGCGCCCTCGCCTTTCGTGTCCTTATCGATCCCCTCGAAGACCTTCTTCGATGGAATGATCCCGTGGTGCTCCTTCACCTTGCTGGTATCGAAGAGGCGGTCCGAAAGAACTGGCACCCCCTCAGTCTTCGAGAACAGCGCGTGTGCGTGTGCGGTCTGGCTCCACTTTCCGATAGCCTCGAGGATACCGGGCACCTCTGCTTTCTGGCCGTCGCGCAAGTAGGCAATATCGGTCCGCGGATAGGTTGTGTAGCCAGCGAGGTAGGTTGCCTGCAGGACCTTGAGAGATTTTGAGGCCGCCCACTTGAAACGTTTGTTCGCATCCTGCTGAAAGGTTCTCAGGGTGTACGGCAGCGGAGAGAGTTCGCGCTTCTTTTCAGCACTGACGTTCGCCCGTGCCGAGCGTTGAGCCTTTACGCCTGCTAGTAGGCTCTCAGCGGCAGCCTTGTCCCAGATCCTCTCTGCGACTGCAGGCGCATGGGTGAGAGTCACGATCTCGCCTGCGGGGGTTTTCACGTCGATCTCAAACTCGTAGAAGTTCGCCGATGAGAACTGCTCGATCTCACGATCGCGTTTTACTACCAGCCATACAACGACCGTTTGCACGCGTCCTACTGAGATGAGCCGCCCGTTGCCAAGCCCCTGTGTTGCTACACGGGTGCCATTGATCCCGACGAGAAAATCCGCTCGCTGACGAGCCTTTCCTGCCTCATACAGGCCTTTGAACTTCGCGTTGTCCTGCTCAGCCCTGACCGCGGCTGCGATCGCAGTGCGCTCGTTGTCGTTGGGCAGAATGCGCCGCACCTTACCGGTGTACCCACAGAACTCAAGGATCTCATCGATCAGTAGCTGCCCTTCCCGATCAGGGTCGCCTGCATGGACCACGACGGTTGTGTCCTTGAGCAGTTTCTGGATCGTCTTGAACTGAGCCTTTGTGCTCTCGATCGGCTTGAGCCGCCACTCTTCGGGGAACACTGGGTAGTCATCGATGCGCCAGCGTTGAAGTGCTGGGTCGTAGTCCTCGGGCATGCACAACTCGAGGATGTGCCCAACCGACCAGGTGATACGTGTTCCGTCGGGTTTCTGGAACCACCCTTGTGAAGGGCCTCCTGTCGTCGGCCCCGGCAGTACGCTGGCGATGGCCTTGGCGACAGCGTATTTTTCCGCGATGTAAGTCTTCGTGGTCATAGTTACCTCAAGACGATGCATCTTCTTCAGCCAGTAGCCGCAACAGCTCTGGATCCATGGCTTGAGCCGGTGCTACGGAAACAGGAGGTGCAACCTGTTCCGCTACTTCGCGCGGCGCGGTAGGCGCCGTGAGCTCAGCATGGTCCGCAGCGATCGGAGCTGGAGTCCCTCGATAACTCGTTTGGTCATTGCTGCTCTGGTCTCCGGATAGGGTGCTCGCGCGAATCCCTTCCCCTGTAGCTGCGGATCCGATTCCCCTTTTAATCGCACTCTTGATGCGTGCGGAGATCTCCCCGATCTCGAGCCGTTCGAGGTAGGCGTAGATCTCTGGGTCTGTCGTTCGATAGATGCGTATCTGGAGCAAATGCTTGTCGGGCAGCGGCGCTTTTCGCTGTAGGCGGGCAATCATGGCTCACCCCGCTTCATGCGGGGCTGGCGGACAGCGCTGCGCGGCGAGCCAGGAGAACCCCGGCGCCCCAACGTGCCATGCCTTCAGCCACCATGTACCGACTGTCTTCGCCCGGGGCTGTAATGATGTTGTGCCACACGCGTCGGAGAGGCTGTTCGACAAAGGATGCGCCGCCGCCGGCAAGGATCAAGCCGTTGAGTGTCGCGCTGTAGGGGTCAACCATGCGAGTGACGGTTGCCATGATCTCTTCCTCGAAGGCCTGCAGCGCGATCTTGGCCTGCTTGCCCAAGTCGATGAACTCCCCTCTGAACATGACGGATTTTCGAGCAAGGGCACGTTCAGCGTCCGGCAGATTTGCCTGTATGCCCTGCTCCTTCATGAGCAAGAGCATCTTCTCGGCCGCGCCTTTTGTTCCAGCGCATGAGTCGAGCCCGGATTCAATGAATCGCCCCTGAACGATGATTGCCAGGTCGGTGGTGTAGCGACCGACGTCGATGACTGCGTAGGACTCTTCAAGGCTGCGGCCTTTTGCGAGAGTGCCGTCGTCGTTTTGGAGATGCCTATTGAAAGGCGCCTTAGGCTGCGGGATAACCTTCACCTCAGTCGTTCGGCTATTGAAGAGCTTCTTTGCAACGGTTTCGAGCCGATGTTTCTGGCGCAGGAATTGCCTTCCGGGCAACCCCAGTACGATTAGCTTATCTCCCGCTGCGGACTTAACCGCTTCGACCCGTTCTAGGGCTGACAGCAAGAGGACTGCGTGCTCTTCGCTTTCGATCCAGTCGTCCGATAGCGATGCGCTGGCAATTGGCCCGCGCTGGAACACGGCCGTATCACCAACCCAGTACGTCTCGTTGTTGATCGTTACGGTGTCTTTCTTCGCCCTCCCCTCTTCTGCCTCGTCCGAAAGCTTGCGGGCGACCATGGCTGCAGAGGGAAAGAGGAATCGTCCAGACTCGGCAGGGGTCTTGTAGGCAACCTTGATAGCGGATCGCCCCGCATCGATTGCAACGACGGTTTTTGGGTGCATCTGACGCTCCTTTCGTTGGTTCCGCCCTGTTTCCGTGAGCGGTGTATGCGCATGCAACATGCAGTATGCGCATACAGCATGTTGCAGGTTGTATGCGACATGCAGCATGCGACATGCTGCATGCGTCGAACGATACTCCGGCTTACAGGTTCGTGCAAGCAGTGACCAGAGCTACGCCTTGATGCATTATACGACCGTGTTAGGATTCTCAGGAAAGGCGAGTTAACTGCCTTTTATCCACAGGCTATTGCCATGAAATATAAGCCCGAGTTATCCACGAGATACCCCCGTTATGTACATGCTCCACGAAGAGATTAAGGGACGCCTTGAAACCGCGCTTGGTGCGCTGGAGCTTGAGGCTCAAACCATCGATCAGCACATTTCAATGTGCGGCCAGCTATTGGATTTACTGCAGCCTCGCGAACCGGGTCGAATTGAGATTCGCTGGTGGATATCTCCACGGGGGGCAGCCCGAGGAAGAGCACCCTATCTGGTGGAACTCAGGAGTACCCGCCGGGAACGTGGTCTCGGCCACTGGTACCAGAAGAAGATCCCGCGGAAGAACGCCGTGCGCCGGGTAAAGGAGCGCGGCGACTTCGTTCACACACGGGAGTCCGTTCGCAAGGTGATGGAGGTGCTTACGGAGCTCCTTGACCGACGGGAGGCTCTGCTCCGCCAGGTTGGGAGCTTCACGACATCGGTTTCCAGGCTGGTGAAGACAAACGGGGAGAAGGCCTCCGTCTGGACGTCGGAGCTTGAGGGGATAGTTTCGCGTTTTGGGGCGTACGCGGTGGAAGACGAGCGCGTTCCGGGTGCGTTCCGACTGGACCTGGACCGCCTGAGGCTGGCGAGCCTGCAGGGAGAGGAGCCTGGCGTGGCATCGTAGTTAAGCCGCATGGTGGAGCTTCGCTGCGATGAGCGCCTGGGTTGTCTTCCCGGAGAACGCCTTGAACCCATTTGGAGCTTCGCGTGGCGGCGTTCCGGAGGGTCTGTTTTGTTTCGGGGGCTCCCGTTAGGACAATGGTTCGGCGTGAAGCGATCGTTCTCAGACTGGGTGCCGTAGAGAGGTTTCCGGAGGCGGCTTTGTGGTTGAACGGCATGGTGGAGCTTCGCTGCAAAGGGGCCGAAATTGTGCTCCCGGAGAACGCCTTGAACGCGTTTGGAGCTTCGCGCCCGCGCCTGTCTCCCGAGGAGACACACCCTCGCCGCGGGGTTACTGGGATATGGCGATCGAGCGTTCCTGATCGGTGGCGGTTTCGTTGAGTAGTCGCACATGGGCGCTTAAGGTTTGCGCGGCTTGATCTGGCCCAGAAGGATTGGTTTTTTCGAGTTCGCCAGGGATCGGAGTTCGTAGCGAAGAGCCCAGATGGTCCATCGCGTGGGAATCGATTCCGGAGGCGGCTTTGTGGTTGAACGGCATGGTGGAGCTTCGCTGCGTAGGGGGCGAATTCCGATCCCCGGGGAACCCCTTGAACCCGTTTGGAGCTTCGCAACGAGGCGTGTCTCCTGAGGAGACGTTCCATCCATGAATACTTGGGTAGGGGAAAGCCCCGGAAGGCCTATCCGGAGGGAGACATTCCCGAGGCAGTTTTGTGGTTAAGAAGCATGGTGGAGCTTCGCTGCGATCGACGCCGGGATTGAAACTCCGGAGAACGCATTGAACGGGTTTGGCGCTTCGCCGACGCGCTTCAGGAGATGATGATGGCACGCAAAAAAAAGGTGGCGCCTGAACAGGGGCTGAGCTTGATCGAGGCCGCCTGCGAGGCGTATGGAGCTCAGAAACTTGGCGAGCTTCTTTTCGTGGCACCGAAACGCTACGAGGACCTTTCTCACGTTGAGGAGTCAGGGTCGCTGCGAGCAGCGGTCGGGAGGAAGGTCGTGCTTCGAGTGACGGTCACGAGGGCGCCCGTGGAAACCGGCGCCCTCCCCCGTCGTTTTCGCGTTGGCCTCACCGACGGCCGATTCGACCTCGAGCTCGAAGAGTTTGGCTCGATCCAGAACAACCCTCTGGGACGTTTACGCGTTGGCGATGAACGGCTGCTCTACGGTGAGCTGATGGACCGCGGGGTGTTTTTGCTCACTGGTGCAAAGGACGTGACGAACGAAGACAGGATCGTTGCTCCGGTCTACCGTGGAATTCGTGGCCGGGTCAGCGCGACGCAGTTTGCAGAGATCATGGGCGCCGCCATTGGCGACGTCGAGGCTGCTGTGGAGAAGGTGAAGGCTGCCTTTCCCGGTTACAGCGAGCCCGCGTTGCTTGAGGTGGTCGAGCGTGGCGCAAGAGCGAAATTCGAATCGCTGCGAGAAGTGTTCTATGAGCTTCACCGACCTTCGAGCCTTGCACGTGCTGAGAGTGCGCGACTGGCAGCGAAAACGCTGAACCTCTTCGAGGTGATGGAGAAGGCGCGTATTGCCCATTGCCGAGCGGAGTGCCCAGAGTCGGTTATCGACATTCCCGGACAGTTTGTGGCGGATCTTTCGCGGATGCTGCCTTTCCCGCTTACCGAGGGGCAGAAGACAGTGATCCGCGAGATCTGGCGCGACTTGAAGTCCCCGTACCCGATGCGGAGGGTGCTGTCTGGGGAGGTCGGATCGGGGAAGAGCACGCCTATGGGTTTGCTGGCCGCGGCGAGTCACCTGATTGGGAAGCGGGTGATGCTGCTTTTCCCGAACAGCCTGCTTGCGAGTCAAGTAGCGAGCGATATCGTGAAGTGGTTTCCGCAGGTAAAGCTGCGGATGGTGACCGCTGAGGAGAAACCTTCGATCGAGGAGGTACGGGCGGAGAATGCGATTCTTGCTGGGACGACGGCGCTACTGACGTATGCGGAAAAGCATGGACTAGGCTGCGATTTCATAATTGTTGACGAACAACAAAAAATGTCTGCTGCTCAGCGTGAAGCCCTTGCAGGTGCCGCGACGAACTACCTCGAAGCAACGGCGACGTGCCTGCCTAGAACGGCCGCTTTGATTGCATACGGTGGACTCTCGTGCTCGATCTTGAGGGAACAGCCTGTCAAGAAGGAGATCACAACGCACCTGGTTGAGGCTAAGCAGGCGGATGCCATGTTGCGCGTGATTCGAAAGGCCATAACGGCTGGGGGGAAAGTTGCGGTAGTGATGCCGGCTGTTGAACCGGGCAAGGGTGTTGAGACGGCGGACTCCAGAGAGCGAGTTCGCCTGGAGCGAAGATCGGTAACTACTGCCGTGGAAGTGTTTGAACGCGCATTCCCGGGACGCGTCGTCTCGATGCATGGGCGGATGAAGGCGAAGGACAAGCAGGGCGCACTTGAGCGGATCAAGGCGGGTCATGCCGATGTCGTACTTGCCACATCACTCATTGAAGTTGGGATCACCGTTCCACGGCTTTTTGTCGTAGTCGTGATTGATCCGCAGAACATGGGTCTATCGACGTTGCATCAGATCCGTGGTCGGTTGGTGCGAGATGGCGGCAGAGGAATGTTCTTCTTGTATCCGACATCCGCGCTATCTGTGGATGCTCAAAAGCGGCTGAAGGTACTCGAGACGTGCTCAGATGGCTTCGAGTTGGCTGAGGCGGACCTGAAGGCTCGAGGTTTCGGAGACTTGGGGGCGGAGAGCGAGGAGCAGTCCGGAACTGGCTCTGTCCTTTTCCGAGGTCTTGACGTTTTTCCGGATGATGTAGAGCGAATGCTCGGAGAGAAGCAGAGACCTGATCAGCCAGAGCTTTTTCAGCGTCGAGCTGCTTGAGCGTACTCGGAGATTTTCGGCAAGGAGCTGCCTGCAGATGAGGATCCATTCAGATCCTGGCTCCATCCGGGACAGTTTCCTGCGGCGGCTTTGTGGTTGAACGGCATCGTGGAGCTTCGCTGCAAAGAGGCCGAAATGTGCACCCCGAATAACCCCTTGAACCCCTTTGGAGCTTCGCACTGAGCCCTGTCTCCTGAGGAGACAGGGCTCGCAACCTACCATGCCGCCCTTCTTCCTCAGGACCGACGCGTTTCGGTCGATGATCCCTGTTCGTCGAGCAGACTTTCGATGAAGTCCTGAAGGCGCTCTTGCCGCTCGGGACTCAGTCTTGCTGCCTCGACTCGCATATGTAGGAATGAGCCCTTGCGCTCAAAGAAACCGATGGTCTTGCCGTCACGAATGATCTCGTTCTTCGTCGCAGCTCGCTCTTTCTTCTCGGCTTGCTTGAGTCGGGCCTCAAGCGCAGCAGGAAGAGTCCCCTGATTGAGTTTTTTATTCTTGACCCGCTCCCACAACAACTTGAGCTCGTTCAAAACAATCTCGATGGGATAGGGACAGTCTTTAGCGAAGTAGCGCCGGAGAAGATCTGCCGTCTTTCTGGTTATCAAGCGTGGATCCTTCTCAAGGTCCTCGATCATGAAATCGGGCAGTACCTCGAATGCCTTGTAGCGGTAGATATCCTGGCGCGTTTTACCGAGCTGATCAGCGATATCAACCTTCGACTTATAGCCCTGCTCGGTCTCCATCCTGCGAATGCCTAGATAGGTTTCGTAGTCGGAGAGATCCTCGCGCACAACGTTCTCGAAGACACCATTGGAGATGCTGCGGTTATCGTCGAGATCACGGACGATTGCATCGATGGTCGCAAGACCAAGAAGTTTGTGCGCCCGCCAGCGCCGCTCGCCAGCGACGATCTCAAAGCGGTCTTCAGGAATGCAGCGAACGATGATCGGCTCGATGAGTCCTTCTAACTCAATCGAGGTCGCGAGGGTTCGAATCGCCTCCTCGGAGAACTCCCTGCGAACCTGGAAGGGACTTGGAACGCATGCATCAACGGGAATCTTGGTCATTCGCCGTTCAACGTCTACATGAATCTCGTTTTGAGCAGCCACGTGTGTGGCCACATTTTGAGCCAATCTTTCCCGGAGCTTATCTGCGATTTTGCTCATGCCTCGACCTCCTTGGAATCGCTCTTGCGCGCACTCGACTTCTTGCGAATTTTTGTGCGCTTCAATCCCATTTCGTCCATCAGATAGTCAGCCAGGGCCGAATACTCTCGAGCCACCTTGTTTGACCGATCGAGCATCGAGATGCTGACTTTGCTGATTGACGCCTGATTGACTTTGGTGCTCGAGGAGATACGAACCGGCACGACAGTGTCGAAGCTTTCGATAGCCAGTTGCGAGAGCAAGCGGCATACAGTCTGCCGCTCATCGTGCTTGACCAGGAGCGCTCCGAGGTTCTTCAACGAGGGATTGATGCGCTTGATGCTGTTCATCACTGTCAGCAGATCGGTGATCCCGTACAGCGCATACTGACTGCCCGACTCGACGGGAATCAGCACATGCGTCGCGGCGGCGAAACCATTGCGCGTGAGAAGATTCAGAGCAGGCGGTGTATCGATCACGATCACATCGAAAAGGCCCGCGACAGGCTCGAGCTTCATCTTGAGTTCTTCTGACGGCCGCGGCGCAGAATTGCGCAGATCCTCGTTTACCAAGTCCAGATCGATCGAGGCGTAGATGAGGCTCACGTTAGGGAGCGTGGTGTCCTCATGGATTGCGTCGGGTAGCAGGGCTACGTCTCCGCGCAAGAGTTTAGCCATGGTGACCGGGACGTTGGCTGGGTGTTGCTTGCCTATGTGCAGTGACGCATTAGCCTGCGGATCGAGGTCGATCAAGAGAACTTTCAATCCCGCTCGCCCGAACTCCGCGGCGACGTTCACAGCGGTCGTGGTCTTTGCCGCTCCACCCTTGTGCGTTGCAATCACAAGGGTGGGTGTCTTCTGCTCGATCATTCGCTTGCCCTCCGTGTACGATACGCATGAATTTCTTGCACGATAGCACCTGCATCGTCGACCTCCAAGGAAAGCGCCTTCTTAAAGCCACCGACTCACCCCAGTCGTTGCAGTGTCTCCTCAGGAGACAACATCGTTAGTCTCCCTCGGCTAGACAGGTACGGTCTCGTGTGTCTCCTGAGGAGACACACGCAAGAATGACTCCTTGTGCTCCGACCTGTCTCCTGAGGAGACACTAGAAAACCAGAGGCTTGGCCCCTCTTCGCTGACGTCGGAACAGCAATCCGATACGGGTAACGCGAAAGATTTCAGGGTCATTTTCCTTTTAATCATTCAATCGCGTACCCTTGGATTCAGGGATTTGCGGGTACATCACAATAATGGAAAAGACAAATATTTCAGGCGACGCCGACGCCGTATGCACGGACAGCGAGACGATCTCCCCGAAGGCGCTCGGTGCCGGAATTCGTGTGTTCCGGAAGAAAATGCGCCTCTCCGCGAAGGAGGTTGCCCATCGCCTCCATATGCCGTACCAGAACTACATCTACTACGAGCGTCGATGTAGCGCGACAACTTGGGAGCGAATCAAGGACGACATTGCTCGCATCCTGGAGACGACACCGGACGAGATCCTCTGGATCTCAAACGAACTGCGAAAGAACTCGACCGACCCCCAAACGGCTCGGGAAGACGCAGAATCGTCGCTCGATGAGGACATTGAGAGCCTTGAACTTGCTCGCAGAGCCAAGGCGCGACGACGAGCTCTTGGCCTCGCTGCCTCTTCGGTCGCAAACCAGATCGGCGTCTCGGCAATGACGATGAGTTCTTGGGAGAAGGCATTCCCGAAAGCTCTGACACGAGAGCGGGCTCAAGCGTGGGCAGATGCGTTGAATGTCCCAACAGATTGGCTGCTCGACCCGAAGATGGATCTGCCGAACGAAGACATCGACGCGCCCGTAGTGATCAGATCAGGGCGCAACCGCACAGTTTCGGACGAGATTCGGGATATTGCCGCGTGGCTATGCCGCCCGTCGCGACTCGATCGCCAGGCGAACTGGACGACTGTTCCACAAAGGCACAAGGCAAATGCGCTGCTTTTCTGCTTGCGCTACGGAACGGAAGGCGACTTCAAGACGCTCGAGCAGATCGGACTTCATCAAGGCGTCAAGAAGGAACGCGTGCGCCAGGTTTGCGCACGGATGACTGAACGCGCCGAAGGACAGTCATTCGTCACCCCTGCGCTTGATGCCCTGTTCGCGGACATGTACGAGGCGGTGCCGGCGCCGCTGGACGTGCTGGAGTTGCAGTTTCGCCGTATTTTAGGCCCAAACCAGTCGCTCAAGGGAGCCATCGACTTTGCGATGGAGATCCTGGGGCGCCGCAGATTTACGATCCAACGGACCAACATCGGAAACCAGGACGGCGACTTGCTCACAGTGACAAGGGCAGGCGAGGACGCACCGCATCTACGGGACGTCTTTGAAGTCACAAAACGAATGATCCGCAGTGTTGGCGCGGCACAGATCCACATGGTTTTCGGGACGTATTCGACGGAGAATCCCTCTCTCTCCTTCGCCGAATTCATCCACTTCGTAAAGACCCTGCCTGGATTCGAATGGCTTTCAGAAGGATCGGGATGGTATTGGCTGGGATCGGACACTCCGTCCGAAAATAGAATCATCACGACGGCCCTCAAGATCGCATCCGTAGCAGCCCAGCGTGTGGACGTCGACGCTGTGCTGGCGGCCATCGATAGAAGTCGGAGAAGCAATTCTGGATCGCTTGATGACAGACTTGAAATCGACGTCGACGCACCACGCCAGATCGTATTGAAGGTTCTTATCCAGTCAGGCCGCTTCGAGCTCTGTCAGTACGACGATGTGATGCCTGTCGATGAGATTTCTCCAGAGAGCATTCTTTCGGACGCTGAGGTCAAGATCTACAGGACACTCAAGAAGACAGGAGGGGTTTCGAGCTGGTCATCGTTGAAGGAAAAGGTCTGCGAGGATGACATTTCCTTTCGCCGCACGATGAACGTTGCACTTCGGCGCTCACCTATCTTTGAGCACCTTGATTTTGGGCTCTACCGGATCATAGGCCATTCGCTCGCGACAACCGCAGCCATGGAGGCCCTGCAGCAATGGAGAAGCATGCATGAGCCTTCTGCACCACCCGGATCGCTGTCCGAAGAGACCGAGCCTGTTTATTTCGACATCGAACTGAAGACAGGAATCCTGAATTCAGGAAACCTCGACCTGCCGCCGAATCTGGTGCCGTACATCCTGGAGAACACCCCGTACGCCATCGAAAACTCGCACCACGCAGTCATGATCAAACCTTCCAGGAAGCACGGTTACCTCAGGGGGGACGGCCTCGTTCGCGCCATGAGTGATGGCGGGCACACGGCTGGCGATTCGTTACGTATTTTCCTGTTCCCAAAGGACCGGCAATTCTGTATCGAGCGGCGACCAAGTTCCACCGCTGTGACCATTCAGACCGATACGGCAACATCAGCTCCCTAACCAACCATGTACGCGTGATCAGATCCGGTCAGATCCGCCCACGACTTCTTCGTACCGGTGCCGACTGTCTCCTGAGGAGACAGTCGGCACCCATCCATTAACCATTTGCGTTGTCTCCTCAGGAGACACGGAAGAAGAATGAATTACCCAGGCCCAAAATCGTCCGCGGGAGACCAGGCCATCGAGTTCCCTGTTTCAAGCCGTGGCTGGTTCATGCAGTTGGTTTTCTCGACCATAGCAGCGTTGATTGCCTATCAAGTTAATCCATGGCTTGCTCTCGCGTGCGTCGTGGGTCTACAAGCGCTATACCTTTCCCGCTCCGCGGTCGCGTCGATTGACCTGACTACCCGCACGCTGAGGCTCAAGCACCGGAGTCCGCTTACGTTCTGGCGCCCTAAGAGCGTAGACCTTTCGAGTTTCACCCTGATCTACTCACAGATCGAAAGCTACGGGGCGCGCTCGCTACACCTAACCGGCGCCAGAGGGGAGCATCTGCAACTCGCATATTTTCACCAAGACATCCGCACCCCAAACCTGCACATAGAGGAGCTGGAGGCACTGCGAGCAAGACTCGCTTACGCGCTCAAGATTCGCGATGGTGGCGAGAAATGATGCCGCCCGAAGCGAGAGTCAGCCCCGGCCTGGGGTACTCCTGAGCCCACCAGGACGTCGAGCTTATCGGAGCCATTGAGAGAGATCGGCAGCCGGCCCACAACAAAGAATAGGGTGGTGCCGAGCCCAGCATTGAATGGGTAAGCCAAGTCGTGACGGTCTAAGCCAGCGAAACTCGCGCCGCTACTGGATTGCAATCCTACCTGACGTAGGGTTTCGCCTCGGCAGGGTCGTGTTCGAGATCAACGCGGCTACTCTCTGGTACCAAGACCGAGCTTTCAACAAGGCTCCCCCGCCTTGACTGAGGCCTTACGGCCTTCTAACGAGCCAAAAACCTACCAAACAAACCACTTCATCAGAGTATAATTCCTCCCTACCTTCGCGCTTACTGCGCCTTTCTTTTGATAGCGAGGGCTTCCACTTGAATCCTGATGATCCGCTCCGTTCAACTTATGCAGACCTGAGTGCTGTCCGGTACCAGCTGAGAGCAGCGGCGGGCCTCTTGGGGGTGTCGGAAAATACGCTGCGCACCTACTCAGACATGCCTGAGTTCGGCGTGCAGCGTGCTACGAAACTGAACCCCCGCTCTCCCGCTGTACGCCTGTTTACGCCGGCAAACCTTTTCTCAATGTCAGCGTGGCGCCGTGAGTCGGGCCTGATCAATTTGAAGCGGGCTGCCCGCCCACGAGTTATCACCGTCGATTTGATCAAGGGTGGCGTTGGAAAGACTACAACTGCAGTAGAGACCGTCATTCATTTGCAGTTGATGGGATTCAAGTGTTTGTTGGTCGATCTGGACATTCAAGGCAATGCAACTCAGATGCTGGGGTACGAACCAGATCTGACGCTGGATGAAGCGCCAGGCTTCGGCCTAACGAGCGAGGCTATCGTCGTCGATACCATGGCCTCCGTCATGGTCCCGTACATCGAGCGGAGTCGACCTGGCGCTCGCCTGACGGCAGAGGTCCCGTCCGTTTCTATCAAAAGACCCTTTGGTGAGGCGGGTCCGCATCTGCTGCCGGCCGATCCCTTCCTTGGCGATATGGAGCAAGCCCTTACCGGCGCCTATGGGGGGCGTGAGGTCTATATCAAGCGCATGCTCGATGACTCCGCAAACGGTCGCATTCCATGGTTCGACATCCGCGGCTATGACGTAATTGTCTTTGACTGCCCGCCGAGCATCTCATTCACGACATCCGCCGCGCTGGCCGCAGCCGACATCGTCCTTGCACCGATCCGCCTGGACGCATTCAGCGTCAAAGGTCTCTCGAAGCTGCATAGTGAGCTGGGCGCCCTTGATGCCGAATATGCGCTTCGGCCGGAGTTGTGCATCCTGCCAACCCACTACGCGGCTCAACTGTCCCGGATGTCCCGGATGCAGGCCCAGCTTCAACCGTACGCTGACAAGATCGTGGATTGCGCAATTTCAGCCAGTGAAGACCTTCCCAGGTCGCTAGACAGCTATATGCCACTCACGATCCAACGCCCGACATCTCAATCCGCGAAAGAGTACAGGCAGTTGGCCGAGATCCTGAAGACCAAGCTTGTCTCGCGAGGGGATGCGTGATGAAGATGAGGAAACTCGCACCAAACATTCCGGTGTTTGCCTCTTCGCGCGAAGGGCAGGAGATGCAGCGGCGGGCGGACGAAAAAACAGGCAATGTCAGCCCAGATGCGGCGACCTCTGTGCAGCGCAACCAAGGCCGTCAGTAAGTCATGATCAGCATCCATCTCATCGACCCCAATCCACTGGCGCCACGCGAGGTCTACACCCATCAGATGATCAAGGATCGCGCCGAGGCGCTTCGCACGCAGGGGCAGCACGATCCGATCCACGTCATCCCGAACCCGGACGAGCCTGGCCGATTCATCATCTGCGACGGCTGGACGCGTGTTCAGGCATGCCGCGACCACCAGGTCATGCAGGAACTGCTGGCCGAAGTCCATGAGGGGATGACGCTCGAAGAGTCCGCATGGTTCGGATACCAGCAGAACGAAGAACGCGAACAACACTGTGACCTTGATCGGGCGCTGTTCTACGAAAAACTGATCGGCGCCGGGGAGTCGGCTGCAGAGGTTGCGCGAAGGGCGGGCTTGAGCAAGCAACACATGACCAGTTATCGCGCGTTTTCCAAGCTACCCGTGGATGTTCTAGAGATCATCCGGTCGGAACCGAAAATGTTTGGAGCCAGCGCGGCATACCAGATACTCAAAGTTTATGAGCGAGTAGGCATCAAGCAGGCCGTTCGCCTGGCAGCACAGTTCGCCGAAGAGAAAAAAACCTACTCATGGCTCGTAAGCCAAGTTCATGCTCTGGCGGAACCTCGTCACAGCAGGAGCCATACATCTTCGCGCCAGATCCGTTTCGCAAACGGCTTCTACAAACAGAAGGGTGACGCTTTCGAGGTGAGTATCGTTGTTCCGCCGGAAAAGCAGTCGCAGTTTGCTTCAGCACTAGAGAGTTTGCTCTCTACCGTTGCCGAGGAGGCGGTCTCGCCTACGGGCACAGCCGAGTAACACCTCGCCAACGAATGATCCAATTCCTTACTCAACGCCTCGATAACCCCACCAGGAGAGTACGGACGTCCGTACTCTCCTGGTGGGGTGCATGCGTGCCACGTGAAGCTCTACTGGAGTACGGACGTCCGTACTCATCATTGAGGCGCAGATGCAGATTGCGATCTGACGTCTGTGAAAACACTGCTCGACACGGAAGCACCGCACCAACCCTGCGGTGCTTCGTTCATGTGGAGTCCCAAAAAACGATGGGGGTTGCGATGTAGCGACTGAAACACGACACATCCTGCTGAAAAAGAAAAACCCGGTCAGCGCCAACTGATCCGGGTCATCTTGAAGAGGGGATGCTTCTTACAACTCAGGTACCAACCGGCGCCAACCGGTCAATGCCCCCTTAACGAGGCAAATGGTACCAGAGCGACGAGAAGCGTCAAGGGTTTGTTACGCCCGAAAAACGGGCATACCTGGACTTTCTTTACGTGACTGCCTCCATTTGCCTCAAAGCGGGCAAGAGTGGCAGCGACGGCCCACGGCCGCGCTTCCTCCCGGCTCCGCTCATAAACGCAAGAGCTGCGGTTCTGAACCGTCAGTTCTGCCAGGACCTCTCTAGCGTCGCTCGCAAAGCGCTCTACGGTGTTCTGGCCTTCTTCTCGATCGAGCGCCCTGATCAGCCCGTTTTTGCCTACCGGGACACCTTGCAAAGCGAGGCGTTGATCGATAGCCGCGCCTCGCTCTATCGCGGACTGCAAGAAGCCGAAGCGAAAGGCTATATCCGTCGGGAACAGATCCGTACATGGGGAGCTCGGTGCTACGGGCAATTCAGCCGCAGCCACATCTACCTGCTGGACAAAGCCCTGGTGATGCTTGGGCTCGCGGAGCCCAGGAACCCTTCTGAAACGCCGGCAACCTCAGCACCACCATGCAGCGATGCGTCGCTGGATCCACTCGTACAGGAAGAGATCATCACCCAATGGGAAGAGGGCCGAACGGAGTGGGAGGATGATGAGTCTTGCTGGGAGGATGGCGCACGCCCCCTGCAGCCCCCCGCGGATGCGCCTCGAGACAGTTATCCACAAGAGCCGTGTCTCACGGTGAGACACGGTTTACAAGATGGTGAACCTACCCTTGGTCTACAGCTAAAAGAACAACTTCCCACGCGCGAGCGCATCCCCGACCCGTCGTCGCTGAAGGATTCTTCAGAAAATACGATCGACCCCCAAACACGCCTGCCTCATGAAGTGCTCCCGCTGCTGAAACTGGGCGTCTCCAAGACGCTGATCTGCACCCTGATGGCTCTAGCCAAACGGCAAGGTCAGCAAGGCGTACTGGGCGCAGTTGTGAAGCTGTTCTGGGACAACATTCAGGGATTGAGAGGGCGCTCGGTCTTTGCCTATCTACGCAAGATCCTGAGCCAGAAGCGCGATTATCAGTTCCTGCTCCAGCAGCAAGCCGTATCCGAGATAGACGGCGCTCTCACCCGCCGTGCTGCGGCCCGGCTATCGGACAAACTTGCCTTGCTCCTGGCCCGCTGTGACGGCTGGCTGGTACGGAACGCAGACGGCCAGGCGCTGGGTACGCTGATCGTGCGCGGGGAAAGCGGCTACATCGAAGGCTTCGATAAACGGCGTGGGCGCATTGCGCTGCCAGCCAACCTGCGCTTCGTCCAAGCGATCGAGGAAGGTCGTCTGCACCTTCGCGCAGCGCCGTGATTCTCTCCACTACCGCACAGATGCTCTCAGAGCGCTATGAAACTCGTCCTA
>JRYL01000786.1_pt1 | contig 19756 bp, 22 predicted proteins | sample 235391 | NCBI WGS metagenome assembly JRYL01 (sample SAMN03074223, study PRJNA261481) | activated sludge metagenome | biome: Wastewater Treatment Plant; feature: Wastewater; material: Activated sludge; isolation source: activated biomass of a wastewater treatment plant treating wastewater from... ...
AACCATATTCCCGATTTCGACCGGAATGGTAAGGATCATACCCGAAATGGTCGCACGAATCTGAGTGGTTGCATAATTTTCAAGTCCGGGTGCAACACCTGTCTGTGCAATCCTGTAATTGCTCTCCGCCTCTTTCAGATTTTGCTGTGCCATCCTGTAACTCGTTAGCGCATTGTCATAATCCTGTTTTGGAACCACTCCCTGTTCAAAAAGTGATTTGGTTCGGTTGAACTGTATCTCTTCGTTGCTGAGTGTGATTCTGGCCGAATTGATCTGCTGCTGAGCCGAATTCAGACTGCTCACACTTGGAATTACTTTCAATGTTGCAATCAGATCACCCGAATTCACCACATCCCCTTCTTTGACATGAATCTGTGAAATCACACCCGAAATATTCGGTTTGATCTCAATCAGCTCTCTCGGTTTCACAGAACCTGTAGCAACTGCCTTGGTTACAATATCCCGTTTGACCACATCTGCAGTTTCATATTTGTCAAGTTCCTTGGTGCTGGTTTTGTACATATAGCCGATGGCAAGTACAACCGCCAGTATAAAGCCGATGATCAGCAGAATTTTTAAACCTTTTTTCATTTTCTCATTAAATTTTTTTATTCATCTCTCAACGCATCGATCGGTTTGATCGCGATGGCACGCTGTGCCGGTATCAGTCCGGCGGCCATCGCCATAATCACCATAATTAGTAGCGACACACCCAAAGTTGTTACATCGACCGAAGCATTTATAAACGGAAAACTGTTTTCATTGCCCGACAACACAAAGGTGTTGATGACATACAGTACAAATGTCGCACCCACAATTCCGGAAAGTCCGGCTATGGTGGTCAGCACAATCGATTCAAGCAAAATCTGTGAACGAATCTGTGACGGAACTGCACCCAATGCCCTTCTGATTCCAAATTCTTTTGTTCGTTCAGAAACTGTAATCAACAATATACTCGCAATTGCAATCACACCCGAAAACAGGGTCAGCGCACCGACGATGATTGCAAGCAGCTGAAGTCCTTTCATAAATGAAAACATCTTGTTCAGATTTTCACCCAGATTGAATCCGCCGATCGCCTGCGAATCGTCGGGTGAAACCGTTTTTCGTTTTTTCAGAAAATCTTTGACACGCTGTTCAAATTTTACGATATCCACATTGTCATAAGCATTAATAATTGCAAATCCGACCACTCCCTGACGGTTGTAAACCTGCTGAAAAGTGGTAAACGGAATCTGTATATCGGTTGACCGGCCGAATGAAATTGCACTTTGACCGTAAACACCGATCACAGTGTACATACCGTCTCCCAACTGTATCATCTTACCGATCGGATCCACATTCTGCCCAAAGACTTCGGTCTGATTGTCTTTTCCAATCACACATACTTTTCGTTTGTATTTGATATCATCCTGATTGATGAACCTGCCTTTGATGATCGGTTTTGGGAACATTTCGTTTTGTTCGGGATAATCTCCGACCACCGAATAATTATTGGGTTTGCCCGCATACTGAATCACCACATTGGGCTCCATGCTTCTGGGGGCGATTTTTCTGATTTCGGGAAAATTCTGTCTCAACGCTTCCAAATCTTCAATTTTGAGTTCGAGCATTCTCCCCCTCTGATAACCTTCGAACGGAACAGCCGTCTGATTCATCCAGACAAAAAGACTGTTGGTCGCCGCATTGCCAAACAATTTGTCGAAACCGTTCTGTACACCTCTCGATGCGCCGAGCAAAGCGACAAACAAAAACATTCCCCAGGCAACACCGATCATGGTCAGCATCGTCCTCAGCTTGTTTTTTCGAATGGCTGCATACACTTCAGCCCATGCGTCAGTATTGAAAATAATCGGTTTCATGCTTCGTCTCTCAATGCGTCTATCGGTTTAATTTTGGCAGCATATCTCGCCGGCAGAAATCCTGCAAGGAATCCTGCAAAAAACAGAATCACACAGGCCATGACCAGCGAACCGGTGCTCACACCCGGATCATAAATNNGTTTTCAACCAGCAGCGTCGCGGCAACAATCCCAATCACACCAAACAGCAGCGTGATCATCACTGCTTCCTGCATCACCAGTGTGATGATATTGTAGGGCGTCGCGCCCAATGCTTTTCTGATTCCTATTTCCTTTGTTCTTTCTTTCACGCTGAAAACCATAATGTTGCCGATGCTCACCACACCCGCAATCAGACTTCCGCCGCCGATGACAAATACGATGATGGTCAGCACAAAGAAAAATGCGTTGGTATCGCTCATCTGTTCCGACGAATCCCAAACCCTGATTCCGCCCTGATCGGTCTGGCTGATGGTATGTCTTGATTTCAGATCGCTTCTCAAATCGTCTGCAAACTGACCGAGTTCGGTGGTTGACATTCCGTCTTTCGGTGCAATGGTGATGCTCGGCAGCTCGTCTGTTCCGTATATCGTTTGCAAAGTGGTGATGGGCACATAAATTTGTCTTTCCACACGATCGTCATTTGTATTGCTCGAAAAAACGCCGGCGATTTCATACATGCCCGAACCGATATTGATAAACTGGCCGACCACTTCGCGTCCTTTCATCAGATCCTGAACCACCATCCGTCCGATGACGGCTGTCTTTTTCTGATCTTTCATATCGTCGCTGTTCAGAAATCTTCCTTTTTCGAGCTTGATATTGGTCATTCCAAGATAATCCTGACTGACACCGCTTACGGCATAACTGCCCGATTCGCCGCCGTATTTCACCATCAGCGACTGATCAAATTCACCGCTGATGTATTTGATTTTGTCAGAATAATTGTCAATGACATAATTCAAATCCGCATTTTTCAGCTGTATCTGTCTTCCTTTCTGATAACCGCCAAAAGATTCCGAAGTCCGTGTTCCGAAGATGTTGATGTTCATTGCGCCCGCCTGAAAGAATTCCTGCTGAAAACCGTTTTGAAGACCGTTGCCCATACCGAAAAGCACAATGAAGACAAAGAGTGCAAGCGAGATGGTAAATCCCGAAAGTATCGTCCTCAGTTTGTTGCTCCGGATCGAAGCCCATATCTCTGCCCAGCGGTCTATATCAAACATTTCTCATTCATTTAATTTTTCAAAGTCTTCGCTGTTCGATTTTTATATCTTCGGTGATCATACCGTCCTTCAGTCTTACGATTCTTTTGCACATCTGGGCAATATCGTTTTCGTGGGTCACCATCAGTATGGTTTTTCCTTCGTCGTTGATTTCCTGTATCAGTTTCATCACTTCTGCCGATGTTTTTGAATCAAGCGCACCGGTCGGTTCGTCTGCAAGCAGCAGTTTTGGTTTTGCAGCAAGTGCTCTGGCTATCGCCACTCTTTGTTTCTGTCCGCCCGAAAGTTCGTTTGGCATGTGGTGTGCCCAATCGGTCAGTCCTACCCTTTCCAGATAATGCATTGCAATCTGTGAACGGTTTTTTCTGCTGATGTTTTGATAGTACAATGGCAGCGCCACATTTTCGGCAACATTTTTAAAATTAATCAGATTGTAGGACTGAAAAATAAAACCAAGAAATTTATTTCTGTAATTGGCTGCCTTTCTTTCGTTCAGCTTTTCGATTTTCACACCTGCGAGTTCATATAGACCCGAATCGTGGGTATCGAGCATACCGATGATGTTGAGCAGTGTGGATTTTCCCGAACCGGATGCGCCCATGATCGCAACAAACTCACCTTCATCCACATCCAGATTGATTCCTTTGAGCACATGAAGCTTGTTGGCACCCATTATATACGATTTGTTCAAATTCCGAATCTTTATCATTTATCTGAAACTCTTGTTTAACTAATACATTTGTCAGTGATTTCGTCAAAAAGTTACAAAGCGGAAGAAAATTTAATTTTTAATTTTTCGCGATTTAATAAATTATAACATTAAATGAAAATTAATGGTTCAACCCGACTTCGCGGGTTGGTTTGGGATGACGTATATTTTAACCCCGATTTCATCGGGGGGCTCCCGATAGCTATCGGGATGGTTGAACCACTTCGCGGTTCCGGCTGGAACATCTGTTTCAAAAATTTAAACTAAAAAATCCTGAAGGGATTTAACTATCAGTAACCACAGGTGAAACCTGTGGGAATAACACACAAAAGAAAAGAACTCCGGGAGGAGTTCAACCATTATCATTCTTTTTGGAAACATTTGCTTTCAGATCCATCCAAATTACATTTTTTGTTTGTTGAAATTTCTTTTTGAATTATAATTTTAACTTTGGCTCAAATCTCTTGAAATGAAATATCGAATTCCTTTCCTGTTTCTGATCCTGTTCGGATTCTCACTGATTGCAGCCGGATGCAGCAGCGATGATGATTACAACCTCTGTTTTACGCCGCCTGCAGCAGTTGTATTTGAATTTACGGATTCGGACGGAAACAATCTGATCGAAAACGGTGAACTCAAAATCAGCGATATCAAAATCAAAGAAATGATTGGAAATGATCAAACCCAAAATGTCGGTTTTATTCTGAGAGAAGACAATCGGATCACCGTCGGCGGAATCGGCTGGTACAACGGAACTAAAGATTATACTTTTGAATCACCACTGATCGAATTTGGTTTTCAGGTCAAATCTTCATCGATTTCGGGAAGCTGTGGCGGATATCGGATAGACAATATCGAATTCTTGGGTGCTTCGCCGATTTTGGGCGATTATGATATCTACAAATTTGTGATTGAATAATCAGTCATAATCAATCAGACACTGAATTTCATAACTGTACGAAAGAAGTCTTTGTTTTCCGCCCAGCGATAAAAGTTGGGCGATAAAACTGAACTGGCTCGGTATTCCGCCGCATTTTCGGATCAGTCTGGCGGTTGCTTCTGCGGTTCCGCCGGTTGCCAGCACATCGTCGTGAATCAGAAAACGCATTCCCGGCCTGACAAATTTTGGCTGCATTTCGATGACTGCATTTCCGTATTCGAGTTCATAGGATTCCGAGACCGTAGGCGGCGGAAGTTTTCCGACTTTTCTGATCAGCACAAACGGAAGTTTCAGCTTTTGGGCAATCAGCAGTCCGAACAGAAAACCGCGGCTTTCGATTCCGCAGACCGCATCCACCTTTCCTCTGCTGAAAGCTGCAAAGACTTCGACCATTTCATCGACCAGCTGAGGATTTTGAAACAGTGTGGAAATGTCTTTGAACTGAATGCCGGGCGAAGGAAAATCGGGAACCCGTCCTATGTTTTCATCTATTCTTTTGCTGAATTCATCCATCATCTGATTTTTACAGTGCTTACAAATCTAAAAAACATCTTTGAAACGGCACAAAAAAAAGAGACCGCCACAAATGACGGTCTCTCGTTTCTAAAGTCTTAAAAAAGCTTATTTTTTAAGAATTTTGTGATTTGTTACTTTGCCATCGATGGTTACACTCATGATGTAAAGACCGGGCTGGAGATTTGAAAGATTAATATCCATTGAATTGGTATTGGTTTTCGCACTCTGAATTTTCTGTCCTGCAACGTTGTAGAATACAACAGACTGAATATTCTTTTCAGCTCTCAGTGAAATCATGTTTTTAACAGGGTTCGGATAGAAATTGAATCCTGCAACTGACTGATCAGATACACCCAGATATTCGGTAATCGCAGAAGACCATCCGATCTGCATCAGCGCACCGCTTCTCAGGAATGCACCGATCATGGTTCCTGAAGCATCAAAAGTGTCGATTCTCCACCATTCAGCCTGGAATGTTCCGCTGTTGAATGCTGACAGATAAACCGCATCATCGTCACCTTCCATCCAGGTACCTCCCTGACCGTAGTTTGCGTCAANNCTACCAGGTCGTGTGTAAATCCTTGACCGTTTCCGTTGATCATCAGTGAGATTGAACCCGGATTTCCGGTCAGACCGATGTTCTGAGCAGTCAGACCCGAAATGTCGATTTTGAACAGATAAGTATTTGCCAGGTCAGAAGCGATTGCATACAGCTCGCCGTCAACCGGATTGAATTCCGCACCTGTCCAAGTACTTGATCCGGCTCCTGTTGGCGCAATTGTACCCAATTGGGTATAAACACCGGTTGCCACATCAACTTGATAAAACTTATTGTCGTTTGACAGTACATAAGCTGTTGAATGATCGTTCGGATCGATTGAACCTGCATTCTCAAAGTTACCGCTTGCTCCGATCGGAGAAGGTCCGATATCAGTGAAATCTGAAGGATCAGCAGGGTTGAAGCTCAGGAAGCTCTGTGCTGCATTGTCAATTCCGTACACATAAGTAACAGCAGTTCCACCGCCACCTCCCGGCTCATCGTCTCCGATGATGTTGAAGATAAAGGTTCTGTCACCAATACCCAAAGCAGAAAAGGCAGTCGGTGTGTTTGCACCGCACTCAGGCGCCATGATATAGCTTTCACCTGTAAAGGTATCCTGGGTTNNCAGCTGAAATTGGTACATTGACAATTGAAAATGCATCCGAATTGCTGGCATTGTACACTGCACTTCCCACCAGTGTCATGGAAGCCCATACACCGGGGAAATCACTTGCATTGTCAATTTCATACAGATTTACGGTAACAGGAAATCCTGTTGGTGTAACAATGTCGTCAAACGCAAATTCAACAGCGCTGATTTCCAGACCATTGGTTATACCAAATTCTCCGGGCAAATCAAAAGGCTGATACAGATTGTTGTCTGTGAAACGAACCGAGTTGGCACATGCAATACCTGCGCCTGCCGCAATGTTCTGGGTAGGTGCATGGGTAAGAACTACAGGAGCAAACTCCGGATTCTGATTGAAATGGTGATTCAGCATTCTTTGTTCGGAAGGAGTGAAATAATCACCCACTTCTCCAAGTGAATTGCCGATGGTTCCCATTCTGTCCAAAAGATCATGGATGGTTACCTGGGAATTGTTTGAATTCACCGTTCCATCACTGACAAAAGAATTCTGTGCCATTAGTCCCAGAGAGCCGAAACAAACAGCAATTGCTAAATAGATTTTCTTCATACTTGTTGATTTTAATTAAATTTGAACAAACCTATTGAAAATAATTTAAATTCTTGTAATCATTTAAAAATTAATAAGCAATAATAAAATACTGAAAGTCAAAATTAAAGTCGATTGTATTTTTCTTTGATTTGTAACAAACTGAAAGTCAATTATATTTAAATGTAATGAAAATTAATTTTTATTTATTTTGTCAGATTAGAAATAAACACGAAACAGTTGCTCCAAAGATTTAATAATTTAATTATCCGATTGACCACAGATGAATTTTTTAGTACTGATCAATCAAATTTTTAAAAAGTGCCGATTTTAAAAGACCAATTGATAAATTAATTTTGACCGAAATACATGATTATAAACATATTAAGAAAACAAAATTCGATAAGAGAAAATCATTTTATAATCAATTGGAGTCTGATGTGAGACGAAGATTTAAAAAACCTGATAAGGAAATTAAAAAAGCTCCGAAAAAGAGTTTGTACAATTAAACGGATTGTTGTAAAATTGCAATCCCTAAAAATCATAGAGAAAGGCAGGGTTTCCCCGTTAATCTCACGGTCCTATAGCTCAGTTGGTTAGANNCCTGGTTCGAGCCCAGGTGGGACCACGAAAATTAAATGCACTTGTAAAAATACAGGTGCTTTTTTATTTGCTGAAATTTGGGATGGTTTTGAACGAAAGACAGGTTTTGTATATCGTATAAAGTAAACCGCCGTCAGCCTTCGCCCAAAAATAATATTGAACCGTCATCAAACAATGCCTTAATGAAAAAAACCTTAATTTCGCATAATAAATAAAAGCTGTTTTGGAAACAAACCGACAAAAAAAAGTGGCCAATATCTTTCAGCAGGAACTGTCAGAGATTTTCAGAAAAGAAGCCGGCGAACATTTTCCGGGCATACTGATTACAGTGACCTCGGTCCGGGTGTCATCCGATCTGTCCGTGTCAAAAGTCTATCTGAGCGTTTTTCCGACCAAAGACAAAATGGAAATCATTGAGAAAATCAAAGAAAAAGCGCCTTATTTCCGTTCGCTGATCGCAAAGACTGCTGCAAAAGACATGCGCACCACACCCGAACTGCTGTTCTATCTCGACACCTCGCTCGACGATATCGAAAAGATTGAAAAAGCACTCAGAGGCGAAGGCAACAATCCGAAGCTGTAAATGAACAAGGTATCGCTCTATATAGCAAAAAGGTACAACACCTATACCCTGCTGATCAGCATTGCACTGATCAGCATCGTGGCGCTGCTGACCGGTACACTCATCTATATGTCGAATACTTTTGTCGGACTGCTCAAATCCTCACTTTATGGCGATCTGACCATCGGAATGGGCGAAAGACTGATGATCTATTCGGTCTGTTTTTGCTATATACTCATTCAAATTCTGATCGTCTATTTGTTTTTTAATCGAGTATTGAAAAAACTGAAACCGGGAAAAAAACTTCCGGTCGGACTGCTGATTGCTGTTCTGTGTGCAATTCCGGCGGTTATCATTCAGTTTACCGCTTTGTCAAAAACCAATATCGGCGGTTTTGCATCTTTGATTTTGCTCTCAACCGGTCTGCTGTCGCTGATTATCGGTCTGCTTTCATTTTTGTTTTCGAGACGAAAGATTACAGGTGTCAATATCATCACATCGATTGCGGTTTTTGCAATCACCATCGCAAGCTGTGCGCTGTTTATCATACTGTCGGTTTTTTCGGGTCTTGAAAAAATGAACATCAGACTGTTCACCAATGTGAATCCGGATCTCAGGGTTTCGCCGATCAAAGGAAAAGAACTGCCTGATATTGATAAGATTACAAAGATTCTTGACGATGATTCTCAGGTGCTGACCTATTCAAAAGTGATCGAAGAAAAGGTTTCAATCGAATTTGACGACAAACAGGATATTGCATACATCAAAGGCATCGACCCGAATTACAGATATGTGGTAAAAGTCGATACTGCAGTGGTTTACGGCAGTTATTTTGATTTTAAAAATCCTTATGAAATCCTGGCTTCAGACGGTGTGGCAAGACGGCTTCAGATGTATATCGACCATCAGCATACCGCACGGCTGAGGATGCCCAAACCCGGAACCGGTCTGATCAAAACCGAAGAAGAAGCTTTCAATACCGCGGTGGCCTCGCCCATCGGTGTTTTCATCATCAATGATCAGTTTGACAAATATGTGTTTGCACCCATCGAGCTGACACAAATCCTGCTCAATTTGCAGCCCGATTCTGCTTATGCCATTGAAGTCAGACTCAAAGCCGGCGCAACGCCTGCAACTGCAAAAACCAGACTTCAAAAAGAATTTGGAAATCAGATTCAGGTCGAAACCCGTCAGGATCTGGATGCGACTTTTCTAAAGGTGATGAATGTCGAAAATCTGATTATCTATCTGATATTCACACTGGTGATCATCATCGCATCATTCAATCTGGCCGGCGCGATCATCATCATCATCATCGACAAAAAAGAACAAATCAAAACCATCTGGGGATTTGGTATGCCGCTCAAAGACATCAAACAGATATTTTTTCAGACCGGCGTGCTGATCACTTTATTTTCGGTGGTCATCGGTCTGATTCAGGGCAGCATCATCGGTTGGATGCAGAACAGTTTTCATCTGGTGATGGCCAATCCGTTTGTGCCGTTTCCGTTTGAATTTACGATTCTGAATTATCTGACGGTCACCGCAACCGTGCTGCTGATCGGCGGAACGGTTTCCTGGCTGGTTTCGAGAAAACTTCCGATATAATTTCTTTTAATTTTATTTGAGATAATTTCCCTGACCGTCATGACCTCGAAGAGGTCAAATGTGTATAGAATTTATTGAAAATGAGAGAATCCGACCCCGAAGGCGGTCGAACCATTACAAAAACGATAAAACTTTAATAAAACTTATTGGACAATTCCTTTGAATAGGGCGTATTGTCAACAATCTTCCAATTATACGCCTTCGCAAGCAGATAAATTTCACCCAAATTCTGAATCAGCTGATCATGCGCATCGCTTTCCAACTGCTTCTTATCGATTGAATCTTCAATCTTTTTAACCGCCCGTTCTTTGATTTCATTCAGTTCATCACCTTTAAAGGTATTGAACCGGCTCTGATCCATGTCGTAAAACTTAAAATCCGGATAAGTTTTGATTTCCAGTTCGGGTATCTTATTGATATAGATGGTTTTATTTGCGGAATCAATTTTAACATCCATTTTGTTCAGATCATAGGTTGCCTGCACTTTTGCATCGACCATCAGCAGGACTTTTTTGTCAAAACTGAAATAATCTTCAAGACCGGGAATATGCCAGCTGCTTTTGTGCGAAATGACATCCGAAAAATTCTGTTCGGCAACGATCAGTTTGTTCAATCTTTTGATTTCATAAGCAATCGAATGGCTGCTTTCTGAAGTGGAACGGGTCTGAAATTTCTTCATGACGATGTAAGTTCCCATCACTCCGATCAGCAGACCGTAAAATATGTACAGTAATTTTTTCAATCTTCTGTATAGTTGGGCTTCAGCGGTTTCTCATTCACAATCATCAGTATATCCTCCTCCAAACTGCCCGAAACCGGCGTTTCAACAATCCTGCCGACTTCAACTCCGCCTTTGTAGAATATAAAGGTGGGCACGTGGGTGATTTCTTTTCCGGCTTCTTCGCCATAAAAACTTTTCAGATTTTCATTGACCGCAAAGGTGAGCAGCCGCTGATCCGGAAATTTCACTTCATCCAGTATTTTGACAAATCTCGGATATTCGCGCTGTGTATCCTCGCACCAGCTGCCGACAAAGGCTTCGACCCGATATCTTTTGATTTTTGATTTGATTTCTTTTGTAATTTTCTGATCTGCTTTGTACGAATCATATTCGGTATCAAACCATTCAGAAAAAGGCGCTTTTTTAAATGCCTCTCTGTTCACGCCGCCAAGCAGCTCTTTTTCACCATTTGATTTTTTCACCACTCTGTTAAATATATATGGCCCTTCACAAGCCGTTATCAGTATTGTAAAAACGATTAGGAGTAAGCTGTTTTTCATCGTTGGGTTTTGATTTGCAAAGATATGAATATTCGATTAACCTTTAAAGACTCCGTTTTCAAAATGAATGCTTCCGACCGAAAAATCAGCCGGTTTTCCAATTTCTGGATACATCGCATCTTTTCCAATCCAGGTTCTGCCTTCCATATCCAGATCGAGATGACCAAAATAAGCGGACAGATCACCGATTTCTTCAATTCTTGAATGAAATTCAATCTCCTGTTTGTCCAAATTCAGTTTTTCTTCAAAATAAATTCCGATATCGATCAGTGATTCAGCACTTTTTGATTTAACCGAAACATTTCTGAGCACGATATCCAGTGATTTTTTGTCATTTTCGGGAATTTTATGATACAATTCTGAATCATCTTCTTTTGAATCCGAAATTTTCCCAAGCGCAAGCAGTATCGCCAGCGCATTGAATCTTCTGACTTCGTTTCGCTGATAATCATTCGGAAAATGACCGGCTTCAAACAGCAGATTTGTATATCCGGCTTTCATAAAATTATCGCCGGTCGAAGTCGGATAGAATTCATCCGAAAACCTTGCTATATGACCGGGCATAACGGTTTCAAGCTGTTTGTAGATATAACCGATCACATCCATCGACTTTTTTCTGGCAGCTGTCACCGAACGCTGTACATCGGGCGAAGGTGCAAGAAACGAAAGCGTTGCAGGTTTTGAACTTCCGCTGACATTGAAAATACTGCGCTGGTCATGAAGATTAAACAAAAAATCGGGTTTGATTTCATTGACCGTTCTTTTTAATGCTCTGATTTCGGTCGAGGATTCTTTGACATAATCACGGTTGAGATCGATTCCGCAGGCATTTCGGCGGCTGTAACGGTTGGAACCGTCAGGATTCAGCATTGGAACAAAATACAGACTGATCGATTCTTTTATTTTTTGGCTCAGTTCGTTTTCTGATTTTAAAAATTCAAACACATCGAACATCGCACGCGTTCCTGTCGATTCATTTCCGTGCATTTGTGACCAGCCAAAAACTTTTTGATTTCCGTTTCCGATTTTTATCAGATAAATGTCATTGTCCAAAAATGATTTTCCGATCAATTTTTTTTCGGGATAATTCAAATCCAAAAAAGATTTCAATTTCGAAAAAGGCAAAAATCTGGATTCAAAATCCTCAATTCTGATTTCCTGATAAATTTCCTCAAACACTTGGGTCAAATTCATAAAACGAAGATACAATTTTTTAAAATCGATTTTAAGACGATTTAAGCGCATCAAATTTTCACCAATAAACTCTGTGTTGAATTTTAAAAAATATGGTCAGAAATCAAATCAATTTTTTGCTTTACATTTGTAATTTACAATTGTAAATAAATTAAACTGACAATTGGTCGCACGAGCTGCATTTTAATAGTTATTGTTTATTTGAATTGCCTATTATATTATAAATGAGTTTTATAATTACGTTTAATTAATGTTTTAATCTTAATATGATTCAAGTAATTCTGTCAGAAATCGATGAATTTAAACAGTTGCGAAATGTAAATTAACTGTTTATATTTGTAAAATGGAACCAAAAGAAAGAATCATAGAAATCATCGAAAAATCCGGTCTCACACCCTCAGAATTTGCAGACAAAATCGGTGTGCAGCGATCAGCGATTTCACATATCACCTCCGGCCGAAATAATCCGAGTCTGGATTTTCTGATCAAAATCAAAAATGAATTTCCCGAAATCGACACCGACTGGCTGATTTTTGGAATCGAAAAAGAGGATCAAAAAACGGATGAAGAATCCAAAATTGAAATTCAAAAAGAAAACCTTTTCGAAAAAACGGCTGTCCCCCAGCCTACTCTTTTTGATGATTCAGAATTTGAAAAACCTGAAATTTCAAAAAATGAAGATTCACCTGTATATAAAGGTCAAAAATCAAATCCTGATCATTTCGAAATCAAAAGGGTGATTATTTTCTACGAAGACGGCAGTTTTGAGGATTATTTCAAAAGAGAATAATTTTTCGGTCAAAAACCGGATTGATTCTGAAAAAATTTGGAAATAAATCCTAAATTGCCACTGACTATGAATTTTCTGGCACATCAGTTCTTATCGTTTCACAATCCGGATCTGCAAATCGGCAATCTGTACGGCGAAATCGTGCGTGTAAAAGATTATCTTGATTATCCGGCGGGAATCCAAAAAGGGATACTTCTTCACCGTTCGATTGACAGTTATACAGATTCAAACGAAATCGTAAAAAACAGTACACGTCTGTTTCACGCCAAATACGGGAAATTTGCGCCGGTCATCGTGGATGTGCTGTATGATTATTTTCTGATCAAGAACTGGAAAAAATATACAGATGATGATTTTGAAGAATTTGTCAGTGATTGTTATCTGCTTTTTCGCGAAAAATTTGAAGAATTTTCGCCAAATCTTCAGTACATCGTAAAACATCTGCTTGAATACGACTGGTTTCACAATTACAGCAATTACGACGGAATTCGTGAAACGCTGAACGGAATCAGACACAGAAGCAAATTTGATAACAATATCGATGAAGCAGTCAGCGAACTGATAGAATTTGAAGACCGGCTCAACAGCGATTTCAATCTGTTTTTTCCAAAACTGGTCGAACACTGCAAAAGCTTTATCAAAAACGAATCTTAATTTTTAATTTTGAATACCTATTTTAATATCATCAAAAAATAATGGACCTACAGTTTAATCAAAGAGAGGACAAAAACAAACTTCAGGTTTCGGATCTGAAAAAAAAACTGGCTCAAATCTATCTGGGCGGCGGAAAGAAAAAAATCGAAAAACATAAAGAAAGCGGAAAAATGACCGCCCGTGAACGGATTGATTATCTGTTAGACAAAGACCGGCCATCGGTTGAAATCGGTGCTTTTGCTGGTTATGAAATGTATGAAGACGAAGGCGGATGCCCTGCAGGCGGTGTGGTTGTCGTAATCGGTTATGTATCGGGAAAACAATGTATTGTGGTTGCAAATGATGCAACCGTAAAAGCAGGTGCCTGGTTTCCAATCAGCGGAAAGAAAAATCTGAGAGCTCAGGAAATTGCAATTGAAAACCGACTGCCAATCATCTATCTGGTTGACAGCGCGGGTGTTTATCTGCCGATGCAGGCTGAAATTTTTCCCGACAAAGAACATTTCGGACGAATTTTCAGAAACAATGCGGTGATGAGTTCGATGGGAATCACACAGATTGCGGCCGTGATGGGCAGCTGTGTGGCTGGCGGTGCTTATCTGCCGATCATGAGTGATGAAGCACTGATCGTCGATAAAACCGGTTCAATATTTCTTGCCGGAAGTTATCTGGTGAAAGCTGCAATCGGTGAGGATATTGACAATGAAACACTTGGCGGTGCAACAACCCATTGTGAGATTTCGGGTGTAACCGATTACAAAGCAAAAAATGATCAGGATGCGCTTGACAAAATCAGATCAATTGTCGATAAAATCGGTGATTTTGACAAAGCGGGTTACAACCGCTCCACTCCTGCTCCTCCGGCCGAAGATGAAGATGAAATCTATGGAATTCTTCCGGTCAGCAGAGCCGAACAGTACGATATGCATGACATCATCAAAAGACTGGTTGACCATTCAGAATACGAAGAATACAAGGAAGGTTACGGAAAGACGATCATCTGCTGTTATGCGCGTATCGACGGCTGGGCGGTCGGAATCGTTGCCAATCAGCGAAAGGTGGTGAAATCAAAAAAGGAAGGAATGCAGTTTGGTGGTGTAATCTATTCTGATTCAGCCGATAAAGCAACCCGTTTTATTGCGAACTGCAATCAGAAAAAAATTCCGCTGGTATTTCTTCAGGATGTGACCGGTTTTATGGTCGGTTCAAAATCTGAGCATGGAGGAATCATCAAAGACGGTGCAAAAATGGTGAATGCAGTTTCAAATTCAGTGGTGCCGAAATTCACGGTGGTCATCGGAAATTCGTATGGTGCAGGAAATTATGCAATGTGCGGAAAAGCTTATGATCCGAGACTGATTTTTGCCTGGCCTTCCGCCCGACTTGCTGTGATGGGCGGCGAACAGGCGGCAAAAGTACTGCTTCAGATCGAAGAGGCCTCGCTGAAGAAAAAAGGTGAAGTCATTGATGAAAAAGCAAAAAAGGATCTGCTGACAAAAATCGAGGAAAGATATGACCGTCAAACCAGTCCTTATTATGCTGCGGCGCGGCTTTGGACAGATGCTGTGATCGATCCGAAGGACACCCGAAAATGGATTTCGATGGGGATCGAGGCTGCGAATCATTCACCGATTGAAAAATCTTACAATCCGGGTGTGATTCAGGTTTAAACCGAAATTTTAAAACAAAAAATTAAACAGGATTTTTTCAAATCCTGTTTTTTTTGTGTTCACAATTCGACCGGTTGTTTCGGTTCGGATTGAAAAAAAATATGTACTTTCACTAATAAATTTTCAATTCAATGAGACTCAAATTTTTACTTATTTCCGTCCTTCAAATCTCAATCATCGGATTTGCACAGGACAAATCATTTGATCTGCTTCAGAATCAAACAGAAACACAGATACTTTACAATCGGGTGGTACCGATTTCAAAGGCAACCCAGCCAAATACAGAAAATATTTCTGCAATTTATTACAGACAGCTTTTCAGCGAAATCAGCCGATCTGATTTTCAGCAGAGACTGCCCGATTCAAAATGGCTGAAAGAACAGGGAAATCTGGGTTTCAGTCAAAATCAGGTTTTGCTTTCACTGCTGGTTGCAGACTTTGAAAACATAGAAAAATCTTCTTTTGAAACCGGAAAAGTCAATCAGAATGCCAACGGAAATTTTGTGCTCAATTCAAATCCTTCAGAAGTTTTTGAAAAATACGAAGTCAGTCTGATGGGTTCACTGCTGGCAAGAGCCGAAACCGATCATCCTGTTTTTGTTTTGAAAAATGATCTGATTTTTAATCTTTCAAACCGAAATATTTCAAAAATAGAGGTTTATGATAACCAATGGAAAGTCATTCAGCCGGATGTTCCTTTTCAGATTTATTTTGCAGAAAACTCAAATCAAAGCATCAAATACAGAATCACATTTGACAACGATGAAGCTGTGATTCAGTCATTTGGAATTGAAATCAGAAATAAAAAACTTGCATCAGGCTCAGGTTTGGACACAAATTTTGCACCTGATGAAATCCATACCATCACTTCGACCATCGCTTTTCAGGGATATGACGAAACCGAAGCCTTTCAGGGAATCGGTGAATACGAAATCTTTTTGGATACGGTTGACGGAATCCTTGACCGGCCGGTGATTCTGATCGACGGTTTTGATCCGGGCGACGGCAGAAATATCGACGCAATGTATCATATGCTTGATTTTGGCGGAACAGGCGAAAATCTGGCAGATCTGATTCGTGCAGAAGGTTATGATGTGATTTTGCTCAATTTTCCGGTTTATACACGTCCGGGAACTTCGACTGTGGTTGACGGCGGCGCAGATTATATCCAGCGAAATGCAATGATANNATACTGGTCGAACTGATCAATCAGATCAATGCACAAAAAGAAGGCAACAGACAAAATGTGATCATCGGACCGAGCATGGGCGGACTGATTTCAAGATATGCACTCAAATACATGGAAATGAACGGAATGGATCACGATGCAAGACTTTATCTGTCGTTTGATTCACCGCATCTGGGCGCAAATGTTCCGATCGGAATGCAGCATTTGTTCAATTATATGGCATACGGACCGGTTGGCGACGAATCGGTTCAGGGAATTGTGGACGGCATGCTGAGAAGTCCTGCAGCGCGTGAAATGCTGATCGATCATTTTGAAAGTCATCTGCTGGCAGGCAGCGAATTTGAATTTGACGGCAGCAAACTGCTTCCGGACGGAAGTCCGGGATTCAGAGATGATTTTCAAAATGAACTCGATGCAATGGGCTTTCCCGAAAATACAAGAAATGTGGCGATCATCAACGGTGCAGGCGACGGAACTTCGAACGGTACGCCCGGAATGACCGTGATCGATCATACTTTTGATCTCACTTCGACCCAAAGAGCAATTATTGAGCTTCACTTTACACCCAATGCCGGACAAACCCTTGAGGTCAGCAATTTCAAAGGGCAGTTGTGGGTTTTTATATGGATTACCCTTTATGAATCGATGGCAAATGCTCAGTCTCCGTCCTATACGGCAGGTTTGGATGCATCACCGGGCGGAAGATTCGATATGACTTCAATTGCTGAAAACGCACCCGAGAATGATATGATTCAGGAATTTTTGGACAATCTTCAGATCGAATACTTTTCATTTATTCCGGCGNNAGCTCAATGGCGATCACAAGTACACAGAATCTGTACGATCCGGTTGAATCGGGGCTCAACACACCGTTTGTCAATTATTACATACCTGATGAAAATCAGCCGCATATCTTTTTGGACGAAGGAAATGTACTATTCGCGCTGACCGAAATTCTGATTCCGGAAATGGGCACATCAGATGTTGAAATTTCGGGCATCAAAATCGAAAATCCGGTTAGAGATGTGCTTAGAATTTGGACTGACAAAGAAATTAAAAACGGCAGCATTCAAATTACCGACCTGTCAGGCAGAACCGTTTTTGGCAAATCAAATGTCAATCTGAACGGACAAACCCAAATTCCGGTGAAACTGTCAAAAGGAACTTATATCGTTCAAATCAGCAGCGAAAAACAAAATCTGACCAAAAAAATCATCAAACTGTAATACCAAATTCACTCAATATCAATTAAAAGCCGGTGTCTGGACTGAATAATCAAAACCGGCTTTTTTTTATTTTAAAAAATTTATCAAATGAAAAAATCAATCCTCACCTCTGCCCTGTTTTTGTTATTCGGCTTGATCGGATTTGGACAGCAAACCGCAAAAGACCAGATCAATACACTGATGAACAACTGGCACAAAGCGGCTGCAACGGCTGATGCTGAACTGTTTTTTGGTTCAATGACTGCAGATGCTCATTATCTCGGTACGGACGAAACCGAAGACTGGACAAGAGACGAAATGCAGATTTGGGCAAAGGAAATTTTCAAAAGAGATTCCGCCTGGGATTTTAAAACCAAAGAAAGACATATTTATCTGTATGACGATCAGAAACTAGGCTGGTTTGATGAAACGCTCGATACCTGGATGGGTGTCTGCAGAGGTTCGGGTGTGGTCGTGCTGACCGACGACGGCTGGAAGATCAAACACTATGTGCTTTCGGTGGCGGTTCCAAATGATGTGATCAATGATTATTTGAAACTGGTTAATCTGAAATAAAAAAATATCGCAGACTGATGTCATTTTTATTTTAGATTTTAAATTTTGAATTTTAAATTATACATCAATACATTATACAAAGAAAAGTACCGTCATTTCTTGCAGGGTTCAGAACTCAACTGGCTGATGATGTCTGCGTATGATATGTAGAAAGGATTTTTCACGTTTTTTTTCTAAGGTTAAAGATAATCAATTTTTTCCATGCCCCAATCTGATACCGCCAAACTCAGGACTTTTGTTATTTTACATAAGTTGTATCAACTCTAATATTGTAATTTAACGCTTTCACAGGAAGATTCACTTTATTGTTGTATTTAACTGATTAAACTAATCACTTCTATGTCAGATAGTTTTGGCATTATAGGTTTAAAATAAAAATTATCGTTATAAGATATTTCTCGTAATACTTTCAGAATTAATTCATAACTTGCCTCAAAGTTGCTCATAATTGTATTTATTTGAAGGTCAATACAATATATTAATTTTTAGTAGTTTGAGCAACTTTTTTTATAATGCACTACGGGTTTAATTATTATATTTTCAAACTGTTTGATATTGTCCGAGTCGTTTCTGTTATGGTTCATTTTTATAAAATAAATGCCTCTTTTGAAGTTTGAACCAAATCTGTATTCTCAATGAATATATAGAAGTACATCCCCGAAAATAAGTTTTCTTATCCGGTTTTTTGGCCACATTATTTCATACACTATCCATGCTTTATCCATACATTATCCATAAATGATCTATGGAGTATCTCAGCATCAGGATTTTTTATTTTCAGGCTAAATTACTGACAAACAATTGAATGTGCAAGTCATTGGAAATGACATTTGTGTCCTTTTGGTACGGAAGGAGAAATCTGTGACCCGGGCGGATATTTGTGCCGTTTTGGCGATTTGGAAACATTTGGGACAATTACTCTGAGGTGTGCCGTATTATAAAAATTTAAAAGTGAGGTTTTTAAGAAGCTGGTTTCATCAATTATAATTTTATATTGATTGAGGAATGTGGATGTTTACCTTTTCCATTTGGTTCTTTTCGGATAAGGTTTATTCATTAAAATCCAATTTATGATTTTATTCAAAATGAGCGGTTGGTTTTGTTGAAAAGGTTTCTCTCTGTTTTGTCACAGTTTTTGGACTGCTTCGCGCCAAAAACAGCGCCAAAACATTTTCTATTGTGTTCTCTTTAGGCTACTATATTTACGACTAATCCGTTTTTCGTATTTTAATTTAATTGTACAGCTATGTCGTTATACCCGTTTACTCCTGCCGGAGTGCAAGACAAACTTGATGAACTCTATGCGCTGACCAATACGCAGCTTGCAGCAGAGGCCGAATCTATCAAAGAAGATTTCAGAGCCTGGATAAAAAGCGCATTTATTTTGAACAACGACCAAAAAGATTTTTTGGATGATATGAATGATTCTGCCATAACCTACTACGGTGAGCAATGCATATAGTACTACCCATTTCCT
>JRYL01004080.1_pt1 | contig 19733 bp, 18 predicted proteins | sample 235391 | NCBI WGS metagenome assembly JRYL01 (sample SAMN03074223, study PRJNA261481) | activated sludge metagenome | biome: Wastewater Treatment Plant; feature: Wastewater; material: Activated sludge; isolation source: activated biomass of a wastewater treatment plant treating wastewater from... ...
CGTGATCAGGTCGTTGATCGCCATCGCCAGCGTGTCCTGCGCGATCTGGTCGTAGTAGGTCTTGCCGGTCACCTGCCGCATCGCGTCGGCGACCAGTGCCTTGGTGCCCAGGCACTCGGTGATCGACGCCAGCAGGAACTCGCCGCAGTCGATCACGTACGCCGATTCGCCGCGCGAGGCGGCGATCTCGACGAGCCCGTGCCGGGCCAGGTTGCCAGCGGTCGCCGCGGCGGCCTGCTGGGCGAGGATCTTCAGCGGGTCGATCTTGCCGTAGTCGACGCCGGCCTGCTTGTAGTCGATGCGGGTCATGGGCCGGCCGTCAGGATGGCAGCAGCACCGCCCGAATGCGAGCGCTTGTTGCCCCACCGCCTGCCGGCCAGGAAGATCCTGACCGGCCGGCCGTCGAATCGGCGACCTGCGGCCCCCTGCGGCCCTTCGCCATGGACCAATCCGCCTCGTTCCACCAGCGCACCCTGTTCCGGATCGGTGCGGTCCTCGCCACGCTGCTGCTGCTCGGCCTCGGCGCCGGCTGGCAACAGCGCAGCATGGCCGCGCAGCGGGAGGCCCTGGTCGCCGAATTGGCGGCCGACCATGCCGCATACCTGGCCCTGGACGACCGCCGCGAGGTGCTCTACGGGCAAGCGCAGCCCGGCAACGCCTGGGAGGCGTACGCCAAGGCGATCGGCCTCGCCGCCGATCCGGCCATGCCGTTGCGCGAAGACCGGCTCGAAGAGGCCTTGCGAGGCAGCCACACGCCGAGCGATGCCGAGTTGGCCGCGTGGCACGAGCCCTTGCAGGCGCTGCGTTCCGGCACCCACTGCCAGAACGCCCGCTCCCTGATCGACCTGCGCGCCGGCTACGACGCCGCCTTGCCGAACGTCCGGGCCACGCTCGACCTCGGCCACGCCGCGGTGGTGACGGCGCGCCACGCACTCGCCAGCGGCGCGGCGCGGGCCGTCCTGGGCGACCTCACGCCGGTGCTCGCGCAACCGTTCGCGCAGCTGCTGCAGACGCTCCTGGCGCTGCTCCTGCTGCTCCTCCAGACGCGCTTCGCCGCGCTGCGGCAGCGGGCGCTCACTGCGCTCGCCACGCTGCGCCACCGCCATCGTACCGAACCAACACACCGCCAGAATCGTCAACAGTCGCATGTTCGTGCCTCCTTGGCTGCGCTGGTTACGCGCGCGCGCCGCCGTTCCCCACGAACCGTTGCCGACCGAGGTGGCCGAACGCCAGCCGATCAGTCGATCGGGATCGGCCGGAAGTCGATCGCATCGACCGAAGCGAGGTGGTAGCGGATGCCGTCGGCCTCGCCGACGAAGCCGTACTGCAAGTCCTTGCCGTGCAGGTGGCCGTAGACGCACACCGAGACGTGGGCCGCCGCCAGCAGCGGCACCGCCGGGGTGACGCGACCGTCGACGAACCGCGGCGGGTAGTGCACCAACGCCACCGTGCGCGGCCCGCCGGCGACGCACCCGCCGAGCGAGCGGCCCATCTCGATCGACTGCTGCAGGAAGCCGAGTTCGCGCTGCAGGATCTTGCCGGCGTCGGGCTCGGCCCACGGCGCGTCCGGCGGGTCCCACAACCGCGAACCGACCACCACCGTGCCGTCGTCGAGCCGGAACGCATTGGCCTGGAGCAGGTGGATCGACGGATGGACCAACGCCTGCAGCTTGTTGCGCGCCGCCGTGCCGCGCGGCCACCACGTGCAGTGGTTGCCGCGGATCAGCACCTTGCGCCCGGGCCGCTCGCCGAGCCAATCGAGATCCGGCTTGGCCTCGTGGAAGTGCAGGCCCCACGAGGTGTCGCCGCCGACCAGCACCCAGTCGTCGGGTCCGACCATCGCATCCCACGCCTCCTGCATGCGCTGTGCGTGGCCGACCCACTGCGGGCCGAAGATGTCCATCGGCTTGTCGACGCCGAAGCTCAGGTGCAGGTCGCTGATCGCAAAGAGGCGCAAGGCGGCGTCGATCCGGTTGGAGGGGCACCCTGCATACGAGAGGAACCGCGCCAGCTCAACAGGTGGCTTCGGAACCCGTTGACGGCGGGTTCCGCCATGTTCTCAGCAGGTCGGGGCCACGCCTGGTCCGCGCGTGCCGGCGTTGGGGTCCGACGCGAAACCGAGCGCGCTCAGGCACAGGCGCAGGAACTCGAGAGCCTGCTGCAACGTGGTCGGCGTGACGACGATCGGCGCGATCATCTGGTGGGCCGGCCGCAGCAGGTTCGGCGCGTTGTGGAGCGTCAGCAGGATCTGACGATCCGGTTCGGCGAAGGCGGTACCGAGGCAGCGTTCGGTCAGTTTGGCGAGGTTCCACGACTCCGGTCCGCCGCTGAGCGCCAGGTTCTGCCGATGGCTCTCGGCGTAGTCGATGGTGATCGACTCCAGGATGCTGCCGAGCATCACCAGCGCGACCCGATGGTCGTTGCCGTTCAGGGCCCGGTCGAGGCTGTGCAGGTCCATCTGGGCCAGTGCCCGCAGCCGTGGATCACGGATCGTCTTGGCGTCGAACAGCGCCGCTCGTGCCGGTGCCGCCGACAAGCTCGGCCGCTCCGGATCGCCCCACATCCCGGGGATGCCCTGTGTGCCGCCGGACGGTGGCACGCGCGACTCCGGCGACGAACCGAGCAACGCCGCACTGATCATGCGCCCCGATTCGGACAGATGCGCGTCCGGATGGCCACTGCCCGGTTGGATCTCGAAGATCTTGTTGACCAGTCTGGTCCGCAGGCCGCGTACCGCCCCGGTCGACACGACGTTGATCTGCGGCAACGGCAGCTCGACCAACGGCTTGGCCGCCAGTTCGAACGCCCAGTCGCCGAGCAGGTGCCGTTTGCGTTGGGTCAGGGTCTTCTCGTCGGCCGACATCACCGGGTCGGCGACGAGCCGGTCATCGAGGACTTCGTGCAGGCGTCGCAACGCTGCGACCAGCAGTCCGCATTCGGGCGGCGAGAGCTCGAGCGTCACCTGCTCCGAGGAGCCGGCGACACAGCGCGTCAGGAAGTCGCGCAGGTGGCGCATCTCGCCGTACAGCCGAGTCAGCTCGTGGCCATCCTGGCCGCGCGCCGACTGCTCCAGGCGAGCCGTGGTGATGTGATCGAGGGTGACCTTGGCTGCTTCGAGGAACAGCACTCCCACGACCTTCTTGACCACCACCTGCGGCATACCGGGCCCTCATCGACCTGCGAGCAACCCGCACTTGACGACTTGTCGGTACAAGCGCGACGCCGGCTGGTTGGTATGCTGCCGCGCCGATGCCAGGGCTCGATGACCTGCTGTTGCGCCAGTTCGGCCCGACCCGCTTCCTGCAGTCGCGGGATGCGCTGCTGGCATGGGAATGCGACGGATTTACGGTGCACCGATCCAGGCCACGAGCCGTCGTGCTGCCCGAGTCTACAGAAGAGGTACAAATCGTTGTTAGGCAATGCTTTGCGAACAACGTCCCTTTCGTACCCCGCGGTGCCGGCACCTGCCTCTCCGGGGGCCCCACCGCCGGCCCCGACGCGCTCGTGATCGACCTGGCCCGGATGCGGCGGGTGCTGCGCATCGAACCCGACGACCAGTACGCGGTGGTTCAGCCCGGCGTCGTCAACCTCGACCTGACCCGTCACGTCCACCACCGCGGCTTGCACTACGCCCCGGATCCGAGCAGCCAGATGGTCTGCACGATCGGCGGCAACCTCGCCGAGAACAGCGGCGGTCCGCACTGCTTCAAGTACGGCATGACCACCGACCACGTGCTGGGCGCGCTGGTCGTGCTGCCGGACGGCGAACTGGCGCGGCTCGGCGACCACGCCGGCGTGCGCGCTCCGCACGGCCTCGACCTGCTCGGGCTGTTCTGCGGCAGCGAGGGCACGTTCGGCATCGCCACCGAGATCACCGTGCGGCTGTGCCGCGACCAGGCGGCGATCCGCACGCTGCTGGCGTCGTTCGCGACGATGACCGCGGCTTGCCGCACGGTCGCCGACCTCGTCGGCGCCGGACTCGTCCCCGCGGCGCTCGAGATCCTCGACCAGGCGACGATCCGCGCCGTCGAGGCGTCGGTGTACCGCGCCGGCTACCCGGAGGATGCCGCGGCGGTCTTGCTGGTCGAACTCGACGGCCCGGCCGAAGTGCTGGTCGAAGAGGCCGCCGAAGTCCGCGAGTGCTTCGCCCGCCATGGCGCGCTGCGCGTCGAGGAGGCGGCCGACGCGAACGAGCGCAAACGGCTCTGGAAGGGCCGCAAGGGCGCGTTCGGGGCGATGGGACGCCTCAACACCGACCTGTACGTGCTCGACGGCGTGGTGCCGCGCACGCGCCTCGAAGAAGCGCTCGACGGCATCGCCGCGATCGGCCGCCGCCACGGCGTGCTGCTGACCAACGTGTTCCACGCCGGCGACGGCAACCTGCACCCGAACATCAGCTTCGACGGCCGCGACCCGGCCCAGACCGCCCGTGCGACCGCTGCCGGCCGCGAGATCCTGCAACTGTGCGTCGACCTCGGCGGCAGCATCTCCGGCGAACACGGCATCGGCAGCGAGAAGCTCGAGCACGTGCCGATGATGTTCGGGCCGGACGATCTCGCGGTGATGGACCGGGTGCGGCGCGTCTGGAACCCGCGCGACCTCTGCAATCCGGGCAAGGTGTTGCCGCAGCGCACCAGCTGCGCCGAGGCCGCCAAATGGCCGCAGATCGCCGCCCGCGTGCTCGGCGAGGGCGACGCATGAACGTGCTGTCGCCAGCTCACGCCGACGAGGTACCGGCCGCGTTCGCCGCGGCGGGACCGCGCGTTCGGGTCCGCGGCAGCGGTTCTCGCCAGGACCGCCTGCCGGACGCAGGCGACGCGACCATCCTCGATCTGGCCCGGCTCGACACGATCGAACGCCTCGACGCCGCCGACCAGACCTGCACGGTCGGTGCGGGGGTGCGGCGCGAGGTCCTCGACCAGGCCCTGGCCGAACACCGCCTCGAACTCGGCTGCCTCGGCGACGGCACGCTCGGTGGCTTGTGCGCGTTCGATCCGTTCGGCGCGGCGAGCCTGGGCGCCCCGGCCCCGCGCTCGCTGCTGCTCGGCATGTCGGCGGTGCTCGCCGATGGCACGGCGTTCCGTTCCGGCGCGCGCGTCGTCAAGAACGTCGCCGGCTTCGATCTGCACAAGCTGTTCGTCGGCAGCCGCGGCACGCTGTGCGTCGCCACGCAGCTGCACCTGCGGCTGCGCCCGCAGCCGCGCACCAGCGTCTGGTTCGCGAGTGCGGTGCTGTCGGTCGCCGAGGCGGCGGCGAAGTTCACGACCTTGCGCAACCTGGCGACGCCACCGGCCGTCCTGCGCCTCGAACGCGCCGCGACCGACCAGCTGCGCGTCACCGGTCGCCTGACCGGCCGCGCGAACTTCGTCGCGGACCTGCTGCGCAGCCACGCCCTCGCCGAAGCGGCGCCGTATTCGACCCTGCACGTCGCCCAACCACCCGGCGGCGAGGTCGTGCACGGCACCGTGGCACCGAGCCAACTCACCCGCCTGCTCGAGGCCGTGCCGGGGGATTCCGAACTGTTCGTCCTCGGCGGCGGCCGCTGCGAACTGGCGAGTCGCGAACCCGCGGCGACCGACCGGCTCCTCGCCACCTGCACCACGCTCGGCATCGCCGCGGCGATCACCCGGGGCGCGCCAGCCCGCCGCCGCCTCGGCACCGCGCTCGACGCCGGTGCCCTGCAACTCTCGCACGGCCTCAAACGCACCCTCGACCCCGATGGCAAGCTCGTCTGACTCCGCTGCGAACCCGGCCCGACCCGGCGCGGCCGCCTACCAGCGCACGCTCGACTGCGTGCACTGCGGCCTGTGCCTGCCGACCTGCCCGACCTACCAGGAGCTCGGCGTCGAAGCCGATTCGCCGCGCGGCCGCATCTACCTGATGCGCGCGCTCGCCGAAGGCCGCGTCGACGACCCGCAGGCGATCCGCCCGTTCCTCGACCGCTGCCTCGACTGCCGCGCCTGCGAGACCGCCTGCCCGTCGGGCGTGCGCTACGGCGAGATCCTCGAGACGGTGCGCGGCGATCTCGAGCGGCAAGCCCCAAAACGCGGCCTCGCCGGCTGGCTGACCCGCACGCTGCTCTGGCACGTGGTGGCCCGACAGCGGCGGCTGCGCTGGCTGTTCGCGCTGCTGCGCGCCGCCGAAGTGCTCGGCCTGCGCCGGCTGGCGACCGCGCTGCGGCTGGTGCCGCCGGCGATGGCGAAGATCGCGCCGCCGATCCCACCCGCGGCCGAACGCGCGCCACTGCTGACCGGCCACCACACGCCGCCAGCCCACGTCGCGCGGCGCGGCGTCACCGTCGGCCTGTTCACCGGCTGCATCATGGAGCCGATGTTCGGCCGCGTGAACCGCGCCACGCTGCGCCTGCTGCTGGCCAACGGCTTCGACGTCGTCGTGCCGGCCGCGCAGGGCTGCTGCGGTGCCCTGCTGGTCCACGCCGGCCAGCCCGACCGCGCCCGCACACTGGCGCGCCAGAACGTCGCGGCATTCGCCGGCGTCGACGTGGTGATCAACAACTCCGCCGGCTGCGGTTGCGCGATGAAGGAGTACGACCACCTGCTCGGCGACGCCGACGGCGCGGCGTTCGCCCGCAAGTGTCGCGACATCAGCGAATTCCTGGCGGTGGCAGGACTGACGGCGACACCCGCCCGGCAAGCGCAGCGCGCCGTGTACGACGATCCCTGCCACCTGTGCCACGGCCAGGGCGTGCGCAGCCAACCGCGCAGACTGCTCGCCGCGGTGCCCGGTCTCGAACTGGTCCCGCACGAGAGCCCCGAGGACTGCTGCGGCTCGGCCGGCATCTACAACCTGCTGCAACCCGAGCTCGCCGGCGCGATCGGCCAGCGCAAGGTCGAACGCCTGCTCGCGGCCAAGCCGGACGTCGTCGTGACCGGCAACCCAGGATGCATGCTGCAGATCGACAGTCACCTGCGTGCCGGTGGCCACAAGGTGGCGGTCCGCCACCCGGTCGAACTGCTGCTGCCTCCCGAATGAAGCCTCGCCGCCCGTTGCTCGCTGGTTCCGTGTGCGTCGCGTTGGCGGGCGTCGGCTACGTGGCGCTGGACGATGCGGCAGCACCGCAGCCGTTACCACCGCTGCCGGCCGGCGTCGCGACGGCCGCGGCCCCGAGCCCGCTGCCAGCCCCGCTGGCGGGCGTCGATCGAGCGCGCCGGGCCTGTTCGGTAGCGGCGATGGACCTCTGCCTCGACGAACTCGGCAAGCAGCTGGCGGCGACCCCCGACGCCCCGCTGCTCCACGAAGCGCGCGCCGAGGCCCTGCTCGGCCGCATCCAGGCCCACTGCGTGCATCGCGGCATGACCCCAGGCGAGCCGCTGCACAGCGAACTGCCGGCCGCGCTCGCCACGGACATCACCGCCGGTTTGCAGGCGATCGCCCGGGCGCGCGAACTCGGCGCCGACGGCGGCAACCTCGACCGCCTCGAGGCCGGGCTGCTCAGCCACCGCATCGTCGGCCTGGCCAGTGCGCTGCGCTGGAACGGCGCGATCCAGGCTGCGCTGACGCGCGCCAGTACCAAGCTGGCCAACGACACGTCACACCTGCAGGGCAAGCTGCAGATGTCGCTCGGTCTGCGCAAGCTGCTGGCGCCGTCGTTCCTCGGCCAGGACCTGCCGGGTGCGCTGGCGCACTTCGAGCGCAGTGCCGCGCTGCTGCCCGACGACGAACGGCCGGCGACGTTCGCGGCGATGGCGCTCGAACTGCAGCAACAGCGCGCCGCCGCGTTGGTCTGGCTCGAACGCGCCGCGGCCCGCAACCCAGCCAATCCCTACGTGGCGGGTGTGCTGGCCCGCGTGCGCGCGGACGAGCCGGAGGCGTTCGCCCGCGACGTGCCCGCGGCGGCGGGGCGATGAGCCGCCGATAAGCCACGAACTGGCTGGGCCGACCAGGTGCGAATCAGTGTGCCAACCGCGGATCGAGATCCAACACCTGTGGCGAATCGATGCGGAGCCTCGCAAAGCCAGGGTGCGCAGGATTGAGCAAATAGTTCCGCTCGCCGGTGAGGACGCCTGGCAGCGCCAGCACCGCAGAACCGGCTGCGGCCACCCAGGCGTCGCCGACCTGTTGGGTCGAGGGTGGCGGGGGATGCGCGCGCCTGTCGCCGGGTAGCTGGGAATCGGGAACGACCTGCACATCCGAGTCGGGGAACTCCACCTGGAAGAGGCGCAGGTCCAACCGGGGCATCGGATTCAAGTGGACCAGCAGTTCCAGCACGGCCCAGGCCTGCGTGCTGCTGGCATACACGACCCGGACCCCCCGCGAATTCCAGCGACTACCGGCCAGCGCGGCACCCTCACCGGAGAATGCGGCATCGACGTGCTTGGCCTTGACGATTCGCCAGGCGACCGGCATCAGGAATACACCCCGTGTTCGCTCCGCAGCAGCAGGTCTTCGACCTCGCGCGCTCCCAACTCGCTCTCGGCGAACTGCAGCGGCACGGCGCCACCAAGGCCACGCTGTGGCGACCCGAGCCACCCGCGCGCGAGTTCTGTCGACTCCAACGCGACGGTCGCCAGCCCGAACAAGCGGGCGTATCGCGCGACTCGATCCGACTCGGCTGCGCCGAAACGGCCGGCTGCCCAACGACGATTCAGCGTGGCCTTCGAGATGCCGAGCAACGGTGCCAGCACTTCGCGGCGAAGCGCCATTGCCGCACGCAACTCCTCCACCTCGGACACCGGCAAGCCCCGCCGCAACTGGGCCAGGAGTTCGGCCGACGCACCAGAACGACCGAGGCCATTGCCGAGCAGGAAGCGAACGACATGCCGCACCACCACCGGCCGGCGGACCGCCGAACGCCTTGCCGCCGTAGTGCGCTTCGAACCGCGCGGCACGCGGGACCTGATCGACGTCTTGCTCATCTGCGAGTCTGCGTACTCGCAGTTGCGAATTCGTCCAGGCCCGTCGAGAGTCGAGGGGCCGCCGCGGCGATGGTGCACGGTTCGACCTTTGGCATCGCGACGACCGACACTCGCCTTGGCCGGTACCCCACGACCACTTTCGAGTGCCGCCTCCTGCCGCGCCAGCTGCCGGCTCGGATCCGCGCCCGCAGATCCTGCCTTGGCAGCCGGTGCACGAACCGAGGTGAGTGGACGGTCCCGGGTGGGCAGAAGCTGCGGATCCGACTCACTGCCGAGGCAAATGGACTCGCCACAGGACAAGACTCTTCCGGCAACCAGACTCCAGGACATGCACCGTACGAATCCACCCGGACTTCGGGCAGGGACCAAGGGACACGGGCCGCCTTCGCGCGAGGACGAGTTCGTCCCACGCGCCGCTGGATCGTTCCACACGCAATGTCATACGCGTCGCCGGCGATTCGGTATTGTTGACCACAACACAATGGACGAGTGGATTGTAGGTTTCCAGTATGACTATCGGCTTGCCGCTGCGAACGACCGAACGACTCCACGCACTCCAGTCCTAGCCCCCACCGCTCACGCGTTCGCCGGCTTCTCGCACGACCCAGCAAGCAGCAATCGCAAGACCGAACCACCAGGTGACCGCCGAACGCCGAATCACAGACGCACCACGTGTTGGCCGTCGGGCTGCACGACGACAGCGCTCCGGAGGTCGCCCTGGATGAAACTCCAAGGACCAGGAGGTACGTTGCGGAAGACCGAGAATCCTTCCGGACCTACGGAGAGTGCGGAACCGAAGCCAACGCCGACAGCTTCCAGAGGCCCAGGCTTCCCATACACTGCCACGGTTCCACCGCGCGGAATCCTGGCGTCGAGAATGCCACCACCAGCTTCGCTCACCTTGAGCTCACCGCGGTACGCCGTTCCATACGCGAACGGGGAGACCTCGGCCACACGGACGAAGTAATCGCCCTCTGGGAGGAGCGCGGCATAGGTGAAGGAGTTCACCTTGCGCAGCTCCACGGCAGCATGACTCGTCGACTCCGACGTCGCATAGAGTAGCTGCAGGGCCGACTCGATCTCGGTGCCGTCGGTATGCCAAGCGGTGATCGACACGGGAAACAACCTCCTCGCGAGTTTGGCCACGTCGACCTCGATTGACGGTACTGCAGCTGGCTCCGACCTGGTCAAGGAATTCCGAATCAACGGAACCCCCGGGATGGACAGCTCGTAATCGCACTTCCACGCTTCTGGGTGAGGGCCTCCGACGACCCACGCCAACTCCATCGAGCCGTCCGGCACCCGCGTCACTATGGAGAACGTATCTCCATGATCACCGAGCCCACCCACGGTCGCCACCAGCTCGAAGGGAACCCCATTGTCGATTCCAGACCTACCACTGTCGAAGACGTGGAATCGAAGCCGCTCGGCCTGGCCGACACGGACATGCACACCGCGAGTTCCTGCGGCAGCCATCACGACAGGGGCGACAAGCCAAGGACCCTCGGCCACTTCGATCTGGAAATCGCCAGACGGCAGGCCCCTGAACGCAAACGTCCCATCGCTCAGACTGAGTGTCTTCGCCTCGTGGAACTGCTGCCGATCGCGGTCGGCCAGGCGCCTGCTCGTCGTGTCGACGCGAAACTGCGACAAGCGCTCGGTCACCGGCGATCGACGCAACGTGGCCTTGAGCTCGACCGGTTCCCGAATCGAGCCGCCTTGTCGATCCAGCAAGACGCCCTCGATCGTGAGGCCATCCTCGAGCACGAAGTCCACCTCGACCACACGATCCTCGGTGACCACCACGTCCTGACGCAGCTGTCGCGGATGGCGATACGACACCGCGCCAACGTCGACCTTGTAGGCCACCGACCTCCACGGCAACTCCATGTCGTATCGCCCTTCACCATCGGTGGAGGCGACCACATCCGGCGGAGTTGGCAGGTAGTCTGCGGAGGACACAGGACCACCGTCCGGGATCACGCGGGCGTACACATCCACTCCAGGCAAACCCGCACCACTGGAGTCCGCCACCTTGCCACGGATGGCCATCCTGGCCAGCCCTCCCAAGGCCACGGGAGTCCTGAGCAAGAAATCTCGCGGGGCAGACCTGGACTGATCCTCCACGAACGACATGCCAGGGCTCGCTTCCGCTTCAAAATCCACTCCATCACGGATCCCACCCCGGGAGAGGGCGACGACTGCGAGAAGCAACGCAACCCCTGCAACCCAGAGGCACCATCGAAGACGCTGAAGCACGCTGCGTCCCTTCACTGGATGGTCCACTCGACTGTTCCTCCAGCGTCGGCTCCCGTCAGGTGCGCGGTAGCAATCTCGATCTTGCAGATCTCGGTGGTGCTTTCTCCAGGACCAAGCGTAAGGGTCTTGGAATCCTGGCCACAGAACTTGTACATGATGGCGATATTGCCATTCTGATTGGGGTTCTCGAAGGTGACCGTCTTGCAGACTGCGGTTTCGCAATCACTCTCGATGATCGTCTTCGCTGTGCACGACACCAAGGACGTGCCGTGCGGAGCGACAAGGAAAGGCCGCAGACTTGGAGTCGCCGAGTGCAAACCCAGTGAGAGCAGTGCAGGGGCAATCAACTTGGGCTGGGTGAGGATTGTCAGCATGGTCTTCTTGCTCTCTTGGTCTTGACCGCAGCAGGTTACCCCCCCCTTTCAAGCGGCAATGGGGAAACCCGAGAATTCGATCTGCAACCCGACTTCGGCCTGACTTCGATCGACCGGCAAGCCCGATTCTCCACGATCTCCATCCACCTCCGGAGCCCATCAACCAATGGGCATTCGGTACCAGGTGAGGCATGCACTCGAACTGCAGCAACAGCGCGCCGCCGCGTTGGTCTGGCTCGAACGCGCCGCGGCCCGCAACCCAGCCAATCCCTACGTGGCGGGCGTCTTGGCCCGTCTGCGCGCCGGCGAGCCGAACGCGTTCGGTCGCGTCGTGCCGGTCGCGTCGGGGCGCTGAACGGCCGATCCGCCAATCCCGTTGGGGCTGCTTCGAGCTGGTGTCCATCCGAGGACCATGCCACCTGCACCTAACCAGGCACGGCGCGCCGACGGATGGTTCAGAAGCAGAACGACAGTGCCGCGGTGATGCCGTTGGCGACCCCGGACGCCAACAACGCTCGCGGCCAGGACAGGCGCGTCACGGCACGGTAGACCACCGCCTCGGTCGCCGCGACGCCGAGCTCGACGGCCCACCAGGAGACGAGTCCGTGACCGTAGAGGAACCACGCGAGCGGATGCGTGGTCAGGTTCGCCAACAGCGAGTCGACGGCGATACGGCGACGGGCCCCGATGGGCGACGCCGGTCTCACCGGCGTTCCGGGGCTGCGACCGGCGCGAGCAGATCGCGTTGCTGCCAGGCTTCGGCACGGTTGCTACACCGCTTCACCGGCCAGCGGGCAGATGCCTCCGACCTCACCAGGGTTGTTGCACTTGGGTTTGGGGGGCAACGGCGCAGGTCGCGCAGCGACAAGCACTTGCGCGGCGGCGTGCGCATTCGGGACCGGGTGAGGTATGCGCAGGGAGGCCGGTTTCCACGCCCGGTCAGCGCTCCCGCGAGGTATCACACCGACTCCGTCCCGACGCTGCTGCCCCCGACCCGCCCGATGCCCGCCGCCCTGCACCGCCCCGAACCCGTCCTGCGCCACCGCGCGCAACCCGTCGACCGGAACGTCCCGGCCGCGCAGGCCGTGGCGTGGCTGCTGGAGGGGCGTTCGCTGATCGTGAGCGATCGTTTCCGGACCGGGCTCGACATCCTCGCCGAACTGCGCGTGCAGTTGCAGGATCCGGGCGAGGCCGCGGGGTACGTCGAGAAGCGCACCTTCCGGGAGGCGTTCCAGTCCGCGTCGAAGCGCCTGCTGGCGCCCGTCGTCGGGCGCAAGGTGGCCCTCGTCGGCGCGCCGGCGGCAGGCTTCCTCGCCGAGCTGTACCCGGACCACGCCGACTTCGCGCTGCCGGTCGAGGACGCAAGGGTCCTGAGCAGCGCGTGGGACTGGTACGAGGAGGGCGTGCACTTCCCGGTGCTGGGCTACCGCCTGCACCCGTTCTACGGCGCGTACATCCCGGCCCGCATGGAGCACCTGGAGCTGTTCGGCACGTGGCTCGCGAAGTACCAGGGCGCGCGCAACCGGGCGATCGACGTGGGCACCGGGTCTGGCGTGCTGGCGCTCCAGATGGCCAAGGCGGGCTTTCGGCAGGTGCTCGCCACGGACATCAACCCCAACGCGATCGAGAGCGTGGCGCGGCAACTGCGCCGCCTCCCGAACGCGCCTCCGGTCGAACTCGAGCACGCGGACCTGCTGGGCTCGGATCGTGGACCGATCGACCTGGTCGTGTCCAACCCGCCGTGGATGAAGGGCGAAGTGGGCCGCACGCTGGACCTGGCGATGTACTTCCAGGACGGCTTCTTCGAACGTTTCTTCGCGCAGGCCCTGGAACGCCTCGCCCCCGGCGGCCGCGTCGTGATCGTGTTCTCGAACATCATCGAGCTCAGCCAGCCCGACGTGCCGCATCCGATCCAGACCGAGCTCGAGCGCGGGCGGTTCACGCTGGTCGAGAAGCTGACGCGACGGGTCAAACCGCTGCGGCGCCGGACGCGGGAGAAGGTGGAGATCTGGGAGTTGGCGGCGGTTTGACACACGGGCCGGTCGGAACCTGCGGGCTGCCTTGGCACTCGACAGGTTCACGGTCTCGAGCGCATACCCAGGCCAGTCGCCATACCAGCCATCGGGCCGGGTGCGGCATCGTCCTTTGGTGTCGTGTCCCCGGGCGGCAGTTGGCCCGATTCTCGTCATTCCGTGCGGCACCCGGCTTCCCGCATGGCCGATCCCTCGTCGCACCGCATCGTGCCCGGCGCTGGCGACCGCTCTGGGGCCACCACCCAACGCGCATTCACCGCGCGATCGTCTGCACCGTCTGCGTGTACCGCGGCGGTTGCGCCGTGAACCAGTTGAGCCCCTGCACCCAGAGGTTGAGTCCGATCAGCCCAGCGTCGTTGGGCACGGGGAGCGCAAACGTGCCGAGCGGATCGGCGCCGGTGGTGGGCATGACCACGACCGCAAACGTGATCGCCGTCGCGAGGTGGATGCCGACGCTCCCGTACGGCGTCGAGCCACTGCCCGGTTGGAACGAAGCAGCGAGGAACACCGCGTCGCCACGCGGGGCCGCGACGCGCAACTGCCAGTTGGTGCCGATCACCGGCGGCGCCGTCTCGGTCAGGTCGGGCAGCCGCAGGATGGTCGGCGGCGGCTGCACGAGGCCGGCGATCTGCGGGGCCGTGTCGTACGCGTCGAGCCGCACGATGCCGGCGGGCATCGCGGAGACGCGACCGCCCGACGCGATCCGGCAGCCGGCCAGGCCACGCAGCAGGACGCTGCCGCCCGAACCGTCGCCGGCATTCCCGTGCGTGCGCGGCAGACCATCGGCATTCACCACGCCGAACACGTCGATGCGGCCCCGGGCTTCGACGACGAGCGTTCCGCCGCCGCCGCCGCCAGGATGGAAGCCGCCGTACTGGGTTTCGTACATGCCGAAGTACGGTTGGAAGACGACGCCCCCACCAGGGCTGCCCCCCGCAACGTCGAAAGGGATCGCGCTACCGTAGTGCGGTGCGTGGCGGCCGCTGGTCGCGGGGATGCCACTGTAGAACCCAGGCGTCCAGGATTGCGGCCAGATGCCGCTGCCAGGCACCCAACTGTAGAAGCCGTGCGTCCCCGCCCCGTTCGTGACGGCACCAGGCCCCCCTGGGGCCACCGGATTGCCGTCCCCGACGACGGCGAGCTCGCCGTCGATGCGCACGTCGCCAAGGACCTCGATCTGCACCGGGTGACTGCCCGCGAAGCGTACGACGACGCCCGCTGGGATCGCGATCGACGCATAGGTGAACCGTCCCAGCGTCGGGTCCACGTCGATCGTCGTCGACGCTGTCGGTGCAAGGACAGGAGCTTGCGAGAAGGCGTCGCTTCCCAGCAGCACGACCCAGGCGAACACGAGACGAGCCATACGACCTCCGCGGTTGAGGCGCCAGCGTAGCAACTGCCGTGCCGGCGCAGCCCGTCCATGCCGCAGGTATGACCGGTCACCGCTGGTGCAGCGCCTTCACGATGGGACGCTACGCGCACCTCGCGAGGCATCGACCAGCAGAGGCGCGGAGCGACCTTGCCGCCTCAGCGGCCGCTGCGCCGCGCGGGCACGGTACGCACTTCGGCCTTCGGCGCCTCGACTTCGACGATCTCGACGGTCTCGGCAATCTCGACCTCAGGCTGCTCAACGACGGCCTCCTCGACCCGGGCGCGCTCGAGGACTGCCGCCTGGCGGCGACGCTCGGTGGGCTGCGGCTGCTTATGGAGCTCACGCACCATCTGCCGCAGCTCCTGCATCTCCTTGCGCATCTGCTCCATCATCTCGCGCAGCTCGCGGTTGCCGTCACCGCCCCGGTGCGCGGCACGTTCGGCCTCGACCTTGGCGCGCTCGGCTTCGGCCTTGGCGCGCACGACCATCGCCCGCTCGCGCACCCCGGCGATCTCACGCTGCAGGTCCTGGCTTTCCTTGGCGACCTTGATGGCGCGCTCGACGGCGTCCTTGCGTTGCGCCTCCACGGCCTTCAGCGCCTCGAGTTCGACCGCCGCCGCTTCCTTGCCCTTGCTTTGCACCAAGAAACGGCGCGGCATGTCCTTGGTGTCGATCGGCTGGCCCTCGCGAACGATCACCGGCTTGTCGCTGTAGGTCCGCACTTCGCGGTCGGCGGCCTTGGCCTGCTGCTGCACGACCCGCACGGCCCCGTCCTTGCCCTCGATCTGCACCATCACGGGCTTGCCCTCGACTTCCTGCACGACAATGGCTCCCTTCGGCAGCTTCTGCGCCACCATCGGCGAAACCGGCGGAGCGGGCGGGACCGGCGGCTCGGCAGCGCGCGGCGGCTTGCTCGACAGCATCAGCGGCGGCGTGGCGTTGGCCTCGGCGACCTTCTTCGCAGCGCGCTCGATCGCCTGCCGCACCAGCTGCTTCTCCTCGGGGCTGAGGTCCTGCTGGTCGACCTCGGCGAGGATCTTGCGAAGCTCGCGACGCACCGAGGCGGCCGGATCCTGGGGAGCCGCCTTGGGCGCTTCGGCGGCACGGGCGCGCACGGTGCGCGGGGCGGCAGGTTCCTGGGCGACGAGGGCGCCGCTGGCGCCGAACACGGACGCAAGCGTCCAAACGAGCACGAACGAAGGTTGCTTCATGGCTGGGGTTCTCGGGGCGCCGACTACTCGGCAACGACCGAAAGCTTCCCAGTTTGTCGGCCCGGCCGGCAACCCGCCCGGGCGATCTGCCCGACCGGCTCAGCCGCCGATCGGCGCGACGATCGACCGCACGCCCGGAGCGGTCGACACAACTCCATTCGCGCTAAAGGGATCCAGCACCAGCCACTGGCTGTAGAAGGACACCCCGAGCGGCAACGGGGGCAGTTGCAACGAGAGTGTCGCGTTGCCAGCACCTGGCCCCGAGCCGACGCTGAACGTGAAGAACGTCGCCAGCGCGTTGTTGCGGATGAAGCAGCCGATCGGCGGCAGACCGAGCGCTGGCCCGAGATCGTACGGCAGTGGCGTAGTGCCGGCGGCCGTCGCGGAATCGCCCAGGGTCCAGATGCACAAGCGCTGGGAGGCGAGGTTGGTTGCGCTGATGTCCCAGGTGGCGCTCGGCCAGATCAACGGCAGCGTCGCGTTCTGTGGGACGTGGCCACCGTCACCCGCGCAACCCGTTCCGTACTCGAGGGTTGCCCCTGCGCGCGCGCGGAACCTGGTGACCAGGCCGACGCCTTGCTGGACCAGGCCGCTGGTCACCCCTGGCGATCCGGACTGGTAGACCCGGGTGGTGGTGCCCAGCCCCGCGGTGCTGCCGCGCAGGTTGTAGGCGAACGGCTGGTTGTTGCGGCTGTTGCCGTAGATGCGGATCTCGACGACGACCGGCCGCGCCCGATCCCAGGTGAACCGGCTCGCGAACGGGATCGTCATCACCACCGCGCCGGGCCCGCCCGCCAGCAACTGCACGTTCTGCCGCGGCAGCACCAGGACTGGCGGCGAGGCGAAGTTGCTGTCGTAGACGCCGGTGACACCGAACGAATTGCCGTGCCCGACCAGCACCTCCATGTCGATCGTCGTGGCATTGCTGCTCAGCGACGACCCGGCGAAGAACTCGATCTGGTCGAACCGCATCGGCTCGGGAATCGCCTGCTGCAATGCCGTCAGCGAATACCACTGCTGGTAGCGGCCCAGCCCACCGGGGAACGGCCGGTCGACGTTCTGCGGGCTCACCGGGTTGGGGACGGTCGCGAGCGTCTGCGCCGATGCCACCGACGCCAGCAGGGACAACGGCAGCAGGAGCGGTAGGAGGAAGCGGTTCATGGTGCGCAGAGGCCGGTGCGACCCGGCCTGGGTAGCAGTCTACCGTATCGATGCCCCGATGCGGGGCCGACCGGTGATAGTCCGGTACATCGGCGAGGCAACCGATGCGGCAGACCGTCAGACGGCGGAGACCGGTTCGGGCTCAGAAACGCAGCGTGTGCTGCAGCTTCAGGGCCAGTTCCTGCTGCTCGGTGTGCAGGGAGCCATCGCTGCGATCCCAGGTGGTGCCGAGCACCGCATACAGGTCCGAGCCGGGCGCATAGATCCAGCGCAGCCGACTCTGCCAGCCCACGCGCTCGGACTCGTTGTCGTACTGCGCGAGGTTGTACAGCGACAACGTCGACGAGAAGTGCAACTCGGCGCGCATCGCGACGATCCGGGTCGTGAAGTCGCGGCCGGGGCCGAGTTCGGCAGCGGTCGTGCGGTAGTCGGCGGCGAGGTGCAGCAGCGCCGAGGTCCGCCACGCCCCTTCGATCGAGAAATCGTCGCTGCGACCGTCGAAGAAGTCGCCGCTGGACGCCGAACCGGCGACGTTCCACGGGCGGCCTTCGGAGGTCGACACGCGCAGGCCCGCCCGCCGCATCCGGTAGTCGCCCGGCACGATCGGCACCGTGCCGCGGAACAGCCGGAACTCGTCGAACACCCGCTCGAACTGTTCGCTGGCGAACAGGTACGCGGCGTCCTCGCTCTGCAGCCGCACGCCGAGCCGATCGATGCCGACGCTGGTCTCCTGCGTCGTGCCGCCGAGCGACTCGTAGCGGGTCGCCTTCGGCGCGATCACCCAGTTGCGCACCGCGCTGCCCTCGCCGGCGCGCGGCAGGTAGTCGACGCTGACCACGTAGGCGCGCGTGCCGGTGCGGCCGACGAAGCCGAGCGCCGGGCGGAAGTCCGCTTCGATCCAACGCGTGCTGGCGCGCACGTCCCACTCGCGACCGCGACTGCGCAGGTCGATGCCGAAGTTGCTGCCGTCGTCGTTCCCGGCGGTACCGTCGGAAGCTGCCGCGTCGACCTGCAATTGCAGATCGAGGTCGCCGACGAACTGCGGCCTGCGGTGGTAGAAGTCGGCACCGAACACCTGGTTCTCGCCACGGCTCTGCGGATCGCCGTGGGTCGCCAGCAACCCGACGGCCGTCTCCTCGCCCAGCGAGTAGCGCAAGCGCGCGGCGGCGAGGTTCTCCCGGTCGGTGCTCGGCGAATCGTCGGCGACGACGTCGAGCAGGCCGATCTCGAGCGGACCGGCGCGGCCGGCCAGCTTCGCGCCACCCAGCAACGGGATCGGCTCGCCGGTCGGCGACAGCCCGATGCGCCGCGTGAAGAACGGCAGGTAGTTGACGCCACCTGCCGAGCTCGACCCGAACTGGAAGTAGCCGCTGTCGTCGAGGAAGAAGTCGCGCTTCTCCGGGAAGAACAGCGGGTAGCGGTTGAGGTTGATCTGCCGCCCGTCCGCCTCGGTCTCCGCGAAGTCGGTGTTGGCGGTCAGCGCCAGTTTCAGCGACGGCGTCATGCGCCAATAGAGCTCGCCGCCGACGTCGGGTTCGCCGTCCCAGCCCGAATCGGCCGCGCGCAGGTCGCGCCCGACGTGGGCAGCCACGTATGGCACCACGTCGATGCCGTGGCCGGCGTCCACCGCGCCGAACCCGGCCAGCGTGCCGACCTCGCTGGGCCGGTAGAACGTGATCTGCTGCCTCGCCCCGTCCCAGCGGTACACCTCGTCGCGCGAGCGCACCAGCCGTTGCAGGTTGAAGCCCCAGGTGCTCGCCCCCTCGCGCCGCGGCAGGCTGCGGAACGGGATCGCCAGTTCGGCGAACCAGCCCTGCTCGTTGCGGGTCACCTCACCGGCGAAGATCGTGTCCCACGGCTTGTCGAACTTGTTGCCGTTCGCCGAGATCAGTCCGTCGCCGATCGAACCGCCGGCGCCGACCTGGAAGAAGTAGCCGATTTGCCGGCTCTCGAACGGGTCGAGCAGGATCTCGACGCGGTCGTCGGGGTCGAGGCGCGCGTCGCGCGCCCGCATCGTCGCCACCACCGGATCGCGGTCCTCCCAACACCACAGCCCGATGTACAGATGGTCGCGGTCGTGCAGCAGCCGCACCTCGGTGCGAACCGTCGGCGCGCGGCCTTCCCACGGCTCGACCATCGTCAGGTCGCCGAGCGAAGGTGCCTCGCGCCAGCAAGGGTCGTCGAGCCGGCCGTCGATGCGCGGGGCTGCGGACACCTCGATCCGCCCGACCTGGGCGACCTTGCGCAGCCGGGGACCGGGCTGGCCTTCGCCCGGCGCCTGGGCTGGCGCCACCGGCGCCATGGCCAGCGCCCCGGCCAGACCCAGGGCCAGCAGCTGCGGCCTTGAACGCCGCGAGGATCGGGACGGAAACTGCATCGGGACGGTCGCTTACGTAGACCGCCCCGGCCCAGCCCGCCAGTGCGAGCCGCCGACTTCGGCAGGAAAT
>JRYL01000751.1_pt1 | contig 19719 bp, 17 predicted proteins | sample 235391 | NCBI WGS metagenome assembly JRYL01 (sample SAMN03074223, study PRJNA261481) | activated sludge metagenome | biome: Wastewater Treatment Plant; feature: Wastewater; material: Activated sludge; isolation source: activated biomass of a wastewater treatment plant treating wastewater from... ...
GCCGCAGGCGCTGGTGCTGACGGCCATCGTGATCGGCTTCGCCACCACGGCGCTGTTCCTGGTGGTGCTGCTGGCCTCGCGCGGCCTGTCGGACACCGACCACGTGGACGGCGAGGAGCCCGACGACGGCACCGCCCTGCTGCCGCGCCCGACCCCCTACGCCGACAAGCCGGAGGGCGCGCCATGAGCTTTGCCAGCCTGGTCGAATGGGCGATGCCGCACCTCATCATCGCGCCCATCCTGCTGCCCATGGCCACCGCGGCGCTGATGCTGCTGCTGGGCGACACGCGCCGGCCGCTGAAGGCCGTCGTCAACGTGCTGTCGTGCGTGCTGGGCGTGGCCATGGCCATCGGCCTGGTGTTCTGGGTGCAGCACACCAGCGGCGTGCAGGCCGTGGGCGTGTACCTGCCGGCCAACTGGCCCGTGCCCTACGGCATCGTGCTGGTGGCCGACCGCCTGTCGGCCATGATGGTGCTGCTGACCAGCGTGCTGGGCCTGGCCGCCGTGCTGTACGCCAGCGCGCGCTGGCACAAGGCCGGGGTGCACTTCCACCCGCTGTTCCAGCTGCAGCTGATGGGCCTGTACGGCGCCTTCCTCACGGCCGACCTGTTCAACCTGTTCGTGTTCTTCGAGATCATGCTGACGGCCTCGTACGGACTGCTGCTGCACGGCTCGGGCTGGGCGCGCGTGCGCTCGGGGCTGCACTACATCGCCATGAACCTGATGGCGTCGAGCATGTTCCTGATCGGCGTGGCCATGCTGTACGGCGTGACCGGCACGCTGAACATGGCCGACATGGCCATCATGGTGCCCGCCATCCCCGAGGACGACCGCGGCCTGCTGCACGCCGGCGCGGCCATCCTGGCGGTGGCCTTCCTGGTCAAGGCCGCGGCCTGGCCGCTCAACTTCTGGCTGCCATCGGCGTACTCGGCGGCGGCGGCGCCGGTGTCGGCGCTGTTCGCCATCCTGACCAAGCTGGGCGTGTACGCCATCCTGCGCGTGTGGACGCTGCTGTTCCCGCAGGACGCCGGCGTCTCGGCGCTGTTCGGCGGCCCGGTGCTGGTGGGGCTGGGCCTGGTCACCCTGGCCTTCGGTGCGCTCGGCATCATCGCCACGCAGCACCTGGGGCGCATGGCGGCGTTCTGCGCCATCCTGTCGTCGGGCACGCTGCTGGCGGGGCTGGGCTTCGGTCAGCCGGCGGTGACGGGCGGCGCGCTGTACTACACGCTGGGCTCCACGCTGGCCATCAGCGCCTTCTTCCTGCTGGTCGAACTGGTGGACCGCACGCGCGAGGTGGAGGAAAAACCGCTCTACATCAGCGAGATCGAACCCGACGACGCCTTCGCCTTCCCGGTCGATCTGGTGCCCACGCGCGACGTCAACCTGGACGACGACGAGCAGGCGCTGATCGGCCGCGCCATCCCCGCCGCCATGGCGTTCCTGGGCCTGGCCTTCATCGTCTGCGCGCTCACCATCGCCGGGCTGCCGCCCATGGCCGGCTTCGTCGGCAAGGTGGTGATGCTGTCGGCGCTGCTCAACCCGGCCGGTTTTGGCGAGGATGCCGGCGTCTCCGGCGCCGCCTGGCTGCTGCTGGGCCTGCTGCTGGTGGGTGGCCTGCTCACCATCATCGCCATGTCGCGCGCCGGCGTGCGCTACTTCTGGGCCACGTTCGACCGCCCGCTGCCGCGCCTGCGCATCATCGAGACGCTGCCCATCGGCGCGCTGCTGCTGCTGGTGGGCGTGCTGGTGTGGCAGGCCGACGCGGTGCTGCGCTACGTCAACGCCACGGCGCGCGGGCTGCACGACCCCAAGGAGTACATCGGCAGCGTGCTCTCGGCCAAGCCGCTGCCCTCGCCCACCGCCACGGGTGAAGGAGGACTGCGGCGATGATGAAACGCCTGCTGCCCTGGCCGCTGCTGTCGCTGTCGCTGATGGTGATGTGGCTGATGCTGAACGGCTTCAGCCTCGGTCAGCTGCTGCTGGGTGTGCTGTTCGGCGTCGGCGCGCCGGCGCTGCTGGCGCCGCTGCGACCGGCGCGCCCGCGTGTGCGGCACCCGCTGACGGTGATCCGCCTGATCCTCGCGGTCGGCCACGACGTCATCGAATCCACGCTGGACGTGTTCTGGACCCTGCTGCGCAACCGGCGCACCCCGGTGAACAGTGCCTTCGTCATCATCCCGCTGGAGCTGCGCGACCCGACGGCCCTGGCCTCGCTGGCCATGATCACCACCGTGGTGCCCGGCACCGTGTGGAGCGAGCTGGCGCGCGACAGCAGCGCCATGCTGCTGCACGTGTGGAACGTGCCCGACGAGGCCGAGTTCATCCGCTTCTTCAAGGCCCGGTACGAACAACCCCTGATGAAGATCTTCGAATCATGAGCCCGCTACTATCCAACGCCATCACCATCACGCTGGTCGCCTACGGCCTCGCCATGCTGCTGGCCCTGTGGCGCATGCTGCGCGGCCCCGCGGCGCAGGACCGCGTGCTGGCGCTCGATCTGATCTACATCATCGGCATGCTGATCGCCCTGGTCATCGGCCTGCGCTACAGCAGCCACACCTACTTCGAGGCCGCGCTGCTGATCGCCCTGTTCGGCTTCGTCTCCTCGGCGGCCATGGGCAAGTTCCTGCTGCGGGGGGAGGTGATCGAGTAATGGTGACCTTGCCCCTCTGGCTTGAGATCATCGTCGCCGCCCTGCTGCTGGCGAGCGGGGTGCTCACGCTGGCCGCCGCCTGGGGGCTGGTGCGGCTGAAGCACTTCTTCCAGCGCATGCACCCGCCGGCGCTGGCCTACGTGGGCGCCTCGTGGTGCGTCACGCTGGCCTCGATCCTGTACTTTTCGGCACAGCAACAGGGGCCGCAGCTTCGCGTGTGGCTGATCATCATCCTGCTGTCGATCACGGTGCCGGTGACCACGGTGCTGCTCAGCCGCGCCGCGCTGTTTCGCGGCCGGCAGTCCGGCCGCGGCGATCTGCCGCCGGCGCTGCAGCCCAGAACGCCAGCTGAGCGGCCCTGAGGGTCTTCCAGGCCAGATCAACCCCAAGCGCCCGCCAGTCAAGCGCCGGCAGCTATCGTCAAGATAGCAGCTGCGGCCCGTCAGCGCGGCCGCACCATCCTGCAGGCGTGCGGCATGGCGGCCTGCTCGGCGCTGATCTGCCGCACCACGCGAAAGCCGTAGCCCGAGCCTTCGACGTCGAAGGGCACGCCGGGCGTGCCGGCCTTGTCCATCACGCCCACGGCCAGCGGCTGCTGAAACTGGTGGTCGGCCGCGCGCATGCGCCCGCGCTGGCCGGCCAGCGTGACGTCGGCCGACTCCAGCGCGCGCGCCACCGCCAGCGGGTCGGTGCCGCCGGCGCGCTCGATGGCCTGCGCCAGCGCCTCGATCAGCAGTTGCATGCGCAGGTGCACGTAGTCGTCCTGCGGCTTCGGAAAGCGCTCGCGGAATGTCTTGTAGAACGCCGCGCTTTCGGCCGTGGGCACGTTGGGCAGCCAGTCGGCCACCGCCACCACCTTGCCGATGCCGGCGTCGCCAATGGCCGCCGGCGCGCCCAGCGCGTTGCCGTAGAAGGTGTAGAAGCGCCCGTCGAAGCCGACGTCGCGCGCGGCCTTGACGAGCAGCGTCAGGTCGTTGCCCCAGTTGCCCGTCAGCACCGCCTGCGCGCCGCTGTTGCGGATCTTGGTGGCGTAGGGCAGAAAGTCCTTGATGCGGCCGATGGGGTGCAGCTCTTCACCGGCAATCGCCACGTCGGGCCGCAGCTGGGCCAGCTGGCGCTTGGCCTCGCGCAGCACGGCGTGGCCGAAGCTGTAGTCCTGCCCGATCAGGTACATGCGCTCCAGCTGTTCGTCGGCCTTGATCAGCTCCATCAGCGCCGTCATGCGCATGTCGGCGTGGGCGTCGAAGCGGAAGTGCCAGAAGCTGCACAGCTCGTTGGTCAGGATCGGATCGACCGCCGAGTAGTTGAGGAACACCACGCGCCGCGCCGGCTCGCGCTCGTTGTGCTTGTTGATGGCGTCGATCAGCGCCGCCGCCGCGGCCGACGAGTTGCCCTGCAGCACAAAGTGGATGCCGCCGTCGACGGCCGCGCGCAGCATCGACAGCGACTCTTCCACCTGCCCCTTGTTGTCGAAGCGCTGCAGCTGCAGCGGGCGCCGGCCCTGCGCCGTGGGCACGCCGCCGCGCGCGTTCACGCGCTCGATGGCCCAGGCCAGGTTGCGGAACACCGCCTCGCCGGTGTTGGCGAACGGGCCCGAGAGCGATTCGATCAGCCCCAGCTTGATGGGCGCGCCCTGCGCCTGGCCGAACAGCGGCGTGGCGCCCAGCAGTGCCAGGCCGGCGCGCAGCACTGTGCGGCGGGAAGTGATGGACATGGTTTACTCCTGAATAAATAGCAATCAGCGCCCGGTGGACGGGCGCCAGAGGCCGAAAAGGCTTTGAATCACTGAGCAGGCACCGAAGCAGCCGACGCGCTGGCCGCTTCCGCTTGCGGTGCGGGCGCGTGGTCGAGGTAGCCGTGCACCAGCTCGAAGAAGCGCGCGTACAGCGCGGCATCGGTCACGGTCTCGCTGGCCACCTTGACCATCGAATCCAGGCTGCCCTCCAGCGGCAGCGACAGCGAGCCGATGCCGCCCACGCCCAGCGAGGCCGAGTCCTTGACCTTGCGCACCACGTACTGCTCCTTCAGCCCGCTGACGAACATGGTCGCGGCCTGCGCATCGCCCAGCTCGGGCGCGCAGACGACGCGGAACTCGAGCTGCACATGGTGCTCGGCCGTAGGCTGGAAGTACTTGCGGCCCGTCACCTGCTCGGGCTGCGCCGGCGTCAGCACGTAGCCCTGGCTCAGCAGCGCGCGGCGCGCCGCCTCGCAGCTGCGGCCGGGCGCGGCGTCGAAGTGGCGCACATGGGCGGCGCCATCAAAGCTTTCGGGCTGGAAGTTCAGCAAGGGCGCGGGCCCCTGCGACAAGCCGGCGCAACCCATCAGCACGACGGGTGCCAGGCCCACAGCCAGGCGGCGCAATACAACAGCAAACGGCATCCGGAATCGGTGGTGCTCAGACAAGGCGCGATGGTAACGCGCGGGCATTTCACCAGCCGGCAAGCGGCGGCGCATGGGGCTGCAAGGGGTGATTTTCAAGGGCCGGTTGCTCTGGTTTTTTTGCGTGGCCGGCGCTTGAAATGGGCGCCGGGGTGCGCAACTGGGGCATCAAGCGGACGACGCCGATGGCCGATCCGCCACCCTCCAACCGAAAGGAAATTGACCGATGTTCTTCACCGCTTCTGCCCCCATCGCCCGCCGCTCGGCCTATGCCCCTGCCCTGCGCTCGCTCGACCGCTTTCTGGACGACGCCCTGACTGTGGCGCGCACCGCCGCCGCCAACGTGAGCGAGGACGACAAGGCCTGGACGCTGGCCATCGACGTGCCCGGCGTCAGCCGCGAGCAACTGGCCATCGCCATCGAAGGCGCCACCGTCAAGGTCGAGACGGTGGAAGGCGCGCCGCGCCAGTACAAGAAGGCCTACGAATTCGCGCAGGACGTGGACGCCGCCGCCAGCAGCGCCAAGCTGGAGCACGGCGTGCTGACGCTGACCCTGGCCAAGCTGGTGCCCGAGAGCAAGGCCACCACGCTGGCCATCAACTGAAGCACCCATGGCGGCGGGCCACCGCGCCCGCGCCACCCACGCGACAACGCCGCAGCGGCCGCCTGGCCCTGCGGCGTTGTTGCGTCCGGGACGGGGTGATTTCAAAAATGACGAATGACAAATGACTTCGCTGCGCTTCAATGACAAAGCGGCGGTTCGTCATGGGTCATTGTTTTGAATGCGAAACGGTACGAGACATCGCCACGCCGAAAAAGGGGGGGGGGACCTGCAGAATATTCTGGATATCGAAAACAGGCTTCCGCGCCCTCTAGACGGGCGCCAGCAGCTCACTTATTGATACGGCAACACCGCGCCAATTCGTTAGCGCCTGGAAAAGGCCTGCCCCGCACCCTTCAGGCCGCCAGCGGCAGCATGTCCAGCGGCCAGCGCGGTTTGACGTCGAAGGCGTAGTCGGTGTTCGGTGCCTCGATGCCGGCCTGCACGCGCATGGCGGCGGCCAGGGCGATCATGGCGCCGTTGTCGGTGCACAGGTGCAGCTCGGGGTAGTGCACGCGCACGCCGCGCTGGGCACAGGCGGCGTTCAGCGCCGCGCGCAGGCGGGCGTTGGCGCCCACGCCGCCGGCCACCACCAGGCGCTTCAGGCCCGTGGCTTTCAGCGCCGCCAGCGACTTCTTCACCAGCACCTCGACGATGGCGGCCTGTGTGCTGGCCGCCAGGTCGGCGCGCATCTGCTCGCACGGCGCGCCCTCGAACTTCTTCGCCTGCGTCAGCACCGCCGTCTTCAGCCCGGCAAACGAAAAATCCAGGTTGCCGCTGTGCAGCAGCGGGCGCGGCAGCTTGTAGGCCGTGTCGTCGCCAAACTCGGCCAGCCGCGCCAGTGCCGGCCCGCCGGGGTAGCCCAGGCCGAGCAGCTTGGCGGACTTGTCGAAGGCCTCGCCGGCCGCGTCGTCGATGGTTTCGCCCAGCAGCTGGTAGCGGCCCACGCCATCGACGCGCATCAGCTGCGTGTGGCCGCCGCTGACCAGCAGGGCGACGAAGGGAAATTCGGGTGGATCGGCGCTGAGGAAGGGCGACAGCAGGTGCCCCTCCAGGTGGTGCACGCCCAGCACCGGCTTGCCCAACGCCGCACCCAGCGCGCAGGCCACGCCGGCGCCCACCAGCAACGCACCCGCCAGGCCGGGGCCGCGCGTGTAAGCTATTACATCGATAGCTGCCAGCGCCTGCCCCGCCTGCGCCAGCACGTGATTGGCCAATGGAATCACGCGGCGGATGTGGTCACGGCTGGCCAGCTCGGGCACCACGCCGCCGTAGTCGGCATGCATCGCCACCTGGGTGTGCAGCGCGTGCGCCAGCAACTCGGGCACACGGCCGCCACCGCGCGTGCGCACCAGCGCCACGCCGGTTTCGTCGCAGGACGATTCGATGCCGAGAACCAGTTTGGACATGGGGCGGGATTATCCGCCCCTGCCCGCCGCCGCGCCCTCAGCGCAGGTTGCCGGCGATGTAGTGGCTCAGCTGGGAGATGACGAATTCCTGCTCGGCGATGGTGGCGTTGACCAGGTCGCCGATCGACACCAGGCCGAGCACCGCGCCATCGACCACCACCGGCAGGTGGCGGATGCGGGCCTTGGTCATGATGCCCATGCATTCCTCCACCGTCTGGCGCGGGCTGACGACGTAGAGCTTGGCGGTCATCACGTCGGCCAGCAGCGTGGTCGGCGAGGCCAGGCCCTTGAGCGCGATCTTGCGGGCGTAGTCGCGCTCGGTGAAGATGCCCAGCAGCGCCTCGCCCTGCATGATGAGCACCGAACCGACGTTGCGGTCGGCCATCATCTGCAGCGCGTCGCGCACCGTGGCGGTGGGCGGCAGCGATTCCACGGGGCCGGTCTTGGAAGAAAGGATGTCGGCGACGGTCGGCATGGCGGTTCTCCTCCGGATGGGTTTGTGCCATTTTGCACGGATCGTGCCCGCCTGCCGGTGAGCGGATGAAAAATCGACCGCGGCGGTCGGCGCGCACCGTTGTGGCGCGCCCCTCGCCCCTTCGGCGCACGCCACTTGCTGCGCCGCACCAAAACGAACCGTCCTTGCCGCGCCGACGTCCCGCCGGGGGCGCATCCACCCCGGCTCCCGGCCTGCCGCGCGTGGCACGGAATTCGCTTTGCACCCTGTTGAGCGAGCCGCTCTCAACAGGTCCACCCACCATGTCCAGTTTCAAGACCTTTCTTAAGTCGGGCCACGCGCCGACGCTGTTCGCCGCCTTCCTGTACTTCGACTTCACCTTCGCCATCTGGGTGCTCAACGGCGCCATGGCGCCCTTCATCAGCGAGACCTTCAACCTGAACGCGGCGCAGAAGGGCTTCATGATCAGCGTGCCCATCATCGCCGGCGCGCTGATGCGCTTTCCGCTCGGCGTGCTGTCTCAGTACATCGGCCGCAAGAGCGCGGCGCTGGTCGAGATGGGGCTGATCGTGCTGGCCCTGCTGTACGGCTTCCTGTTTGTCGATACCTACAACGAAGTCATCACCATGGGCGTGCTGCTGGGCATCGCCGGCGGCAGCTTCGGCATCGCGCTGTCGCTCGGCTCGGGCTGGTTCCCGGCGCGCTACAAGGGCCTGGCCATGGGCATCGCGGGCGCCGGCAATTCGGGCACCGTGCTGGCCGTGCTGTTCGCGCCGCCGCTGGCGCAGCAGTTCGGCTGGACCGCCGTCTACGGCCTTGCCGCCGCCACCATGCTGATCCCGATGGTGGTGCTGTGGCTGATGGCCAAGGAGCCGCCCGACCGCGAGCAGCACCAGAGCCTGCGCCAGCACACCGCCTGCCTGTTCGAGAAGGACGGCTGGGCCTTCAGCCTGATCTACATCGTCACCTTCGGCGGCTTCATCGGCCTGGCCAGCTTTCTGCCGACCTACTTCTACGACCAGTTCAAGGTCACCAAGGTCGAGGCCGGCCAGCTGACCATGCTGGCCACGCTGATGGGCTCGGGCATCCGCATCGTCGGCGGCTACCTGGGCGACCGCTTCGGCGGCGTCAACACGCTGTCGGTGGTGCTGATGGCGGTGGCCGCCACGCTGGTGGCCTGCGGCTTCGCCGGCAGCTCGCTGGTGGCCACCACGCTGCTGTTCATGCTGTGCTTCGCGGCACTGGGCGCGGGCAACGGCGCGCTGTTCCAGCTGGTGCCGCTGCGCTGGCCGCTGACCACCGCCGTGGCCGGCTCGATGATCGGCGAGATCGGCGCCCTGGGCGGCGGCTTTCTGCCCAACGCCATGGGCCAGTCCAAGCACCTGACGGGCACCTACCTGTGGGGCTTCGTCGCCTTCGCCGCGCTGGCCGTCGGGGTGCTGATGATGATGCGCTACATGCAGCTGCGCTGGACCCGCACCTGGGCCGAAAAAGGCGGCCGCGCGCGCGCCTAGGCGCCGCCGCTGCCGACGGCCGACGCCGGCCCAGTCATCGCACGCAGCTGAAACCAGTCACAGTCACAGTCACAGTCACAGTCGTTCGCAAGTTGTCTCCTCGGAGGGTTCGCCTTCCGTTCCCAGGGCGCCTCTGGCGCCCTCTTTTTTTGCCGGCACAATGCGTTGATCAGTGCCCTGAATTGCTACCGTTTACATAGCCTTTTGCGCTTTCCTGACCGGCGCTATAGCCGTTTTTCATTCACAAGCTCCTTGTACGCCAAGCCATGTCCACTCCGCTGCGCCTCATCTCCTCCATGGCCACCCAGAAGCTGCTGGCCGAGCTGATCGCCGACTATCAGCGCGCACAGCCCGGCGTGGCGGTGGCGCTCGAATCGGTGGGCGGCGTCGATGCCGCCAGGCGCGTGGCCGCGGGCGAGCCCTTCGACGCCGTGGCGCTGGGCTCCGACGCCATCGACAAGCTCATCGCCAGCGGCCACGTGCTGCCCGGCAGCCGCACCGACATCGTGCGCTCGGGCGTCGCCGTCGCCGTGCGCTCGGGCGCCGCGCGGCCCGACATCGGCAGCGAGGCCGCCGTGAAGGCCGCCGTGCTGGCCGCGCCCACGTTGAGCTATTCCACCGGCCCCAGCGGCGTGGCACTGGCCAGGCTGTTCGAGCGCTGGGGCATCGCCGACGCGGTGGCCGCCAAGCTGGTCGTGCCGCCGCCCGGCACCCCCGTCGGCGCGCTGGTGGCCCGGGGCGACGTGGCGCTGGGCTTTCAGCAGCTGAGCGAGCTGATGCACCTGCCCGGCATCGACGTCCTCGGCCCGCTGCCCGAGGCGATCCAGATCACCACCATCTTCGCCGGCGGCGTGGTCGCTGCGTCGCCGCAGCCCGAGGCCGTGCGCGCCCTGCTCGCCTTTCTCGCCTCGCCCGAGACAGCGCCGATCAAGAGCGCCAACGGCATGGACGCAGCGTAGCCGTTCGCGCAGGCCTCGGGATCAGCGACCAATAAGCCACTATTGCCCGTCCCTATTGCGCGACCAGCTGCCTGATCGATAGCAAGGTTCAGCTCATCCCCGGCTCGTACGCCGTGCTGCGCCCGCCCGCCTCCAGCTTGCGAAGCACGCCGAGCGCCAGCAGTTCGTTGATGTCGCGCAACGCCGTGTCGGGCGAGCATTGGGTCAGCGCCGCCCACTTGCTGCTCGTCAGCTTGCCCTCGAAACCGTCGAACCAGCGGTTCAGCACCTGCGTCTGGCGCGGGTTCATCGGCGTGCCGGCCCAGCGCTGCCAGAAGCGCGCCTTGGCCAGCACCGCATCCAGGCCGCCGTTGGCGCTGGCCACCGCGCGCTCCAGCGCGGCCAGGAACCACGCCAGCCAGGGCGTCACGTCCAGCGCGTCGGCGCGCGTCACCGTCTGCGTGCGCTCCAGGATCTCGTAGTAGGCCTTGCGCTCGCGCTGAATCTGCGCCGACAGGCTGTAGTAGCGCTGCGGCGCCATGCCGTCGGCGCGCGCCAGCAGCAGGTCGCCCACCGCACGGGCGATGCGCCCGTTGCCGTCGTCGAACGGATGCAGCGTGACCAACCACAGGTGCGCCAGCCCGGCCTTGATCAGCCCCGGCTCGCCGGTCGGCGCGTTCACCCAGGCGAGAAAGTCGGCCATCTCGCGCGCCAGCCGCGCGGCCGGCGGCGCCACGAAGTGCACGCGCTGGCGCTGCACGGGGCCGGAAACCACTTCCATCGGCCCCGCCGCATCGCCGCGCCAGGCCCCCACGCGGATGCGCGCAACGCCGCTGTAGCCGGCGGGAAACAGCGCCGCATGCCAGCCGAACAGCCGCTCGGCGCTCAAAGGCGCATCGCAACCGCCGGTGGCGTCCAGCACCATCGCCACCACGCCTTCCACGGATCGATCCACCGGCGCCAGCGCGCCGATGTCCACCCCCAGCCGCCGAGCGATCGACGAGCGGACCGAAGCCACCGGCAGCGCCTCGCCCTCGATGGCACTGGTCTTGACCACGTCCTCGGTCAGTGCCGCCAGACTGGCCTGGCCCTGTGCAGCCAGGCCCACATCGGCCAAGCGTCCCGTCAGCAAGCCCTGCGCGCGGCTCACCCGCTCCAGCGCGGGCGCCAGCGTCGGCAGGTCATAACGCAGCGCGGGCCAGCCGGCGAGTTGCCAGAGGTAGGTTTTTTCACCGCGTGGCATGCGGAGATTGTGAAGGGGATTCACCGCAGGGGCAAGGAGAACCAAAGTCTCGACTGACGATGAAACAGGACCAATTTGTGCAGCTCTTCCCAATGCGATCTTCGATCCATGCGCACTCATGACCGGGTAGAAACCGCTGAGCGGATTGCCTTGTGAATCGTCCAGAGTTTCACGGACAGTAGCCTGCCCAATTCCCGACGATCAAAATGGGGCAGTGAAAGGTGGCAATGGATCAACAGCCACCCCCCTCACCTCGGCAAAAACAGCAACCACACCACCAGCAACACGTTCACCAACCCGCTCACCCCCAGCAGCAGCTTCCACAACACCGTCGGGTCACGCTGCATCAGTGGCGTGGCGGGGGGTGCGGTGAGGGGGCGGCTGGCGCCGCGTTCCAGGGCGAGCAGGAACTCCTCGGCGGTTTCGAAGCGGCGGCGCTTGTCGCGCGCGACGGCTTTCAGGGCGACGTGGTCGAGCCAGATGGGGACGGCGGGGTTGTGGCGGCTGGGGGGCACGGGGTCGCGCCAGTAGCGGCCGGCCTGGTAGGGCAGGACGTCGCCGTAGGGCAGTTTGCCGCCGCTGAGCAGCTGGTACAGGGTGACGCCCAGGGCGAACAGGTCGCTCATGGCGTCGGGTGGCTCAGGGTCGGCTTCCAGCGTGCCGGAGCTGCTTGCAAAACGATAGCCCCATTGCTCGGGGTTGATGTAGCTGGGGGTGCCGGCGTGCAGCTGGCGCAGGGCTTCGGGTTCGTGCCCCGACAAGGCCACACCGAGGTCGAGCAGGCGCAGCACGCCGTCGGCGCCCAGGTGCAGGTTGGCGGGCTTGACGTCGCGGTGGACGACGCCCTGGCGGTGCAGGCCGGCCAAGGCGCGCGCGGCCTGGGTGACGAGCTGCAAGGTCTGCGGCACGCCGAAGGGCTGACCGCGTTCGAGCAGTTGCGCCAGCGTGTCGCCGGCGTGCCAGTCGTACAGCAGGTAGAAGGCGCCGGGCTCGCTGCCGGTCACCTCGCGCGGCGTGTGCGGCGCAACCAGGTACGGCGCGGCGGCGCTGCTGGCCAGGCGGCGCGCCAGCCAGGCTTCGTGCGCCAGCTGGGCGCGTTCTTCGGCGTCGTGCGCGCGGGCGGGCAGCAGGGTCTTGAGGACGTACGCGCGTGGCGGCGCGGCGCTCGCTTCTTTGGATGAAATCGGGCTCTGGCGCCCGTCTGGCGTGCGCGAGGCGCTATGAACTTTGTAGACGACGTTGATGCCGTTGTCGGCCAGCACCTCGTCGATGACCAGGCCGTCGATGGCCTCGCCCGGCGCGCGCCTGGGCGGCACGGGCAGCGTGGCGGCGCGGCGGCGTTCGTCGTGCAGCGTGCTTTCCTGCAGGCCGCGCACCTGCACCACCAGGGCGGTGGCGTTGTCGGGGCTGCCGGCGTCGATGGCGGCGGCGGTCAGCGCCTGGCTGAAGGCCTGCGCGTCGTGCACGCCCTTGGTGGCGGCGGCGCTGCCGTGCAGCAGCGCGGCCAGGTGGCGCTCGCTCAGCGCGCCGTGCACGCCGTCGGACAGCAGCACGAACAAGTCGCCCGCCAGCAGGTCGCCCTGCGTGTAGTCGACCACCACGCGCTCGTCGGCGCCGATGGCGCGCGTGAGCTGGTGACGGAAGTCGGGCTGCGCCACGGCGTGGTCGTGCGTGAGCTGGGTGACGCGGCCGTCGCGCACCAGATAGGCGCGCGTGTCGCCCACGTGCGCCAGCGACCAGCCGTGCCCGCGCAGCACCAGCACGGTGAGCGTGGTCATGCCGCTGGCGGGCGCGCGGCGGCGGTTGGTGCCGGCCAGCCAGGCGTTCTGCGCCGCAATGACGCGGTCGAGCGCGACCGTGGCGTCCCAGCCGGCGGGCGTGCCGTAGTAGTCGCGCACCACGGTGGTAACGCTGGTCTGCGCCGCCTCGGCGCCAAAACCGCCGGTGCTGACGCCGTCGGCAATGGCGGCGATGGCGCCGTGCGCGGCCTCGCCCGCGGCCGGCAGCTGCATGCCGGCGAAGTCTTCGTTGACCGGCTTGCGGCCGGCCTGGGTGTCGAAACCGATGTCGAGGTCGAGGGCCATGTCGGTGCCATTGCAGGAACTGTGCCGCGATGGTGCACGCTGGCGTGCAGCGCGCTGGCACCGTCTTGGTGCGCACCGCACGCCGGCGCACAGCCGCTATCGCTGATGTAGCTGTTGGCGCTTGCTGCAAGCCGTCCAGGCGGCCCTTCGGCTTATAGATACCGGCTGGCACGCCGTTTGCATCATTCACCCCGCCGCACGGTTGCGGTGTGGCGAGGTGCCCTGATGAAGAAACCCAGACTGGTGATGATCGGCAACGGCATGGCCGGCGTGCGCACGCTGGAGGAGCTGCTGAAGCTGGCGCCCGAGCTGTACGAGATCACCGTGTTCGGCGCCGAGCCGCACCCCAACTACAACCGCATCCTGCTGTCCCCCGTGCTGGCGGGCGAGCAGACGCTGGACGAGATCATCCTCAACGACTGGTCCTGGTACGAAGACAACGCCATCGCCCTGCACGCCGGCTGCACGGTGACCAGCGTCGACCGCGCGCGCCGCGTAGTGCACGCCGTCAACGCGGCGGGCGAGCCCATCAGCACCGAATACGACCGCCTGCTGATGGCCACCGGCAGCAAGCCCTTCATCCTGCCGGTGCCGGGCAAGGATCTGCCCGGCGTGCTGGCCTACCGCGACATCGCCGACACGCAGGCCATGATCGACGCCGCCGCGCAGTACCGGCACGCGGTGGTCATCGGCGGCGGCCTGCTGGGCCTGGAGGCGGCCAACGGCCTGATGAAGCGCGGCATGCAGGTCACCGTGGTGCACGTTTCGCCCACGCTGATGGAGCGCCAGCTGGACGAGACCGCCGGCCGGCTGCTGCAGAAGTCGCTGGAGGCGCGCGGTCTGCGGTTTTTGATCGGCGCGCAGACGCAGGAACTGGCGGCCGGGCCGGACGGCCGCGTGGCCGCCGTGAAGTTCAAGGACGGCAGCGAAGTGCCGGCCGAGCTGGTGGTGATGGCGGTCGGCATCCGCCCCAACACCGAGCTGGCCGAGGCCATGCGCCTGCACGTCAACCGCGGCATCGTCGTCAGCGACACGATGCAGACAGTGACCGACGGCCGCATCTACGCGGTGGGCGAATGCGCGGCGCACCGCGGCATCGCGTATGGCTTGGTTGCTCCGCTTTTTGAACAAGGCAAGGTGGTAGCCAACCACCTGGCGGAGTTCGGCATCGGGCGCTACCAGGGCTCGCTGACCTCGACCAAGCTCAAGGTGACGGGGATCGACCTGTTCTCGGCCGGCAACTTCGCGGGCGGCGCGGACACCGAGGAGATCGTGCTGTCCGACCCCTTCGCCGGCGTCTACAAGAAGCTGGTAATCCAGGACGACAAGCTGGTCGGTGCCTGCCTGTACGGCGACACGGTGGACGGCAGCTGGTACTTCAAGCTGCTGCGCGAGGGCCGCAGCGTGGCCGAATGGCAGGCCGAGCCGCCGGAAATGGCGAGGTCGGCGGCCAGCGCCTGCAGCAGGACTTCCCCGCCCACGCCGTCAACGCTCAGGTTGAGGTGCCCCGGTAGGCGCGGCGCACCGGCACCGTTGAGATGGAGGCCGCCCAGCGGCGACACGCCGGCCCAGAGGCGGTCGCGCAGCGCCGCAATGCGCGCGGCATCGGCCTCGCGCTCGCGCCGGACCAGTTCGCAGGCCAGGCCCAATCCGACGATCTGGTGCGTGGCCAGGGTGCCGGAGCGCCGTCCGCGCTCCTGCCCGCCACCGTGAAGCTGGGGCTCCAGCTCCAGATCCGCGCGCCGCCGCAGGTACAGGGCACCGATTCCCTTGGGCCCGCAAAACTTGTGCGCGGAAAGGGAAACCAGGTCCACCGGCAGCGCGCGCACATTCAGCGCCAGCGCGCCCGCAGTCTGCGCGGCATCGACGTGGAAGGCGATGGATCGCGCGCGGCACAGCGCGCCGACCGTGCCGATGTCGTTGATCACGCCGGTTTCGTTGTTGGCGTGCATCAGCGACACCAGGAACGTGTCCGGGCGCAGCGCGTCGGCGATGGCATCGGGTTCGACGTCGCCTGAAGGTCGCGGCGTCACGCGGGTGACCTGCCAGCCGCGTGCTTCGAGCTGCGCGCAGGGTGCCAGCACCGCATCGTGCTCGATCGCGCTGGTGACGATGTGCCCGCCGGGATGGCGTTCGGCCAGGCCCTTGATGGCGAGGTTGTTGGCCTCGGTGGCACCGCTGGTGAAGACGATCTCGCGCGGATCGGCATCGAGGAGGGCGGCGACCTGCGCGCGCGCGGCTTCGATGTGCGCGGCGGCCGTGCGCCCGGGCGCGTGCAGGGTCGAGGAGGGATTGGCGAAGTCGCCGTCCGGCCCCAGCAGCGAGGTCATGGCCGGGATGATCCTTGGATCGACCGGCGCGGTGGCCGCATAATCGAAATAGGGGATGCGCATGTTCGACTCGTGTTCCGGCGCGCGGCGGCGGTTGCGGACGCGCGGCCTTGGCAAGGACGGCGCAGCCGTCCTTCTTCTTTTCCTCGATCAGTGTGCCATCGCGACAGGTGGCACGGACAGTGCGATGACCCGACAGGACGTACTCATCATCGGCAGCGGTGCCGCCGGTCTCGCGGCGGCCCTGCACCTGCCGCCGGAAGTGGCCGTGACGGTGCTGTCCAAGGGCGCGCTGACTCTTGCCAGCACCTGGCACGCGCAGGGCGGCGTGGCGGCGGTGCTGGACCAGGGCGACACGCTGGAGTCGCACATGCGCGACACCCATGTCGCCGGTGCCGGGCTGTGCCACGACGATGCCGTGCGCCGGACCGTGGAAGGTGGCCCCGAGGCGATCGCCTGGCTGGTCGGGCANNGGAAAACCGCCTGGCCATCGACCTGATCGTGCGCGGTGAAGGCGAGCAGCGCCGCGTGATCGGAGCCTATGTGCTGGACGTGGACAGCGGCCAGGTGGAAACGCTGCTGGCGCGCGCGGTGGTACTGGCCACCGGCGGTGCCGGCAAGGTGTACCTGTATACCTCCAATCCCGACAGCGCCACCGGCGACGGCATCGCGATGGCATGGCGCGCCGGCTGCCGCGTGGCCAACATGGAGTTCATGCAGTTCCACCCGACCCTGCTGTACCACCCGCAGGCGCGCTCCTTCCTGATCAGCGAAGCGGTGCGCGGCGAGGGCGGCCGGCTGCTGCTGCCCGATGGCGAGCGCTTCATGCCGCGCTTCGATGCGCGCGCCGAACTGGCCCCGCGCGACGTGGTGGCGCGCGCCATCGACCACGAGATGAAGCGCCTGGGCATCGACTGCGTGTACCTGGACATCAGCCACCGCCCCGCCGACTTCATCCTGCACCACTTCCCGACGATCTATGCCCGCTGCCTGCAGGTGGGCATCGACATGACCCGCGACCCGATCCCGGTGGTGCCCGGCGCGCACTACACCTGCGGCGGCGTGATGGTCGATGGCGATGGCCGCACCGATCTGGCCGGGCTCTACGCCATCGGCGAGGCCTCGTTCACCGGCCTGCACGGTGCCAACCGCATGGCCAGCAATTCGCTGCTGGAATGCCTGGTCTACGGCAAGGCCGCCAGCCGCCGCATCGCACAGCGCCTTGCACATCTGCCCGAGCCGCCGCAGGTGCCGGTCTGGGATGCCTCGCGCGTGAGCAACTCGGACGAGGACGTGGTGATCAGCCACAACTGGGACGAGCTGCGCCGATTCATGTGGGACTACGTCGGCATCGTGCGCACCGACAAGCGCCTGGCGCGGGCCTGGCACCGGGTGCGCCTGCTGCGCCGCGAAATCCACGAGTACTACGCCCGCCACACCGTCTCGCGCGACCTGCTGGAGCTGCGCAACCTGGTCACCGTGGCCGAGCTGATCGTGCGCAGCGCCGCGCTGCGGCGCGAATCGCGCGGGCTGCACTACAACCTGGATTGTCCCGATGCGCTGCCCGAGGCGCGCGATACCGTGCTCGATCCGGNNGCGCGCAGGTTGTCCAGTCCGTTCATCGCCATCCAGGGGCAGTGCGCGCAGCTGCGGCAGGCGGCACCGTTGCCGGCGGTGGGCGCGGCGATGAAGGTCTTGCCGGGCGCTTCCTGCTGCATCTTGTGGAAGATGCCCTGATCGGTGGCCACGATGAAAACGGGATTGGGCAGGCGGCGTGCGGCCGCGATCAGCTGCGTGGTCGAGCCGACCGCGTCGGCGATTTCGATTACCGCGGCCGGCGACTCGGGGTGCACCAGCACGGCGGCGTCCGGATGCACCTTCTTCAGGTCCAGGATGCCCTGCGCCTTGAACTCCTCGTGCACCACGCAGGCACCGTCCCAGTGCAGCATGTCGGCACCGGTCTGCTGCTGGACGTAGTGGCCCAGGTGCTTGTCGGGGGCGAACAGGATCTTTTCCCCGCGCCGGTCGAGGTAGTCCACCAGATCGACCGCGATCGACGAGGTCACCACCCAGTCGGCGCGCGCCTTCACCGCGGCCGAGGTGTTGGCGTAGACCACCACGGTGCGGTCCGGGTGGGCGTCGCAGAAGGGGCCGAACTCTTCGATCGGGCAGCCCACGTCGAGCGAGCAGGTCGCCTCCAGCGTCGGCATGACGACGCGCTTTTCCGGGCTCAGGATCTTGGCCGTCTCGCCCATGAAACGCACCCCGGCCACCACCAGCATGTCGGCGGCATGGTCCTTGCCGAAGCGCGCCATCTGCAGCGAGTCCGAGACGCAGCCGCCGGTGTCCTCGGCCAGCTGCTGCACGTCCGGATGGGTGTAGTAGTGCGCGACGAGTACGGCGTTTCGGGCCTTGAGCAGGGCGCGGATTTCTTCCCGGCAGGCCTCTTTTTCGGCACCTTCCAGCGCAATGGCGGCGTGCGCCCGCGCCATGTGCAGGTTAACGCGCTCGTCGTTGGCAGCGATCATCGGGATTTCCGTGGATGCGTGGGAACAGGGCCTGGATTGTAGTGGCCGCTGCTACGATGCGGGCCCAGTGTGGCGCTTCCGGGTGTGACGATCCGCATGAACGATTCAGCTGTTTTCCCCGATGGCCCGGACGGCGCGGCGCACGTGGCGCGCGTGGTGCGCTGGCTGGCCGAAGATCTGGGCACGGGCGATGTCACCACCGAGGCGATCGTGCCGCACGACGCACGCGCCGAAGCGCTGTGGGTGGCGAAGTCCGAGGGCGTATTCGCCGGCGCGGACGAGGCGCTGACGGTGTTCCGCGCGCTGGATCCGCGGCTGGAATGGCAGCCGCAGGTGGCCGAAGGCGCGTGGGTCGCGGCCGGCACCGAACTGGTGCGCTTTGCCGGACGCGGGCGCGCCGTCCTGAGCGGCGAGCGCGTCGCGCTCAACATCGCGCAGCGCATGTCCGGCATCGCCACCGCGACCCGCGCCTGCGTCAGGGCGGTGGAAGGCACCGGCGCGCGCATCCTCGATACCCGCAAGACCGTTCCGGGCCTGCGCGATCTGGACAAGAAGGCGGTGGCCATCGGCGGCGGCAGCAACCATCGCATGGGCCTGTACGACATGGCCATGATCAAGGACAACCACATCGTTGCGGCCGGCGGCATCGGCGCGGCGGTCGCGGCCGTGCGCGCGCACGCACCGGGCGTGCCGGTGGAAGTGGAGGTCACCGGTTTCGACGAACTGGAGCAGGCGCTGGCCGCGGGCGTGGAGTGGATCATGCTCGACAACATGCCACCCGCGCAGATGGCCGAGGCGGTGCGGCGCGTCGCCGGCCGCGCGCGGCTGGAGGCATCGGGCAACGTCAGCCTGGAGACCATTCGCGCCGTGGCCGCGAGCGGCGTCGATTTCATCTCGCTGGGCGCGCTCACCCATTCGGTCACGGCGTTCGACATCAGCCAGCGGCTGACCGGCCTTCGTCTCGGCTGAGTTTCGGGCCCGAGCGCGTACCGCGTCAGCGCACGCGCTTGACCTTGGTCGTGGTGTTGTAGCCCTCGACCTTCAGCCGCCAGCTGCCGAAAGCGGCGGGCTCGATCAGGACGGTGGGATTCTCCACCTTCACGCCGGTCCATTTGTCGTTGCCGACCTGCTGCCAGACTTGGCCATTGTCCAGCGCAAACACCGTCTTGCCCTGCCAGCCGCGGAATTCGCCCTGCAGCCGGCTGCGCACTTCGCCGGCACCGCCGCTCGGGTCGCTGCCGAAGCCGGTGCGATCCTGCACCGCCGACGGTGCCGCGGTGGCCGAGGCACCGCCCACGTTCTTCTGCAGCCAGGCGTTGAGTGCGGCGAGCTCCTCGGCGCTGAGCTTGTCGAGTCCGGCCTCGCGGAACTGCGCGGCGCTCATGCGCTCTTCCACGGTGGAAAACGACTGGGCCGAAGCCAACGGCAGGGCCGCAGCGAACAGCAGGCCGGTCACGGCAAGAGGGCGGAGAAATGCGATTGCGCGGGTCTGGATCACGGGCGGAAACCGTCTGGAAAGTCGGGAGGCGAAGTCTAGCGCGGATGGCGGCGGCCGACCCGGATCGATCGCGAAGGATCGATCCGGG
>JRYL01001466.1_pt1 | contig 19670 bp, 9 predicted proteins | sample 235391 | NCBI WGS metagenome assembly JRYL01 (sample SAMN03074223, study PRJNA261481) | activated sludge metagenome | biome: Wastewater Treatment Plant; feature: Wastewater; material: Activated sludge; isolation source: activated biomass of a wastewater treatment plant treating wastewater from... ...
CGATCAGAAATCTTCAGGACATACCGATTAAAAATCTTGAATTTGAATATGAAGCTGAGATCGACGGTCAGACCATCGTTCGTCAGACTGCCGTTAGCGATGAAGAAGGAAATTATCAAATCCGTTTCAGTCTGCCCAAAAAACTGTCCGGGAATGACGGTTCGCTGAATGTAAAATTTGAATATGAAAGCAATGTCGAGTCGATTTCAAGGACCATCCCGATTTTACTGCACAGCATCGATCTTCAGTTTCTTGCCGAAGGCGGTTATTCAATTTCGGGTTTTCCACACAGATTTGCATTCAAAGCGCTGAACAAATACGGAAATCCGGCGGATGTAAAAGGAATTATCGTTGATCAGTTCGGAAATAAAATTTCTGATTTTGAATCATTTCATCAGGGATTGGGAAGTGTTGAACTGACTCAGGAAACAGGCAGAAAATATTTTGCAAAAATCACTTCTCCTTTTGAATCAGACAGTCTGATTGAACTTCCTTCGCCCAAAAACAGACCGGCTACGCTTGAACTCAACCGGATCAATGATCAGGAAGTCAATGCTGTGATTTATTCCACAGGAAATCAGAATCTGAAACTGGTGGTAAAAACGGTTTCAAATATTTATTTTGAAAAAATGATTCAACTGAATCCGGGCAAAAACGAGCTGAATGTTTCAACAACAGATTTTCCGGTCGGAATCCTTCAGTTTACATTGTTTGACGGAAATCATCCGATTGCTGAACGTCTGATTTTTAACGGTCAGGATCTGGGATTGAAAATTGAAATTGAAACCGACAAAGAAATTTACAATACACGCGAAAAAGTAAATGCAAAAATTCAGACAAGACTGGCTGACGGAAAACCGGTTTCTGCCAATCTTTCGGTCAGTGTGCTGAATGACAAAATCATTTCTTTTCTGGATGACAAACAGCACAATATCAATTCGTGGCTTTTGGCAGGAAGTGAATTGTCGGGAGAAATTTATGAACCTGAATTTTATTTTGATTCAAAAGAGGAAAAAAGACATCAGGCGCTCGATTTACTGTTAATGACACAGGGTTGGCGTTTTTACAATTGGGAAAAAATATTTTCTGACGATACGGTTAAAATCAAATTTCCAGCTGAAAATAGCCAAAAAGTGGAGGGCTTTATTTATAGAGTCAAAAGAAATGACAAACGGATTCCGCTTCAGACAAAAATGTATCTGATCGACGACGGTTTTATCTATTTGACCGAATCAGATAAAGACGGCAGATTCAGTTTTCAGTTACCTTTCCATGTCAGTTATCCGTTCATCTTTGCGGAGACCAGACCGGGCGAAGATATTAAAGTTGAGTTTGACAAATTAAAAGATGACAAATCAATTGAAATTGTAAGAAAACCAAATTCGGATTATGATGATTCTGAAGCAACTGTAAAAGAACCGGATGAAAAGACCGAAGAAACCAAGACAGATTCAAGCGAGAACAAAGACAAGACTGTTAGTAATGACGGGTTTGAAGATGATGAGGATTGGTGGGATTTGAATGGAGACAATATTGAGTTGGAAGCCGCAGTGGTTACAACCTTGGGTTCTGTTTATGATTCTTCAAATTCTGCAATAGTGACAATTGTTCCAAACTCACTCAGTTATACCCCGACTTCATCGGTGGAAGATGCATTAAGCGGCAGGATTGCAGGTCTTAACACGGTTGGTACGCCCGGAGCAGNNAGGAGGATGGGAAAGTCTGCCGGTTTCTCAGATCAATTCGGTGTCTGTGCTGAAAGGCAATGCCGCAACTTCGCTTTATGGTTCGAGGGCGATAAATGGCGCAATCATCATTACAACTGTCGGAAATATTTCAAATCCCAACAATCTGAATATCAAGGTTGGGAAGAAAAAGGATCTGACAAACGCCTATTATTCGGGCAGGTATGTTTATTACAGCGAGCCAAGAGAATTTTATATGCCCAAATATGAATCTCTGAAAACAGCCGATAAAAATGATTTCAGACGATGCACTTACTGGAATTATGATCTGACGACTGATGAAGAAGGAAAGGCAGAATTTTATTTTTACAATTCTGATGAAAGTACTGTTTTTAGGATTATAGCAGAAGGTTTTGATGGAAACGGTTCAATCGGACGAACTGAAAAAACTTTCTCGACCCGAGATGAAATTGAAATCGAAACCAAATTTCCGCTTTATGCAACCGAAGGTGATGAAATTCAAATGCCGGTTTGGATCAAAAACAACAGCGCCGAAACTTTGGATGCAAATCTGAGTTTTGATCTGCCGGGTCCGCTAACATTAAAAAATCATAAATATGATCTGCTGCTGAAACCAAACGATATTCAGACTTTCAATTCGCCCATTCGTGTTGAAAACGGTTCTGAAGGTGATTATAAATTCAGGGTCAATCTGCTGACAGACGATTTCAGACAATCTGTAACCAAAGATTTGAAACTGTTTGGAAGAGGTTTTCCAAAAGCAATCGAACAGTCGAGCATAGAAAAAGCTGAAATCAGTTTCAACTCGCTGAATGTCATTCCGGGCAGTGAATCTGCATTTTTTACGATTTACCTCAATCCGCTTGAACCGATTCTTGGCGGAGTTGAGAGAATCATCAAACAGCCGCACGGATGTTTTGAACAGCTGACTTCGTCTGTTTATCCAAATATTTATGCATTGAAATTACTGGAATCAAATTCATCAGAAGAAAATAAAAAGCTTGAGAAAAAAGCTCGCCATTATATGGATTCGGGTTACAAAAAGATGATCGCTTATGAAGTGAAAGGCGGCGGTTTTGAATGGTTTGGCCATCAGCCGGCAAGTGTATATCTGACCGCTTTTGGCCTGATTCAATACACTGAAATGAAAGATTATATGAAGGTGGATCAAAAAATGCTGAGCCGGACTTTGGACTGGCTGAATTCAAGAAAGGACAGCATCGGCGGATACAGTCAGGAAAGAAAATATCAGAAAATTACAAACCAGAGATATCTGATTACCAATGCTTACACAAATTATGCATTGAGTTTTGCAGGCGTGAAAGATATTGAATTCCAATACCAAACCGCTTTTGAAGAAGTAAAACGTTCGCGCGATCTGTACAGAATGGTTTTGACTGCTCTGACTGCGCGTCAGCTTGGAAAAACAGAGGATTTCAATCTGCTGATGGAAATGCTGAGAGACGGAATTTCGGGCAAAGGAATTGAAAATGTTACAGCACAGGGATCGATTACTTATTCGGGCAAAAGTTCTTTGAGAACAGAAATTCTGGCATTGTATGCACAGGCTTTGATGAAATCAGGTTTTATTTCCGATGAATTGAATCAGGTGATGAAAGAAATTATAATGTCGGGCAGCAAAGGTTATTTTGGTTCGACTCAGGCGACCGGTCTGGCATTGAAAGCGATTTATGAATACAATGAATTGTACAATCAAGCTCCGGCGAACAGCGGTGACAGCGTCTTTTTGGAAATCAACGGTCAAACCGTTATTGACAAAACCATGACTGAGTTTTTGGAATTGGGAGAAAAGGAGAAAAAGAATCTGTATGAATTCAATGTGCTGAAATATTTAAAATCAGGAAACAATACGGTTAAAATGGTAGTGAATTCCGAAAAATTAAGTTTTATTGATTTCAGTTACTGGTATAGAAGCACACTGCCAGACAACAGCAGCGAAGCCAAAGTGAAACTTGAAACCTCAATTTCAAAAACAAAATTAAAAACCGGAGATACCGGAAGAATGAAAGTTCAGGTAAAAAATCTGACTTCTGAAGAACTGCCGATGACGATTGCAAAAATTGGAATTCCGGGCGGAATGTCGGTTGAACCCAAACTGCTCAAAGAAATGATTGAAAACGAAAGAGTTTCTTATTACGAATTGGAAGATAATTTCCTGGTGCTGTATTGGAGATATCTGGATCCGAACGAAATCAAAACGGTTGAACTGGTATTCAAAGCTGAAGTTCCGGGCATTTATACAGGCGTTGCTTCTTCAACTTATCTGTATTATACCGAAGAATTTAAAAACTGGAATGAAGGTTTGAAAATTGAGATTGAACCCTGAATGTGATTCATTAATTTTAATTCAATTCAAAAAATAAAGCCGGCTGATTGACAAACAAAAAGCCGGCTTTTTAACCGTGACCGCGGAAGGATTCGAACCCTCAACCCTCAGAGCCGAAATCTGATATTCTATCCAGTTGAACTACGCGGCCGATCAGCCGCAAAATTAAGAAAATTAAAATCTTTATGACCGATTTGAGATTTTATTTTTTTGAGCGAATTCAGGCTTTTGATTATTTCTTTGAATGAATTTACAAACAAAAAAACCGCCTTACAAGAAGACGGTTTTCGGTTTAATAAAATGTTGGTTGCCGGGGAAACGGCAATAAATATAAAAAGTGGTTTAACGTTTAATCACTTTTTTGACGATGCTCTGATTGAGCACCAGTATATAAATGCCTTTTGGCAGATATTTAAAATCGATTCTTTGGTTTTTGACTTTTCCGCTGCTCAGCTGTTGTCCGCTCAGATTAAAAATTGAATAACTGAAATCAAGCTTTGAACTGATGTTCAGATAATCGCTGACCGGATTCGGATACACCATAATCGCTTCGTCACCGCTGATTGTGATTTCTTCGTTGGACAGATTCAACCCCGCAGTATATCTTGCTTCGTCGGTTGCACATCGCACATTCATTCCCGCCTGCGGATAAACGCCGGTTCCGGTTCTCATGTAATCATTTGCACCGTTTGGTTTGAGCTGCATTCCCAATGCATAACCGACCATATAATCGCTCATCGCGGCTGTCCAGACACCGGTGGTCGAAAGATTGACCTGATCATCGCCCAGTTCGCCTCTGATTCCTGTTCTCGGAAAACTTCCGATTCTGAATTCTTCACTGTCAAACTGCCAGCCGGCACGATTTCCGTTTACACTGATTTTTTGTCCGCCATAGCTGCTTTCTGTATTGTAATAATCTCTCTGGTCAACACCGTTTCCGCCGTCATTTCCAAAATACCAGGGCGAAGTTCCTTTGCCCGAAGTCCTGAGCAGCACCACCGAATAGTCGGGGACACGCCAGCCTTCCGGACACGGATCAAATGCAGATTTTTTGGTTCCGTGACCCCATCGGTCAGCCATCAGCGAACGGTCGCCCTCGCTACCGACAGAATTTGAAATCCAGTCTCTGATTTTTGATGCATCAATCGCATTGGGTGCGGTATAAGATTCGCCCTGACCCGAATGAAACAGGAAAGTGAGCGGATTCTGAACCGAATATTTCAATACTTTTTTTGCTGCGCCGTATTTGTCATCGCTTCCCTGAAGGCCTGCCATTCCGGCATAATAGGTATAATCTTCGGTATAGAAAGATTCATAATCTGCAGAAGTAATCGGCTGATAGGTTACATAACCGTTTGCATCGACTGCTGTTCCTTTGTAAATGCTGTAAGTTTCATTTGAACCCGGTTTTTTAAAATCGGGTATCGGGTCTTTTCTTCCCCACTGATAATGGAATCCGCCCGATTCTTTGATTTTTGCAATCTCATTCGGATCGGTCACATCAGAATTTGAAACTTTTGGAAATTTCTCAATCGCACCGAGATTTCTGTCCATAAAATTTGTGGTCAGTGGCGGATAAGTGCTTTTTGTCAGATTGACGATATGATGCGGAGTCGGAATCACATCTTCGGTTGTATAGGTCACCGTTCCAATTTCAGAAGCAGGTGCCCAGATATGCCAGCTCCAATATGCCGGATTGTTGATGTTTTCATTGTGAAGCGAAACCACTGCATTTCCGGTCTGATCCGGATTGAATTCAACAACGATTTCAGAATTTTTCGGATCGGATGCCTGTGAAATATTGATTTTCTTGATCAATTGGGTATTGGTGGTCCAAAAAACTTTTGCTTTCAGATTATTGTCCGGAAGCATATCGTTGTCGGTCAGCAACTGGTTATAAACCGAGAATGCTTTGCTGACCGGAATTCTGAGTTCTGTCGTTGTATTGTCAATCAGATAGGAATTCGGGTCGTCCAGGCCTTTTGTGTATTCCTGATATTCCGGGGTTGAAATATAATTTGTTGAAAAGAATCCGATCAGATCTTCATTCGGATCTTTGATACATCTGACACCGTGACCCGATGCCGTATTTGATGTTTCATTGATTCTGACACGGTATCTGCCCACACCTTCGTCAGGCTGATCTGTGTCTGCGATATAATAAAAGAATCTCGGATAAGAACCGCCGTAAGTTGCCGACCATACGCCGCCGTCAGCCAGTTCGTCCTGATAGATTGCATTTGAATAAGAACCGTTTTGTTTGTACAGCTGAAATCTTCCATTGATTGAAACCATTCCCAGATCACGATCTGCAACAGCCGAATAATCAAAACCGAGTTTCGGATAAACTTTCAGCCCTTCCAGAACCGGATTTTCGACGGTATGCTGAATGGTTGCCAGCGGTTTTCCGTTGTTTACATCGGGATTCAGCACAAACTGACCGTTTACATAATCATTGTACAAATCATCATTTCCGCCGCCTCCTCTGCCGTATGGCGAAAGGTTGTTGTTGACCGCTTCACGGCCATAGTTTGAAACCACACGCCAGCCGCCCGGACAGGGATCATAAACCGATTTTATTTCATAAGATTTGCTGTCTTCAGATACATCCTGATTTGAACTGTTTGCGTTTGAAGGACCGCCTCTGTAATTGTCCGCCCACAAATCCCAGGCAATCGCAGGATTCTGACTTTTCAGTGCCTGATTTGAAAACCAGTTGCCGTCATCCGTATAAATCATATATTCGATCGGATGCTGAACTGCATATTTGATATTTGAGCCGGCTTCATTATAAGGTCTTTCCTTCATCGTGTAATGAAGTCCTTCGGGTGAGAATGAATCTTCGTTTGTGATATTTCCGACGAGACCGTTCAGTTCGTAATAAGTTCTGTCTTTGTGCAGCAATGGTGGAAACGGATCTTTTCTTCCCCACTGATAAAACAAACCGGCTGATTTGTGCCAGTCGTTGCCCAAAAAGTATTTGCTGACTGCACCCAGATTTCTGTCCATGTGTTTGGGGTCAAAACGCTCGTTTTGAAGATCGGTTTCAAAACCTTTTGTGTATTCGATTCCGTTGGTCGGATCGTCGGTCACCCACACATGCCAGGTCCAGTAGATCGGGTCTGATGTGTTTCCGTTGGGACCGACATGCAGTGAAACCACCGCATTTCCTTTCATACCTTTTTTAATTGCAACACGGATTTGTGCATCTTCATTTGAACCGCTGATCGAAACCGAACGGATCAGTCCGGGTTCGTCTTCCCAATACAGACCTGCCGACTGACTGCCCGACGGAATCGGACTGTTCAGAAAACCGCTCGGATCTGACCATGCACGATAAGCTTTTTTGACCGGAATCAGTAGACCGCCGTAATTTCCCAGATCGGCGAGATCCACATCATAAATATACGAATTGGGAGCCCTTGAATAGTCCTGTGCCATTGCAAAACCGCTCCCCAAAATCAGTAAAGAAATCAATAAATTTTTCACCTCTTTTTATTTTTTAATTCAACCACTTTTTTGTCCGGTTTCAGGATCAGGGCAATCGGTTGTTCGATTTGGCGAACAGCAGACGGCTCCGTCTTTATTCGGACGGGTTCACAGGCATGAGGCGGTTACCGAAAAATCGGTCACATACAGATATAGGTTAATTCTGCGCATAGGTGAGGTGGTGTGCGCATAGGTCAAGATGGTTAAATATAGGTTTTGGCAGTTTGCACAGGCTGGTTACTGTGCGTGCGGATGGTTTAAAATTGTTGCAGAAAACACTGATTATTAGGCTTAATTGTTATTCTTTGTTTTACTTTTTCTGCAAAAACGAAAAACAAATATATAAAAAATATTATAATCCCAAAATTTTTATTCCCTGATCAAAAATGATATCATCCGGAATCTTTGCAGACTTTAGTTTGTCCAAATCTTTTTGAAGTTCGGGCGTGATGATTCCTTTTTCTTTGGTCAATTTTACAACGCCTTCATAATCGCCGTTGCCCTGAAGAGTAAGGATCAGTTCGGAAAGTCCTTTGATTGATTCTTCCATTTTGTCGAAATTCACGATATAGGTTCCCTTTTCGGTTCGGCTGAATGCTCCGTTTTCCTCAAAATAATTGAAACAGATCATATTTGCTGTGCCGTGTGCGCTTCCGCCAAAACGGATTGATCTGAGGATTCCCGCCAGAAAAGTGACCATGTATTCTTCTCTTCTTCCCTGAAGTTCTTTTTTGTCAAGCATCTCAAGAACCATATACAGACCAAGTATATCTGCTTTTCCTTCTTCGAGATGAGACTGCTGTTCTTTGAGTGCTTCGCGCACCGTTCCTTTTCCGTTGATTGTGTTTTTGATGCCCAGACCGTGTGCAATTTCATGAAACATCACATTGGTAAAGAATGCATCAAAACTTACCCATTGCCGCTGACTTTCATCGATCAGAATGTTTGTGATCGGCATCATGATGTTTTCAAATTTTGCATTCATTGCATTTTTGAGTTGCAGACGTCTTGTTCCTTTTTCCAACTGAACTTTTTCGTCATTCGGCAGGTTGATTGCAATTGTTTTTCCGCCCGCGTTGCAGTCGCCTGCATAATATATCACATCATAAGCATTCAGATCTGATTCTGTTCCGGGTGATTCAATTTTGTACTGATCGGGAACCGGCAGATTTTTTTGAAGCTCGGGCAGATAATTGACAAATCTTTCCAGTTTTTTTGACCATTCAGTGTCTTTGACCAGAACATAAGCGGAATGAGAAGCTTTGTAACCGAATAATTCATCTTCGTAGGTTTCAATCGGGCCGACCACAAAGTCGATTCGGCTGGTTTTCATATCCATCCAGGCAACGTCGCTATCGTAGTAATCATCTGTCTCAAGCGCTTTTGCTCTCAACAGCAGATAGTTTTTCAATTCCGGATTTTCAGCATAAGTGGCAGCTCTTCTCAGCAGTTCGGTTGCTTTTGAAATCTGTTTTTTAAAATATTCGTGATAAAAAATGGTGTACAGTTTGCCGTTTTCGTCCCTTCTGACCAATGTATAGAGGCTTTTCCCATTTTTCAGATTTGCTTTTTCAAACTCCTCTCTGGTCATATCGACCGGATAGAAATTTGCGCCCAAAGGTTTCGGTCCGAAACCCTTCAGGAACGGTCGGTTGTTGTCGAGTCTGTCCCAGGGTCCATAATTGATTTCTGCATAATTCCTTAATTCTTCGGGAGTTTTTGCAATCAGTTCGTTTTTGTCGCCGTATGCTTCATACCAGAACAGTTCGTCCATGATTTCTGCAGCTTTGATAAACAGAATGAGCATTGCTTTTTCCCTTTCGTTCAGCTGACTGATATCTGTTGTGAGTTTGACCTTTGCATAAGTTTTCAGCGAATCATCGGTATAGACAATTTCGGGTTTGTCCGTTGTGTTCGGATCCTGATTTTCTTTGTTTTTGCACGAAGTTGCGGATAGAATACCAAGAATTAGGATGATGCCTGCCAATTGTCTTCTCATTATTTTTACGGGCTTAATTTCTCAAAATTACAAAATAATTGAAAAGTTCCGCTTAATAATGACGATTCGGGGATAAATTTTTTGATTAAAGCTGTTAAAACTTGAAGAATTGATTCAATAAAATTGAATTCAAATAAAAAAAGCTTCTGATTTCTCAGAAGCCTTTGGGTGGCTGATGGGACTCGAACCCACGACATTCAGAACCACAATCTGACGCTCTAACCAACTGAACTACAGCCACCGTTTAAATACGGTTGCAAATATAAGCTTTTTCCGTTTTAAAATAAAAAAGTTTAGACAATCGCATCAAAATTTTTCAGACCCAGATAACCGCTCAGCATATAGCCTTCACCCGCCTCGGTGCCGATCAGCATACCCAAGTCTCTGGCTCTGTTTTCTATACTGTGCTGAAACAGACTCGAAGAAATCGGAGTTTCGGGCTCTTTGCTGTCCGGATCAAAAAATTGGGTTTTGTAGGCAAAACATGCCTGATTCTTTTTTTCGATATAACCGCTCACGTCCAATACAAAATCGGGTTTTAGCGGATACCACTGTACATAATGAAACAAATGTTTTGGTCGCCATGCCGGCTGTCCGGTTTCAATTTTTCTCAAACCTGAAAGAAAGCATGCTTTCTCAACCAAATCGGCTCCTTTGCCGTGGTCGATATGACGGTCTTCAACCGCATTAGCCAAAACAATATCGGGCTGATATTTTCTGATGATTTTGATGATTTCCATCTGATGGGCTTCGTCATTAACAAAAAACCCGTCTCTGAAACCCAGATTCTCTCTGAAAGCAACACCCAGTATTTCGGCAGCATCTGCAGCTTCCTGTTTTCTGGTTTCTGCAGTTCCGCGCGTACCGAGTTCACCGCGTGTCAGATCGAGTATGCCAACGGTTTTTCCTTCTGCAACCATTTTTGCAACGGTTGCGCCGCAGCCCAGTTCAACATCATCCGGATGAGCACCTATGGCCAATATATCTAATTTCACTCTAATTTTATTTAATGATTGTTTTGCAAAATTACGACTTTGAACTTTGCTGTAAATTATTATACATCAATAAAACTCAGGATTTGGATTCAATCCATTTTGTGATTTTTTTGCTTTCGGGTTTTGTAATCGAATAAAAGTAATCTTCTAGCGTTCCGTCTTCGTTGATGATGTATTTTTGAAAATTCCATTTGACCGAAGAGTTTTTCTTTCCGTTCTTTTCCTTTTGGGTCAGAAACTGATAGATCGGTGCCATATCGTCGCCGGTCACATGAATCTTGCTCATCATCGGGAAAGTTACTCCGTAATTCAACTGACAGAATTCAGCTATCTCGCTGTTGGTGCCCGGATCCTGCTGTCCGAAATCATTTGAAGGAAAACCGACAATTACAAAATTATCTGATTTGTATTTTTCATACAATGCTTCCAAACCTTCAAACTGTGGCGTAAATCCGCATTTTGATGCAGTATTTACAATCAGTATTTTTTTTCCTTTTAATGCCGAAAAGTCAAAATCGTTTCCGTTGATGTCCTTTACTTTAAAGTCATAAATTGTATTCATCGTCTGTTTATTTTGGGTTTTGCAGTTTATGAAAGTCATCAGCAAAACCATTGTCCAAATTAGCCTCATGAATTATGCCTTTTCGGTTTCTTTTACAAATTTCTTTGTTTTCGGATTGAATTTTTTATCTCTGAAATAGGCCACCAGCGTAAGCAGTGTCATTGCAGCAGCTGTGATATAAATCCAGCTCGGAACCGGAATCGGATCGCCTGCCGCATAGGAGTGGAGTCCGACCAGATAATAATTCACACCGAAATAAGTAAAAATCACAGACCAGATCGCCCACATGCTTGCAATATTGAATGCCAGTCTGCCTCTCAGACCGGGTACGATTCTGAAGTGGAGAACGACCGCATAGAACAGTACCGAAATAAACGCCCAGGTTTCTTTGGGGTCCCAGCTCCAATATATATCTTCCCCAGCTTTCGTTTGCCCACATACCGCCAAGAAAAGTTCCAACGGTCAGCGCAAAGATACCGATTTCGGCTGCCATTTCGTTGACGATGGTCAGTTCCTTGATCGAATGTTTGATTTTGGCGGTCGGTTTGAGTGAAATCATTATCAGTGAAATCACCGCTATCACTGCCGACAGACCAAAGAATCCGTAGCTCGAAGTGATGATTCCCACATGGACCATCAGCCAATAAGATTTCAGTACCGGCTCCAATGGCGTGATCTGCGGATCGAGCATTGAACCGCCGTGTGCAAATCCCATCATGATCATTGCGACCAAAGCACCCGCTGCCGGAATAAATGCATTTCTGTTTTTGTAAAGCAGTAAACCTGAAAATACGCCGACTGCCGATATAAATACAATCGCTTCATAACCGCTGCTCCAGAGCGCGTGCCCCGACAGATACCAGCGGACGCCGAGCCCGACCAGATGGACAAACAGTACAGCGATCATCAGTCCGATCAGTGTTTTTGTCAGTATATGGATGATTTTTCCAAATGTTTTTTTGCTGTCGGTCAGCACTTCAAAGAAAGCAAGTACAACCAGTAAAATGCCGAGCATGCTGTATGCAATCATCAGATACAGAAACAGATTGGCACGATTGTATTTGACTTCGAGATCGATTTTGGCTTTTGACGGAACCACATTTTTTCCCCATTCATGCTGATAGGCAGTGATTGCATCCAGTTTTTCGTCTGCATTTTTCCAGTCTCCGGTTTTGATTCCCTGTTTGACCGCATCAAAATATGCGGTGATATAATCAAATGCTGTTCGATTGATTTCGACCGGACTTTCTTCAGAGCTGTAGATCCAGCTGGTCCAGGTTTCAGCCAAATCATTCTTCACCGGAATGATCTTTGTGTAATAACCCAATACGATATTGTTAAAAATATTGAATCTTTCGGTTACGCTGATGACTTCTTTGTCATAATTCGACTGTTCCGCCTGTCTTTTGCTGAAAGCTTCATTGTATTGATCTTCAAGGATGTATCTTCCCGTTTCAATATCCATCAGATTGGCATAGGTCGTATATCCGTTTTTATCTGCTTTGGTTTGCTGCATCAGTGCATCGCCGCCTTTTGCACCGACTTTGATGATGGGTTCGCTGACCCATTCGCCCGGATCGATCTGCATCGACAGGAACCACTGTTCTGCGCTGATTGTTTGTCCGTCGGCAGTGTGGTATTTGTCTTTTTTATAAATTTTTCTGAGCAGTTCGAGCACATGGGTATTCATCGGTTTGATCCTTCCCTGAAAGTCCTGAACCATGATGTGCCCGAATTTGTCAGCATGCACCGGATCGACCACAGGATGCTCCCCCAGTTCGCCCGGTTTTGCAAACTGGGCTGCCGGATTCATGTCCTTGTGCGGATTTTCGGTCATTTCAGTCTGCTGATTTTGGTGTTCGGGCTGTATTGAATCCTGTGCATTTCCAAATCCGACCATCAGCATGAACGGAATCAGCAATGCTGTTTTTCGATGCATTTTCTTTAATTTTTCATTCAGTTTTGAAAAATGTGTTCCTTTCCAGAACAGGGTAACAAACATTCCTGTAAACAGAAAGAAATAACCGAGATAGGTGATGTTTGTTCCCCACCAGTCGGCATTGACTGAAAGTATGGTTCCGCTTTCATCCGGAAAATAACTCGCCTGGAAGAAACGATAACCTCTGTAATCCAACACATTGTTCATATAGATATGATGCGGAGTTTCTACTCCTTTGACGATCACTGTGATTTCGCTTTCGTAGGAAGAAGGATTGTTTGAACCCGGATATTTGTCCATGATAAAATCATCGCATCTGATTGAGAATGGAGTCGTTATGACTTTTGAGCCAAATCCGATTGAAACATTCAGCCCGTTGATTTTTACATTTTTGCTGTATCCGGTAATCGATTTCCCGCCGGTAATCAGCAAAGTATCTTTTTCGTTTCCTGAACTCAATTCGACCAAAATCTTGTTTGAAAGGTTTTTATCCATCGGATTTGTTTTATCGCCCCGATAATAAACCACCTCACCCTGAAAAGTTCCGGCCGGAATAATGAAATTCGAATTATGAATTGTATATAATGTTCTGAAATTCAATTGCTGCGGCTGATTTACACCGATAGTGCCCGACTGACTGGCTAACAGTGCGGAGTCGGTTACCACTCCTTTTTCCTGACCGGCCATACTCATGTAATTGCCTTCAAAAGGTGAATTGATCCAAAGATTGCCCTGATGTTCAAAAAGCTGGACAGAGCCTTCAATCGGATTGTTGAAACTCATCATCGTACCGCCGATGTCTTTGATCTCGCCTTCGGTTATATAATTGTTTTCCCTGCCGTTTTGCCCCATGGTTACGATTTCGAGCATTTTTTTGCCCGACTCGTTTCTTCTGACAGAATCTTTTGCCATCGGGATATAGTCGAGTGTCTTCAGTGTGACCACTTTGTCGCCAAACTGATAACTTTGTTTGAATGTTCTTTTGAACGGCCACATTGTATTTGCAGCGTTGAAGTACGACATCCGATAAGGGTTTTGATCATATCTCAATGCTCTTTCGCTGTCACCGATATCGAGTTTGAAATAAGTTTTGTCGCTGATGATTTCGTTGGTGGTTTCTCCTTCTTTGATCGGCATTTGACCTTCAAAACTAGCATATCGGGTGACTGCACCGCCAATGAACATAACGATGAATGCAAGGTGAAACATCAGTATCGGCCATTTTTCCCTTTTCAGAAGGTTGTATTTTTTGATATTGGCAACAAAAATCAGAATCAGCCACAGCATCAGCAGTTCAAACCATTTGGCATCGTAAATCAGTGATTTTGCTGTCGGTGTATCCGTTTCACTTTCCACAAAGGTTGCAATTGCCATTGAGAAGGCGTAAATCAGCAGCAAAACGGTCATGGTTTTTGTAGAGAAAAAGAATTTTTCTATGCGTGTCATTTTTTATTCATTCCTTTAAAACATACAAAAATACAGTTTGAATTTGTTAAAACAGAAGGATTCCGATTGAATTATCCGAATTGATTCAAAAAAACATCTTTTCGGGTCTCCTGGCGGGTCCCAAAAAGATGCTTGAGAAACAAAGTTTTTTGTTTTTACAATGATTTCAGATATTCTGCCAAATCTGATTTTTCTGTACTGCTCAGCCCAAGATTATTTTGCTGATTGTACATTTCGACAACCTGAAGCAGGGTAGCCGCCGATCCGTCGTGAAAATAAGGCGGGTGCTGCCAGATACCTTTGAGCGGCGTAACCCTCCATTTTTTTGTTGCCGAACGGTTTACATAAGCTTTGTCAACAGCTACAGAAGCGCTTTGCGGGTGAAGAATTCCGCCGTTTGTCACATCGGTAAATCTCGGTCCGGAGTGACAGGTGGCGCATTGTGCCTTTCCGTTGAAAAGAATTTTTCCTTTTGCAGCTGCAGTTGCATTGTATGAACCGTCGGGTGCCGGAGGTGCTGCAATTGAGTACTGATAAGCCTGCAACGCCGGAAGATTGCCAGTAACCAAATCGTCATTTTCTCTGTGGTCAACTTCCCAATTCAACCGTTCGTCCTTGAAGAATCCGTGTCCTCGCATCTGAGTAACAGCAACATATCTGTTCCAATAAGCAACCGGTCCGACAGGTTCGTGTTCCACATCTCCGTCACCTGTAAAGATGGCTTTTGGCAAACCGTACAATCCGAACGCAGGCGGAATGACAACCGGATTACTCAGACCGTCATGATTAAATCTCGGATCATATTTACCCGGACCCCATGAAGTTAGTATATCTTTTGTCGGCTGGTCAAGTGCAGGAGAAAGTGAAATGATCAGCCCCGGATCAAGATCTCTGTTTGGGTAACCGTCCAATCGGTTGCCTATGCCGGGCGCAAACGAATCATCTACGGTCGAATGGCAGAGCGCACAGGTTATGCCCATTCTGTCGAGGTGATAAACACCTTCTGCATCAAGACTCACCTGTCCTTTGACCCCGACCACAGCATTCAAACTGAGCAGGATCAATGTGGTCTGCGGATCTGTCAAATCAACTTCTCCGTTTTGAATTGCAGCGACCACTTCGGGCGGAAGGGCAGCAGCATCCACTTTCAGACCAACACCCAAAGCCGTAACCGGATCCACGGCAGCTTCAACCACTTCATTCATGTGCAGCACATCTGTCCAAAATGTTTCATCTCCGAAAGTTTCATATCTGAACACATTCTTGCCTTCTGCCACCAAAGCCATATCCAATGGCGGTAAATTCAAATCCCCTTCACCCGCATCAATCTGATGACCTGAATCATCATTGTTGCAGCTTGCCAAACACAGGGCTGCAATGACCGCAAAGGAAAAAATAACGAATTCTTTTTTCATAACAATTGTTTTATTTTATTAATTAATTAAATCCAAGTCCTTCCAGGGCTTTAAAAAATATAGAGTGATTGAAGAAATGAAAGGTTACAAAAGATTCATTATTTTATTTTTTGCCGGTGACTTAAGAAAAATTGAAGGGAAAGGGTGACAGTTGCTTTTTATTAATTGAATTTGATTAAATTTCAGCGATTTTTAATCGACACAAAAAGACAATCTATATGGCAACTACAAACACCAAAACCAATTATCCTGCGCTTTATACGCTGATCGTGGTTTTCTTCTTCTGGGGATTTATTGCAGCAGGAAACAGCATTTTCATCCCGTTTTGCAAACATTATTTTGATCTTGACCAGTTTCAGTCACAGCTGGTCGATTTTGCATTTTATACCGCCTATTATGTCGGTGCGCTGCTGCTGTTTATTTTCAGTTCGGTCAGCGGAAAGGATCTGGTGGGCAGATGGGGTTACAAAAAAAGTATTGTTTACGGTTTGCTGTTTTCGGCTTTGGGTGCTGCAGCCATGATTGTTGCGGTTGAAATCAATACTTATCTGGGCATGTTGCTCGGTCTGTTTATCGTTGCGCTTGGTTTTTCGCTTCAGCAGACGGCTGCCAATCCTTTTGCAATTCTGCTCGGCGATCAGAAAACAGGCGCAAGCCGGGTGAATCTCGGCGGTGGGATCAATTCGTTTGGGACCACCATCGGACCGCTGATTGTTGCCTTTGCGCTGTTTGGAACTGCTGCTTCGGTAACCGATGAAGAGATTGCCGGTCTGGCGCTGAACAAGGTGATTTATCTGTATGTGGGTGTCGGTCTGCTGTTTATCGCAGCGGCTGCATTGTTTTATTTTTCAAAGAAAGTTCCGGAAGGAAAATCTGATGAAAAAATTGAGAAATCAAACAAAGCAATCCGAATCCTGGTGGTGATGACACTGCTGCTCGGCGTTATGTTTACGCCGGTTTTTAACAGTTACAAAAGTGAGGACGCAAATAAAATTGAACAGTTGGAAACCCAATTGAGCTCCGAAACGGATGAAGCACAAATCGCACAGCTGAAATCTGATATCAACCAGATCAGGGAACCGTTGGAACAAAAACGGATGATGTGGCTGGGCGGTGCACTGCTGGTGGTATTGGGCGGACTTGCCTTTGCAGGTTTCAGCGCTTCAAAATCTTCCGAAGGCTGGGGTGCGATGCAGTATCCGCAGCTGATATTGGGGATGATTGCGATTTTTGTCTATGTGGGTGTAGAAGTTGCAATCGGTTCAAATCTGGGTGATTTGCTTCGGCAGCCTGAATTTGGCGGACACAGTGCATCCGATATTGCACCTTATATTTCGATGTATTGGGGCAGTTTGATGATCGGCCGGTGGGCAGGTGCGATTTCGGCTTTTGATTTTCTGAAGGACAAAAAGAAATTTCTGTTAATCATCGTTCCGCTGATTGCATTTACGGTGATCATTGCAGTGAACACCATAGCGGGTAAGGACATGAGACCGCTGTATTATTACATCATCTGTGTACTGATTCAGATTGTGATGTTCTTCATCAGCAAAGACAGACCTGCAATGACACTGTTTATATTTGGGATATTTGGTACTGCGGCAATGGTAATCGGACTAATGACCCAGGGCAATCTCGCGATTTATGCCTTTTTGGCGGGCGGATTGGCGTGCAGCATCATGTGGCCGTCTATATTCTCGCTTGCGTTGATGGGATTGGGCAAATACACGGCTCAGGGCTCTGCATTTTTGGTCATGATGATTTTGGGCGGCGGCATCATTCCGCCGATTCAGGGAAAATTGGCGGATATCATCGGAATTCACAGTTCGTATATCGTGCCGGTACTCTGTTTTGTATATCTGACGATTTTTGCGCTGGTTGTTAAATCAATTTTGAGAAAACAGGGAATCGAAGTGGATGAATTGGAGACCGGTGCTGAATTTATTGAGGAAATAGGTCAGTAGATGAAATTTGGTTTATGATGGGTGTTTGATGCCGGATGTAGGATGTTTGATGTATGCAAAGGTCTCACATCTAAATGTCTCATGTCTAATTTCTAACTTCAATAACCGTATTTCCCTTTCCACTTTTTGTTGAGTTCGGCTTTATCGGACTGTTCTCTCGGATTGCTTCCGGGTGAATAAAGGACGGTGCCCGAAATTTCATCCGGCAGAAATTCCTGTTCTGCAAAATTTCCCTGATAGGCATGTGCATATTTGTAATCTTTACCGTAATCGAGATCTTTCATCAGTTTTGTCGGCGCATTTCTCAGATGAAGCGGAACCGGCAGATCGCCTGTCTGTCTGACCAGCTGCTGCGCCTTTGAGATGGCTTCATAGGTTGAATTGCTCTTTGGTGAATTGGCCAGATAGACCGCACACTGACTCAGAATGATTCTCGATTCGGGATAACCGATGGCAGTGACCGCCTGAAAGGTATTGTTGGCAAGGACGAGCGCAGTCGGATTTGAATTTCCGATGTCTTCAGAAGCAAGGATCAGCATCCTTCTGGCAATGAATTTCAGATCTTCCCCGCCTTCAATCATTCGGGCAAGCCAATAGACCGCAGCATTCGGGTCTGAACCCCGGATTGATTTGATAAAAGCCGAAATGATATCGTAATGCGCTTCACCTGTTTTGTCGTATCTCGACAGATTTTGCTGAATGTGGTTTGACACATTTTCGTTGGTCAGTACAATGTCTTTGTCCGAAAAACTGTTGACGACCAGCTCGAGTCCGTTGAGCAGTTTTCTTGCATCGCCTCCCGAATAGCGAATCAGTGCATCTGTCTCTTTGATTTCAATATTTTTATCTTTAAGCAGTTCGTCTGTTTCAACCGCTCTTTGCAGAAGTTCTTCCAAATCCGATTTTTCAAGCGGATTCAGTATATAGACCTGACAACGGGAAAGGAGTGCGGGTACAACTTCAAAACTCGGATTTTCGGTCGTTGCACCGATGAGTGTGATCTGTCCTTTCTCGACTGCAGCAAGCAGACTGTCCTGTTGTGATTTGTTGAATCTGTGTATCTCGTCGATAAACAGAATGGGAGGCAGGCTGCCGCTGAACAGATTTTGATTTTTTGCTTTGTCTATGACTTCTCTTACATCTTTGACACCTGCATTGATAGCGCTCAATTCAAAGAACGGCCGTTTTGAAAGTTCTGCGATCATTTGTGCGAGAGTTGTTTTTCCGGTTCCGGGCGGTCCCCAAAAAATCATTGATGCGATATGACCTGATTTGAGCATGATCCGAATGGGAGAGTTTTCACCGATCAGATGTTTCTGACTGATGAATCCTTCCAGTGTTTTGGGTCTCATTCGCTCGGCTAAAGGCTGCATTGTTTTTTGGGTTTGCTGCAAAGTTATACTTTTTATGTCAGCTGTTATTATGTCGGTTTGTGAAATAAAATTTGGCAAAAAAAAAGCTGCCCCACATGCGGGCAGCTCTTTTTAAATTCTGTTAAATGAGAATTAGTGAATATCCCAAAATAATTTGGTCGTTTTTGTATCTCCACCGATTGCGCTTGAAGCCTGACCATAAGCATCAGGATTCAAAGAACTTTCAGACAAAGGATAAGTATATCTGGTAGGTACAGGTTCTCCACTGTCGATAGCCACGTTCATAACCGGGCTGTCCAGTCTTCTCCATACGTTCCATCCTTCCCATCCTCTGTTGTACATTCCAATCCAGAATTGCATAGCCAGTTGAGCTTTATTTGCTCCATCCCAGCTGTTTGCTGCTACATAAGAAGCTCCATCGACAGAAACTACTCC
>JRYL01000797.1_pt1 | contig 19513 bp, 21 predicted proteins | sample 235391 | NCBI WGS metagenome assembly JRYL01 (sample SAMN03074223, study PRJNA261481) | activated sludge metagenome | biome: Wastewater Treatment Plant; feature: Wastewater; material: Activated sludge; isolation source: activated biomass of a wastewater treatment plant treating wastewater from... ...
AACCGGACCCTGGTTTTTCTCAACCTCCAGCCCCCAAGCCGAACCCGCCCGCTGCACCGCCCCAAACGGCACAAAAGCGCCCTTCAGGACCTTCCGCATCTGTCGACTCGAAGGCTGCACCGGCCAATGAGAGCCCGGAGGAGCGCCGGGAGCGACTCCGGCGCTTGGCTTTAGGAGAATCGACAACAGACTCCAGTCAGGTCTCTTTCACCCGCTCACGCACCGCCCCCCCGGTGCCCGCCGTGGAGCGCTCCGCCCCTGTTCCCAATGTGGTGACTGCTCCTTCGTCAGGCGGTCAACCTGCCACAGATGGAACTCCTCGAGAGGTGCGACAGAGTGCTGTGGCAGTCAATCCTGCCGATGGGGCGCCGGCCCCTTCGAGAGTCGACATCGACCGTCTAGAAGTCGAGTCCGACTCCTCCAGCCAATCCTCCGCTTCCTATACCTCCGAGGGATCGAGACCGGGCGCGGCGAGAAAACCGGCCGTAACTGTCCAGCAGTCGGAAACCAATGTACTGATCAACTCACAGCGACTGGCTGATATTCGAGATGCTCAGCCCGCGGTCGCTCGAAAGTATAATGTCGTGATATCAGTGGAGCAGCGAGGAAATCAGATTAACGTCTACGTGCGCCCCAAAGGCGAACTCGATAAGAACCAGCTCGATCAGCTCCGCCGAGCTATCCGTTCCGAACTCGGACTCGACGAATCCGACTCCATCATCTTTCAGTAGGACCGCGTTGACCGTACTTCTCACCCTGGATCGTCTACTTCCACCTCACCTTACGCCTGCCAAGGCAAGCGACAGCGACTATCTTCACCTTTCCTTAAACCGCGGGGAGATCTTCGTCATCTTCGGCCCTCAAGGTTCGGGCAAGAGCGATCTCTTGGCTTGCCTTGCCGGCCTAAAAACGCCTCGAAAAGGTAAAGTACTCTATAAAGGTAAGGCTCAATCCAATCCTACCGGACGCGAACGAGGCATGGTCCCGAGAATCCCCGGCGTCTATGATGAACTCCAGGTGTTCGAGTACCTCAACTTCTTCGCCGAGGTTTACCAGATCGACGCCTACTACCGGGGTCCCCTCATCTCAGCCGCGCTGGCCATCTGCGAACTTGAAGGGAAAGAACAGCAGAAGATCGGTACTCTGCCCTTCGCTTTAAGAAAAAGACTTTCCGTAGCCCGGGCCGTCCTACCCGATCCGCACCTGATCTTTCTGGAGGATCCGTTCTATCATTTAGATCGGAGCGAGCAACAGACCATGCGTGCCGTACTCAGCCGCGTGCAGAGCAGGGGAACCACCCTGGTGGCCACCGCTCCGTGCCTGGGTGAGTTCTCCGACATGGCGAGCCATCTGTGTGTTCTCACCTCACGCAAAGTGCTGGCCTACGGGCCCACTAGTCATCTTAGCGCGGGGCTGTCCTGCTTTAAGATGATGCAGGTTCAGTTCGAATCGGGTTTCAGTAAGGCCATCCGAGTGCTCGACGAGGTGCCGAGCGTCCACCACCTTAGCGTGTCGCGCTCGGCTGCGAACCTAGTGCGCTTCCTGTTCAAGGGAACCGACCAAGAACTCACAGACCTGCTACGCAAAATGGCGCAAGAGGGAGCCACCATTGTCTCCTACGTTGAGGACCAAGAGTTCCTGGGAAGAGGCGGACGAAGGCTCCCTCGTTAGACCAAACAAATGTTCCTTTCCCTCAAAAAGCCATGAAGGAAACCGGATCGAGCCGTGGAACGTGACTTCTCACAAGGTGACTAAGCAATCACCGTGCCAAGGGACGGGAGGGGCACTTCCGACTTCTTGAGCTCAAATAACACAAAGGAGAAGACCCGGATGAGATTTAGGTCAGTTCTTACTCTAGTGGCCGCTGCGCTCATGATCGGTCTGTGGGGCTCTCAACCTGCGGCGGCCGAACACGACGCCGGGGTGACGTCTGTGCATTCTGAGTACGGCTCATACAGCTACCGTATGTTCCAGTACCCCTCGCGAGTCGCGGATTTTTTCATGTACCCGAAGAGCTACGTAACTTTCGACGCTGTTCATGGCAAATATTGGTCAATCGAGTCGGTCCGCGCCGACTACGAACTCAACTATGTTCGTAGCGGTTGGGCAGACGTGCTTCCGATGCTCGACACTCGCTACGCCTTGATCCCCGAGCAGTTGAGAGTGTCCTTCTACACTCCCGACATGAAGCTCTTAGGGACTCAGGATCGCGTACGTACTTATCGCAAGTATAGCATCCCTCAAGACGGCAACGATTATGATCGTATCATCGTGAAAATTGAATGCCACGCTAAAGAGAACTTCGATATCAGAATGAATGTATGGGATCCCATCGATGACGTGAAAGCCGAGCCGATGCCCCACCAGATCCACCGTCGCTAATCACGAACAGTCAGGATCGATAAATGAAAAAGGCCCTCGTCGAGGGACTATTTCATTCTAGCTATCCGTTTGAGTGGCCGGGAGAGTGACCGAAGTGGTCCGAAGTTCGGAGCGGTTACCCACATTGTCCACAATTTGGAGAGCGAAATAAAAGGTTTGTGGCTCCGCCGCGGCAGTCCGCTCGAATCGCACGGTCTCCAGCGTCCCCGTTTCGCCCGGCGCTCGGGTTGCCAAGGCTTGGGCGGTAGTGAAGCTTTCCAGATCGATAGGCGAAGTCGAGACGCGCAGATCGCTTGCGGAAGACTGCCCCTCCCACTTGTCGTCACCGGTTGAGGTCCAACGGAGCGTGGTTCCTTTAGCCGTGGTTTCCTGTCCCCAGAAATCGTTAGGTGCACCCGGAGCGATGGTGTCGTTCTCTAGCGCTTTGCCCGCGTTAACCCGGCCGTTACTTACGCTAAAGCCATTCAACTCAGCCACCGGATCCGAACCGTAAATGAGGCGCTCGCGAACCTGGGTAGGTGAGGCGTCGGGGTAGGCGGACTTGATCAAACCCGCTACACCCGCCACAAAGGGGGAAGCCATCGACGTTCCGCTTAGAACGTGATATCCGCCTCCATTCTTAGTGGAGTAAATATCCTTACCGGGAGCCGTCACATCCACGTTCTTGGCCCCGTAGTTGGAGAAACCGGCTTTGCGGTCGTTGTGGTCGGTAGCGCCCACTGCCACCATATTCGGAATATCGAAAGCCATCGGGTAAAAGGGAGTCCGGTCGGCGTTAACCCCGTCGTTACCCGCCGCGGCGATGTGCAGAGCCGGTGCGGCCTTGAACGCATCCTCAATGGCCTTATTAAGCCGACTTCCACCCCAAGAGTTATTGGTTATGTCGGCCCCCATCTTTGTAGCGTACATAAGCCCTCTGACCACCCCGTCGGTGGTAATTCTGCCGCCGGAATCGATACGAATAGGCATCAAGCGGGCGTTCTGATTGACTCCGGTCACGCCTTCGCCGTTATTTCCCACGGCCCCGATAGTTCCGGCCACGTGAGTACCGTGCCCCACCTGGTCATCGGGACTTCCGTCGTTGTCTCCGGCGTCGTAGCCGTGGACATCGTCGATCACGCCGTTTCCGTCGTTGTCGATGCCGTCACCAGGAATCTCGCCGGGATTTACCCAGAAGTTTGCGACGAGATCCGGATGATCCATATCGGCACCGCTATCGATAACCGCAATGAGAGGACCCCCGGCCGAACTATCACCAGTAGTGACCTTCCAGGCTTCTAAAACATTACCGTCGGCACCGGCCTTCCCTCCGGTCTGGCCGCTATTCTTAAACCCCCAGAGCTTCTCGTGTAGATCGATGTGAACTACCGATCAAACATCGTCAGTAAAGTGAAGAATATCGTTACTCTCAGCATACACCACTCTCTCGTCTTCCTTCATAGCCGCGATCGCCTCTGCCGTGGTGATCCCGTTCGGAAGCTTGAGTCGAAGAAGGTCCCCTTCAAACGTCTTGTAGATACTGGAAGGGATATCAAACTTCTCGATAACTTTACCGCCGTACTCGGAGGCGAAATCATCGAAAAGATTGAGTTGGCCGGGGCGAAGCTTAACTATAACCTCTCCCTCCACGTACTCACCTTGGCATAGATCCTGCTCGACGGCGGCCACTGCTTGAGGATCAAGAGAGCGGATTCGAACCGGGACGGAACTTGGCGAAGCGGACTCCGCGGGTCCCTCCGGCGCTTTGCTCTCCCCCTGAACGGCGAGAGAGTGACTTCTTTGAAAAGCGAGTGAGCGCGGCGTGAAGTTCGAACTTATCAACATTGTGTAGACCTCGTGGTGGAATTGAGACGCCGCGCCGGGACCGATCCCCGCTTCGCGCAATCGCCGTCATCTAAAAATACCTCGTGGCGATGGCTATCGTGTTGACACTATGTTGCTAGACATACGCTTCGCACTTCTCCGTGAGGATGCGNNGCCTCAAAGAGGCATACCGTGAGAGGTGTGCGGTATAAAACACTAGAGGCTCATTCGCAAGGGGAATACTTCCACGTCCACACCGCGTGAGTAGTGAGCGAGATCGGGAGAGCGGCCCACACAGTCGAAACCGTTGAGCCCCAAAATGCGATCACTCCAAATTCTGACCTCGGCTCTCTGAAGAGGATAAGCTTGATGATGGACCCTTCCACAATAGAGTGACCCGTTACTATAACTGTAGAGAAGATACCGCTCAGCCAAAAAGAACTCGAGTGTGCCCGGCCAAGCCTGGGACACCTCACCAACTCCTCGATAGTGAAACTCCATCTCCACCTGCGTCCAAGCCCTCCGGCAGGAATAGCGTATCCAACCATCTTCATCCCGCCGAGCACTCATCTTAGAGTGCTGGTAAGGCAGATGCACAAAGCGACGAGCCAGCCCAACCGCCAACGGTTGATTTGCATCCAGTGAATAGAACCAAACCCCCGAGCGGCCCTCCCTATCATAGACATAGGTTCGCAAATTCATCTCTAGAAAGTTCGAGAGTCCCTTCACAGGCGGGCAAAACCGTGGTCTCACCCCTTCCATGTAGAAAGGTACCAAACCGAGATAAGCCTTCCCCTCATAGGTGTCGAGAAAGAGCCCAGGAGGGAGAGTGGCCGCTAGAACCTCCGCTTCCATCTCCCAGTGAAGAAAAAGGAGGCTATGCCACCGCTGGTACATGAGAGCGAAACTGTCCGGACGACGGGTTAGAGAAGCGCGCTCCTCGAGAGATGGCGGTACCTGCATACCGTCAGACTTCCGACGCGCCCGGGTTCGGCCCCTTTAAAAGTCCCTGGAAGAGTTGGGCAATGCAAAAAAAGCCGCCTTCTCGGAGTCCACCCGTCCCTTGGTGAATACTCAGAGAGTGCGGCTCTCTTATCATTTGAACAGTAGCTTAAAAGTNNACCGTTCCCCCACACGGGGTCCACGTAGTCGAGACGACGACTCCCCTCACCGAACCGGCGCCCGGGAATATTGTACGGAGAGTGGAGTTCATTCTCGCTAATTCCGCCTCCCCGAGAGTGGTCAACCCAAACTTTTCCGCCACCAGAGGAGATCTCCCACGTATCGAGCTTGCCGTCTCTGTTGCGGTCGAGTTGCTGATAGCGATTCTTGAGCATCGCTCCTCTCATCTTCTCGCAAGGGCAGACATGACCGTCGCCGTTGAAGTCGAAGTTACCGGCGGCAGCCTTCATCAGATCGTTGGTGTTAGAAACATCCCGCTGGTCGTACTTGCCGTCACGGTTAAGATCGAAAACCAAAACCCCGTCGCGGCCACGGTCGTAGCGTCCGTTGTGGTTCGTGTCGAGAACATATCCCTTGTTGCCGTTATGATTACCGAAGGGGCCACAGCGCCACGGGAACGGGCTTCCGACATTTTGGTCGGGGAGGTTCCAGTTGTGGTCTGAGCCGGGCCGAGAGGGGAACGGACGCCAAGGAAGAGGTTGAATGCAGCCGGGTTGGGGTCTGATGCAGCTTGCGTTGTAGTTCAAAGATAGTGACATTTGAGCCCTCCGAGAGCTTTATGTGAAGAGAGGCGTCGTGACGTCCTCTGGCCTTCTAGGGTTATCATCACTCGCAGCAAGNNAAAGAATACACTCGATTCCACAGTGTAAAACAGACACTAAACGACGTCTATTTCTGAAGATTCTGAAAGAGGGACAAAACATTTCCGAAGAGATGTAAACAGATTCTTAAATTTCCACTTTACTTTCAGACCGCACGCGGGAGAATAGTGGTGAGGACACCACGAACGATGACTAAGACCAGCAAAATAACAGCCTTTCGCCGAGCACTCGAAACATCGCGCTGTCGTCGACGTCGGGAGCGCGAGAAGCTCAACCCCTGCAAGGTGCGCTGCTGGAGCTACGCGCGAGCCCCAAGAGAAGTGGTCTCTATCGAGGTGGACCGCCGTGGTGCCAGGCTCGTCCTCCCCTGGAACTCCGTCCCGGGCGAACACGTGCGAGTCTCTTTGGCCAACGCTTTCGGCGAATATCAAACCACTCGCGCCCGTGTGGTGTGGACCCAGCGTCTTCCCAACTCGACTAAAGTCATCGCCGGCCTTTGCTTCGACGAAGAGATCCAGCTCGCCGCTTGAGCGCTAGCGATAGTCTCCGAAGAGAGAGAATCCCGACCAGTAGTAGGGGTGCTGAAATTCCTTGCCGCCGAGAACCTGCAGTTGGGCGTCCCTCAACGATTCTCCCTTCGGCTTTCCATCCTTAAGGTTTTCGTAAAACTCCGTCATTAACACACTCGTGGAGGTATCGTCCACCTGCCAGAGAGAGGCCACTACTGTGCGTGAGCCGGCGATCCAGAACGCTTCAGCCAAGCTGGCCACGTATTTACCTTCGATACTGTCCCCCATAGCCGTATTGCAGGCCGAAAGAGTTACAATGGAAGTTCGTTCCAATCCAAGGTCGAAGATCTCTTCCTGAGCCAACGACTGTCCGTCTGCTAACTCAAGGTGATTATTGGTGGAGTCGGTGGAGTCCCAAACCCCATGGGTGGCAAAGTGTAGAACATCAGCCTGAGCTCCGAACTCCATGAGATTCTTCTTAGTAGCCTCGTTGCGAGTAAAGAGGCGGCTATCGTCAAAGAGAGCGGCGATCGACTTCCCTTCCTGCTCCGCGGCAGGGAGATCGAGGGTGGCGTTGGCGAAGGCCACCACCCTGCCTGGCGGCTCAGGCTTAGAGGTGGCGATCTTGAGAAAGTCGGTAGGCTTAGCAAGTTCCAACAGCACTTTCTCTTCTAGAAGATATTTGCCGCCTAGGCTCGTCAGGGAGGCGAAAGGTAGAAAGTTGAGTTGTCCAGAGGGTATGAGCACCAGAGTATCGGAGTCGGCTAGATCTGACTCTACCGGTTCAATCAGCACCCTGTAGAGACGCTTCGAGCGCTCTGTCATTGGCCCGATAGGACGATGCGGAGAACGAAGATCTTTAATATAGGTGGAGATCAATCCGTCCAGTTCATCCTTTCGCTGGGCCACCGAGCGGAGCCTAAACTTGTCGGAGGTTACCACGAAGATGAAGAGTTCCTCGTCGGTGGGGAAGTACTGTACAACGGCCGTGCCGGACGGGAGAGCCTGCTGAACGTCTGGTAGATTCAGGGGATCAAACCGCAGAGCCGTGGTGTAGAGGCGCGAAAAGCGTTGGCGGATCGATCTACTCTGCAGCAAGAACTCCGATTTCGTTTGGGCCAAGAGTTTCTGAGTCTTCTCGATGAGTTGGTCGCGCATCGAGGATGCCGGCAGTTCCTGCAGTTCGCGAACCTTATCGTTCAACACCGCCATCTGCTGCTTCTTGGAGTTCAGCTCCTGGGTGGCCGCCGAGGCTTCCGGGTTCGCCTCAAGCTGTACGTTGGCGGACTGAATTTGGTGGTTTCTGGTAATAGCAGCGAGGGCGAGTTCAGGCTTATCCGCCTGAATGGCAGCCTTGGCCTGCACCTCCACCAGCGATTCGTTAAGTCTTGCAAGCTCTTTACCCACTCGTGTTTTCGAGCCGTCGATCTGCTGCTCAATAAGAGAGGTTTGCCTCAGAGGCCAAAGCCTGGGCTTTGTCCCAATCGCCGATTTTACCGTACTCCTTGGTTAAAAGCGTAGCCGACTCGATGGCGCGCTCCACAAAATTTCGCTCTATTGCTAAGCGATGCGCCTTTTCCCATGAGTTTAGCGCAGCCTGACCCTGCTGGAGGGCTAAGTAGCGATGCCCAAGGAGGAGATGATAATCGATATAGCTCTCGGGGATGGTTACCGTATCGAATTTCGCTTCGGCGATCTTTAGCTTAGCGATCTTCTCGGTGGTTCGATTATTCGGATCGATGGCCAAGAGATAGAGACATCTCGCCTCTAGCTCTGTAAGCAAGGCAGCCTTTTCAAGCTCGAAGGGTATGGAATCCATGGCGCTGAGCCCCTGGGAGATTTCGACGGCGGCCTCTCGAATCTGAGCGATCGATTCAGGGAACACGTTGGCCACTTCGCTGAAATTCACGGGGTCCGCCTGAACCGGCTTCCATTTCTCGATAATATAGACCAAGGTATCGAGATTGGCCAACGACACTGTAAGATACCCTTGAAGTTGCTCATTATAAAAGAGCGTCATCTCATCCGTGAGAGTGTCCACTTTTCTGCCGAACTCAGACTTTCACGTCTCCCTAGCTTGAGAGTCTAGAGTGATCCGGAGGATCGGGTCGGTACTCTCCGCATCGGCAAGCTCCGACAGCCTATCGACCCAGAAATGGGTCGCACCGCGCAGAAGATGCCAAGTCACATCATCCTCGACTGAAACCATGGGTTTGTAATCTTTGAAGTTATCCCAGGCCGAATTGAAGCTAGCTACCAACTCCGAACTCTCGATCTCCTCGCCTTTAGCGAATCGTAGCTGCATCCTTCCGGTCTGCACAACGAAGGGAAAGACGGGCGAAGTGCGCTCCATCGAGTGGTCCATAAGCTCTGCCATCTGGTCGAGATAGCGGTCCGCGGTACTCCACAGCTGCTGGCGGGAAGCCATTCGAAATCCGGCGTATAGAAGCTCGAGCTTATCGTTATCTGAAGCGTTACCGGTTAAAAGCGCGGTAACTTCGGAGTCGAACTCTCCCAGCAGGCCAGTCTCGGCTAGGATGCGCAAGCGAGCGATAGACAAACGCGGTTTAACATAAAAAAAATCCTCCTGGAATCGTGCCCAGGAGGCTGAGCCCGCCGCCTTAATCTTGCTCGCCACATCCTCTTCTAGGGCGGGGAACCTCTCGAGTTCCTGGAGCAGTAGATTGGGAGCCGAGAAGGCCGTCGTGAGCGCCACTCGCTGTAACCCCACGAGATACGGCCTAATCTGCTGGAGATAATCGGCCGGGAGGGAATCCGGTGAGTGGCGAGGCGTGTTGTAATTGGACTCCGGTCCCTGCTCACTCCCCTCAAACCATGGTATGAACTGCTGTAGGGCTTCAGCGTATCCCGGGTGATTGGTCTCAGCGTATTCAATGAAGCGATTGAGCCCCTCCGGGTCCTCGTTTTGAAACGCCTCCATAAGCTTCATCGGCTCAGTATCTCCACTTACTGTCTCTAAGCCCTTGGCGGCTAGAGTGGCCACCAGAAGGCCTTGCGTTCCCTCCTCCTCGTTTCCGGCCATGAGCATACCTAAGGCATACTCCACTGAAGCGAGAAACGCTCGCATAGTAAGTTCAGGGTTCGACGTTACCAGGTCGCCGAAGCCGTCAGAGTCTTCCGCCTCGAAACGCTCAAAGAGTTGCTGCGAGAATCTTAAACCCTCCGGGTCCGTTTGCGCCGAAGTGGGCGAGAGCCCGAATAGAAACAGTACGGTTATAACCAGAGAGGCTGAACGCTTCCAAAAAATCATGGCTGAGTGTTCCCTTTACGCGTACCGGTCCAAACTCACCGAGTCAAGATGTTTGGTGGGGAGCCTCTCATCATTGCAATTTTTTCGATAAACCGTATTTTATAAAAAGATGCGATACCTCTACCACCTTAGCGACACACTCGATTTTCGTCTCGACCCCGCACCCTCAAGCCTGCAATCCGAAGGGTTTGTGCACCTCTCCAGTGTGCATCAGGTTCTCCCCACGGCCGAGCGGTGGTTCGCTCACTGCGACACTTTGAAACTTGTGGTACTGCGAGAAGAGCTATTGAGTGACAGACTTAAGTGGGAGGACTCTTACGGTCGAGGAGAGGCTTTTCCCCACTACTACGGCGCTCTTCCTCTGGAAGCCGTGGAGACAGTAACCTTATTGAAACGGCAGAACGGCGCTTTTTCGTGGCCTGAAACCATCCAGGGTTTGCTCTCCCCGCTCATTCGCTGCGTCCCCAACAGGGAGACCGCTCTCATAGAACCCTCTCATCGTTTCGCCGGTGCCGGCATCCCTGAGTATTGCCTGCTCGGTTGCTTTCCTCACCTATGCGATAGGGTGGCGGCCAAACGTCCTCACGAAGTGCGGGAGGGCGTAGGTTCCGCCATTGGCGCGCAGAAGATCTACCTCTTCGAAGACCTCGTTCTGTGCTTTCCTGGGGTAGGTGGCCCGGTCGCTGCCGCCGCCCTTGAAGAACTGATCGCGTTGGGGTGTAGAAAGTTTCTACTTTGTGGGGGAGCGGGAAGCTTAGCGGCGCATCAGCCGCTAGGCTCACTGTTGTTAGTAAATGAAGCCTGGAGAGACGAGGGGCTTTCGCATCACTATCTGCCTCCAAGCAACACCCTCAAGGTTTCGCCCGAGTACCTCGCTCGTCTTGAATCGGGCCTGCAAGACCTCGGAGTTAGCGTGAAAACTGGCACCACCTGGACTACCGACGCCCTCTACCGCGAAACCCCGTCACGCGTCCACCGCCGACGCCTCGACGGTTGCCTGACCGTGGAGATGGAGGTGGCTTCACTCCTTGCCGTTGCTGAGTTTCGATCAGTTGAATTTGGAGCTCTCCTCTATTGCGGCGATGACCTAAGCGGAGAACAGTGGGATTTTCGTAACTGGACCGACGAAAACTCAACCCAAGAAAAAATGCTTGAACTCGGAATCGAACTCCTCAAGCGATTGAGAGCGTCTAAACCTTAGGTAACGGAAGGCGCTTCGGAAGAGAGAGAGTGAGCGCGGAGGTACCGAGGCCAGGCCTGGAACAAAGAACTGAGACTACCAAGAAGGTCCGATCGCGAGAAATCCTNNCAGCCACCATTAGGCCGGAGAGGGCTCCCAAAGCGCCTAAGCCCAAGGCTGCCCCAAGGCCCGAGGTTTGGGCCCCGATGAGAGCTCCACCGAGGGCACAGGCTAAACCTCCCGCGGCCGCGCCCCAGAGACCCGCGCCCGCTATCTGAGATGCCTCGGTCTTCCCCATCCGCTCTGCCATCAACGCTCCCGTGACGCCTCCCACGAAGGCACCAGGTATGGATGCCACGGCCGCGCCGGCCAATCCGGCCCAAACTCCTGTATTCAGTCCGGCCAATACGCCTATTCCGGTTCCCACGGCGGCACCGGTAGCTGCCCTGGCAATTTTCGGAGCCAAAGCCTGAGAGTCCGATTGCTGGAAATCAACTCGGTCCGAGTGTGAACGCTCGCTGACCTCGTTTTCGGCAGACGAGAAGTAAGTTTTGAGTGAGTGCGGCGTCTGCAAATGCCGCGTACTTGTTATATTCATATCTTTGCCCCCTTTTTGTGGACGGATGCTGTCGCCACAAATCAAGGGTTAAACTATTCTATCGATAGAATGCTAACATGAACATCTTGTTACCACGGCGTCAGGTTGCCTGAAAACTACTTTTTCCGGGCTTGAGCCAACTGCTGCCACTGTTCGGAGGTGACCGCGCGCAGGAAATTAAACTGGCCCGCGCCCTGAAGCCACTCCCCTCCATCGATGGTCACCACCTCACCGTTGAGGTAGCCGCATCCGTCGGCTAACATGAACACCGCGAGATTTGCCAACTCTTCCGGGTCTCCAAATCTGCTTAGCGGGTTCTGACGCCTCCTAGCTTCCGCTAGACGCGGGTCAGGCATCAGCCTTTCGGTTGCGCCGGGTGTGGGAAACGGGCCCGGCGCGATCGCATTGAATCGAATTCCGCGTCCGCCCCACTCAACTGCCAGACTTCGGGTGAGAGCGAGAACTCCCGCCTTCCCCATAGCCGAGGGCAACACCCAGCCGGACCCCGTAGTGGCGTAGGTGGTAACAATAGATAGCACTTGTGCCTGCTCCTCCTTTTCAAGCCAGCGCCTACCGCACTCTAGGGTNNAGGCAGCGAAATTGCCGGCGGCGTTGTTCACTAAGCAATGAACTCGTTCCGAGCTAAAGATCGACCCCACCATTTCCGCTACTTTTTCGGGATCACGAATATCGCAGGAATAAGTTCCTACCGTGGCCCCGAGAGCTTCAAGCTCTGCCTTGGCACTGTCTAGGCGCTCCTGACTGCGCCCAACGATCCATAAGCGGGCACCGTACTCGGCAAAGCGCCGGCACATAGCAAGCCCCAGGCCGCTGCCCCCTCCTGTTACCAGAATGGTCTTTCCCCTCAACAGATCTTCTTTGAACACTTTTGACACCTCAACGCCCTTCTTAAGATTGGAAGACGGCCTTTCTCCCTTGAGGCCCTAAAACTCTCTCATCTTTACTTAACGTGAGGCGAAGGCCACACCCTCAAGGAAACCTCGGGCTCGGTCGGTAAAGGGGTAGCGCGCGCAGAGTTCCCAGAAGTCGGGCGAGTGATCGGCCACTAGGAGGTGCGCCAACTCGTGAATGATCACATAATCGATCACGTAATCTGGAAAGTCGCGCAGATTTCCGGATAGCCTTATGGTACGCTTGAGCGGAGTGCACGAACCCCAGCGCTGCTGCTGGCGTGTGGACCACACTATGCTGAACTCTAGTCCTCCGAAATAGTCGGACGCCAGTCTCCTGGCTCTCTCCTCTAGTGCCTTGTCGCTTCGCTTCTCCCGCTTCTTCTGCTGTTTGTCCGAGAGTTTCCGGCTCATGTGCTCGATCCAGTAAGATTCGTCGGCCTTGCTCATACGAGCTGGTATCCGCAGCACTAAAACCCCTTTGTCCACCGTCGCCGACACCGTCTTTCGGCGCTTGGCGCTTCTCACCACGCGAACGTTCTGAAAATACTCGGAGGCGCTCACGAAAACCTCGGGAGGAGAGGGAGCCGAAGGAAAAAAGCGAACGCTGGCCCGTCGAGCGAGTGTCTCGGCCCTGATGGATNNGGAGTTTCGAGCAGCTACTACAGTGGGAACGCACGCCTTCACATATTTGGCCACCACGCTACCAACCGTTTCCCCGTTCCAAAATGAGGCACTATACTGTCCCGCTATCATTGGATTGCCTTTACTTTCGTGCCTGTTGATATCCTTTCTTACGAGAAGGAGTGGGCCTCTGTCGGCCGGTATCGCCGTGTTTTCCCTCATCGGCAGTTTTCTCTTGTCGGTGCTCATGGTTCTACCGAGACTCAGCGGGCAGGCTCCTGTATACGAGGTTGAGCGCGTATGGCTTGGAGTGGGTGCTCCACTGTCGGCCAGTATCAATGTAGGGCTTCTAGTGGACAACTTGAGTTCGCTCACCTCGGTAATGGTCACATTTATCGCAAGCTTAGTCGCCATCTACTCTTATAGCTACATGAGCAAAGAGATCGGCCACTTCCCCACACAGAACACCGAGAGTCTTTCTCGATTCTTCGCCTATCTCTCCCTCTTCGTGTTCTCCATGCTCGGGCTAGTGTTCTCCAGTAACCTGCTGCAAACGTACATCTTCTGGGAACTGGTGGGAGTGTGCTCGTACCTGCTAATCGGTTTCTGGTACTTCAAGAAGAGCGCAGCCGATGCCAATAAAAAATCGTTTGTAGTGACCAAATTCGCCGACCTCTTCTTCCTCATCGGCATCCTGGCCGTGGGTTTGGGAGCAGGCACCTTCAACCTGCTGCAACTCGACGCCTTAGAGCAGTTGCNNAGGGCCCCACTCCGGTCTCCGCGCTCATCCACGCAGCCACCATGGTAGCGGCCGGCATCTATCTTGTGGCGCGCCTCTTCGGGCTGTATCAACTCTCCACCAGTGCGGCCTTCTTCGTGGCCCTCGTGGGTGCGTTCACCGCTCTTATGGCGGCACTCATCGCCCTGGTTCAAAACGACATCAAAAAAGTTTTAGCCTACTCCACCATCTCCCAGCTCGGCTTCATGCTGGCGGCCTTGGGTTCCGGTGCCTACACCGCCGGGCTCTTTCACCTCTTCACCCACGCCTTCTTCAAAGCGCTTCTTTTCCTCGGCTCGGGTGCCGTCATTGTGGCCTGCCACTCCAACGACATCTGGGCAATGGGGGGACTCCGAAAGCACCTGCCCAAAACCCATTTCGCTTTTCTCATGGGCTGTTTAGCCCTCGCGGGAGTACCGCCGTTTGCGGGTTTCTGGTCGAAAGATGAGATCCTCGGCGGAACATTTCACTGGCCCCTAGTCTTCGGGCTCCTCGTGATCGCGGCTTTCCTCACCGCTTTCTACGTCACCAGAATGTACTGCATCGCCTTTTTGGGCGAGTATCGAGGTGAGGAGAAAGCGGGCAAGTTCGCCGGCCTGGTTCCCAGCCCCCAACTGCCCGCTCCCATGGCGGTTTCGCGAGACGCCCAAGGGATCGAACCGGAGTGGCGAGAGTCCTTAGCAGACCCGGACAAAGACCCTCCTCTCTGCCTCGGNNGCCCCCCCCACGAAGTTCCAGCCGGCATGTACGGCCCACTTCTTGTTTTAGCGCTATTTGCGGTGGGACTCGGCTTCGTGGGAATACCGGGAGATCACAACCTCTTTCACCACTTCATCAATCACGCCTCGGAGGAGAGTCACAAAGTATCCTTGGCTTTGATGGCCGCAAGTGTTGTCATCGCGCTTACCGGGATTGGACTTTCGTGGAGCTTCTTCGGCAGAGATCCTCTCCAGGGAGAAGAGAAGCTGCAGGCAAGGCTTGGAGCCTTTCACACAGTGCTGGCTCAGAAGTTCTACCTCGATCACTTCTGGGCTTGGATTGTTGCTCGAACGGTATTCGCCTTCTCCCTTATCTCGGCGTGGTTCGACGACGAGGTGATCGATGGAGGCGTCCGCGGGTCCGGTCTTGCCACGGCACTTCTGGGCGAGAAGTTACGAAGAGAGCATAGCGGTCTTGTCGGTCATTACCTCTTTATGCTCATCGTATCCATGATCTTGCTCACCATTCTGGTAGCCTCGGTCAAGCCCGATTTTTCCCTCTCCCCCTATGAACTCTTCGATTTTCTCTCAAGCCCTGCCGAAGGGGGTTTACTCAAGCCATGACCCTCTCACTCTTTTTATGGACGCCTCTAATAGCGGCCGCTCTAATCCTGCTTTTGCCCGGGTCCAACCCGAAAGGAGCGCGTCTACTGGCTACCCTTGCCGGATTTGCGATGCTGGTAGAGGGGCTTTACATCACTCTTACGGGTGCCTCGCTCCTCGGCAGCGAGGCCCAGCAGAGTGGCTTTCTCTTCTTAGAGGATCGAGACTGGTTCCCCGCGCTCGGCGTGAGTTACAAACTCGGCGTGGATGGACTCTCCCTACCGATGGTGATGCTGACTGGAATCATCGCTTGTTCGAGTCTGATGCTTTCGCATCGCGTGAAGTCGAGACAAAAAGAGTTCTACGCCCTCACGCTCACGGCTATCTGCGGAGTGGCAGGCANNGTTCTTCATCCTGTTCTATGAGATGGCGAGTATCCCCATGTACTTCCTAATTGGGATCTGGGGCTCAGACAAGAGCGGAGACGGCCGTCGCATTACCAAGAACAGCGCCGCCACTAAACTTTTGCTCTATCTGCAACTAGGTGGCGGGTTCGTGCTTCTAGGTCTCTTAGGCCTCTACTACATCGGGGGCAGCTTCGATCTCACGGCGCTCCAACAAACTCCGATAAGCCTAGGCTGGCAGCGCATACTTTTTGCCTTCCTCTTCATCGGCTTTGGAATTGAGTCGGGCCTCTTTCCTCTCCACACCTGGCTCCCCGACGGCCACTCCTGCGCGCCCACGCCTCTATCCATGCTACTCGCCGGCGTGCTACTGAAAATGGGCGGCTACGGCATTTTGAGGTTCGCTTTCGATGTTTTACCGGAAGGGGCAAAAGAACTGATGCCCTACTTCGCGGTGCTGGGCCTCATAAACCTAATCTGGGGTGGTCTGTGCGCTCTTCGACAGACCGACATTAAGGTGATGATCGCTTACTCTAGCGTAAGTCACATGGGAATGGTGTACCTGGGGCTTGCCTGCATCAACGCCCAAACCGAGCAGGGAGCTCTCTTCGGGCTCACCGGAGCCACCTTCCAGATGTTCTCGCACGGGATAATCACTGCTCTTCTCTTTGGCGTGGCGGGCACCGTCTACGAGGTAACTCACGCTCGCGACTTTAGAAAATGGGGCGGAATCGCCGGCAAGGCACCGCGCTTTGCCGTGTTCTACATCCTGGGAGCCCTGGCCTCACTGGGTCTTCCGGGCTTCACGGGATTCGCGGCCGAACTCTCCGTATTTTTAGGCCTCTACCAGACCAATAAAGTGATTTGCAGCCTGGCTATCTTCGGGCTGATCTTTGCTACCATCTATATGCTGCGCTCCGTGCAATACGGCTTTTATGGCCCTCTCAACCCAAAACTTCTCGAGATGCGAGACGCTGACCTCACGGAGACCGCCGTTTTCACCATGCTCGCTTTCACCACGCTCGCCTTCGGAGTCTTCCCCGACCCGCTCACCTCCCTGCTTCAAGCTACCTTAGAGGGGCTAATAGGGGGATCTAGCCTGTGATCTCTCTCGGCTTGCTTCCCATAGCTTTCCTAGTTCTCGGGATCCTGATGGTTCTCATTATAGACCTCATCAGCGGTCAGGCTCGATACAGCTACACCTTGGCTCTCAGCGCTGTCATGGCCGCCGTGGTTTCGCAGCTTACGGCCTTGGTGTCCCCCGACAAGAGCGCCTGGGTCTACATCGCTCAAGTCTTGGCTTTCGACTGGCTGGGGCAGACATTCTCTCTCTTGGCTCTCTTCTTAGCCTTCCTCGCTATCGGGATCTCTAAAGATTCCTTTTCCGAAGAGCAGAGCCATTCCGCGGAGTTTTATGCCCTAGTTCTCTCGGCCACGCTCGGTGCTGTCCTGGTAGCCCAAGCCAAGGAGCTTCTTACCTTCTTCCTGGCCTTCGAACTCCTGAGCATCCCCCTCTACGTCCTGGCGGGATTTCGTCGCTACCATCGCCGCTCGGCGGAAGCGGGACTCAAATACTTTCTCTCCGGAGCCCTTAGTACCGCGGTGTTTCTGTTCGGTGCCTCCTGGGTGTACGGAGCCTCGGGAACCACCTTTTTTCGCGACCTGCCCACGGGCTTTAGCGAAGGCCATCAACAGCCCCTCATCCTAGGGGTTCTGATGATCATTGGAGCATTCGCCTTCAAGATCTCAGCCGCTCCTTTCCACATGTGGGCACCCGACACATACGAAGGCGCTCCGGTCCCCGTCGCAGCCTTTCTCTCCACCGTGCCGAAGGTGGCCATGATCGGGGTCCTCATCCGGTTCATTCTGCCCTTCGCCAGTTATCTCAGCGTGGAACTCATGCTGGTTTTCGCGGCCATCGCCGCCCTCTCCATCATCATGGGCAACGTGGTCGCGGTCACGCAAACAGAACTCACCAGAATGATGGCTTACTCCGGAGTAGCTCAGATCGGGTACATCCTCATCGGCATTTCAGCCATCATCGGAATTGAAGGAGCCGGAAAGCCCCACCTTAGCCAAGAGTTTCTCGGCAGCGTTCTGTTTTATTTAGTGGTTTACACCGTAACCAATATGGCCTTTTGGTTGGTTATTCTGGTGGTGGGGAAAGCTCGCCGCAGCACCAGTTTCGATGCCTTCAACGGTCTTAGCCAAACCGACCCNNCCTTAGCGGGAGTTCCACCGTTGGCGGGCTTTATCGGAAAACTCTATCTCTTTCGAGCGGCCTTCTATACTCAACCGCTGCTGGCCGTGATCGGCATGGCCGGCTCCGTCGTGAGCCTGTATTACTACTTCAACGTTCTCAAGAGATGCTACTTCCTCCAGCCCGAGGAGAAGGCAAGCCCTGTAGCGTGTGACGCTCCCACGAAGTTTCTCCTCGGGTCGTTACTGCTGCTGACGCTTGTGGGCGGCCTCTGGCCGGGGATCGTCAAAGTTTGCTTCTTNNCGACAGCTTCTGCGCGAGGAAGACCGGCAGCTTGTGGCCTATCGGATTGCAGAGATTATGGTGGGTGCCAAAGAACTCTACACGAAAGAACTCCCTCGGGTGGCAGCTGACTCCGGCGACAAGAAGGACGATGACTTCTTTTCAGAACTCGCCGGTCTGCGCATGTCGTTTCTCCATCTACGCGATCTGATCACCGACTTTGACGAGGCGTTCATGATCGCTATGAGCCACCAGCGCGACGACGACGGAGGAGACGGAGACGAGGAGGAGCCTGAAGACGGCTCCCCCTGCTGCGACCAGCCCGACTGCGACTGCGACTAGAGACCCTAAACGGAGGCGGTTTCCGTCAATCGACCGAGGGCCTTGCGGTCTTCCTCGCCCATTTTGAGGCTCTTACTTAGGATCTCGACGGCCTTGGATGCATCGAGTTCAATGAGACCCTGCAAGAGTCGAAACAAGAGACGCTTATTGTCTAAGTTCATCTTGTCGTAAGAGCCCACGTTCTGCTTAATGTGGAGCGCCATCTCCGAGAAGATGCGTTTCTGATTCTCTTGGTCGGCACTTCGGGGCACTGAGGGGAACGGTAAAATCCGCTGTTCGGCTAGCTCCTCGGCCAGACTTTCGGCTCTCTCTTTAAACGTTTTCCGCAGAAAGCGATGGGCCTTGAGCCTGGCCTCCAGAAAGACCTGCTGAGCGTCGTCCTTCAGAGCGATCAGCCCGTCGTCTTCCCACTCGCGCGCCTGAGCACAGTCGAGATAGAAGGTGTACTCTTCTGCTCCGCGCAGCGCGAGTTCGTGCTCACCGATAACCAGCCCGTTGGCGTCGCACAGAAAGAGCCTGCCCCGGCTGTCGGCCACCGGCTCTTTCCAGTGAACGCAGCGGAGATCCCAGTCAAGAGACGTTTTTTGAGGTTCGAATTCAGTAGTGAAGGCACCGAGATGCTTGCGCTTTAGGATCATAGATTCCGGCTGAAGACGCTCGCCCTGAAGGTATATACCGATATTTGGATAGTTGGCGAGATGCTCACTAAATATGAGAGAGAACCGTCTCTTAACGGAACCTTAATCAAGGGAGTTACCCTTCTCGGAAACGTGACTGACCGTTACCTTCGTCCCAGGCGATTTCTTACTGTTTTTGAGTTCGCTCACCTGAAGCGTCGCTTCGCCTACAACGGCGCGAATGGTATAGCGACGACTGGACTTCGCGGACTTTTGAAAGGTGGTGTCCCAGTCTATCACCCCACCTAAAGCCAGCGCTCTTATGCGCCCTTTCCCGAAGCGTCCGTGAAGAATGCGTCCCTCCGGACTCTGATGTCTCTTGGTGTGCTTGTCGGAATCTCCCAGGGAGGCAAACGGGTGGGAACTCAGACTCTCTTCATCGAGAGGGATACCGTGCCCGTCGTCCTGAACAACGATCGATTCCACTCCCATTAACTCGTTCTCAGTCCAGTTCACGTGGATATTGT
>JRYL01000960.1_pt1 | contig 19506 bp, 18 predicted proteins | sample 235391 | NCBI WGS metagenome assembly JRYL01 (sample SAMN03074223, study PRJNA261481) | activated sludge metagenome | biome: Wastewater Treatment Plant; feature: Wastewater; material: Activated sludge; isolation source: activated biomass of a wastewater treatment plant treating wastewater from... ...
CGCACTGACGATGACGATCACACCGCTGCTGTTGGTGGTCAACGAAAAATGGATCGTACCGATGATGGGTATGGTAAAAATAAAGGCGGGCGGTTTTCAGGACGATCCGGATTACAGTTTTGAGGATTTGGATTCAAAAAGAATCATTATTGCAGGCTATGGCGATTTTGGCAATACGGTCGGCCGTCTGATCAAATTCAGCGGTTTCAGTGCGACGGTACTTGATAAAGACAGCGAAAAAATAGAACTGCTCAGAAAATTGGGTTACAATGTTTATTACGGTGATGCAACCAATCTGAATACGCTCAGAGCTGCAAAAGCAGACAAGGCGGATTTGCTGATTGCTGCGCTTGATNNGTTTATTACGGTGATGCGACCAATCTCAATACGCTCAAAGCCGCAAAAGCAGACAAGGCGGATATACTGATTGCTGCGCTCGATCCGCCAGAAGCCAACCAAAGACTGATTGAACTGGCCAATCAGAATTTTCCGAACTTGAAAATTTTTATCAGAACAAGAAACCGTTATGATGCCTACCACTATCTGAACAAAGGCTTTACTCATATCTATCGTGAGAATTTTAACACTGCGGTTCAGCTGGGTGTGGATGTGCTCGAAGAATTGGGTTACAGACACAAAGATGCTGTTCAACAGGGCGAAATCTTTACGATAGCCGACAATAAATCGGTCAGAAAATTATCTAAATACAGTCAAAATCTTGAAGAATATATTTCTGCTTCAAAAGAAGAAATGGAAAGAATCAAAATCAGTTTGAGAAGAGGCAAGACACTTGAAAATATAGATTTGGAAGAAGAACAACAGCAGCCAACCCTTGAAAAAGAAATATGAGTCAAAAACAGCGTATACTGGTTTTTCGTTTCAGTTCGATGGGTGATGTAGCAATGTGCGTTCCGGTCGTCAGAGAGTTTTTGGATCAGTTTCCGGAAACTGAAATTCTGTTTGTTTCAAGACCGCAGTTTCAACCGTTGTTTGAAGGAATTCAGAGACTTCATTTTTTTCCGGCCGATCTGAAAAAGAATTACAACGGCGGATTGGGTCTGTACAAGCTTTCAAAAGATTTGAGAGCCGCCGGATTTGATTCAGTAGCAGATTTGCACAATGTGCTCAGGACAAAAATCATCAGAAAATTTCTGAGTCCAAAAAAGTTTGAAATCCTCGACAAATCACGAAAAGAAAGAAGTCGGCTGGTCAGACAGAATGATAAAATCAAAAAACAGCTGAAACCGATGGCCGAAAGATATGCAGATGTGTTCAGAAAACTCGGTTTTGGTCTGAAACTTTCAAACCGGCTTGTCAATCATTCCGAAAAAGAAAACGCAATTGGAATCGCTCCTTTTGCGATGTATGAGGGAAAACAGTATCCGTTAGATAAAATGAAAGCAGTGGCGCTGAATACCGCAGAAAAAGGCGTTAAAGTCTATCTGTTTGGAAGCAAAACCGAACATCAGGAATTAAAGGAATGGCAAAAACTCAATCCGAATATCGTTTCGGTTGCCGGAAAATACGATCTGAAAAAAGAATTAGAAATCATCAGCCGGCTCATACTGATGGTTTCAATGGATTCTGCCAATATGCATTTAGCATCAATCGTAGGGACACCGGTGGTTTCAATTTGGGGAACCACCCATCCTTTTATGGGGTTTTTGGGTTACGGTCAGGATTATAACAATGTAATTCAGGACGAAAGTCTGACTCAAAGGCCGACTTCGGTTTATGGTAAAGAGTCGAAAAATGCGAAGGAAATCGATTATTTTAAAAACATCAGTCCCGAAATGATTGTTGAAAAAATTGAGAAATTTCTATAGTTTGAAAATTATTTAAAAGGAATTGAGAAAAATATATCAGCCGGTTTTTCTTCGTGGGTAACTCCTTTTTGAATTCGGTTTTCAATCTGTTCATCTATATTCGAAAATACACCAAAACCTTTTAAAATCACGATCAGACCAAAGATAATCAGTATAAATCCGATTGTTTTTTTGAAATAAAATACCCGTCTGACCGTAAAGTTTTCCTTGACCTTGTGTGCCAGCATAATTTTAATCAAATCAAGACCAAAAAAGGTTGCCAGAACAATTGCCATAAACAAAAAAGTATCGCCCGGTCTGGGATACTGGATTACGATGGTGCTGACCACAAAAAACCAGAATACGATGACGCCGATGTTTAAAATATTGAGAAAGAAACCGTTGACAAAGGTTTTGAAATAATTTTTACTGCTGTCGGTAAGGTTTCTCATTTTCAGATTTGGTTTGGACATATACATCACCAAACCGTATATCAAAATAAAAAATCCGCCAAAAATATAGATGGACGGATTGTTCTGTATGGCTGTTGCCAGATCCTTGCTTCCGTAATAGGCCACGAAAATACAGAGGATATCGGCCGTCAAAACACCAAGATCGAGTATGATTGCAGATTTCCATCCGCGGCTGACGCTGGTCTGGAGCAGCATAAAAAAAACCGGTCCGATGAGGACCAGACTCAGGAGTATTCCGATTCCAACCGCTGAAATAATCAGTTCCATAGAAAGTGCAAGTTAGGAAAGTTTGGGTTAATTATTATTGAAATCTATAATGGTTTTATGGTTTTAAGAATGGTTTGGTTTTCCAAATGTTTGATTTTTAACAAAATGGAATTTATCTTCTCAAAAACAAAATTTAACTTTGAGAATTATTAACTCTATTAATACAAATTATTATGAAAATAAAATTCTTTCTATTGTTCTGTGGTGCTATTGCACTCCTAATTTGCTCGTTCAATAAAAACGACATGTTAAATTACCATTCCAAAGATACTACTGGTGAAAGTTTAGTATTAAAAAAAATAGGTTCTTCGGAACTTATTAGTCCGCTTGAATTAACGGGAGAGTTTCGTGTATGGAAAAACACTTCTGGAGAAGTTGTATTTTATACCGAAACAGAAAATAATATCTTTTTATTTTCCTGTGTAGAGTGCAATATTGATTTAAATAAAATTAATTCTAGTGAAGAAGGTGTTTTGACATACCTTGATCATGCGTTTATCTTTAAAAATAAAAATGGTTCTTTTTATTTTGCAGTAGATAAGCCTGAGGAAAAATCCATTAAATCATTGCTTTCACTAAATTTTAAGGGAGAAAGAGAAGCATACGGAATAGCTATTGTTAAATCCTATTTTAGTAAAGAAATTAAAAATCAATATCCTAATTTCAGCTCTGATGTTTTCAAATCATCAAAGCTTTCTGAATATTTTGTAATCATTTCCAACACTGTGGGTAGTGATTGTCAAAGTGGGGGTTGGGGTTCAGATAGTTGTAGTTTAGGAAATGGTGGATGTAGCGTTTCTTGTATAAATGGTTATTATGCTTGTTGTAATGCTGGAAATTGTGAGTGCATTGAAAGAAAAGGAACTAAACCTATTGGAACTGAACGGTAATTAAGTTATGAGGTTCTTTTTCCGTATTTTTCTATTACTATTTTGTTTTAGTGTAAATGTTTTAGCCCAACAGATTGAGGTTAGTTTCTCTACTTATACACAGCAAAAATTCAATGAAGAAGAAGCCAGGAAATATAATGAAAGACCACAGGGTAAAGAACAATTAAAAGCAAACGAAGAACCGCCTGCCGAAACCTATAAATTAATAATTTCCGGTAAAGAATCTTCTTTTACCTATCAGGACAGAATCGCAAACAATCAGGGGCAGATATTTGATATTCGTTATCCTGTTGCAGGAATGGGGACAACTTATCATAATCTGCAAGATTCGGTTCAGATGAAAGACATTGGAGAAATTTATGGAAAGTTGTATCATTCTATGGATTCCCTTCAAATTTTTAATTGGGAAATTTCTTCTGAAAAAAAAGAAATTTTAGGGTTTGAAACACGAAAAGCCACAGCGATAAACAAAGACGGAGCTACTATTGTTGCCTGGTACGCACCTAAAATAGCAGTTTCACACGGGCCTGGAGATTTTTGGGGATTACCGGGTTTAATCCTTGAATTAGAAAAAGACTATCATAACGAAAGAAACCGAAAAGACTTCTATATTGCTGAATCCATCAAGGAAATCAAAAAAGCAAAAGTAATCAAGCCGACAAAAGGGATTCAAATCAAAGAGTCGGATCTTAAAGTGATTTATCAGGAAGGCAGAAAAAGGCAACAGGAAATGAATGCTCAGGAAGTTGAAAAAGAATAATTAAACTACCCCAACAACTCAAAATCCAATTGTTTGTTTCTCAGATCGGCCTTTGCCACCTTCACCATCACTTTGTCGCCCAGCTGATAAGTGATTCCGGTTCGTCTGCCCACAATCGAATAGTTTTTCTGGTCAAAATAAAAAGTATCTTCACTGATTCCTCTCAGTCTGACCAGGCCTTCACAGCGGGTTTCGGGTATTTCCACAAAGATTCCGTATTCCTGAACTCCGGTGATGTATCCGTAAAATTCATCGCCCACAAACTGCTCCATATATTTGACCTGCATGAATTTTACAGAATCTCTTTCTGCATCTGTCGCCTGTTTTTCGGTCAGCGAACAGTGAACACATTTTTCTTCGAGCGGCGCCGGATTTTGTGATTTCTTTCCGTCCAGATAATGCTGCAGCAGCCGATGCGCCATCATATCGGGATAACGTCTGATTGGCGAAGTGAAATGCGAATAATATCTGAAAGCCAAACCGTAATGTCCGACAGAATTTTCGGTCGAATATTTGGCTTTGCTCATCGTTCTCACCGAAAGGGTTTCAATCAGATTTTCTTCGGGTTTTCCTTTGACATCCGCCAAAAGCTGATTCATTGATCGTGTAATTGTTTTGTGATTGCTCAAATCCAGATTGTAACCAAATTGTCTGATAAAAAGTCTGAGATCCTGAAGTTTGTCCATGTCCGGATCGTCGTGAACACGATATACAAAGGTGTTTTCTGTAATTTTTCCGTCTCTGGTTAGCGATACAAATTCTGAAACTTTTCGGTTGCAAAGCAGCATGAATTCCTCGATCAGATGGTTTGAATCCTTCATCATTTTGAAATAAGTTCCGATCGGGTTTAGATTTTCATCCAATTCAAATTTTACTTCCACTTTGTCAAATGTGATCGCACCGTCATCCATCCTCTTTTTTCTCAGGATTTTTGCCAGATCGTTGAGCGCAATGATTTCGTCTTTGAAATCTCCGGCTCCGGTTTCAATTACTTCCTGTGCTTCTTCATAAGTAAATCTGCGGTTTGATCGGATTGCGGTTCTTCCAAACCACTGATTCAAAACCTTTGCGTTTTTGTCCATTTCAAAAATCGCAGAGAAAGTGTATTTGTCTTCATCCGGTCGAAGCGAACAGGCAAGATTGCTCAGTTTTTCGGGCAGCATCGGTATGGTCCGATCCACCAGATAGATTGAATTTCCTCTCTGATAAGCTTCCTGATCGAGCAAAGTTCCCGGTTTTACATAATGGGTCACGTCCGCAATATGAACACCGACTTCAAAATTTCCGTTTTCCAAAGTTCTGAACGAAAGCGCATCGTCAAAATCTTTTGCATCTTTCGGGTCGATGGTGAAAGTGGTCACCGACCGCATATCACGACGGTTTTTGATTTCCTCTTCTTTGATTTCAACATCGAGTTCTTCGGCTTCTCTTTTGACTTCTTCCGGAAAATCAAGCGGCAGATTGTATTCGACCAAAATTGAATTCATTTCTGCATCTGTTGATTCCGGATCACCAAGGATTTCAACAATTTCTCCAAACGGATGATCTGCATCGTCCGGCCAGTCTCTGAGTTCGACGATTACTTTCTGACCGTCTTCGGCTTTGTTAAATTTTTCTTTCGGTATATAAAAATCAACCGGAATTGCACGTCTGTCGGTTACCACAAAACCGTATTTTCCGCTGGTTTGTTTTTCAAAAATTCCGGTAAACAGTTTTTTGAATCGTTTGAGCACGGCGGTTACTTCGCCTTCTGTACGCTGTCCCTTTTTGGTGTTCGGATAAACAAATATCTGAACCAAATCGCCCTGAAGCGCATTTTTTCTTTTGTTTTTTGGAATTTGAATGTCTTCATCCATTCCGTCAACTTCCACATAAGCTGTACCGCTTTGTGTGATGTCGATGGTCCCGACTAACTGATGTTTGTCCAGATTGAGACTGAATTTTCCACGTTCTTTTTCCTGAATTTTTTCGGCAGCTGCCAATGCAGTCAGATCTTTGATCAGCAGATCGCGCTGATTGCTGTTTGTAATTTTCAGACCCGACGCAATCTGTTTGTAATTCATTGATTTGCCGGGATGCTGCAGCAGAAATTCAATGATATTTCCGCTGTATTTTCCGATTGTCGTTCGTTTATTTTTTGAATGATGTTTTTTCTTTGACATTCTTTATTTAATAGGTTGTAAAGTTAAACTTTCAGTTCTATAGTCTGATGACTTTTTTAAGTTTTCAATTGAATTTCTGAGATTTGATCAATTATAAAACCAAAATAATCGATTCGGATGTGAAGCATAATTTTTTATGTACTTTTGACAGATTCAATTGAATTATGCAGAATATTCCAAAATACAGGACTTATCTGATCAATCTGGACAGAGCTGTTGATAGGCTCGAACGGATGAAAATCGAATTTGAAAAAACAGGAATCGATTATGAAAGAATTTCTGCCGTCGATGCAAAAAAACTGACAGGAGACGAATACATCGTCAAAAACGAATATGACAGAGATCTGATTCCGGGTGAAATTGGCTGTTATCTGAGTCATGTTGAAACCCTTCAAAAGTTTTTGGATACCGATGCCGAATTTGCACTGATCATTGAAGATGATGCTGTTTTGCCAGAAAATTTAAAATCAATCCTAGAAGAAACGCTTTCTCAATATGATGAGTTGGATCAAAAAAATCGTTGGGATGTCCTCAAACTCAGCAGCAGAAGACGTTATATAAAAATTAAGGATGTCAGAAATACTGACCGTTTTATAGGTGTCTGCGGAACCAGTATTCCGATTACAACGATTGCAGCAGTTTGGACAAGAAACGGTGCAAAAAAGTTTTTGGACAAAACGATTCATCAAAAACCGGTTATCAGAAGACCGATCGACTGCGAGCTGCAGCATCCCTGGGAATATGATCTGAAAATTTACAATCTGCTTCCTTCGCTGATCAAAGGTTTTCCGGCAGATTCACAGATTCAGCACGATCCTGCACTCAGAAAATCAAAATTATTCAGACAGATCAGTTATGAAGCAAAAAGAATTATTCCGAAATACAATTATTATATATCCAATTTTGGATTCAAAGCTTTTTGGAACAGTTTTGTTTTGAAAAAAGTCGATAAAATCTGATTACGAACAGCTGATTTTGTCCACACGTTTGTCGTGTCTTCCGCCTTCGTATTGTGTATTCAGAAATACATCAAGCATTTCAATCGCATACTCATAAGCCACAAAACGGGCAGGAAAAGCAATGATATTTGCATTGTTGTGCTGACGGCTGAGTCTTGCAATGTCCGTATTCCAGCAAAGTGCACATCTGATCTGCTGATGTTTGTTGGCGGTCATGCTCACGCCCTGGCCGCTTCCGCAAAGAAGTACACCCAGATCTGCTTCCTGATTTTCAACCGCAGAAGAAACCGGATGTGCAAAATCGGGATAATCAACAGAATTTGTTGAAAATGCTCCAAAATCCTGAACTTCAATACCTTTGTCTGTTAAGTATTGTTTAATTTTCTCTTTGTATTCAAATCCTGCATGATCAGAACCGATGGCTATTTTCATAATTTTATAGTTATTAACATCCAATTTTTTCAAAAATTACAATTGATTCATTTTCAATCACGACGAGTTTTAAAAATTTGTTGATAAACCGTCCATTAGTTTTTACAGATTCGGTGTCTGAATTTTTGGATTTGTAAAAACAGTTTTTGATTAAAAATATTTCAATTCAAGTCAAGTAAAACTTTTCATTTTGGCACGTTTCTTATCCACATCTTTATCCGCAGCTTTGACAAATCAATTTATCAAAAAAATCGAATTTCAACAATTAACAAAGAATGTTGATAAGCTTACAATCGTCTCATTCAAAAGCAAAATTACAAAAACGATTTTGTTAATTATGCAATGGTAAATTAAACTGAAATTTAGTTATCCACATATCAACAGCGCTATATATACATCATCATTTTCTTTTTTTAAATTTTTAAAAATATATGATGATATATATTGGTTTGTGCAAAACAAAAATCGCTGATGCCGATTTATTTTTTAATTTTGTTTCAGTCAATAACCGCTTAAAAAAATTTCTATGAAAACGATTGATGATTTCAACTTCAAAGATAAGAAAGTTCTGATCAGAGTTGATTTTAATGTTCCGCAGGACGAGAATCTGAATGTAACCGATTCCACCAGAATTTTGGCTTCAAAACCAACCATTGAAAAGGTTTTGAACGATGGCGGAGCTGTGATTCTGATGACCCATTTGGGCAGACCAAAAGACGGATTTGAAGATAAATTTTCACTGACACACATCGCGCCGGCGGTCAGCAAAGCTTTGAATGCACCGGTCACGGTTGCCAATGCAATTGTTGGTGAAGATGCACTAAAAAAATCAGCTGAGTTGAAACCCGGACAAATTTTGATGCTTGAAAATCTGAGATTCAACAAAGAAGAATTGGCGGGTGATGAAGAATTGGCGAGAAGAATGTCGAAACTGGGCGATTTTTATATCAATGATGCTTTTGGGACGGCGCACAGAAATCATGTTTCAACTTCGGTACTTGCAAAATATTTTCCAAACGCAAAATGTTTCGGTTATCTGCTGGCAGGTGAACTGATTGCAATCGATAAAATTCTGAAATCAAACCGTCATCCGGTGACTGCAATTTTGGGCGGTGCAAAAGTTTCATCAAAAATTACAATCATCGAAAACATACTTCCAAAGATTGATAATCTGATCATCGGCGGCGGAATGACTTATACTTTTATTAAAGCCAAAGGCGGAAAAGTTGGAAATTCACTGGTGGAAGAGGATAAACTCGATGTGGCCTTGAAGGTAATGGAAGAATGCAAAAATCACAGAGTGGGTCTGTATCTTCCGGTTGACAATGTGGTGGCTGATTCTTTCAGCAATGATGCAAAAACACACATCACGCCGGTCGATGAAATTCCGGATGGCTGGATGGGACTGGATGTCGGACCGAGAACGGATGAAATTTTTTCTGAAGTGATTTTACAGTCAAAAACGATATTGTGGAACGGTCCGGTCGGTGTATTTGAAATGCCGAATTTTGCAAAAGGAACCATCAAATTGGGTGAAGCCATAGCAGAAGCAACCAAAAACGGTGCATTTTCACTGGTTGGCGGTGGCGACTCTGCAGCATTTGTAAAACAATACGGATTTACAGATAAAGTCAGCTATGTTTCAACCGGTGGCGGCGCAATGTTAGAAAGTCTGGAAGGAAAAGAACTGCCGGGTGTAAAAGCTATGCTGGCTTAAAAAATCAGTCAAAATTAAATTTTTCGGCTGCTGATTTGTCAACATCCATCTGTCTGATCAATTCTTCAACAGAATCAAATTTCTGATCATCCCTGAGTTTTTTAAAGAATTCCAGTTTGATTTCTTTTCCGTAGATATCATGGTCAAAATCAAGTATATAAACCTCAACTCTTTTTTCGTTTGTATTTGTTACAGTGGGTCTTGTACCTATACTGAGCAGGCCTTTGAAAACTTCATCACCGATAAAAACTTTGACGACATAAACACCGTTTCCGGGAATCAGTTTGTATTTTTCAACTTTTAGATTTGCGGTCGGATAGCCGAATGTCCTGCCGAGTTTGTCACCGTCCACCACAGTTCCTTTGAGACTGTAATTTCGGTTCAGACCTTTTTTTGCAAATTCAAGATCGCCTTTCAAAAGCGAATTTCTGATTTGGGTTGAACTGATATGATTGTCTCCGGATTTGATTTCATCGACTTTTACACAGTCAAAACCGTAGATTTTTGACAGCCGGCTCAATTCCTGAAAGTCACCTGAACGATCTTTTCCAAAATGATGGTCATAACCGATCACCATGCTGTGGATACCGATTTCATCGACCAGAAGCTTTACAAAATCATCTGCGCTGAGCTGTGAAAATTCTTTTGTAAACGGATGAATGATCAGATTTTGAAGACCGTAATTTTTCAGCAGTTCTGTTTTTTCGTCCTCCAGTGTCAGCAGCTGCAGACTGTCGGCGCCTTTGTTGAGTGTAATCCTGGGATGAGGCTCAAAAGTGAGCAGTACGCTTTCGCCTCCGATTTCTTCAGCAATCCGGTTGAGCTGGCTGATGATGGCCTGATGACCGAGATGAATGCCGTCATAGACACCGAGTGTAAGTACCGGATTTTTTATGTGTTTTGCTTCAGAAATATTTTGAAAAACTTTCATCGGCTGCAAAGTTAAGCTGTTTCTGAATATTGGTTTGGATAAAACCGTTTTAAATCGATTTGAATTCGATCGTCATATCCATTTTTTTGCCTTCTTTGCTGAGTTTCATTTTCATCAGACCGTCTTTTGTAAATCCGGTTTTCCGATCGAGTTTGTAGGTACCTTCAAATGCGCTGTCTTCATCGTCTTTGTTGAGAAAACCGGTTGTTTTGATCTGTACGAAATCAACCGTTATTTTTTCAAGAGTCATATTCATTTCCATATTTCCCAGTCCTTCAAGCGGTCTGTCTGCTGTCCAGCTGTCGCCGACACCCACAGCATGTTCGGGCAGCGGAAGGGTTACAGAACCGAGATCTCCGGTCTGGTCGCTGGTGAAATTTCCGGGAAGTTTGAATTCGAGCACTCTGCCCATCTGATCCATTTTCATCAAAACCGGATTTTCGAGCAGCCCTTTTATCTGTCCGCTCAGTATGGAACCCATCGGGTTTTGTTCTTTTGAATCCGAATCAAATTCCATTTCCATCACACCCGCCCGGATATTCATTTTGATCGATTTGTATTTCATTTCGTAGGTAAAAACCGAATCTTCACGATTGACAACCGCCATATCGATTTTTGAAATCATATTGACATTCATTTCATCATCATCTTCAGATTTCATATTGAGCGTCACCATCAGGTTTTGAGTGTCACCCACCTTGGGTTTCAGCCGGATCAAAACTTTTTCGCCCAGCAGTCCGGGCGCGGTCTCTATCGACTGTTCACCTGAAGGCCCGGCTTCGGAAATTCTGTTGCAGCCGATAAATGCAAAAGAAACGACGGTCAGAATCAAAATAAGTTTTTTCATAATCAGTCAAATTAAGGAATACAATATACGCCTAAAAATAAAAAACCCCGAAAAAATTTTCCGGGGCAATGGTCTTTGAGGACAACTATAAATTTAATCATTAAAACCAAAATTATTTGGCAGCAGTCCGGCAGTATGGGTTCCGATCAGATTTCCTGTTGTGGTATAAATCAAAACTTTACCGTCTGAAGTGTAATCTCCGGCATCGCCGATATAAACTTTTCCGTTGCTGACAGCCATTCCGTAGGCACCAAACACGCCCTGAGAAGAAGTTGAGAACAGTGTGGTGCTGTTGCTAATATCGAGCATATCAACCGCTTTTACAATGTCTGCTTCGGTATAATAAAGCATATTTCCGTCGGTCACCAGTTTGGTAGGATGAACTCCAAGCGGAAATTGTACAGTGGAAATCTGCAGATTGGTATTTGTATCAAACAAAATCATACTGCCGACGGTTTCGTCACCTGACCATGCCGGTTTTCCGCTGCAGAGCACATACAGAAAATCATTTGAAGCAATCAGAGACTCGGGTACGTCACCGGTTTGTATGCTTGATGAAACAGAATTGGTTCCCGGATTGATGACAGAAATTGTATTTCCAAAATTCCATCCGCCCATGTGTGCTACATAAAGCAGATTATTGACAGAAACGATCTGTTCGGGTCCTTCAGCCACCGGAATGGTTGAGCTGACAGTGAAATTTGAAAGATTGATAACCGCCACAAAATCATCTGACGGATCGGTCGGATCGCCCCAATTGGTCACATAACCTTTGCCGTTGAGGATGGTCATATATCTCGGATTGACCAATCCTGTGCTGACAGTTCCCAGTTTTTCAAATGAATAACGGTTAACCACTTCAACTTTTGCAGAACCGTTTAACACGATAAATGCATAATCACCGTCCATATAGATGCTCTGTGCCACATCACCCAGCGGTTCGTTGTTGATCAGAGAGAAGATATCGTGGGTCACAACACCTTCGTTTGACAAAAAGTCAACCGATGCATTTCCGGCACCGAAATTTCCTTCGTTCAAAATAAAAATACCGTGCTGAAACGCAGCTTCGTCGGGGGTTGGCTGCGTATCATCATCATCGCTGCTGCATGAAGCCAAAAACAGGGCTGACAGTGCCAGTCCAAAGCTTAAAAATTTTCTGAATTTTTTCATTTTTTAAAATTTTAAATTGATATAGACATTATAATTTCTTCCGGGCATCCACCGATTCATCACATTCTGATAGGCTTCGTCCCAAATATTTCTGAGCTGTACACCCAGCATCAGATTTCTTTTTTGACCAAAATTCCATTCTGCACCGAGATTGGAAATATTGTATCCTTTGATTTCTTTTGTGTTTTGAGAATCGGTATAAACTTTTCCGTTCAGTATCAGCTGATAATAAGCCGAAAAACGTTTGTACGAATATCCTGCCGAAACGGTTGCCCTGTGAAAAGGCACATAAATCAGCTGTTTCCCAAGATTTTTATTTTCTGATTTTGTATAAGCATAAGACGCGTTCAGATTGAAATTGTGGCTGTTGANNAATTCCTTTGATGCTGACTTTGCCCACATTTTCAGGTACCGAAATACTTCCGGCAGGAATCCACTGGATCAGATTTGTAACCTCATTGCTGTAAGCGTTCAAATTGATGTTGAAATGATTGAATTTGAATTGATTTCCGATTTCATACTGATAAGAAGTTTCCGGTTTCAAATCCGGATTTCCGCTGCCCGGCCAAAACAAATCGTTAAAAGTCGGCATTCTGAAATCTTTTGAGGTATTGAAACTGATTTTGTAAAAATCAAATGCATCCCAACTGATCCCCAATGAATACAAGAACGGCGCAGTATAACTGTCAGAAAATTCCTGACGGACACTTGCTTCATACAACAGTTCTTTAATCGGTCTGTGTTTGAAAAACAATCCTGCCGATGCCGTATTTCTTTTTGCAAATTTTATGCTCGAACCCTTCACACGGCTGTAATCATAGTCGGCCACCAGACCGGCATAAATATTTTTGATTTTGTAATTCAGATTGTATTTTGCAATCCAGCTTTCCGAGTTTCCAAATTCATAAATTTTTGAATGAATGTTCGGATAATATTTGAATTCCTCACCCAGGCGAACGAGTTTGAGTTCTGATGAAAAGCGGCCAAATCCGCCGATCCATTCGATCATGCTGCGTGTATTGTAATCGTGATATTTTGTTGGCAATGCATTGGCTGAAATCAGTGAAAACTGACGATCGCCGTCAAAAAGATTTCCGAGAAATCTCAGTTCGTTTTTCGGATTGATTTTATAAGCTGCGCCAAGGCTCAGACTGTTGTTGTAATATTTTCCGTTCAGATTTTTCCGGTCTGAATTCGGATATTTGAAATCATTGTCTGATCCGGCTCTTCCGATATTTAAATTCAAGCTGATTTTGTCGTCTGACCAGCTCGATTTGAAATCTGTTGAATAAGTATCAAAACTTCCGTAAGCCGCAAAAAGACGGTTTTCAAGACCTTTATTGTAATTCAGTTCATTGTTCAGATGCACACTTCCGCCGATTGCACCGCTTCCGTAAGCGATACTTCCGCCGCCCGCTCTGATGACCAGATTGTCGTAGGCCAGCGGATTGACCGTATTAAAATCGGTCTGTCCGAGCGTTCTTGAATTGATATTGATTCCGTTCCAGATCACTGCTGTCTGAGAAGCGGTCGTACCTCTGAACGAAGGCGAGGAAACCATTCCCGGACCATTTTCCTTCAGATAAATCAGTGAATTAAAATTCAGCAGTGTGGTCAGCGAACTTCCGTTTCTTTGAAGAATTGAATCCGAAAGCACTGTTTTTTCTTTGGTTTCTGCAAAATTCAAATACGAATCAGACAAAAAAGCACCGTCAAGACCGATGGTATCCTGCTGTGCATTTGAGATGCCGGAACCGAAAATTAAAACCGAAATTAAAACAAACTTTTTCATAGTGTCCGCTGCCTTTCCGCCGAAAGCATTCAATTAAGGGTTTATAAACCGGCAGGTTTCCTGGCTTGTTCAGCTTTTCGCCTTCCCATACACCTTTGGTGTACAGTGGCATGCAGTAAAAGCATCTTTTTGAACTTACAGTTGCGGGGACAGCTTCGGATTCTCACCGAAATTCCCTTTTCATCCCGTCGTCACCGACGGGACACCGATTCGTTGCAAATATACAATTAAGAATAATATTGATGAATCCGAAATTTATAATTATTGGATAATCAAAAAAATAAGCTATTTTTGTTTATACTAAATTCTATAATTATGGATGAAAACGCTACAAATCAGAGACCCGCAGGAGGCGGTTCGCAATCCGGAATGGATGAAAAAACAATGGGGATCGTAAGTTATCTGACCTTGATCGGATGGATCATCGTACTTGCCACCCGAAAAGAAAAAACAGAATATACAAGTTTCCATCTCAGACCAGACAGAATGCGGGATTGATTTTGTTGTCTCTGGCAATTTACATTGTTGTTTTGATTTTAATATTTGTGCTTCCGTTTATCGGATTAGTTGCCAATATTTTATATCTCGGTTTGTTGGTTCTCTGGCTGATCGGACTTTTGGGAGCGATCAACAACGAAAAGAAACCGGTTCCGATTTTTGGCAGCATGTTTCAGGATTGGTTCAAAACCATGTTTTAAAAATGAATTGAAGATTTATTAAAAGAACAAATCTGCAAACTTTAACGGTTCCTTTGAGAGCCGATTACTAAATTCCACAAAAAAAGACCTCTCTTCTGAAGGTCTTTTTTTTATTGCTTTTTGATGATCTGAATTTATTTGATCAGAAATTTCTTTGAATAAGCTTTTCCGTCTTTGTCTTTGAATACTGCGATATAAAATCCGTTTGGCAGACCCTGAAGCGAAACGCTTCCTTTCACATCCAGTTTGTCTTTCTGAATCAGTTTTTTGNNATCAAACACAACCACCGAATTTGTATAAGGAGTCAGATTACCCAAATCATAGATCAGATTTCTGTCTTTTACGGCAATCATCAGATTTGGCGCATCGGTATCGTTTGTGCCCATATTGGCAACTTTTGCGGTTTCGATCAGATATTCAAGACCGAGTTTTGCAAATTTCACAGAATGAACCGCGGTGCTTCCCATCGCTTCATAAGTATCGTTTGTGGTGTGGATATTCGGATTGTCTTCACCCATCGCCGCTTCAAACGGGAATGAAGCCATATATCCGTTTTCGGTCCAGCTCACATGATCTGAACAGGCGTAACCGCAATAAGAGAAATCATAAGTAATCTGATGCTCGCCGCTTGAATTATAATGTTCAAGCAGATCGATCAGATACAGATTGAGCACGCCCGAAGTGTAGGCACCGTCGGCAATAATCGCAATATCAAATGCAGAACCGTTGTAATTGGTCATATCGAACTGAACCACAGATTTCACGTCTTTGTTGGCATTTGCATAGCTTTCGGCAATATCGGCAGAACCGTACAAACCGATTNNATAACCCATAATCTGAACGGTACGTTTCGGATGAAAATCATTTGCAAGCAGTACTCTCAGGATTTCAGTCAGCGTTGCAATGCCCGATCCGTTGTCGTCCGCACCGGGTGCATAATTCTGAATCCAGTAATCACCGCTGTCCAAATGTCCGCCGATTATTACATATTCATCCGGAAATTCGCTGCCTGGTATGGTCAGTATCACCGAAATCTGATCTGTAAAACCATGGTTGAAAGCTTCTACCGTAATGTCGCCTCGGCCAGCATCGTCAGCCATTCCCTGCCACCAGCTTTTGATGTCGTAAGACGCCTGAACACCGGTTGGCTTGGTGTTAAATCTTGTTCCGTAATTTTGAAGCGTTACAATTGTATTTCCGATATTGGTCGCATCGGGCTGACCGATGACCTGGTTGACATAAGCATCCTGATCGATCGTAAAATCAAGAATCTTCATATTTGATTCATTGACTTTATTGATGGCACCGATGGCGGAATTTTTGTCTTTTCTGAAAATATAACCGGGTCCGTGCAGGTTTCCGTTTTCTTTCAGTTTCACAGAAACTTCTTTGGTCATATAAACTGCTGAAACAGAATTTTTAGTTTCCAGAATCTGAATCTGTTCCGGAAATTCTGATTTCAGAGTCTGTGCACTCTGCGAATCGGTTGTCGCATAAAACCAATCTGAGTTTTGCGCGTAGGCGCTGACTGCCATTGTTGAAACCAACAGCAGTAAATAGAATTTTTTCATTGTGTTAATCATTTGATGGACTACGAAAGTAAGTATAATTATTTTTTCCGAAAGTTTTTTTTGAAATTATTTAAAAATTCAAAATACTTTCAGCATCAGCCATAAAGTCAATTATAAATGTGAATTGACAATGACTGTTTTAAGATTTTTTGACTTTAAATGAATTCAGCCAGATTATTTCAGCAGGAATTTTTTCGAGAAATTCTTTCCGTTTGAATCTTTAAAAATTGCAACATAAGCACCGGCAGGAACTGATTTCATTGAAATTTTTCCGTTGTTATCGGGTTTTTCAACCGATTTGATTTTCTGACCGTCCGAACCGAAAATTACAACCGAATCCAGCTGACCGTTAAAATTATCAAACCGATAAACAAGATCTCTCTGATCAATTGCAATTTGAAGTTTTGGCGCATTCAGATCGGCTGTTGAAAGATTTGATGATTTTGCAATTTCAATGACAAATTCCAATGCGATTTTTACAAATTTGGCAGAATGTGAAGCATCGTTGCCCATCGCCGCAAAGGTATCATTGGTCGTATGGATATTCGGATTTGAATCTTCAAATGCGGATTCCATCGTGAATGAAGCATTGAAACCGTTTTGCGTCCAGCTCGCATGGTCTGAGCAGGCGTAATTGCATTTTGAAAAACCGTAGGTGATGATATGATCGCCCGAAGAATTGTAATGTTCGAGCAGATCAATCAGAAACAGATTCAATTCGGCTGAAGTATAAGCACCGTCGTTGTTGATCGCGGTGTCAAAACTTGAACCTTTGTAATTGGTCATATCCAACTGAAGCACCGCCAGCACATTTTTTGATTGATTTTTGTAGGTTTCTGCAATATCGGCCGAACCGTACAAACCGATTTCTTCAGCAGCATAACCCATGATCTGAACTGTTTTTTTCGGATGAAAATTATTGGCAAGCAATATTCTCAGAGTCTCGGTCAGTGTTGCAATTCCCGAAGCATTGTCGTCAGCGCCGGGTGCAAAATCCTGAATCCAGTAATCACCGCAGTCCAAATGACCGCCGATCACAACGATTTCGTCAGGTGAAACACTGCCGGGAATGGTCACAATCACCGAAACCTGATTGGTAAATCCGTGATTGAATTCCTCAACCGAAATATCTGTCCGTCCGGCATCATCGACCAAAGCCTGCCACCAGTTTTTGATATCGTGAGAAGCCTGAACACCAGATGGTTTGGTATGAAAACGGGTTCCGTAATTTTCAAGCGTAACGATCGTGTTTGCAATATTGTCAACATTGACCTGGGAAATACACTGATTGACAAATGCATCCTGATCGATGGTGAAATCAAGAACCATTGCAGCATTGCGGCTGTCGACGGTTTCTGTATGTTCGTTTGCTGTTGTGAAAGGTCCGCTGGTCTGTGCCGAAAGGAGGATTCCCAAAGAAAATATCAATGGGCTAAAAATTTTTTTCATTGGAATTAATCGTTCAATTTGAAACGAATGTACGTAATTTTTTTATTTTCTTCCAGAAAGCGTTTTTCATAAAATGTTTGAACCGATGTGATTTCTTCGGGCAGTTCGCGGTTGTCGGGATGATACACATCGTGGCTCGAAATCAGCACCGGATGACCGAGCAGCTGAAGGATTCCGTGTGTATAACCGTGCAAAAATTCGCTGTCGGTTTTGAGGTGGATCAGACCGTTTTTCTTCAGAATCCGTTTGTATTTCTTTAAAAATTCAGGATGTGTCAGTCTGTGTTTTGTTCGTCTGTATTTGATCTGAGGATCGGGAAAAGTAATCCAGATCTCGCTGACCTCATTTTCTGCAAATGCATAATCAACCAGCTCGATTTGAGTTCTGAGAAAAGCGGCATTGGGCAGATTATTTTCAATGGCTGTTTTTGCACCTCTCCAGAATCTTGCGCCTTTGATATCGATTCCGATAAAATTTTTCTCAGGATATTTTTCGGCCAAAGCGACTGTATATTCACCTTTTCCGCAGCCGAGTTCGAGCACGATCGGATGATTGTTTTTAAAAACCGTTTTGTTCCAGTTTCCTTTCAGTTCGAAACCGCAAATCATCTCATCCCTTTTGGGCTGAAATACATTGTCAAAAGTCTTGTTTTCGGCGAACCTTTTCAGTTTGTTTTTTCCCATATTCGGTTATGGTTCAGGCGGCGAAATTAAGTCTTAAAAAAAAATTGTCCAAATTTGCTGAAATTATTTGCAGAACTAAAAATTGAACTTATATTTGCAGTCCCTTTTTGAGCGGATAAGTTCAATAAAACGGGAGCATAGCTCAGCTGGTTCAGAGCATTCCGACTTCCAGTCGGAAGAGTCGGGGTGTCGAATCGATGAGATATAAAAAAAATAGGGAGCATAGCTCAGCTGGTTCAGAGCATCTGCCTTACAAGCAGAGGGTCGGGGGTTCGAACCCCTCTGCTCCCACAGAACTCAAAAAACCTTACAGGAAACTGTGAGGTTTTTTTTGGTTTTATCTGGATTAGAGATAATTATATAATTTTCCTTTTTTCTCAAATCAATCCTTACCTCAAATTAAGTGATCAATTAGGCATACAATTGGAACACCACAATTTTTTGCTGGAACACCATTCAAACCCTTATTAAACCTACCAAAATGAATGAAATCAAAATATTATTTGTTATAGATAAAGTAAAAGTTAATGGCAAAGGATTAGCCCCTATTAGATGTAGAATTACCTACAAAGGGGAAAGAAAACCCTTTGCCACAGGAATATTTGTTTCTCCTGAAGATTGGAACAGTAAAAAACAAAAATTACTACCAAGTACAGAAGAAAATGATTTAATAAATGCAAAGTTGAGCCTGATTTCAAGAAAATTGAATCAGGCTTTTTTATTTCTACAAGTTCAGGAAATTGAGTTCAATGTAAGAGATATCTACAATCAATACGCAGGTGTTAAACTTGATAAAGACAGAACAATTCTGGAAGTATTTGAATTCCATATCCAAAAACAGAAAAGGTTAATTGGAATTGAAACTACAGAAACTTCCATTGCCAAATTTCATCAAACTCA
>JRYL01001978.1_pt2 | contig 19489 bp, 21 predicted proteins | sample 235391 | NCBI WGS metagenome assembly JRYL01 (sample SAMN03074223, study PRJNA261481) | activated sludge metagenome | biome: Wastewater Treatment Plant; feature: Wastewater; material: Activated sludge; isolation source: activated biomass of a wastewater treatment plant treating wastewater from... ...
GACACGCCGATCGACTGCGACGGGGTGATCCGGTAGGCCACGGTGGGCGCGACGATGAGCTGGGTCAGATCGACGCCAAGGCTCCCCATGCCGCACAGCATGTTCGACTCGCCCTGCCCGCAGTTGAAGCCGCTGCCGGGATAGTCGGTGTTCATGCCGCCGTTGCCGTAGAGCGTCACGCCCAGCGCCAGCTCTTCGGTCAGCATCCGGTTCCACGCGAACTCGGGGACGGGGAACCAGTTGCTGCCGCTTTTGGAGGTGCCATCGAGCCCCGGCCCTTCGCCTTCATGCCGTAGCCGTGTGAAAAATACCCGTCGGTGGCCTGCACGCCGGTCGCGGCCACCAGAAGCGCGATGCACAGCGCGGTACGCGAACGATGGATCGACCGGAATGGAACAAGACTCGCTGCGCGTTGGATCCCCATGATGACTCCCCTCGTGTTGTCTATGGTTGCTGCTGGATGAGGCATTTCCTTCATCACGCCGGGCCCCGGGCAAGGCACCGTGCCATTGCCGGCAGGCCGCCCCCGGAAACCCGCATGGTGCGGGAGATGTGCCAGAATTGATCGTCGCCGCGCGTGCCGCGTGCGGCCTGTCCGATGACATTGTGTGGAGAATGTCGATGCGTGAGGAACGCGACGACCGCAAGAAAGTGGCGACCCGGCTGGCGCGCGTCGAAGGCCAGCTGCGCGGGATCCAGGCGCTCATCCAGGGCGGTGCCCAATGCGAGGAAGTGGCGATCCAGATGACTGCCGCGCGCCGCGCGCTGGACCGGGCCTTCTACGAGATGCTGGCCTGCAGCGTGCTCGCCCACGTCGAAGACGCCCCGCAACCGGCAGACATCCGCGCCTCCACCGACGAGCTCACGCGCCTGCTGGTCAAGTTCGCCTGATCCGCTCATTGCGCCAGAAACTCCTGTTCCATCTCCAGGAAAACGCTGTAGGCGTTCTGCCGATTGGCAGCATCAAAGGTGGGAACCTCGGAAAATCGCGACCAATCGATCCGCGTATAGGCCTCGTCGAACGACTCGAAGTTGGCCACCGCCTCGCCCATCTTCTGGCGCAGGAAGCGCAGGTAGTCACGGGTAAGCTGCGCATCGCGCTGCGGCTCGCGCGAGATGGGACCGTGCCCCGGCACCATCACCGTCGCAGGGATGCCCAGCATCCGGTCGAGGGAATCCAGCCACTGCCGGGTATTGGCCTCGCCGATGAAGGGCACCCGCCCCGAATAGACCAGATCGCCGGAAAACAGCACGCCATCGGGTTTCACCAGAAGCGCCAGGTCATCGGGCGAATGCGCCGGCCCGAGCCGATGCAGCGCGAACTGCACGCCGGCCATCTCGAATTCCTCATCGGCCGTGATCCAGCGATCGGGCAGCGGCAGACTGAAGTCGTTTCCCAGGTAGCGCCCGATCTGGGCGCGGCGTTCGGCGAGGCGCGCTTCGCCCGCCTCGGAATTGAGGTAAAGCCTGGCCGCATCATCGGCCCAGATCGCGGCACCCGCGGCGCGCAGCGCGGGAATGCCGTAGAAATGGTCGGCGTGGTAGTGGCCGACCACCGCGAGCCGGATCGGCCTGTCGGTCAGGCGGCGGATTTCCCGGATCATCCGGTCCGCCAGCGCCGGCGAACCCAGGGTGTCGTAGACCACCACGCCATCGTCCCCGATGACGAAACCCGCGTTGGCGATGAAGCCCTCGTTCGCGGCGCTGGCCTCCTCCAGCCGCCCGAGCACTACCCAGGTGTGCGGGCCAACCTGCACCAGCGGAAGCTCCATGCGGCTGGCTTCCCAGTCCGGCTGTTCCGATGCGGCAAAGCCCGACAGCAAGAGAACGCTGGCGGCCATTGCGCGTGCCAGCGTGCGGGGCATCGTCATGCGTCGATCCAGCCCGGATTGTCCGGCTGGCCGATCAGGCGCGGCTGCTCCACCGCGGGCGCGGCAAGGGTGCGGTGCGCGCGCAGGTACTCTTCCACGACATCCCAGATCGGCGCTCCCGTCGCGCCGTCGCCGACCGGTGCCCAGCCGGCCACCTTGTAGGTGCGCTCGGCGTCGACAAGCTCATCCCCCAGGCGCATGTCGCTGATGCGCTTTCCCGACTCGGCACCCGGCTCGCAGGCATAGCTCATGCCGCCCACGCGCACCATGTCGCCGCCCTGCTGGTAATAGGGATCGGGGTTGAACAGGTTGTCGCAGACATCTTCGAGGATCGCCTTGATCTGCGCGCCGGTGAATTCGTTGACGGTGGCGGTGGGATAGGTGATCGCGGTCTGGTCCATCAGGTGCTCGCGCGTGATGGCCGTGCCNNAGCCTGGCGCGGTGCGGCGCGCGGTGCCGCTCGATCAGGGCCGCCATCTCGCGATCGGGTTCGAGCAGGTTGGCGAACACCGGCAGCAAGCGGTAGCGGTAGTCGCGCACCTTGCCGTCCTTCACATCGAAGTCGAGCACGCCCAGGAACTTGCCGTTGCTGCCGGCGTTGGTGACCAGGGTGCGGCCGCCGGGATTTTTCACTTCCACCGGGCGCGGCATCCCGTCGTGGGTGTGCCCGCCCATGATCGCGTCCAGGCCCGTGATGCGCGAGGCGAGCTTGAGGTCGACATCCATGCCGTTGTGCGAGAGCAGTACCACCACCGCGGCACCGGCCCTGCGCGCGTCCGCCACGACCTGCTGGAGGCGCTCCTCCTGGATGCCGAAGGTCCACTCGCTGACGAAGCGGCGCGGGTGCGCGATCGGGGTGTAGGGAAAGGCCTGGCCGATGACCGCCACGCCCACGCCGTTGACCCGGCGCAGGGTGAAGGGCTGGAACACCTCGTCGTCGAAGTCCGCGGTGCGCACGTTTTGCGCCACGAAGTCGATGCTGCCCTTGAACGGCCCTGCGAGGACCTCCTGCACCCGCTCGGCACCGTAGGTGAACTCCCAGTGTCCGGTCATCACGTCCACGCCGAGCGCGAGCTGGGCCTCGATCATGTCCTGTGCGCCGGTCCACAGCGACAGCGCCGAGCCCTGCCAGGTATCACCGCCGTCCAGCAGGAGCGCGCCCGGACGCTCGGCGCGCAGCCGCTTGACCAGGGTCGACAGGTGGGCGAATCCGCCGACCTTGCCATAGCGCCGCGCGGCGTCGACGAAATCGATGCACGACAGCGCATGCGCTTCGGCCGTGCCCGGGGCGATGCCGTAGAACTTCAGCAGCGCCTCGCCGACCAGGTGCGGCGGCTTGCCGCGCGCACTGCCGATGCCCAGGTTCTGCGAGGGCTCGCGGAAGTGGATCGGCAGCAGCTGGGAATGGCAGTCGGTGTAGTGCAGCAGACCGACGTTGCCGAAGGCTGCCGCCTCGTACAGCGCGCCCGCATCCGCGGCAGCCAGGGCACGATGGCCGAAAGTCATGCCGGCCGCAGCGGCGGCGGCGAGAACGCCAACGAATTCACGACGCGAAAGATCCATGTGCGGCCTGCCCTACTGGTTCACCGGGGAATCGGGGTCGAACAGCAGCGCCATCACGTCGCGCAGCTGGTCTTCCGTCAGGATCTGCCTGGCACCGAAGCGCGGCATGTTCGAGCAGGGCACGTAGCCCTTCATGTCGTAGACCATGCTCCAGGCCAGCTTGAGCATCGCTTCGGAGCTGCCGCGATTCTTGCCGTAGCCGGTGAGCGAGGGGCCGATGGTGCCGTAGGCGATTTCCGTCGGCGCGAGCTGGTGGCAGGCGTAGCAGTTGCCGCCGTTGGGTTCACCCGGATTGTCCGAGTACTGCAGGCCGGTGCCGCGCTGGGCGATCTGCTCGCCGCGCCGCCAGTCGCCCAGGTAAACCCCGTCCGCCGGATACTTCACGGCCGCGCGGCTCGCGTCGGCCAGACCCATGGTGACCTCGGCGCTCGCGCCCTCGGGGTTCGAGCACGCGGCCTGGATCGCGTCCTGGTCCAGCCGGTCCATTCCGGCCTGGCCGCGTGCCTGGAACGAGGCCTGCATCTGTGCCTTGACGTCCGCCGCACCGGGTTCGGCCGCCAGCGTCCACGGCATCATCCCCGACAGCAGCAAGGACAGCATCGCGAGTTTCATTGTCGCCTCCTTCATCGCTTGAGCCCGGGTGCGGCCATCTGGCCGCCGTTCGCCGTATGCGCGAGGAACAGAGTCAACCCCACCGCCACGGGTGAGCCGTAGACCAGTTCGGGCAGGCGCTGCTGCCGGAAACAGTCGCCGATGCGCCACTCGACGGTGCGAAACTCCCCCTGCGAGACGCGATACGCCGGCCAGGTGGTGTAGGCCTCGCGCGCACCCTGCGGCGTGGCCAGATGCGGAAGCTCCTGCAGCCGGATGCGCTTGCCGGGCGCGTCGTGGCAGGTGGAGCAGGAAAAGTCGTGCGTGCCGGCGCGGTAGAAGAAGGCCGCCTTGCCCAGCTCATAGGCCTTGCGTTCTTCCGGGTGGTCGAGCGATACGTCGATGGTTTCGCCGCGCGACTGCTCGACCAGATAGGCCACCAGGCCTTCCAGATCGGACTTTTTGTCGCCGTCGCCAAAGCGCTGCTTCACCAGCGCGTCCCCGTCGGCACCCAGGCGCGTCATGCAGGTCAGGAGGCGCGATTCGAGGTCCTGCACCCGGCCGGTGTCCTCGAAATAGCGCGGCAGCTTGACGTAGGCGGCGCGGGTCTTGCCCACGCCCAGGCCCAGATCGCAGGTATCGGCCAGGCTTTTGCCCTCGGCGCGCGCAGCCTGCCACAGGCTTTCGCCGCGCACCTCCCACAGCTCGGCCGGATTGTCGTCGCCGAACATCTCGCGGTATTCGGCCAGCGGATCGTCCGGCTCGCCGGCCCGGGTCGGGCCGAAACAAACCGCCAGACCCAGCGCCAGAAAACTCCACGCGCCGCCGCGCAGGAGCGGCCCACCAAAATCCTTGCATTTCATCGCAGGCCTCCTCTTGCTTGCCGGGCGTCAGCCCACCTTGGCTTCGTCGGTGCGCGTCTCGCCGGCCGTATCCACCCAGGTGATGCGCACCGTGTCGCCCACCGCCGCCCCCTTGAAGCGCAGCGCCAGAAACGGATTCTTGGAAACCGCCGGGCCCCAGTCGGCGCTCATCACTTCACGCTCGTTGCAGGTCACCGTCACCTTGGTGATGTAATGGCCCATCACCACGTTGCCGTCGCCGTCCTTGCGCAACCCGGTTTCCATCGGGTGCGACATCAGCACCTTCACCTCGACCACATCGCCGGTCAGCTTCGCGCGGATCCTCATCGGGTCTGCCATGTCATGTCTCCGTCGTATGTGTGGGTGATCAGCCGCCGCAGCCGCCGAGGGTGACCTTGACCAGCCGGTCGGTGTGGAAATAGCCCGCATCGGTCTGGACCAGGGCAATCACGTTCGAGGTCTCGGCAACCTTCACGCGGGTGGAGACCCAGGCTTCGGTGCCCTCGGGGATGGCGAACACCGCGGTCAGCGCGTGCGGGTTCTTGTCCGAGAGGATCGCGATGCGCCGGGTGCCCGGCAGCTTGCTGGTGATTTCGATCGGCACCACGGCACCGTTCTCCGCGATTTCCGGGGCGTGCAGCTCGATGTCCGCCGACGGCGTCGAGCCGTCCGCGCCCAATTCCCGCAGCACTTCGTCGAAGCCTTGGGGTATGAACTCCTTGCGCCCGAAGCCGGGCGGCACCCGCCTGGCTTCTTCCGCGAACGCACGCGGAAGCAGGTGCGGTACGGCCAGGAGCGCGAGCGCTCCGCCGCCTGCAAGCTGCAGAAACCGTCGCCTCGTCTTGATCATTGCCTCTTCCTCTTCCAATGAAATTGTCGAAATCCCGCGTCCAGCCGGACGGCGGTACGTCATTTGTCCGGCGCGCCATCGAGCGTCCAGCGCACGATGGCATCCAGTTCCGCATCGCTTGGCCCGACCTGCGGCGGCATCGGGATATCGCCCCAGGATCCCGAGCCACCGTCGCGGATCTTCTGCCGCAGCAGCGCCTCGGCCGCAGCATCGCCCGCGTACTTTTCCGCCACGGCGCGAAGGCCCGGGCCGACGATGGTCCGGTCGATGCCGTGGCAAACCGTGCAGCCGTGCTGGCCCACCAGTTCCTGCGGTGCCGCCGCGGCGCTTCCTGCCCTCGCCGCAGCCGGGATCATCGCGCTCGATGGCGCGCGCCTGTTCATCGTTGCCAGCCCGCGAAACTCTTCGTCGATGTCGCCGTACATCGATTCGACGAACCCCTCAGGCAGGGTGCCGCTGATGGCGACCTCCTTCTCGCAGTCGCGCATGCAGGCGGTGTTCTGCACGTCGGACCTCCCGTCCACGCGCGACAGGCCGGGGAACGGCGCGTAGCCGTCGCGATTGGGCATCTGCACCGCGACCAGGGTTTCGCGGTTGGCGATGAAATCCGAATCCACGATGTCGTTGAGGTTGAGTACGTAGCCCGAGACCGCATACACCTCGTCGGCGCTGAGCGACTTGGAGTGGGTGTACGGCATCGCCCGGTTGATGTAGTCGAACAGCGTGGTCGCGTAGTTGAGCTTGCTGCCCACGGTGCGGACCGGTGCATCGCTCTTGAGCGAACCGACGCCGCCGGCCAGCGCCATGTATTCGTTGCTCTCGCCGAACGAGCCGTGGCAGACCGCGCAGGAGGCTTCGTAGATCGCCTCGCCGTCATCGACCGAACCTTCGCCATCGGGCAGACCCTGACCATCGGGACGCACGTCGATGTCCCAGCCGGCGATTTCCTCGGCGGTGGCGGTGCGGCCGAGGCCAAAGCCGGTGGCCGAAGCGGCGGAAGCGGCCACGGCAAGACCGAGCCCTGCCGCCAGCGCGATGCGCGCGATGCGATCAGACCTGGACATTGTGCACCTTGCCCTCGGCATCGATCTGCCAGGTCTGGATGGCATTGTTGTGATAGATCGAGCGCGTGCCGCGCACCTCGCGCAGCTGGCGCATCTTCGGCTGGACATAGCCGGTCTCGTCGATGCAGCGGCTCTGCAACAGCGCCGGGCTGCCGTCCCAATGCCAGTCCAGGCGAAAGCGCGTGAGCGCCTTGGACAAGATCGGTTCCTGCAGCACCGCGGTGCGCCAGTTGCGGCCGCCGTCGGTCGACACGTCCACGCGCCTGACCTTGCCGCGGCCCGACCAGGCCAGTCCGGTGATCTGGTAGTAGCCGCCCTTGTCGAGCAGGTGTTGCCCGCCCGAGGGCGAGGTGATGACCGACTTGGCTTCCTGGATCCAGGTGTATTGCCGGCTGGAGCCGTCCGGCATCAGGTCGCTGTATTGCAGGGATTCCTCGCGCGTGTTCCAGGGCTGGTCGCCGACCTTGAGCCGGCGCAGCCACTTCACCGATGAAATGCCCTGCACGCCCGGCACCAGCAGGCGCAGCGGGTAGCCCTGCTCGGGCCGGATCATCTCGCCGTTCTGCCCGTAGGCAAGCAGCACGTCGTCGAGCGCGAACTCGATCGGGATGGTGCGGGTCAGGCCGGCCGCGTCCGCGCCTTCGGCGAGGATGAACTTCGCCTTCTTGCGATCAAAACCGACGTCGTCCAGCAGCGTGGACAACGGCACGCCGGTCCACTCGGCACAGCCGAGCATGCCATGGGTGTACTGCACCGTCGGCACCGCCGGGTTGCCCCACTCCATCGCGGAGTTGGCACCGCACTCGATGAAGTGGATGCGCGAGACCGACGGGAAGCGCAGGATGTCCTCCATCGTGTAGATCTTCGACTCGCGCACCAGACCATGGATGATCAGCCGATGCGCGTACGGATCGATGTCGGGGCGACCGTTGTGGTGGCGCTCGAAGTGCAGCCCGTTGGGCGTGATGATGCCGAACAGGTTCTGCAGCGGCGTGAACGCCACCGAGGACTGGGTGGTCGTGGTGAGGCCGGGGCTGATGCGCCGGATGATGTTGCGCTCGAACGGTGAAGGCGCGCCGTACGGATCGACGCCCACCGGCTTGCCGAGGGCCTGCGACCAGGGCGGCACGTTCGGCGGCAGCAGCTTGGGATCGACTTCGGCAGCGGCGGCCTGCGCCCTGCCGAGCGCGACCGCGGCGGCACCCGCGGCGGCGGCCGCGAACAGGTTTCGGCGCGAGCGCCCGGAAGGACTCAGGCTCGCTTCCACCGCGGGCAGCACCCGGCCCGGCTTGTGATCAGAAGAGTCCATGCTCACTCCTGCTGCCTCGGCATTCGTCGCGTCGACCGACGCTGCAACGCGTCACGGCAGCCCCACCACCGGACGATCCTCCGCCGTCCATTCGTGCATGGAGCCGTCATACATGCTCACGTCCGGGTTTTTCATGATCTCGCTGAGCACGAACCACGCACCGGATGCCATGTGGCCGGTGTTGCAATAGGCGACCGCCGGCTTGGCCGGGTCGATGCCCAGGTGCGCGAACACCCCCGCATACTTTTGTGCCGGCAGGAAGTGCATCGCGCCGCCGCGCTTTTCCGCGCGAACCTCCGGCGGAAAATCCAGCGCGGTCTCGATGTGGCCGGCGGCCTTGACCGATGACTTGCGCTCCAGCCCCAGGTAGAACGACAGTGGCCGGGCGTCGATGATCTGGCGGCCATCGGCGGCCGCGCCCGCCACGTCGTCGGAGCGCGCGAACAGCGCGCTGCGTTCGTCACCGGCATTCCAGGTTCCGCCACCGCCCGGGGCCGCCTCGCCGGTCACCGGCTGGCCGGCCTCGATCCACGCCGCGGTGCCGCCGTCGAGGATCGCGAGCGCGTCGTCGCCGTAGACCTTCATCGACCAGTAGATGCGCGCCGCCATGTCCAGATCGCTGCCGGTCGTGCCGTCGGAGACGATCACGGTCGGGCGATCGGCCTTCACGCCCACGTCGCGCATCAGCGCCTGGAAGCTCTGCGCATCGGGCAGCATGTGGTCGATCTCGCGCCCGTCGACCGTGCGCTTCGTGCGCGCGCGCGAGAAGTCGAGCAGCAGCGCGCCGGGGATGTGCCCGCCGAGCCGGGTGAGCGTTCTGGTGCCGTTGGCTTCGGCGAACTCCGGGGCACCGGTGAAAGCGGCCGGATCCTCGCGCACGTCGAGCACGTTCACCTCGCTGCGGTGGGCCTGCAGCCATTCGACCGACACCAGCGGTCCGGGAAGCTCCGCCTGGCTGGCGGCGGTGCCGCACGCGCCCAAGAGGGGCAGAAGCAGCATGGCAAGAATTCGCTGGAACATACGCTGGGTCTCCTGACCGTCCGATTTCACGAAAGAACCTGATCGATGGCTGCCACCTGGGCCTGCAGCGATACGGGGCACTCGCTCAACACATGCATGCGGCGATCCTCGAGCACGCGGCTGCCGCGCACCTGGGCGCGGCGGTCGCGGTGGCGGAGCAGTGCCACGATTTGCGGCATGAATATCGTCACCAGTCCACGCAGCCAGCGCTCGACTGCCGTCATTTCCTGCGCCGGCTCGCGGGTGATCCGCTCAAGCGCCGCGAGCGTCGCGTCCGCTCCCAGCCAGCGCTCGTTGGTGACCCAGCGGTTGGTGGTGAACAGCCGCCGCGGCATGCCCCGTGCGTCCACTCCGATCCCGACCAGGTGGGCGTGGTTGGCACCTGGCCCCTGCGCTTCGGGCAAGGCCACGAACAGGTGGAAGTGCCCGTGCTCGCCGCGCACGGCGCGATCGTGCGAGTGGTAGTAGAAAAAGAATTCGCCGGCGCGCTGATCGCGCTGCGCGTCATTGGCGTACTGCTCCCACGCCACCGGATCGGCGACGCCCAGGGCATCCGCCAGTGGCGTGATTCCGCGCGTGGCGTAGTCGTTCAGGAGTTCGACCAGATCCCGCGCCGAAGCCTGCGTGCGACGGGCGCGCAGCCGGCCCTGCGCGCCGAGTTCGCCCAGCAGCGCGCCGCGCGCAAGGCTGACGCGCGGCCGGTCCGGATCGATGCGTACGGCGGCGCTGGCCATCAGTTGCCTCCTGGCTTGGGTGCGCAGGGATTGGGCGGCGCGGCACCCTGCTCCTTCTTCTCGGCCCGCGGCTGCGGGGCGCAGGGATTGGCGGCCCGTGGCGGCGGCGCGCAGGGATTGGCGGCGGCGCTCTTGGGTGCTTCTTCGCTGGCCGGCGGCGTGGGGTCGGCACAGCCGCCCAGGGCACCGATCGACAGCAGTGCCGTCGACAGCGCGGCGGCCAGCGGCAGGGATTTCTTGTTCATGTCGGAACTCCGCGCGCCTCAGTCGGCGCAAATGATCGATTCGGAAACGGGAACGCGCCGGGTGAGCCAGCCGCCGATGGCGGCGACCGCGATCAGCACCAGCAGCACCACGCCATCGGGAATGTGCAGAAGCTGCCCCAGGGTCTGCGCCTGCGGCCCGGGGGCCGCCGCCAGCAGCGGAATGAGCCCGTCGAAGAACGTCGCGAACAGCACCACGCCCAGGACGAGTCCGATGAAGAACATGACGCCATCCAGGCGTCCCGCCGCGGCGCCGACCACCGAGGTGCCGGGGCAGTAGCCACCCACCCCCATGCCGGCACCGACCAGCACGCCACCCAGCAGCGTGGCCCACAGGAAAGTGGTCGGAACATAAAGTTCGGACCACTGCAGCACGCCCGCCAGCTGCAGCAGGTACAACCCCGATGCGGCGACCACGATGGCGGTGAACATCACGTTGAACACCGTCCAGTCCTTCAGCCGCAGCTGGGCGGTGAGGCGGCAGCCGTTGCCCAGGCCCCCGCGCTGCAGCACAAAGCCGAACAGCGCGCCCCAGACCAGGCCCGAGAGCGGCGAATTCCATGCAAGCAGGGTCATTTCCAGAGCCTCCGGGTAGCAAAGCCGACCAGGATGCCGGCGACAAAGAAACCGATGAGGAAGACGAATCCGGCGGTGGCGAGCACCGCGCCGCCGGAGAGCCCCAGGCCGCTGGTGCAGCCGGCCGCGAGGCGGGCACCGAAGCCGGAGAGAATCCCGCCGCCCAGCGCGAGCGCCATCCGAGCCGGATTGTTCATGCGCGGCGGGCCTTCGATCCGGAACCGCAGGTGCCCCGACCACCAGGCCGCCAGCAGCGCGCCCAGGCCGACGCCGATCACTTCCCACACGATCCACGCGTTCAGCGGATTGGCTCCGTCGGCCACCATCGGGCCCAGATAGTCATTGCCTGCGGTGGCCTCGGGCGCGATGGCGTTCGACGCGACCGCGGCGATCGCCGTCGGCGTCCCGGACGCGCCGAGGCCGTGCCCGGTCGCAAGAAAAGTCCCCAACAGCACCAGGCCGAGGGCTACCCCGGCCACGTGCGCATTCCAGATCGGTCGAATCTTCATTGCCGCCTTTCCCCATTGCGGATCAGCATACCCCGTGGGGTATAGTCGACATGCTGTATACCGTTTCGCCCGGACAGATTCACGCTGCACTGCGGCAATCAGACCGGCTTCTCGAGCCGTTCGGACTGATCGTTTCCGCACCGGCAAAAACCTCCAAAGCGAAGTGGAATACGCAAACGGGGACCACAACAATGCGCATCCAACACGGCCGTCAATTCAACCTGCAGCACGCTCCGGCCGGAGCGGACGTCGCCTGCCCTGGAACCCACATCACTTCTTGCAGAGGGGTAAGAACGTCATGAGCGAACAAAACAAGCGTCGCCAATTCCTGAAGCTCGGCGCGGGTGCGCTGGCGGCAGGGCCGGCTGCGATGGTCGTCGGCGGCAGTCTTCTGGCCGGTCCGACGCGCGCGGCAGGCGCGGCCGAGGTGCCTGCGGTATCAACCCGCACCCTGGCGGACCTGCCCAAGGCCAACGGCCCGCGGCTGGTGATCGTCGGCGGCGGCACCTCGGGACTCACGATTGCCAAGTACGCCAAAAGGGAGTACCCGAAGTTCGACGTGGTCCTGGTCGAAAAGCGCGACATGTATGCCTCGTGCTTCTCCAGCAACCTGCTGTACTCGGGCATCATCGATCTGGAGTTCCTGGCCAACCACAGCTACCTCGATGCCGCGGCCAACAACGGCTACACCTTCTTCAACGCCACGGTCACGGGCCTGGACCGCGGCAGCAAACGGCTGGCCACCAGCGCGGGCGACATCGCCTACGACTTCCTCGTGCTGGCACCGGGGCTGGACTACGACTACGGCAAGATCGGCGTCGAGGATGTGGAAACCCGCACCCAACTGCGCCAGCGCTATCCCGGCGGCTTCACCTCGCCGACCGAGCACGTCACGCTGCGCCGCAAGATCCGGGAGTTCGAGGGCGGGCTGTTCATCCAGACCGTGCCTTCTGGCAACTACCGCTGCGCGCCGGCACCCTACGAGCGCGCCTGCATGATTGCTTCCGTGATCAGGCGCAACAAGCTCAAGGCCAAGGTGCTCGTGCTGGACGCCAATCCGGAGATCAAGACCAAGGCCGCCGGCTTCCACGCCGCTTTCGACGAGCTTTACAAGGACATCATCGAGTGGAAGCCCAGCTCGCCGGTCACCGGCGTCGACGTGGGCAAGCGCATCATCAGGACCGAGTTCGACGACTACGCCTTCGACGAGGCCGCGATCTATCCCAACGTGCGCGCCTCCACGCTCATTGAAACCCTGGGCCTGATGGCACCCGGTTCGAAGAGCAACCAGAAGGAAGCCGACATCGACACGCGCTTCTACAACTTCATCGGCGATCCCTACGTGTACGTGACCGGCGACTCGCGGCCCCAGCCCTATTCCAAGAGCGGCAGCACCGCCAACAGCGAAGGCCACTACATCGCCCGCCTGCTGGCGGCCCGCGCGCAGGGCAAGGAAATCGAGTGGGCCTCGCCCTCGAACCTGTGCTATTCCATGGTCAGCGCCGATCCGCAGGAGGCGATCTGGGTCACGGGCCGCTACGTCTACGACGCGGAAAAGGACCTGATCGTGGGAGCCTCCGAGGACACCAAGGCCCACAACGACCGCACGACGGCCAACGGCCTGGCCACCCTGGAGTGGGCACGCGGCATGTACCGCGACATGTTCAAGGCCTGACGCGGCATCCAGCGGGGCCGCCTTGACGGCCCCGCCCTCCCGGACGGACACCCGATGGATCGACGACGCTTCGTGACGCTCTGCGCCAGCACCCCCCTCCTCGCCGGACTCGCCGGGCACCGGGCTTTTGCCGGCCCGATGGTCGACTATCCGGCAGCCGAACTCGTGGATGCGGACGGCGCACCGCTCAAGGCATCGGCGATCCCGACCGGCGAAGCGCTGATCTTCAGCTATCCGTTCCGCGCCATTCCCTGCTTCCTGATCCGTCTCAGGTCCCGGACCGAGACGGTGGACGAGCTGAGCACGATGGACGGGGAGAGCTATCGCAGCCCCGCCGGCGTCGGTCCCGATTCCAGCCTCGTCGCCTTCGTCGCGATCTGCACCCACCAGCTCAGCTACCCGACCGCGCAGGCGAGCTTCCTGAGCTATGCGTCCGACACGGGCGCGCTGGCCGACGCGCCGGGTCGCATCGTGTGCTGCGCGCACGGCAGCGTGTTCGATCCGTCGCGCGGCGCACGGCTGGTGGCCGGCCCTGCCCCGTCGCCGCTGCTGCCGGTGCGCCTCGCGCACGATCCGGAAACCGACCGGCTGCGCGCGACCGGCAGCCTGGGTGAAGCCTTCTTCCGGCGCTTCTTCGATGCCTACAAGGGCGACCTGATCGAACGCTACGGCCCGGGCGTCTACCGCCAGCCGGTGGACGGAACCAGCGTCGCCCTTCCCCAGAGCCGCTATTCGGCGGTGGTGGCCGGCTGCTGAGTGCCGCGTTCCCGGCTCAGCCGCGGAACGCCGCCAGACACATATCCAGCAGCGGGCTCCAGAACAGGCCCAGCACCAGCATCGCCAGCGCGTTGACCGAGAACACCCAGCGCAGCTGCGGGTCGGCCTGCGGCTCGATCGTGACCTCGTCGGAGGGCGCATCGAAGAACATGATCTTGACCACGCGCAGGTAGTAGAACGCGCCGATCACGGCGAACACCACGGCGGAAATCGCCAGCCACAGCAGGTCCGCGTCGATGGCCGCGCGGATCACCGCCAGCTTGGCCCAGAAGCCGAACAGCGGCGGCACGCCGGCGAGCGAGAACATCAGCAGCAGAATCATCAGCGCGAACCACGGGTGGGTACGGAACAGCCCGCGGTAGTCGCTCAGCTCCTCGGCCTCGAAGCCCTTGCGCGACATCAGGATGATGGCCGCGAACGAACCGGCTGCCATCAGGGTGTAGCAGATGGCGTAGAGCGTGGCGGCCGCATAGCCTTCCGGCGTGCCGTTGGCCAGGCCCAGGAACAGGAAGCCGACGTGCGAGATCGCCGAATAGGCCAGCATGCGCTTGAAGTTGGTCTGCATGATGGCGATCAGGTTGCCGAGCGCCAGCGACAGGAAGGCCAGCCACGCCAGCACGATCTGCCAGTGCATGTCGATGCTGCCGGCGGCATTGTCGAAAAGGCGATAGGCCATGCCCAGCGCCGCGAGCTTGGGCGCGGCGCTGATGAACAGTGTGATCGCCGTCGGCGCGCCCTGATAGACGTCAGGCAGCCACATGTGGAACGGCGCGGCACCGAACTTGAACGCGACGCCCACGACGATGAAGACCACCCCGAACAGGAACAGCGTGCGCTGATCACCCTGCAGCACGGCGGCCGCTTCGGAGATCCGCGCAATGTCGAGCGTGCCGGTGACGCCGTAGAGCATGCTCATGCCGTACAGCAGCATGCCCGAGGCCATCGCGCCGAGCACGAAGTACTTGATCGCCGCCTCCGAAGCCAGGCGGTTGTCGCGATCGAACGCCACCAGGGCGTAGGACGACAGCGCCAGCAGTTCCAGGCCCAGGTACACCACCGTCAGGTTTCCCGCCGAAACCAGCAGCATCATGCCCAGCACCGCGAACAGGCAGAGCATGTAGAACTCGCCCTTGAACAGGTTGCGATCCTTCAGGTACGGCTTGGCGTACACGAAGGCCAGCGCGGTCATCAGGTAGATGAACAGCTTGAGCAGGTCGCCGACGGCATCGCGCTGGAAGGTGTCGGAAAAGACCCGCACCGGCAGCGGCACGCCCGGCACGCCGCGCAGGGTCAGCACCGCGGCCACCGCGAGGATCGCCAGCGCGAGGAAGTGGATGAAGCCGCGGCGCTCCTGGCTCAGGAACAGGTCGGTCAGCAGCAGGCCGCAGGTGGCGGCAAGCAGGAACAGCTCGGGCAGCATCGGCAGAAAGTCGGCGGAAGTGATCATCGTCGTTTCCCTGCCTTACAGCTTGGTCGCGGCGATCTGCATCGCCAGTTGCGCAATCGAGGATTGCATCAGGTCGGTCAGCGGCTTGGGATACACGCCCAGCGCCAGCACGCCGGCGGCGAACAGCCCCAGAGCCAGCGTCTCGCGCGGGCTCACGTCCTTCATTTCCGCGACCGCCGGATTGGTGATCGGCCCGAACATCACGCGCTTGACCAGCCACAGCGAATAGCCGGCGGCGATGATCAGCGTCGTCGCCGCGGCCACCGCGATCCATACGTTGGATTGGAGCAGCGTCAGAATGATCATGAACTCGCCGACGAAGCCGGAGGTGCCCGGCAGACCGGAGTTGGCCATCGAGAAGAAGATCACGAAGAAGCCGAACCACGGCATGACCTGCATGACGCCGCCGTAATCCTTGATCGTGCGCGTGTGCATGCGGTCGTAGAGCACGCCGACCCAGGAGAACATGGCACCGGAAATGAAGCCGTGGCTGATCATCTGCACCATCGCGCCCTGCAGGCCGAGCTGCGCGGCATCGGGATTGCCGGCATCGCGCACCAGCCAGAGCGCCACGAAAATGCCCAGCGTCACGAAGCCCATGTGCGCGACCGACGAATAGGCCACCAGCTTCTTCATGTCGGCCTGCACCAGCGCCACCAGGCCGACGACGATCACCGCGATCAGCGAAAGGCCGATCATCACCCCGGCATACTCGGCGCTGGCGTCGGGCAGGATCGGCAGCGAGAAGCGCAGGAAACCGTAGGCACCGATCTTCAGCATGATCGCGGCCAGGATCACCGATCCGCCGGTAGGTGCCTCGACGTGCGCATCGGGCAGCCAGGTGTGGACCGGGAACATCGGGATCTTGATGGCGAAGGCACCGAAGAAGGCCAGGAACAGCCAGGCCTGCTCGGTCATGGTGAGCGGCTGGGCGTAGAGGTCGGCGAACTGGAAGCTGCCGCCCTTCACGTACAGGTAGATCAGGCCGATCAGCAGGAACACCGAGCCGAAGAAGGTGTAGAGAAAGAACTTGAGCGTGGCGTACACGCGCCGCGGCCCGCCCCAGACGCCGATGATGATGAACATCGGGATCAGCATGCCTTCGAAGAAGGCATAGAAGAGGATGGTGTCGAGCGCGCAGAACACGCCGATCATCAGCCCTTCCAGGATCAGGAAGGCGGCCATGTACTGCGCCACCCATTTGTCCACCGAGCGCCAGGCGCCGATGATCACGGGGATCGTGGTGAACGTGGTCAGAAGGACCAGCGCCACCGAAATGCCGTCCACGCCCAGGTGGTAGCGGATGCCATAGGCCGTGATCCACTCCACGTCCCTGACGAACTGCATGGCCGGGCTGGCCAGGTCGAAATCGGCGTAGAGCTGCAGGCTCAAGACGAAGGTGACGAGCGCCACCGCAAGCGCGAACCAGCGCGCCGCCTCGGGCCGCTTGGAGTAGAGCAGCACCGCCGCGCCGCCGAGCATCGGCAGCCAGATCAGCGCGCTGAGGAGTGAGTCGTGGGGCAGCATGGGGCGTGGATCCTCGGAATGCGTGTCAGCGAATCGCCACGATCAGCCCGCCCAGAAGGGCGATCAGGCCGACGATCATGACAAACGCGTAGTGGTACAGGCGCCCGGTCTGGGCCACCCGGATGATTCCCGCGACCCGGTCCACCAGGGCGACCGAGCCGTTCACGATCACGCCGTCGATCAGGCCGGCGTCCAGGTGCTTCCAGAGCCTCTGCCCGAGGCGCACGCTGCCGCCCGCCAGGCCCTTGATCCACAGATCGTCGAATCCGTATTTGTTTTCCAGGACGCGCACCGGCCATGCCGCCGCGCTGCGGATGCGGTCGGCCAGCGACGGGTTGAACAGGTAGATGTACGTGGTCAGCGCGAAGCCGGCGAAGGCCAGCCAGAACACCGGCGAGGCGATGAAGTGCAGGCCGAACCCGACCGCGGCCGACACCCAGCCGTGCTCGTCGTGCCAGATGGCCTGCGCCACGGCAGCCAGAGTGTCGTGTTCGGACAGGACGCGGATGGCACCGGCAAAGAAGTCGCCGAACAGCATCGGTCCGACGGTGAAGAAGCCGATGCCGAGCGAGGCGATGGCCAGGAGGACCAGCGGCATCGTCACCACCGCGGGCGACTCGTGCGGCTCGTGCGCGTGGGTGTCGTGCCCCTCGTGCACGTCATGGCCGGCGTGGGCCTCGTGCACCTCGCGGAAGCGCTCGGGGCCGAAGAAGGTCAAGTACAGCAGGCGGAAGCTGTAGACGCTGGTGACGAACACGCCCAGCAGCACCGCCCAGTAGGCGTACATCTGCACCCAGCCGCCCTGCCCGGCCGCCGCCTGCGCCGCGAGGATGATGGAATCCTTGGAGAAGTAGCCGGAGAAGAACGGCGTGCCCACCAGCGCGAGCGTGCCGATCCACATGGTGATGTGGGTGATGGGCATGTACTTGCGCAGGCCGCCCATGCGGCGCATGTCCTGCTGGTGGTGCATGCCGATGATGACCGAGCCGGCCCCCAGGAACAGCAGCGCCTTGAAGAAGGCGTGGGTCATCAGGTGGAAGATCGCCGCCGAGTAGGCCGACACGCCCAGCGCCACGGTCATGTAGCCCAGCTGCGACAGCGTGGAATAGGCGACCACGCGCTTGATGTCGTTCTGCACGATGCCGATCAGGCCGGTGAAGAAGGCGGTGGTCGCACCGATGAACAGCACGAAGGCCAGCGCGGTTTCCGACAGCTCGTAGATCGGCGACATGCGCGCGACCATGAAGATGCCGGCGGTGACCATCGTCGCGGCGTGGATCAGTGCGGAAATGGGTGTCGGGCCTTCCATCGAATCGGGCAGCCAGACGTGCAGCGGCACCTGCGCGCTCTTGCCCATGGCACCGATGAACAACCAGATGCCGATGAAGGTGGGGATCGACCAACTCGCACCGGCCCACGGCTCGAAGCTCTTGCCGTCGATCAGGTGGGTGTTGGCGAACACCTCGGCGTAATCCAGGCTGCCGCACCAGTAGAACACCGCGGCGATACCGATCAGGAAGCCGAAGTCGCCCACGCGGTTGACCAGGAAGGCCTTGAGGTTGGCGAACGCCGCCGACGGGCGCGGGAACCAGAAGCCGATCAGCAGGTACGAGGCCAGGCCCACCGCTTCCCAGCCGAAGAACAGCTGCATGAAGTTGTTGCTCATCACCAGCATCAGCATCGAGAAGGTGAAGAACGAGATGTAGGCGAAGAAGCGCGTATAGCCCGGATCGTCGCGCATGTAGCCGATGGTGTAGACGTGCACCAGCAGCGAGACGAAGGTGACCACCACCATCATCATCGCGGTGAGCGAGTCGATCATGAAGCCGACGTGGGCGGAAAAGTTGCCGACCTCGTAGAAGGTGTAGACGTTGGCGTTGTATGGGTCCGCGCCGCCGGCAACCAGCGCATACAGCACTTTGATCGAGAGCGCGCAGGACAGCGCCACGCCCAGGATCGCGACCCAGTGCGAGGCCGCGCGCCCGAGGCGTCCGCCGAAGAAACCGACGATGACGGCACCGACGAGCGGGGCAAGCGCGATGGTCAACAGGGTGTTTGGGGTAATCACGGAATGCGTTCCATCACTGGTCGTGGTTGGCGGTGCGGCGCATCGGCGTCGTCAGCCCTTCAACGAATCGATCTGATCCACGTTGATCGTGCCGCGGTTGCGGAACAGGACCACGAGGATCGCCAGACCGATGGCGGTTTCGGCCGCCGCCACGGTCAGCACGAAAAAGACGAAAACCTGCCCGGACGCATCGCCGAGGAAGCGCGAGAAGGCTACGAGGTTGACGTTCACCGCCAGCAGCATCAGCTCCACGCAGAGCAGCAGGACGATGACGTTCTTGCGGTTTATGAAGATGCCCGCGACGCTGATGGCGAACAGCAGCGCGCCAAGCGTGAGGTAGTGGCCGAGCGAGATCATGGCTTGGGCTCCTTGACGACGGCATCCATCTTGACCATGCGCAGGCGGTCGGCCTTGCGCACCTGCACCTGCAGCGCGGGATCCTGATGCTTGGCCCCCGGCCGCCGGCGCAGGGTCAGCGCGATGGCGGCGATGATCGCCACCGTCAGCACCACGGCGGCCACCTCGAAGGGCAGGACGTAGCCGCGAAAGAGCGCGTTCCCGAGCCATTCGACGTTGTGCATGCCGGCCGCGAGCGCCGGATCGGACGAATCGATCACCTGCCCGAAGCGCCTGAGGCCGATCAGGGCGAGCATTTCCGCCACCATGATGACGGCCACCAGCACCGCCACCGGCAGGTGCCGGGCGAAACCCTCGCGCAGCGGATCGAGGTTGACGTCGAGCATCATCACCACGAACAGGAACAGCACCATCACCGCGCCGAC
>JRYL01002625.1_pt1 | contig 19411 bp, 17 predicted proteins | sample 235391 | NCBI WGS metagenome assembly JRYL01 (sample SAMN03074223, study PRJNA261481) | activated sludge metagenome | biome: Wastewater Treatment Plant; feature: Wastewater; material: Activated sludge; isolation source: activated biomass of a wastewater treatment plant treating wastewater from... ...
ACGCCCTTGGGCGCGCCGGTGGTGCCGCTCGTGTAGTAGAGATGCGCCGGCTGGTCGGCGTGCGCCAGCCGCGGCGCGAACGTGGCGGCGGCCGGTTCGGCGGGTGCCGCGGTCGGCAGTGCAAAGGCCAAAGCGGCGCCGCCGAGTTCGTTGGCACGTCCCTGGTGGGCCTGGTCGTGCAGCAACAACTGCGCGCCGCTGTGGGCCAGGATCTGCTGTTGTTCGGCGGCCGACAGGCGCGTGTTGAGAGACACCAGGATCGCCCCGGCGGCGGCGACCGCGTAGTAGGCGACGAAATGCTCGGCGCGGTTCTGCATCAGGCAGGCGACGCGGTCGCCCGGGGCGATGCCGCGCGCGGCGAGTTCGGCGGCCAGCGCCAGGGCGTGCCGGTGGGTCGTCGCATAGTCGAGTTCGCGATCGCCGCAGGTCAGCGCGCGTTGCGGGCCGTGGTGCCGGGCGGCGTGCTCGAGGTAGTGCCAGAGGTTCACGACAGCGGTCTACAGCATGCGGTACGCGATGTCGCGGGGCGAGGTTGCGCAGGGCTGGTCGGGCGGTTCCGATGCGTCGCGATGGCCGACCTGCCGCCCGACCCACCTGCCGAGCTGCCAGCGGGGCCACCAGATGGGCCACCCGCCGAACCACCCGCCGAACCGCTGCGCGTGGTGCGCCAGGAGCCGGATTGGGTGGCGATCAGCAAGCCCAGTGGCCTGCTGGTGCACCGCGACGAACACTACCCCGACGCGCCTGCCGCACTGCAGCAGGTCCGCGACCAGTTCGGGCGGTTCGTGTACCCGTTCCATCGCCTGGACCGCGCGACCTCGGGCATCCTGCTGTTCGCGTTCTCGTCGGCCGCCGCGGCCGAGCTGCAGCAGGCGATGGCGGCGCCGACCGCGGTCAAGGAGTACGTCGCCCTGGTGCGCTGGCCCGGCAGCGTGGCGAGCGATGGGGCACCCCTCGGCGACGCGTGGACCTGTGCGCGCCCGCTGACCGACGACAAGGGTGTCGCCCGCGACGCCCGCACCGACTTCGAACGGGTCGAGACGCTGCCGTACTCGGCGCTGGTGCGCTGTCGCATCCACAGCGGCCGCTACCACCAGATCCGGCGCCACGCCAACCACAGCGGCCGCCACGTCCTCGGCGACACCAGCCACGGCAAAGGTCGCATCAACGCGCTGTTCCGCGAACGCTTCGGCCTGCAGCGGCTCTTCCTGCATCTGTACCGGGTGCGATTCGAGCTCGAGGACTGCGGCCTGGTCGAGATGGTCGATCCGTTGCCTGACGATCTGCGCGCCGTGCTGGCCCGCCTGCGTGCCGCCGCTGCGCCCGCCAGCAGCGCAACGCCCGTGCCGCCCACGTAGAAAGCGCTTGACTGGCGCGGAACGGTGCTCAAGATGCAGCGAACGAACCTCTAGAAATTCGGTGGCACCGTATTTCGAGGGGTGTGCACGCGTGGATCCCAGGAGCATAAACTGATTCAACAAGGCAACTTGTGACGAAAGCAGCTGCCCTGGCCACGTTTACTGAGCAGCGAAACGCGGAGCTACGGTCCGTGTTGGTCGCGCCGCATCGGTACGGGTTCCTGGAATGAATCAGAACAAAAAGTTCGCTCTGGCAGGGGGCGGCTACTGCCTCTACGCGCCGCGCTTTCCGCGTTTCCAGCGCACCCCGGGGTTCGCCGACGAATGCTCGATCGGCAACGCCCTGGTCCCGTCGGTGTTCTTCCTGAGTTTCCTCGACGGCAGGCATCCGTTGACGATGGTCTGCAAGCAGGCCGAGGTCGAACACGGCAAGGCGGTGCTGACCTACGAGGACGGCAACGGCCTCAAGGTGGTCGAGCGGCGCTTGCTGAGTCAGGACGACCGCTTCGTCAGCGAGCTCGAGTTGCACAACACCGGCAAGACCGAGCGCGAGGTCACCGTCGTGATGTGGACGACGACCGACCCCGAAGGCGAGCCGGTGTCGCTCGAGGGCGACAGCTTCCGGATCCGGCGCCTGCTCAAGAGCGCCGACGCGCCCGACGTGCCCGCCGACATCCATTATTCGTCGCCCGACAGCAAGGGTGGCAAGTGCCTGCAGGGCTTCTTCGCCGAGGGCGGCAGCGACCGTCCGGACTTCGAGGAGACGCCCTGGTACGAGATGGAGGCCCTGCCGACGCCGCGCGCCAAGCGGCCGATGGAGAAGCCGAGCCCGATCGTCGCCGGGTCGCGCGTCTATGCCGGCCTGTTCCGGCCGGTGCCACTGAAGGTCGGCGCCAAGGCCGCGCACCGCTTCGAGGCCAATGTCACGTTCAAGGGCAAGGGCATCAACTTCCGCGCCCGCCGGCCCGACCCGAAGGACGAGAACGGTTGGCACGCGTTCTGGGACAAGGTGCCGAAGTTCAGCTGTGACGACAAGGCGCTCGAGCGAGTCGTCAAACACCGTTTCCACCTGCTGTACCTGCTGCGGCAGGGCCAGGGCGCGGGGCTGTTCACGTCGGCCGCGGTGTGCGAAGGCAATGGGCCGATGCACCAGCCGACGGCGTTCAGCACGCCGGCGATCATGCGCGAAGCGCGTTGGCTGCAGGATCCGTCGCTGGCGCGCGGCTGCCTGAAGGCGTTCTTCGACAACGTGCAGCACAATGGGCAGGTGCCCGGCCGGCTGTACATGACCGGCGTCAACACCAACGACTTCTACCACGCCGACTGGGGTGGTGGTTTCGAGTCGCTCGACGCGATGCACGGCGACAAGGCGACCAAGAAGGCCGTCCTGATGGCGATGCAGCGCTACGTGAAGTGGCTCGGCAACAACCGCGACCCCGAGGGCAGCGGGTTGACCGACATCGTCAACCACTTCGAGGCCGGGCAGGAGTTCTCGCGGCGTTACACGGTCATCGACGGCAAGGCCGATCGGGCGATCGAGTTCACCGAGCAGTTCCGGCTCAAGGGCATCGACGCGTCGGTGTTCCGTTATCGGCTGGTCAAGTGGCTGCACGCGGTCGCCGAGGAGATCCAGGAGAAGGCGATGGCCAACCGCTTCCAGGCGGAGGTCGAGGTCATCCTGGACACGATCCGCAAGAAGATGTGGGACGAGAAGGCCGGCATCTTCATGGATCTCGATCCGGCCAATCGTCGCAAGACCAACGTCAAGGCGGCGGTCGGCTTCTATCCGTTGGCGACCGACATCCCCAACCAGAAGCAGGTCGACGCGATGCTCGACCTGTTGTCGAACCGCAACGAGTTCTGGACCAAGTACCCGGTGCCGAGCATCGCGATCAGCGATTCGACGTTCGACCCGACCGGCCGTTGGAAGGGCACGCGCAAGGGCTGCCCGTGGAACGGGCGCGTCTGGCCGATGCTCAACAGCCACATCATGGAAGGCCTGACCTATTGGGCCGAACGTGGCAACAAGAAGGCGCAGAAGCTGGCGCGCGAGCTGCTCGACAAGACGGTGGCGATGATCAGCGGCGAGGCCGAGGGCACCGGCGAGCCGAACTCGTTCGAGCACTACCACCCGATCACCGGCGTCGGTTCGCGCTACCGCGGCATCGACACGCTGCTGCACAGCTACGTGCTGGACAACGTGTTCCGCATCGCCTGCGGCTTCGCGATCCGGTTCGGCGAGGTGCAGGACGATCCGCTCGGCGAGGCCGTCGACTTCCGGTTGCAGGGCATGCCGCTCGGCAACAAGCTGTACGACGTCGAACGCAAGAACGGTCGGCTGCGCGTGCAGCAGCAGTGAGCGGCGGAGCGATGGCGCTGCCGGTCGAGTTCGCGGACGTGCTGGCGGCGCGCGAGCGCATCGCCGGCCGCGTGCATCGCACGCCGGTGCTGACCTCGGCGACGCTGGATCGCGAACTCGGCGCGCAACTGTTCGTCAAGGCCGAGAACCTGCAGAAGGTCGGTGCCTTCAAGGCGCGCGGCGCCTGCAATGCGGTGATGGCGCTGCCCGACGACGCGGTCGCGCGCGGGGTCGTCACGCACAGCAGCGGCAACCACGCCGGCGCCTTGGCCTGGGCGGCGGCGCAGCGCGGTGCGCCGTGCGCGGTGGTGATGCCGGAGACGGCACCCAGGGTCAAGGTCGACGCGGTGCGCGGCTATGGCGCCGAGGTGGTGTTCTGCAAACCCGCCGAACGCGAACAGGTGTGTGCGCGGGTGCAGCAGGAACGTGGCGCGGTGATGGTGCACCCGTTCGAGAACCTGCACGTGATCGCCGGGCAGGGCACCGCGGCGCTCGAACTGTTCGAGGACGTGCCGGAGCTCGACGTCGTGATCGCCCCGGTCGGCGGCGGTGGCCTGTTGGCGGGCACGGCGATCGTCGCGCGGGCCGTGCGGCCGGCGTGCGCGGTGTACGGTGCCGAACCGCTGGCGGTCGACGACGCGGCCAGGTCGTTGGCCAGCGGCGTGCGGCAGCCGCGCGTCGAGAACCCCAAGACCTGGGCGGACGGGCTGCTGACGGCGCTCGGCGAACCCAACTTCGCGCTGTTGCGCCACCACCGGGTGTTGGTGCAGACGGTCGACGAGGCGGCGCTGCTGGCCGCGGCGCGGTTCTTCCTGGAGCGCATGAAGGTGGTCGTCGAACCGAGCGGGGCGACGGTCTTGGCCGCGGCGCGAGCCCTTGGCGGGGCCCTGGCGGGCAAGCGGGTGGGTTTGATCGTCAGCGGCGGCAACACCGACTTCGCCTGGCTCGCCGCGCGGTCTTGATGCGGTCTTGATGCGGCGTTCGCCCCGCTGGGCGGTGGAGTGGCCGTTGTGCGCATGGGGCTTTGGGCCGGCTGGGTTATCGTCAGGGGGTAGAGGAGCCCACCATGAGCACGATCCTGCTGACCACCGATCTTTCTCCGGAGTCCAAGCGCGCGTTCCAGCCGGCCAAGATCCTGGCGCAGAAGCTCGGCCTGCGGCTGCGGCTGATCGCCGTGCTCGAAGACCTGCCGTTCGAGCCGACCGGTGGGGGGCTGATGGCGGTCTATCCCGACCGCTCGTTGATCCACCGCGATTGGGACAAGGAGCTGCAGAAGTTCGCCGACGAACTCGGCCGCGACATCTGCCCGACCGCCGAGGTCGTCGACGCGGTGGACGTCGCCGGCACGATCGTCGCCGAGGCGAAGAAGTGCGGCGCGAGCTACATCGCGATGGCGACGCATGGCCGTTCGGGCTTGCGGCGGCTGTTGCTGGGCTCAGTCGCGGAACTGGTCGTGCGGCATGCGTCGGTGCCGGTGGTGATCTACCCGCCGCCGGCGGCGTAGGGATCTGGTAGGCTCGCGGCTCGCCATGGACGCAGGTTTCGACGGTGCCGAGGCCGAACCACGGCCAGGGCAGCGCGACGGCAACCCGAGGGTCTTCCTCTGGGCGGCTTGGTGTACTGGGCCGGCGACCTTCGGCGCGGCCTTCGTCACGTGCCTGGTGTGGCCAGGGATCTGCAGCGATCCGCCGAACCTGCGGATGGGCTGCTGGTTGGTCGTGTCACACCTGGTCGCCGTGGCGGTGACCCTCGGTCTCCTGTGCTTCGGTCCCGCAGCCTGGCGCCTGCTGGAGACGAAGCTGTTGCTGGCCTACTGGCTCGGTCTTGGCTGCTGGCTGCTGCCGGTGTTCCTGCGCGAGGTACTGCCGATCCCTTCAGTGCTTTCGTTGGTCGGGCTCACGGTCAGTGCGGTGGTCNNCGCTGCTTTCGTGGGTGGGGGTCACGGTCAGTGCGGAAGTCACCGCGGCGATGCCCCTGCTGATCCTCGTCCGCTGGCTCGGTTTCGCCCGGGCACATGGGTGACACCTTCGCGTGCAGGTGGAGGGCGCCGAGAAACCCGTGCCCGGGGGCCGTGGTTCGGTAGGACCCCGTGACAGTGCGACGGAAGTGCGTCAAGCTGGGCCTGCAAGGCCACCGAACCGACGACTCCGCCTGTCCATCGAACGCTCCGCGACTCCATGTGCCTGCAACTCTACCTTGCCACCGACGTGCCACTGGGGCTCGGTACGTTCGGCAACCTCTCGCTCGAGGAAGTGGAACCGGCCAGGCTGCACGAGCTGCGCCAGGTGTTCTCGAAGCGGTCGATCCGTTACGTCGGCGTCGACGGGTCCTGCAGTTGCGCATTCCGGCACGTGCTGGCCGATGGGGTGTTCGAGTACTTCGATGGCATGTTCGACCAGGAATCGGCGGAGGCCCGCGGGCGAGCGGAGTCGCTGACGGCCCAGCTGGTCGGCCTCGTCCAGGCGCATCTGCCGACCGGGGTCGAGCTGTACCCGACGTGGTCGGGCGAAGCGCCGTGCGCAGCCAAGGAAACGGTGGCCAAGTCTGCAGCTCATCTGCGCCCCGACCGGTTCTTCTTCGTCGAAGGCGTGCTCTACCGGTTGGGCTGCTGAGACAGGGGAAGGAAGCGGTGTGTTTGGCCGTCCAAGACCGACCCGAGACCAAGATGACGACCTACAGCAAACGAGACATTCGCGCGGCGGACCTGCTGGCGATCATCCTGTTCGGTTTCGGCGTGGTGCTCGCCGTGTTCGCGTTGCTCGATTCGACCAGTGCGAAGGGACCGGGAAGCGGTGGCGCCGTCGGTTCGTGGCTGATGGCCGCCGTCTTCCTCGCGCTCGGCACGGCGCTCAACCTGAAGGTCCGGCAGCTCATTCGTACCAAAGGTGTGGAGCCGAAGGAGTACGACGGCGTGCCTGATTGAGACGCTGCGACTGCCTGTGGGCGGAGGCCACGCTGGCGGCCAGGCGTCGTCGATCGGGCCGCAACTGGGCAGGTTGACGAGTTGTCGGTGCCATGGTCCAGTGGTTGCGACGCGAGGATTCGATGCACGACAACCGATCGACGTGGCTGATCCTGCTGCCGGCCTTGCTGGCGATGTCGGCTTGCCACGGCACCCCTGCCGAAGCCCCGGCTGCGCCAGTGGCAGCGCGCGAGATCGGTCCGGCCGAGCCCCGCGCACCGATCGACGAACTGCGGCGGCGCGAGGCGGTGCGAACCGTCGAGTACCTCGAGGCGATGCTCGTGGCCAACCGTCAGGCGGTGGTGGTCGGTGAGGAGCAACTGCAGCAGCTTCGCGTCCTTCATGCGGCCGGGCGTGTGGGCACGGTCGAGTTGGGGGCCATGGAGACGGAGGTCCTCGATCGGAAACGAGAACTGCTGCGTCATGAGCGCGAGCTGGCGGATGCTCGGGCCGTGGTGGCGGGAGCGGGCAGGTAGGCGGCGTGGCAAGGCGACCTGGTCACGCGCGAACCTTGGCTCGAGGGGATGTGGGCCGTGTTGGCATGTCCACGTGAACTCTCCCGATCCCACCGTAGGCGCGCCGGATCGCGCAACTGGCCGGCGCCCTGCCGTGCGTGGGTTGGTGCTCTGCAGCGGCTTGCCGCTGGCGTTGCTGCTGATGGCTCTGGAACAGCGGCTGCTGGCGAACGGCACCCTGAATACGAAAGACCTACCGCCGATCGTCGGCAACGAGCAGGGCACTCTGGGCGAGTACCTGCTGAACGTCTGGCACTGGGACGCAGCGATCTTCGGATTGCTGTTGGTGTCGATCCCGTGCCTGTGGTTCGGGGTGCGGAGCCTATTGGCTGGTCGTGCTGTGACCAGTCACCGCCCGTGAGCACGCGGCGTCGTATCCCATCGTCGAGTCCCGGCGGTTGCCGGGCCCGGAGATCCTGAATGTCCGTCCGAAAATCCGCCAAGTCTTCGAAACCTGCAGGTCGGAAGGTGCAAGAGCGCGCGGCTTCACGCAGCAAGGTCGCCAGACCACTGCCGGAGTCGATGGTGACCGGCAAAGCCAGCGCGGCCAAGGCTGCGGCCGGCGACGAGCCGGTGTTCGCCTACATCGCCACCCTTCCCGAACCCCAGCGGAGCATCGTGGAGCACGTGGACGCGCTCGCGGCCCGGACGCTTCCTGAACTGCAGCGCGCCATCAAATGGGGCATGGCCTATTATGGTGTCGGCGACGGTTGGTGCTTCTGTTGTGGTGGCTTCGCCGGTCACGTCAAGCTCATGTTCGTGAACGGCGTGGCACTGCAGCCGGTTCCGCCGGTGACGCCTGTCGCGATGGGCAAGGACACGCGGGGCGTCGAGCTCGGGTCCGTGGCCGACATCGACGAGCAGCGCATCGCGTCGTGGATGCGGCAAGTCGCTGCCGTGCCCGGCGTGGGTGGAAAGCGCCGCTAGCGGTAGGACTGCGGCACTGACGAAATCGAAGCCCTCGATCCGCATTCCCATGAGGAGACAACGGCACATCGATAGCAACCACGAAGCCGGCCGTGCGGTCGGTGACGATGTCTGGTCCTGCCGCCGATCGGTGAGCTCGCACCTCGGTTGGTCGGCGATGGCGGATGCCGCCGAAGGACCATGGCGGCGACCCGACAAGCCGGCCTCACCTGGAGTGGGCCAGGTGCAGGCCGTGGCAGGCCGTGGCTCGAATTCCCTGGATGCACGATCGCGATGAAGCAACCGTCGGCCAAACCGCGGAGTTGGCGTCAAGGACTTGGCATTGGGCTCGGTGTCGCAGGCGTGCTGGCAGTTGCCGGCGCAGCGCATGGAGAGACCCCTGGAGTGATCGCGCTTTATGCCGGCGGCGGCGGAATGGTCGTCGGTGTCGTCATCTGGTGGAAATCCGGTGGGCCTGAGGAGGACGATGCGACAAGGGCGCACCGCTCGGCGTTACGGAAATTCGAGCATGCCTTGGACGTCGCCGGGCTGTTGTTGCGCGCGCTCTTCCGGCGTTGGTAGTAACCTCACCGACCGAGGAACTTGCGTACCGCACGTTGCGGTGGCCGCTGCGGGGTGCCAGCAACCAGCCACCGTCGTCGCAAGGCTCGCCGGGCTTTCCCTCGAGCAGCCCCAGGCGCTGATTGCCGACGGCGGTCAGGTTCCGCCCACATCGGCTGCGGAATCGGGGCGGCAGCATGCGGCCTGCTCAGACAGCTCGTGGAGGGAAGCTGGGGTGTGTTCCTGCCTGGCGCATCGCCCGTTGGTTGGCGATCCACCGCGAATCGATGAACTGGCTCGTTCCAGTGTACGTTGCCCGCCTCGATGCACTGGCCACTGCACTTCGTACTCGCGGTTCTGGTTGCTTGCAGTGGTCCGGAGGAAGTTCCCGACGGTCGAGGGGTCGTGCAAGTCGTCGACCGGAGCGGGCAGCCGGTGCCGCGCGCCGTGGTATGGAGTGTCGCCAAACGGGACTGGAAGACCCAAGGGTGGATCCCGCTGGAACTGGTTCCGTACTGCGGCAATCCGCACGAGCTGGTGCGCCGGCTCGGCGCCCGGCACGAAGCGGATGCGTTCGGTGTGGTGCGGGTGCCGTGGGACGCAGTCTTGGCCGGAGAAGCGGAGGGGCTCGCCGGCATGGGGACGATCGGTTCGCCACACGAAGGCGGTCGAGAGCTGATCCTGGATTCGTGGCGCTGGACAATCGTCGTTCGCGACGGAGCGGGTCAGCCCGCGGTGAGCGTGCCGGTTTCTTGCCTGGCGAGCGACGCAATGGATGGCGAGGGTTTCCAAGGCATCTTGCTCGGTTTGACCGATGCTGCCGGACGGCTCGTCGTCCAGGATCCAGCCAGTGTCGAAGTCGAGCACTTTCGAAGACCCTCTGCCGAAGTCCTGCTGGATGCCGACAACGAACCCGTAGGTGTTCCTCTGCCGCTGGCCGAACAAGAGGAGCCGCTACCGGTGCCGGAGTTCGTGCTCTTCGAGGTGGATGGCATGTACCTGGCTCCGCACGCCGGCAAGTTGAGGTTCGCGGAGCGGGAGACCGGTGTGGTGACTCTGACGATGCCGTCGGCCACACGGGTCGACGTGAGAGGTCCCGAATGGCGTGGGCCGGTCGGCGCACTGTGCACCTTGACCCGGGTCGGCACGGGCCAGCGCTGGGACGACGTCGTTTGTTGGCTGGAATCCGGTCGCAATCTCGCGCTGGTCGGCGTCGACCACCCCGAGCACCCGACCCCGATCTCGGCCGTCGTCGAAGGGACGAACATACAGAGGCTGGTGGAGGTTCCTCGGCTACCGGCGGATCAGGTCTTGCGCATCGACCTGGAGCTCGGCGATGGCGACACCATCGTCAGGGCGCGGATCCACGATGCAGCTGGCCGACCCGCGAGTCACTGTTTGTTTCATGTCAGACCCAGCGGCGATGGGATGCGGTCCTTGCAGGTCCGGGCCGACCGCGCAGGCCGCGTGGCGTTGATCTTGCGTTCTGCACTGTCACGTGGTGCCGACTTCTCGCTCGAGGCCTACGCTGGTCCCGATCCCCAACAGTGGAACAAGCACGCCCGGTTGCACGTGCCGCGATTCGAGCCTGGCAGGCACTTCGACGTCGGTGTCGTCGAGATGGCGAGGTGAAGGTGGAGCGGTGCACCGGCGGGCAGCAGCACGAGCATTGGTGTGTGCCCGAGGTGAAGATCGTCGGATCGACGCCAGGGGGGGATTGCATCTGTCGTCGCTCGGTCGGGAATATGGCGAATGGTGCGTCGTCCCAGGTTCCACAGGACCACCTCGCCATGTCCAGACCGATGAAACTCCTGCTCGGCAGCGCAACGCTGGTGCCGCTCGTCCTGCTGATCTACTTGCTCGTGACGATCGCCAGCTTCCTGTTCGGGGTGCTCGACAACGGAGGATCGGTTGCCGCGCCGCGGCTTGCGGATGTCCTCAGGGAACTCCTGACCGTCCAGTGGATCATGGTGGCGAGCTTCGTCGTCCTGCTGTGCGTCTACCTGTGGCATCTGTTGGTGCACAGGGCCGGCCGCGAACTAGCTGGCCAGACCCCGCTCTGGGTGCTCGGGCTGATGTTCGCCCCGATGTTCGCGATGCCGATCTACTGGTACACCAAGGTCTGGCACGAGCCCGCGTCGGCCGCGGGGCGGCTGCGCAGGTCCTGACCAGCAAGCTCGTGGGGTGCGCTTGGGGTGCAGTGTTGGCCGGGCAAGAGGGGCCGCTCCTGGTGCTGGAGTGCGTTCTCTTCGAGGTGGATGGCATGAACCTGGCTTCGCACGGTGGCAAGCGGAAGTCCGCTGAGCGGGTACGGGTGCGGTGGCTCGGACGATGCCGCCGCCACGAGGGTCGACGTACAGGGTCTCGAATGGCTTGGGTTGTTCGGCGCATTGTCGACGTTGAGCCGCTTGGACCCTGGTGCGACTTGCAGTGTCGATCCGCGTGGATCCAGCGTCGACACCGGTCTGCAGGTACAGTGACTGTGGAGGCCTTCGCCGATACCTCGAAGGCTTGATGCCGCGCACACGACACCCATCTGCCATGCCTGCCGACTTCCAAGAGCTTCGCGGACTCCCAGCGCACGGCCCGGCGGCGAAGTCGTTTCCTGTGGGCTGGGGAAATCTCGGACGCGAGGGCAAGGTGGTCGAGTTCCTCGTTGCCGAAGGGGCATGGGTTGGGAACTTTCGGCCTGGAATCGGTGGTCTCGACCTCGCGCGAGTCTGTACTGGTTGCGAGCGCATTCTCGTGATCGCCAGGGGAGATGCCTGGATCGTCGATCCGGATAAGCGCAGCGCGGAGCCCTTGTTGCCGGCGGTCGACCAACTGCTGGACGTGCCGCACGGTGGCGGTTGGATCCTGTGCCGGCAGGGACTCGCGCTGGCTCGTCTGGTCGGCACGCGCCTCGCGTGGCACACTCGACGGCTCTCCTGGGACGGGATCGACCGGTTGAGGATCGAAGGGGATCGGATCGTGGGTTCGGCCTGGAACCCCTTCGAACAAGGTTGGCACGACTTCTCGGTGGATCTGCAAACCGGGATGTCGACCGGTGGCAGCTACGCGTCCGCCGCCGACGATTCGTGGGAACAACTCGGCTCATGAGCGCGATGCCGAGGTGGGAGCAGAGTGTATCGCACGCGGCCTTCTCGCTGCCGCGCCCAAGCCAGCGGACATGCCGATGACCGACGAACCCACTTCGCGACGTTGGTGGCCAATCGTCGCCTGGGCTGTGCTTGCCCTGCCGCTCGGTCTCGTGGCGACGCTGGCCGATGGGTGGCCGGCGACGCTCGCGGCAGTCGTTCTCGGCGTTGGTGGTCTCTGGTGGCTGGTCGTCGTCGTTCGCACGGCGGCCGGTTTCTACGGCGAACCGTGGGACGATTTCGGCGCCGATGCCGACGCGGAAGGTGGACCGAACCGGCGAGGTGGATCCTGACCGAACGAGCCGCAGTGCTCGACCTGTGGTCAAAGCGGGATCGCGTCGTATGGCGGTGCACTACGATGTGGCGATGGAGCAGACGCCGTCCAGCCAGCAGTCTTCGCCGCGTTCGCCGGTCGTCTTGCGTGCCGGCGAGGGGCGTACCTACGCGATGGGCGACATCACCGCGGTGTTCAAGGCCGACGGCGGCGAGACGCACGGCCGATACTCGATCTCGGAGTGGTGGCTGGAGCCCAGGACCCGCGGTCCAGGTGCGCACAGCCACGACGAGGACGACTTGTTCTTCGTGCTCGAGGGCACGATGAGCATCCTGGTCGGCGAACGCTGGGTGCAAGCCGAACGCGGCGCGTTCGTGCTCGTACCGGCTGGGGTCGTCCACGATTTCGAGAATCGCGGCGTGACGCGGGCCGGCATCCTGAACCTGACGATCCCGGGGGACTTCGAACGACACATGCCCAGCATCGTGAGCTGGTTTCGTGACCATCCGCCGGAGCGAACGGACGGGTAGGCATCGGGCGTGCGATGGAAGCCCAGGGGAAGTGGGGCTGTTGGCCACCTGCGCACCCGTTGGCGGGCGTGGTACCTTCCAGGAATGAAGTTCGTCGTCGCGGCGTTCTGCCTGTTCGCATCGTTGCCGGCGCAATCGCTGCAGGTCGATGCGACAGGCACGCTGATGCTGACTTGGCAAGGCAGCGGGGCCGTGCAGACGGTGTCGACGCCGGTGCAGGGTTCGACGACGCTCAGCAACAGTGGCGTCGGCCTGATCACCCTGTCGACCGGCACCACCACCACGCTGACTCTGCAGCCCTACTCGCCGCCGTGGCCGGGCCCGGTGCAGGGTTGGTGGTCGCAGGCGAGTGTCGACGTCGTGCTACGCTACTCCGCCAGCTCGGCGGCGGCCGGCGTGCTGCGGATCTCGGCGGTGCCGTCCTGTATGATGGGGATGCCGCCGAGCGTCGACGTCGAAGACGATGGCTTCTACGAACTGCCGCCGAGCGGGCTGCCGAGCACCGTAGACATCCCGGTGGTGCTCGGGCCGCGGCCGGTGCCGATCCGGATCCAAGGCACCTCGGTCAATTTCGGCGCCAGTTGCCTGAGCACGATCGAGGTCTCGTTCGTACCGCAGCCGAGCAAGCTGGTGACGAACGGCGTTGCGTGTGGCTCGAGTCTTGCCGCGTCGCTGTTGCCGCCGTCGACGCAGCCAGGCCGATTCACGTTGCACGTCGACGACCTGCAGATGCCGGCCAACGTGCTCGCGGCGGTCGTCTTCGGCAGGACGGCGTTGCCGCTCGGCGTCACGTGTGCGCCGGGCCTGGTGGTCGACGGTTCGTTCCTTCGCGTGCCGACGGCCGGTGGTTTCGACTTCCCGATCCCGCTCAGTGCTGGACTGGTTGGCACCTTGGAATTGCAGTATGTCGGCCTGCAATTGCCGTTGTTGCTGCAATACAGCAATCGTGTGCAGATCTCGTTGCCGTGAGGAGTTCCTGGTCGTACGCGGTTGGCTGGCTGCGTCGGCTCACTGCCGCCAGGCCTCGAAACGGTGGACGAACACCATCGTGACCAGGACCGGCGCGACGAAGTTGGCGAGCGGCACCATGTTGAGCAAGGCCGTGCCGATCCCGAGCGCCAGGATCTCGGCGCCGTGGCGCTGGCGGAGCGCTTTGGCGGTGCGTGGGTCGACGCGCCGCATGGCGACCAGGTCGCTGTATTCGCGGCCGAGCAGCAAACCGTTCACCAGCACGAAGGCGATCGGATAGAGCGGTGCGAACAGCAGGGTCGGCAGCAGGGCGGCGTTGAGCAGCAACACCAGCGCCAGGAAACGCAAGCTCGCGCCGAGCCCGGTCAGCAGTGGTAGTCCGGGGGCTGGCGGCAGACCAGGGTAGTGGCGGCGTTCCACCGCGTTGGCGACCGGTTCGAGGAACAAACCGACGAACACCGTCGCCAGCATCGGGAACAGGAACCAGCTGAGCACCAGCGTCAGCGCCCAACCCAGCAGGTCGCCGGTCGACTCGAGCCAGCCGGTCTCGAACAGGGTCGTCTGCGTCAGCAGCCAGCCGATGCCGAACCAGGCCGCGCCCAGGCACAGCACGCTGAGTGCGACGCAGTAGCCGAGCAGCTTCAGGATCGAGCAGGTGAACAGCTGGTCGATGGCGCGGGCGATGGCTTGCAGCATGGGCGGTCCAGTGGGATCGGTGGAGCCATTCGCTCGAGAGAATCCAAAATGTGGAGAGAGTTGGGGAAGAACCAAGATTGCGGCACCACTGGTGGTAGCTGGCTTGCGGCGCGTGGCGTCCGTGGCCACAGTTTGCCAGCAGACCACCGTGCAGCCGACACCAGAACCAACCAACGTCCCACCGCGTCGCCTCGACGCGCAGCGGACTCGTTTCCGTCCCGAGACGCGGAGGCTCGGACAGCAGTGCCACCGCGACGGCGAGGTCGAGTTGCTCGACGTCGCCGAAGGGCGCGCCGTGGCGATCGTCTACGGCACCCAGCCGTACCGGGTCGTCATCGAGGACTTCGAAAAGCCGAAATCCTGCCGGTGGGAATGTACGTGCAAGCAGTTCGGTGTGGTGCGGAGATGCAAGCATGTCTGGGCGACGATGATCGAGCTCGACGCGCTGCTCACCGAGTTGGCGGAAACGGAACAGCTCTTCGGTGCCGACGGGCCGCAGGGCCGTCCCCGTGGCCGGCAGGTCGACCAGCAGGACAACCAGCAGAGGATCGATCGGAAGCGAGATGCCGTCGCCGAGGCAGCGCCGGGGTCCGAGCGTCCGAGTGCGCCGCCACTGGCTCTCGTGCCGTCACCGGCGGTTCCGCAGCCGCTGCCAGCCTGGCGACGCCGCCTGCTGACGGTGCTGCCGGAGCCGAGTGAACCCGTCGAGTTGCCACATCTGTTCTACTTCGTGCACCTGCGCACGGCCCGACCGACCGTGCGAGATCGCGGGCTCGTGCTCGAGGTCCGGCAGCGGACCGTCAAGAAGAACGGTCAGCTCGGCGTGTTGCGGCAAGGCGAAATCAAGCCTGCCGTGCTCGAACAGCTCGCCGCGCCGGATCGGGCCCTGCTGCAGTTGATGCGCGAGGACCAGGCGCTGCAGTGGGCGCCCTGGCTGCGCAGTTTCACCGAGCACAGTGTGTCGCTGCAGCAGCCGTGGTTCGTGCCGACGGGTCTGGTGACCAAGGTGCTCCAGCTGTTGCCGGCAACCGGCCACGTCTATGTCGGCACCGACGACGAGTCGACCCTGCAACCGCTGACGATCGACGTCGCCGAGCCGTTCCGGGCGCTGTTGTTCAAGGTGGTGGACGGCGGCACGGCGAGGTTCGACGCGATCTTCGAGCGCGGTGGGCTCGCGATCCCCAAGTCGGCGGCCAACCTCGACACCGACCTGACGTATCTGATCACCGATGGCAAGCTGGTCTGCATGGAGGTCGGCGGTGCTGGCGAGCTGATGCACGAGCTCGAAGTCTCCGGCCCGCTGCAGATGCCGGTCGAGGAGGTGCCGCAGGCCCTGGCGGCGCTGGCCAGGATCGGTGGCGCCAGCATGTTCCTGCGCGATCTGCTCGAGGAGCTGCCGGCGGGCAAGCCGACCGGCGTCGTCGATCTCGAGCTGCCGAAGGAGCGCGACGTGGCGTTGCCGGCGCGTCTGCGGTTCCTCTACGACGGCGGTGGCGTCGTGCACGGGGATCCAGCCCCGGTGGTGGAGGCCGCCGGCGCCGTCGTGCGCCGGGACTTCGACGCCGAGGCCCGGTTGGCCGAGGCAGCGAAGTCGGCGGGGTTGCAGGCGATGCCGACGCCGACCGGATTCGGCTGCGAACGGGCGCACTTGCCCGAGATGGTACGTGCGCTCACGGCGCAGGGCTTCCGGGTGTTCGCTGCCGGGCGCCTGGTGCGGCCGTTCCAGGCCAGCCATGGCCTGGTCAAGAAGGAAGGCGGTTGGTTGGAGGTGGACGCCGCGGTCGAGTTCGCGGGCCGCCGCGTCGGTTTGCCCGAGCTGCTGCGTGTCGTCGGCGCGCCACACGGCTTCTACGAGCTGGGCGATGGCTCGTACGGCATGCTGCCGGAGGCCTGGGCCGAGCGCCTCGAGGCCTTGCGGCAGCTCGGTGGCGACGTCACGGCCGCTGGGGCGATCGCGGTGCCCGAGCAGCGCATGCTGTGGCTCGATGCGTTGCTCGACAAGCATGCGGCGGACTTCGACGTCGACCCGCACGTCGCGAAGCTGCGGCAGCGGCTGCGCGAGGTCGGCGATCTGCAGCCACTGGCCGAACCGAAGGGTTTCCAGGGCCAGCTGCGCCCGTACCAGCAGAGTGGCCTCGCCTGGCTGGCGTTCCTCGAGGAATTCGGCCTCGGCGGCTGCCTCGCCGACGAGATGGGCCTCGGCAAGACCGTGCAGGTGCTGGCGCATCTGGTCAAGCACCACGGTGGCCGCAAGCAGCGGCCGCCGAGCCTGCTGGTCGCGCCGCGCTCGGTGTTGCCCAACTGGCTTGCCGAATGCGCGAAGTTCGCGCCGGGTCTGCGGGTCGTCGATTTCAGCACGCCGGATCGCTGGCAGGCGCACACCGCGGCGATCGAGCGCTGCGACCTGATGCTGACCACCTACGCGATGTTGCGCACCGACGTGCCCAGGATGCTCGAACGCGGCTGGCGGTTCTCGTACGCGGTGCTCGACGAAGCCCAGGCCGCCAAGAACGCCGACAGCCAGACCAGCAAGGCGGTGCGCCTGCTGCCCTCGGAACGGCGGTTGGCGATGACCGGTACGCCGGTCGAGAACCACCTCGGCGAACTCTGGACGCTGTTCGAGTTCTTGAACCCGGGCATGCTCGGCAAGCTCGGCAGGTTCCGCGAACTGTTCCGCGGCGACCTCGCCGACGAGTCGCGCACGTCGACCCGCGAGCTGATCCAGCGGTCGCTGCGTCCGGTGATGTTGCGTCGCACCAAGGCGCAGGTGCTCACCGACCTGCCGCCGCGCCTCGAGACCACCTTGTGGTGCGACCTCGACGACGGGGCGCGCCGTCGCTACGACCAGCTGCGCAAGTACTACCGCGAGCAGTTGCTGGTCGGCGACGGCGAGCTGCGCGACAAGCGTATCGTCGTGTTGCAGGCGTTGTTGCGTCTGCGGCAGGCGGCCTGTCACGAGGCGCTGCTCGATCCCGAACGCAGCGGCGAACCAGGCGCCAAGTTCGAGGTGTTGCTGCCGCGCCTCGAAGAACTCGCCGAGGAGGGGCGCAAGGCGCTGGTGTTCTCGCAGTTCACCAGCCTGCTCGATCTGCTGGAACCAGAACTGGCACGGCGCGGCATCGCGTTCGAACGCCTCGACGGCAAGACCAAAGAGCGCAAGGCGCGGGTCGACCGCTTCCAGAACGACCCGAAGGTGCCGGTCTTCCTGATCAGCCTCAAGGCCGGTGGCGTCGGCTTGAACCTGACCGCCGCCGAGTACGTGTTCCTCCTCGATCCGTGGTGGAACCCGGCCGCCGAACTGCAGGCGATCGACCGTGCGCACCGCATCGGCCAGCAGCACACGGTGCATGCCTACCGGGTCGTCTGCCGCAACACCGTCGAGGAGCGCGTCCTCGAGTTGCAAGACACCAAACGCAAACTCTGCGAGGCCGTGCTCGGCAACGATCGCTCGTTGTTGCAGGACTTGAGCCGCGAGGATCTCGAGCTGCTGCTCGGTTGAGCCGGTGGCGGCAGGCGACCCTGCCGCACCCCCGGCTGCTCCCGCGCCAGCGTCACATCGCCGCCGAACCGACCAACGCCTCGATCGCCAGCCGTTCCTTCGGCACCGCCGCACTGAGCACTTCGTGGCCGTCGGCCGTGCACAGCACGTCGTCCTCGATGCGGATGCCTCCGAAGCCGCGGCCGCCGTTGCAGCCGAGGAACTGCTTGGCCTTCGCGAAGTCGACCTGGCCCTTGAAGCGAGCCCGCATCTCGGCGTTCTCGAGGATCGCCGGCACGAAGTAGACGCCCGGTTCGATCGTCACGCACATGCCCGGTTCCAGGTCGACGTCGAGCCGCAGGTAGCCGGTGCCGAACTGGCTGCTGCGTTTGCGCCCCGGTGCATAGTGGATGCGGTCGCCGAACGCTTCGAGGTCGTGCACGTCGAGCCCGATCAGGTGGCCGACGCCGTGCGGGAAGAACACTGCGTGCGCACCTGCCTCGACCAGTCCGTCGACATCGCCCTTCATCAGCCCGAGCTGCACCAGACCGTCGGTCAGCACGCGCGCCGCACCGAGGTGCACGTCGCGATACCGCACACCCGGCGCGACCATCGCGATCGCCGCCTTCTCGGCCGCCAGCACGACGTCGTAGACATCGGCGGCTTCGCGGTAGAAGCGCCCGCTCGCCGGCCAGGTGCGTGTCACGTCGGCGCAATACCCGCTCTTGCGCTCGGCGCCGGCGTCGAGCAGCACCAGATCGCCGTCGTGCAGCAGGTTGTGGTGCGCATGGTTGTGCAGCACCTCGCCGCGCACCGACAGGATCGTGTTGTAGGCCGGCACGCAGCCGTGCCGCGCGAACGTGCCCTCGACGTGGCCGACCAGTTCCTGCTCGTAGATGCCGGGGCGCGTCTTGGCCATCGCCAGCACGTGCGCTTCCCTGGTCACCGCGGCCGCCTGCCGCATCTCGGCGAGTTCGGCGGCGTTCTTGCGGTTGCGCAGCCGCGCGATCGCCAGCAGCAGCTGCTCGTCGCCCATCTTCGCGGCCTTGTGGAAGTCGAGCTTCTCCTTGCTGATCGCGCAGGCCTCCGCCGTCGCGCGCGGGTCGGCGATCGCCAGCGTGCGCACCTTGCGCGTGCCGACCTTCTGTTTGACCAGCGTCGCGAGCTCGCTGCGCTTCTCGACCGCGTCGACCTGCAACACCCGCTTGATCTGCGCGAAACCCGGCACCGCCCCGTGCCACAGGGCGTCCTCGGGCGTGCGTTCGTCCAGGAACAAGGTCACCGAACCGTCCTGCGGATCGAACAGGGCCGCGGCGTTCGGTTCCGGTTCGGGGAAGAAGAACAAGAACGTGCTGTCGGCGCGATACGGCGACCAGTTGGCCGGGTAGTTGCGCGAGATCCAGCCGCCGGCCATCAACAGGACCGGACCGTCGAGGCTGGCCAGGAATTCCTTGCGACGCTTCTTGTAGTGCTGCGGATCGGTCATCGCAGCAGCGTAGACCCCGGCGGGGCGCCGCGCACGCCGGACCCGGCGCCACCACCGTCCGGGAAGAGCTCCCGACCGGGAGTTGCGATACGGTCGCGGCGTCGAGTCGCCCCTCACACGACCCGCATGCGCCACACTCCCCTCGTTCTCGTCGTTGCCATCCTCGCTGCCCTCGCGACC
>JRYL01004010.1_pt1 | contig 19315 bp, 15 predicted proteins | sample 235391 | NCBI WGS metagenome assembly JRYL01 (sample SAMN03074223, study PRJNA261481) | activated sludge metagenome | biome: Wastewater Treatment Plant; feature: Wastewater; material: Activated sludge; isolation source: activated biomass of a wastewater treatment plant treating wastewater from... ...
ACAAAATTCGGGACACCCTCTGCCGATCGCCTGTGGGTTCTCGGCGCAACAACCGAAATCAATACCCAGCTCGCAAAGGCTATTGAAGAAGACGGTGATAAACATGCTATCTCTACGCTTATTCTAGATTGGACCGTTGTCCCACTGCCGCTTCTTGCCGTCGCAGTGATTGCTGCTGGTAATACAGCCATAGACTTTTTAGTCAATAATTCTGAGGCAAAAACGTGTCGCTTTAAAGATCTGAAAGCGGCATTCTCATCTATCTCCAGTCATCCAGAATTTGAAAATCTCCTCCTACGCCTCAAGTCGAACTTGAATGTTTCTAAATTGGCTTTGAAGCGAGCCATCGATTTGAACACTGAGTGGCGACAGCAAACATTTGACTCCATTCGTTACGCCAGGGAGCGCCTCGGGCAAGGGCTCGCAGTTCTGCAGGAGAAGACCTTCCCGCCAATGCGCAATGATCTGCGTGAACGCATCTTAAATGAACTTAAAATAGGCAAAGAAATTGTCTTATTAGGAGATGAGGGACATGGAAAATCATGGCTTTCCGCTCAATTGTGCTGCGACGCAGCTGGCTTTGGTCTATTCATTAGCGCGGAGAAGCTTGAAGATGTGCCTGTCGACAACCTTGATGATTTCTTGATCGATCTTCTTATCAAGCAAACAGGCGAGGTAGCCCACGATACAATTAGGCTCAGGTGGAGGCACCGTCTGGAGGCCTGGAAAACCGCACCGCCGCTTGCTCCTTTGCTAGTCGTCGTTGATGGTCTAAATCAGCGGCAAAATCTCCGTTGGGACCGACTACTTAACGGCATCCAGTCCCGATTGGCGGAAATCGGAGGTCTGATGGTCGTGACCGTCAGACCACACTATTGGCAAAAAGAAATAGTCCGTGGTTTAGCCTTCACTCCAAAAATTATCGAGATTCCGGAATGGTTGCCCGCAGAGCGCGACGAACTTTTGAAGCACTATGGAATTTCTCTTGACTGGCTTGATCAGAAAACTCTGCAAACACTCAAGAATCCGAGATTGCTCGCCGTCGCAGTAGCAACTCTTTCGCATCGGGAGTCAATCACATGGAAGGGATTAACCACAGACAGATTGTTAATGGAGCACCTTCGTGCGTCGCAGCGTGAGAACTACGAGGACGAATCCTTTGCAAGCTTGACCAAACGCCTTAGCGAGCACGCAACAAAGGTATTGGAGAGAGTGAAGGAATCTTCGAGCGAACCACCTCAAAATTTTCAGACTAATTCCACTGCCGTGATCGAGACCCGTTTTTTTCGACCACTCACAGGGCCGAGTGATCTCTATGAACTACGTAATGAGGGCTTGACTCTCGCTCTGGGATTCACGCTAGTCGATCAGCTATGGCGAACGCATTTAGTAAAGCATGATTTGGCAGTCCGGGTTACTCAACTCGTCGAACCCATAAATGCGATGGACCGAACTGCCGATGTCATTTTTGCATCTCTACTGATCTGCGCTCTTGACGATATCCGCTTCGATGCAGCTATTTTTTCAGCTCTGTTGGATGCTTTTGCAAACCTCCAAAACGTCAATGATCAACGCTTCGAGGAGTTTGTCGAGATCGTCAAGCATCGGCCAGAAGCACTTTTCGATGTTCTCAAGACTCTTTGTCTCGAAACAGGACAGCGGATCAATCACGACTGGTTTATCCACGCTGCGCTCATGGTCGCATCAACCGATACGGGATGGCACGCAGCAAAAACAGCCATCCATCATTGGCTTCACTGCTACAACAAAGACCCCATAGCGCAGGTCAACCGCTATTACAAGCAAAGTGATATCAATTATGCAGAACAAATAGAGAAAAGAAAGGCAGAGATCGATGAAGAGTTATCAAATCTCTCTGTGTTTGAAAAAAAATTACTGAGACAGATGACCGAAGTGTCGAGTGAGCTTGATGAGTTGTTTGCACTGGCTCTTCGCTTGCTCGCAGATCGCTCTCTAGTGGACTTCGCCAATGCATTTGTTGCGATGGGTTTGGCGTTCACATTGGACAAGAATGTTCACTCTGCAAGAAAAGCATTTCAGCAACTTACGACCTTTAATCGAGTGGATCGCGTCGCAACTGCAAGCGCTTTTCGAAGAGCAATTGAACCACTTCGCACGAAGGCCACCTCACGAGGCGGCCAGTGGACCGTCGTTCGAATGCTCTACGCTAGCGGCGAGGAAGGTGACGCTGTGGAAGCCAGCACGCTTGCTAAGGGGTTGCGAAAGGATTCATATCACTTCGAACCACCATCACCAGTCAAATGGCGCCAGGTCAAAGTGGCAAACCCTGACGCCACACGACCGATAGACATGGATGAAGGTTTGCAACAGTTTAGCGTTCTCGATCTCGACAAGATTTTGCAATCAATGGGCCTTGGAAGGGAAGACTATGACTTCAGAGATTTTCTACTGGTTGCCTGCCGATTTGAGCATGTGGCCGCTGTTCGGAAAACTCGAAGCATACTTGGAGGTCTGCTTACGAGAGAAGGATTTCCTTTGCGGCAGGTCATTTTGAACTGCGAGGACCACCTCCCGTTGGTCGATCCTGAGCTGGCGAAGAACTTGATTAAGCGAATTGTGGAGAGCAATGCCTTTGAGACATTGCCTAAACAAGATCAATTGATTTGCCGAATGTTCGCATTCTATTACACAGCAGGACAGATTTCGGCAAGTGAACAGCTCAGGTGCATGACAGATAAGAACCTCGGACCAGACTACCTGCTTTCCGTCATCCCGAGCCTCAAGCCACAGGCGGCCAAAGAAATAATAGCGGCAGTTTGGAAAGCACTTCAAAGAAACGATGAGGACGCAGCATATGGTGCTCTTCTGGCTGCACTTTACGGGCAAACGCAAATCAATCGCGAACTCGAAGAGCTAATACTCAAGTGCTCTAAAGGAAAGGCTTCTAAGTTGCGCTCTATTGCCTATGAGTTATCGATGCTAAAAGGTTTGAATAGTGTTCGACAAGCACACGCGCACAGTAGCTGGAACGCGACCTTAGCAGATGAAAAGACCAATGAGTGCTGGTTTGGATCTATGTTGCTGGTTGAAGCATGCGCGCGCGATGAAGTGTCAGTTGGCAACCTTCTGAAACGTATTAGCCAAAAAACGTGGTTTGCATCGGCCGAAAGGCTTGGAATAGCGTTTACCGTGCCTTTGGTGGATTTCTTTGTGCAACAGCTTTGCAGAGGAATTGCTGCTGCGCGGGAGATACAGCCTCCATCTGCAGACTTGAAGTTCTCAAGGGCCGAATCAGTCCCCTTTCCCCTCCTATCCATAGAAGAAACAGATCGAGAAGGCGAGCGTCTTCTCAAGCAGAGGAGCCTGAAGGAGACTCTGGGAACCGATGATGATTTCGACGAGAAACAGCGGAGACTCAATGTGGTGGCAAAGGAGTTCTTCGCGGACCTAGAGGAGTCGGATGCGCGATTTCTGGTTCAAGAATTCACTATCGAAAATCTCCAACGTTTTGTTTCTGAAGCACCAACGCTGTTGAATAAACTGGTCGAGATATTGAATCAAGCAGAAAATGCTCAGTTTATTTGGCTCAAGAACTTGGCTTTTGTAGTGGCGAACCTGATTTCTGCGAAATTCCCTGATCGTGCTGCTGAATTGCTGACGAAAGCTTCAACATCACAGGGTTTCATCACGCAGTCTCTGGGAGATGGCTTAACGCTTGAACATCAAGCAATTTGGGGAAGTAAAGCATCTGAGCCAATAGAGAAAATATGGCATCAGAGGATATTAGATTCTGAAAATGATGCGGTTCTTGCTCTGGAGGTGCTAGCAGCCGAGCGCTTTGGCGCTACTAACTTCATCAAGTCTATGGTTCTACAACTGGCAGCGAGTGAAGATAGACTTGATCAAGCGTACGCAATTACGATTGCGGGCTACTCGATCCAATTTGATGACTTCGCCAAGACAATAAGCAGGCACGATGGTGATAAAGGCATATCTGGCCAAGCAGCTAAGCATGCTTTGACAGAGCATAAGAATGCCATATGGGCACAGCATTGGGTTGAGAGCATGTGGAACGCTCCAACGCCTGAGGAGTTTTGGCGATGCTTAATGATAGCAAAGACTTCGATGGATGCACGCGTGAGTAACAAACCACCAGCGATCAATCGTTGGTCACTCTACGCCCCTGTATTTCGAAGAGCGAGAAAATCGGCAATCCAAGACCGAAACAAGGAGCGACAGAAGAAACTTCTCGGACAGGAAGCGCCTGAATCGATTTTTATTTAAGAGGCAAGAATCGAGTAAATAAGGGCTTAGACCCCAAGGCTCACAACAAATTATGTTCAGCAATAGACGATCCGCTCTTGCCACGATGATGTGATCCAGCGCTACTCGGCTTAGGATTTGGCTAGCAAATTTTTCTCTTGCGACTTCACCCTCAGCTTAGCCCAATATAGGGCTGGCACTACACACAACCAGCTTTATCGACTCGCGCGTCATAGCCACGTACAAGTGCGATGAGTTCATGCCCTCTATATTCAGGATGACAGCCACTTCGGCTTCCAGCCCTTTGAACAGCAATATGCTGCCTACTGCACGCTTGGGCAATGGTCGGCCCAATAACCGACTCTCTTCCCACACACGCCTGGCGGTCTGCGCTATCCGCTCGAATCGTTGATGAAGGGGAATCAATCAAATACTATCACTGGACAGGCACATGCAGAGACACCCGGACAGACAAGCTGCCCGGGCTGAGCACTACTCCTATTTCTGAGAGTAGCGAAACAACTTACGTACCTATTACTACCATTCCCCACAATCTCCCGATCATGGTGTCTTGAGTGTCAGTCTCGCCAAAGACTTCGCTCGTTTACATCATCATTGCCGCCAGGCAAACGATTCAAATCACGCTGTCATCTTTCCCGTATCTTGCGATTGTCCTGTGGGTTTCGGTTAAATCACCCATACAGGACTTCCGTCATCGGACGTCTCGGTACTCAATTCCGCTCCCCCTGTTGCAAGCACGTTTTATGCACATGGTCTTGCGACCATGCGCTTCGGTGCGCCGGATACATCGACTGGTGCCACTCAGCCTCCGTCAACAGGTTCCCGTGTTAGCCAGTTGCTACTACGCCGTGATACGCCATCGTCTCATCTAGTCAGTGTGCGGGTGCCCCGCTTTCATTGCAGATTTCAGCTGGGAGAGATTCCAAAGTCCCTAACTTAACACTTGACCGATTTCCAACTTTAACCACCGTGGGACTGTTGCCCAGGCAATGGCTTACCACGACTCCACATTGCACCTCCCCACCTTCGTTGCCGAAGATTCCGGTGCTTTGACCGCTTAAGCTATTCGCCGACCTGCAGAGCTTGCGCCCCACAGTGCCATGCATCCAAGACTTCTCCCGATGCACTTATGTCATCACTGACATACTGACGCCTTCGGCTGTGGCAATGGTTGTACCGTTTCCAGCACCCCCATGGCAGGACTGGTGACCTGCTTTCACTTCTGGCAGGGTGATCTCAGTTACCTGAGGACCCGTGTCCACGTCGCCCAATCTCGATCAAAGTCGATTGGGTCGAATCGGGGGTGGATAGCCCCCGAAGCGCCCGTTGCAGCCGGACGAGCTCTATTAAGAGCATCCGGCTACGGCGTGGAACAATACGGTATGGCATACCGTATTGCTTGAACCTTGATCATGTCGGGGATGCGTTGGCGCACATCCCCGACCAGCTTGGCTGGCGGTGGAGATGGCGCACATGGATTCCCGATGCAAACAGTGTTCATTGCTGAGTTCCTACTGCTATATAGATACCACTTCGACTGAAATCGGCATGGCGAGGTAATTTTTTACCGGAGGTTCGCCGATGGGAGATGGTGATCGGGGCGTGCGCCATGTGCCCGATGGCTGTCCACGGCGGACATCCATCGGGAGTTTGGTATCTGTGGTATGGAATCTCTAGTAGTGTGCTTCGCACGCTTTAACACCACATATAAACATCAATCAGTGAGCCTCTGATTGATGCCAGGTCTTTGTGACGTTGTCTGTTCTATTTCCATGCGGTGGCTATACGGTATATCCAGTTGCCATTCAGGAGCCGTCAATGCCATATCATGAACCACTTTCCATTCCTTATGCCCGCATTCCAGTGAACAAAGCCCAGACCATGCGTTATCTGATGGAGATGATGCATAAGGGATATCGCTACTGGATCAGTGGGCTGATCCCGATCGAGAAGGCGGCAGCCTTAGCGCGGAAGTTCAAGGAGCGCTATCAGTGTGATGTCAGTAATAGCACCCGTTGGCGCAACAAGAAACAAGGCAAGGCGAATACGGTGTTGATCATGTATCCGCAAGTGCCAGGGCAGGATCAGCCGATCACGCATGTGCTGTGGTGGCTGTTGATTACGCCGGGAACGGGCAAGGTCTTCGAGGAGGAACATACCGCTATCGAGGATGCGCATGACAAGCATGGGAGGTTGCGTTGGCAACAGCAGTTTGTATTGGTACATCGACAACGGCCGAGGGCGCATGGGGGACAGTGGCATGTCACCTGGGAGATTCAGAAGCCGTACTATGCACACTTGTATGAACGCATCACGGGATTGGCCTCAGGACGGATACCCAAAACCCGCATTCATGCGACCCGTGCGGAACAACTGGAAGCCGAAATCGCCGATATGCTGCGCATGCCGGGGTTCAATGGGGTGAGGTTGCAGGAGATGAGCATCCTCAAGGAAGTGAGAAAGCTGTGGCATCAACACTACAAGGATGCACCGATGAATTGGCCGGAGCATATCCCTTATGTGGATAAGGCGCATAAGGTATTTAGACCCACATTAAGTACAGAATCATTGGCTGATACATGGACTTAGCTATTCAAAACACGCTCATGGTGATCAAACTGCCATCAATCAAAATCACATTGATGACAGATTGATATTATTTTGTTAAAAACAAAAACCCTGAAAACCCTTATACCCCAAGGAATTTCAGGGTTCCCATGCATTATTTTGATTGTTTCCGGCTAAATTACTCAAAGTGAGTCAGTCACCGTCCACGCATCCCCAAGACCGTGTCTATAGAGCACAAAAACGGCCAGGATAGGAACAAAATCAAGTTCTCGCACCCAGCAACGCAGGCAGGCAATCAGCGCATAGTCCACCTGGGACAAGTCCTATCTACCCATTATGTCAGCGGCATTAGCAATTATATGCAAATCCTTGCAACCCAAAGATTTCCAGGGAGTCAGGTTGACTCATGAGCAGTAAGAAGATCATTCTTTCTTCCTGTCCTGCCCCACCACTGCCTGATTGACTTGCTCATTCCTGGCAGGTGGGTGTTCGAGTAGTTCAAGCAGCCTGATGAATTCCTTGCGCTTCTGGGCGAATGCGATTTCGCGTTCGATGACCTTTTCCGCTTTTTCCTGGGCGGCCTGAGCGAGAAATTGGTTGATGCTGATCCCCAGTTTCAAGTTTTTCCTGGACATGGGCATTGACGCGGGGCCTGATGCGTTTGCTTGGTGAGGCGGACATGGGGTCTCCTGATGGGGCAAAGGTGTGACTGTGGTCATGAGATGATACATCCGACGGTAACGCTGTTGTCGAAACAGGGCGAATCTACACGGCTTCTGTGAACAGCACAGGATTTACCCCACTTCAGCTATCCTGCGTCAACAAAGCCAGCAGCTTGTCATGCACAAACAGCTTCTCCCGCCCGATCTGTCTTTCCGTCAATACGCCTATCTCGGGGCTGGCGAGTTGCTTGAGGTAGAGGGAGGCGGTTTGACGCTGGGCGATGTGGTGTTCGACCAGGGTGCCGATGCGGCAGCAGGGGTGTTCGAAGAGGAGTGGCACCAGGGCTGGGCTGTAGAGGTGCGGGAGTTGGGTCCGGATGTGCTGGTCGGTGGTGGTGATGAGGGCGCGGAGTGTGGTGATTTTGCTGCAGGTCCAGTGTGCGGTTTGGGTGATGCCGTCGAGGATGAAGACTATCCAGTCTTGCCAGTGGTCGGTGGCGGTGACGTGGTTGAGCAGGCGGTAGTAGTGGTCCTGGTGCTGGAGGATGTAGCGGCTGAGGCAGAGGATGGGGAGGGTCAGTAGTCCTTGGTCCACGAGGTAGAGGAGGTTGAGGATGCGGCCAGTGCGGCCGTTGCCGTCATGGAAGGGGTGGATGGCTTCGAATTGATAGTGGCTGATGGCGAGTTTGATCAGGGGGTCAATGTCGTCTTGGCGGTGGAGGTATTGTTCCCAGTTGCCCAGCAGGTCGCGAATGATGGGTTCGCCTGCAGGCGGGGTGTAGACGATCTCTCCGGTGAGTTGATTCTTGATGTTGGTGCCGGGGACTTTGCGGATGTCCATGAGGGTGCCCTTGAGCTGGCTGCAGAGGTCAACGGCGGTGTTGCTGCATAGGGGGCGTTGCTGGAGCTGAAGGTATCCCTGCTGCAATGCCGTGCGGTAGCGCAGGACGTCCTGGGTGGCCTGGTCTGCGCCTTGCTCATCGTGCGCATGTTGAAACAGTCGGTCTACCGTGGTGTGGATGTTTTCTATGGCGGAGCTGTCCTTGGCTTCCAGCATGGAGAAGAGATGAAGGAGGAGCGTCTGATGGGGCATGTCGTCCCCTGCCTGCTTCAGTGCTGCCAATGCCGCCCGTGCCTGGATGCAGGCTTTGAGGATGGGCCGGGTTTCGATCTGCTCTTGCGCTGGTGGCAACAGGGGCATGTGGTTGTAGGGCTGTGCAGGGTGCCAGGGCATGAGAGGGCTTTCGGGATGGTCAATCAGGGCATGGGGGTTCTACATATTCACGGAATGTGTCGATTATTTCCCATGTTTTGTACATGTTACCGCTTTATAGGGTTGGGCACCATGGGGAGTCAGGCCTTCACCTGACACCCCTACCCATCTATTGGCGAGAGCAGCATGTCTGTGCTAACGGACTTTCGGCTTACAAAGCCGTACATTTGCTCGCTTTTATAGGTTCTTAAGGCTTGATAATCACCCAGCCTTCCGAAGCCCGGATCACCAATTCACCATTGGCTGTGGGAACATAACCCAGGAAATCATGAAGCTGGCTTTTATCAAGACGGCGCTCTTTCAATGAGTTTTCACATTGGGCTACTATCACTCCCATTGAAACCAATTCCCTCAGTGCATCACCATAATCACTCGTCTTGAGCATCGCATCAGTTCCACCTGCAAATGCAATTAACTCCACTTGCAACTTGTCTTTCAACCTGGGGTCGTTCATCAAGTTCTTTATGTTTCTGATAGCCTTTCTGATAATGTCGGGATTGTTGCTATCAAGCTGATAAATTGCCTTGTAGCTATCTTTGTCAACCTCTGCGCCGGAGTAGGAACGGTTCTTATCCAATAAAGCATTATCTGCCATCGCATATTGAGGACATATCATGGTCAACAAGAAAAAAATTAGAAATTTATTCATCATCCACTTGCTCCAACACTACAAATTACCAAGTCTGTATTCATGAAGTACCTAAGTTTTCCGCAAGGTTTCCTGCATACGAATCAGAGATACCACCCCTGAAAGGGCAGTAATACCCGCGATGATCAATATGGCCACCTTCAGCCCGAACAGATCTGCCGCAACGCCTGTTATCAATGCGCCCACGGCATAGCCCAGATCTCGCCATAGGCGGTAGACACCGATAGAAGACGCCCGCCATGACGGGTGAGCCACATCTCCAATCGCGGCAAGAAGAGTGGGATAAACCATCGCAGTTCCCCCCCCCAGCAAGACACTTCCGAACATAAACCCTGGAAATGCCGTTGATAGGGCAATTATGACAATACCAAGCGCTTGCACCCACATCCCTCCGACAATAAACCATTTGCGACCGAAATAATCGGATAATATTCCGGTAAATATTTGCGTCACACCCCATACGCCGGGATAAATGGCGACCAATCCTCCTATTTCCTTCAGGTTCAGATTCGCTGCGGCAAACACAATAGGAAATAATCCCCATGCCATCCCGTCGTTCAGATTATTTACCATGCCAGCCTGGCTAATGGTGGACAGGTTACGATCCTTGAAAGAAGTCCTGCAAAAAACATCCCAGCCACGCGGTTGATCAATCGAGATATCCGGCCGGTGCAAGGTTTCTGCCTCATACTCCGCATGATGCTTGGTTTCACGGATGATTGCCGCGGATAGCAACAGACCTACCCCAACATATGCTATTCCAAGATAGAAGGGGTCTCTCAGGCCATAGCTTGAGGCAACCCATCCCGCTGCCAACGAGCTCAACGCCACCGCAGCATATCCAGCAAACTCATTGAGCCCCATTGCAAGGCCCCGCTGTTTTGATCCGACAAGGTCAACCTTCATAATCACGGTAGTTGACCAAGTAAAGCCCTGGCTGACGCCTAACAGTACATTCGCAAATATTATCCAATCCCAGTCGGGCGCCCAAAGCAAGATGAATGGAACAGGAATTGCCATCAGCCACCCACCGATCAAAACTGGCTTGCGTCCATAACGATCAGATAAATGTCCGGCCCAGTAATTGGTAAACGCCTTCGCAATACCAAAGGAGAGAATAAAGGAAAAAAGAACGACTTTCGAAGTCAGTTGAAAATCATGCTCGGCAACCATCGGAAGGATGCTGCGCTCCAACCCAACCATCGCTCCTACAAAGGCATTGATCAGTATGAGAAAGGAAAATTGTTTTACATTTGACCTTAACCCCAGGGTGATTTGACGAGCGTTAGCCATACAAGTCGCAACTACTATTTCTTAACCAATATCTGGTCTAGGGTCGACTGGACAATTTCCGGCTTTATCCTTCCTATATGGCTATAAACAATATTTCCTTCCCTATCTAGAATGATCGTGTAAGGAAGCACACCTTTGCTGTTACCAAGCGCCCTACTTAGTTTCATTGCTTCAAAATCCGCTGCCAGATTTGTATACCCGACTTTTGTAGTCTTAAGAAACTCCTGTACTTTCTCTACATCATCGGCAGCTATACCAAGAAAAATTACCCCCTGATTCTGATACGTCTTGCTCAGGCTGGAAAGATCCGGCATTTCCTCACGACATGGGCCGCACCAAGTCGCCCAGAAATTGACAACTGCTACATGCCCTTCCAGCCTATGCAACGAGTATGGCTTGTTATATGAATCAATAAATCTTCCTGTATATATAGGATTACTTTTCGCTTTAACATTACCATTTCCTGCAATGGACAAAGTATAGGCAAGCGAGTATATCCCACTGGAAATGACAAGTAGAAAAACCATCACAATGGTTGAACGTTCCATATCATCATCCTCACCAATCAAATGCCATTGATAGGTATTTTTAAATAACTGACGCCATTTTTCTCTGCCTTAGGCATTCTCCCGGCCCTAATATTGAGCTGAATAGAAGGAAGGATCAGTGTTGGAAACGCAAGAGTACGGTCCCGATTAGTTCGCATATACACAAAATCTTCTTCACTGACTGAATCATTCACATGAATGTTATTGGCTTTTTGTTCCGCAACGGTAGAGATAAACTGTGGCTCACGATTTGAAGGAGGATAGTCATGACACATATAGAGTTGAGTATCTGCGGGCAAAGACAAAATTCGCTTGATAGACTTAAAAAGAGCATAGGAATCTCCACCAGGAAAATCACATCGAGCCGTGCCAACATCCGGCATAAATAGGGTATCTCCTACAAAAACCATGTAATCTTCTACAATATAAGCCATATCGGCAGGGGTATGCCCAGGAACATTAATGGCCTTGACTCTGAGGCTGCCAATATTGAATTCTTCCCCATCAGAAAAAAGATGATCAAACTCTTCCCCAGTTGGCGCATCTGTTTTATCAAAATTAAAAACTACGTTAAAAACAGACTGTACTCTCAGAATGTGCTCTCCTATCCCAATGCGACCACCTAGCCTCTGCTTCAAATAAGGAGCTGCTGTGACGTGATCGGCATGAGCATGCGTCTCTAGAATCCACTCCACCTTCAAATTATTTAATTCAATATATTCAATAACTTGATCAGCCATTCTGGTAGAAGTACGACCAGATTTGGCATCGTAATCCAGAACTGCATCCACTATGGCACAGCTATTATTCGATTGATCACTAATAACGTGTGTAATAGTGAAGGTAATATCATCGAAAAATGATTCAACTTTCAGTATCATATAGGTTCCTTTTCTAAATTTATGGTTAGGTCTTACTTTCCTGTTGACCATGAACTACTAGATTGAATGTCTAAATGGATGAGAGAACAATAGAAAAACAATTGACTCCCACCGAAGTTGAGGTGTTAAGAGAATCAGCAACAAAAGCATGCTCATTGCTCAAACTCCTGGCGAACGAAGATCGCTTGATGATCCTTTGCCTTCTTACCCAGGGTGAGAAAAATGTAAAAGATATTCAACTGCTTACCGGTATTCCCCAACCAACACTTTCGCAACAATTGACAATACTTCGTGAAGAAGGCGTTGTTTCCACCACTCGTGACGGCAAATTCATTTTTTACAAATTGATTTGTCATGAAGTCGTACAAGTGATGCAAACAATGTCCAAGCTATACTGCGGTAAAGCGCTTGGCTATGCATAAAACCTAACATCTTATTTATCCGCCAGAGCTTCAAAAGCCTCACAGGCATGCAAGAAATGTTCGCCTGATAATTCCCTCAACAACTGACTATTCTTCAATCGATCCATGACAGGCCCTTTGATTTCGGCAAGGTGCAACTTTTTGGACATACTCCTAATCTGGGCATTCATAGTACATAGCACTTCCAAGGCAGTTGAATCTATGTGATTGATGGCTGCTCCCAACAAAACAATATCTGTCACCTTTGGATGCTTATGCAAAATCGCATGAACAGCATCCTCCACCGCTTGAATATTCCCAAAAAACAAATTTTCATCAATCCTGACAAATACAATATTGGGTACAGTTTCAACTTGATATCGCTCTATATTCCTGAAATGTTCTGTTCCTTTCACTCGTCCAACGATAGCAATATGGGGTCGACTTGCATTCCAAAGATATGACAGTACGGACAGTGATACACCAATCAAGATACCTGGCTCAACACCTATAGCAATCACGGATATTGCTGTCCCCAATAATGCAAGAGCATCTGCCTTACTGTACCTCCAAGTATGCTTTACCGTGCTCAAGTCAACCATTCCCAGTACAGCAACAATAATGGTTGCAGAGAGCACAGCATGTGGGAGGTAATAGAAAGAGCTTGTGAAACCTACCAAAACTATCATCATCAAAATAGCTGAAAAAACCCCTGCCAAAGGAGTGTTGGCGCCCGCATCAAAATTCACCACTGAGCGCGAAAAACCACCTACCACAACATATCCCCCAGAAATTGCACTAGCCACATTTGCTGCCCCTATTCCAAGCAACTCCTTATTAGGTCTGATTTTCTGTTGTCTTCGTAGTGCCAATGCCTGAGCTACTGAAACACTTTCAATAAAACCAACGATAAAAATTAATAATGCAGGCATCAATAATGACTTGCTCTGTTCAATATTTGGCAACTTATAATTCAACAATGGAAGTCCATCCGGAATACTTCCCACAATCTTGACTCCTAGTTGCTCAGACCAATTAAAATGTGATACCAGAAACGTCGAAACTATTACCACAACCATGGGGGCTAGTTTTGTCAACAGATTTGCTTGTATCTCTGGAATACCAACTTTCTTGAATAAAGTAGCAAGGCTGCTGCGTGCAAAATATAAAAAACCAATTGCAGCCATACCTATATAAACTGTAGGTAAATTGATATTTTCCCTGGAACTAACCAACATAACCAAAGTGCCAAATACAGTATCACTGGGAACACTGACTCCCAATATCCCTTTTAACTGCCCCACTGCAATTAATACTGCTGATCCTGTAATAAAACCATTGATAACGGGATGACTCAGCAAGTGCGACAGGAATCCCAAGCGGAATACTCCACATAACAAATAAATTACCCCAGTGAACATAGCAAGTTGTATTGCTAGAAATGTATATTCTGGAGAACCAGGAGACGCTAATGGAGCTAGAGAAGTAGCAGTCATCAGAGAGGCCACTGCAACAGGACCAACTGCCAATGTCATGCTTGTGCCAAAAATGGCATATGCGATGAGCGGAAAAATACTGGCATATAAGCCAACTTGTGGAGGTAATCCTGCAAGAAGAGCATAAGCCAAACTCTGAGGTATCAGCATAATCGTTACGATTATTCCCGCCGAAGCATCTCCTTGCAGAAAGCCTCTTCTATAAGATAGAAGCCATTCAGGAGCCCAGTTTCTGAACCTATGAATCTTATACTTCTTCTCTACATTAATATTCTTCATTGAATAACAGAACTTCTTACCATTAATATTAATACATTATATTAAAAAATATATTATCTGATACAGCATATTTTATAAAAAACCCATAATTTATTTATCTTGATAATAATGCGCCATTTTTGACACAAATATTAATTTATACCAAATATCATATGACATAAATTGTAGGGATTAAGTCACAATTTAAAAAAGGTTATTTTGCCAAAATTAACTAAATCAACCTATTAATCATTAACTTGCAAATAATGGCAAAATACTTGCTTTGATGAAAGTTAAAATAAATTTATATCATCAAAGATAAGAGGGGTATATATGACAAAGTCCAGCTCAAATTTGGTCAGTAATCAAAAGTTTGACATTGTAGTGGTTGGCGGCGGATCTGCCGGAATCAGTGTTACTGCAAGTTTATTGAAACGAGATTCAAATTTACGTATCGGAATTATTGAACCTGGTGAATTCCACTATTACCAACCTGCATGGACATTGGTCGGAAGCGGGGATTTTGATATAAAAAAAACAAGAAGGCCAATGCAAGATGTGATTCCATCATTTGCCACTTGGATCAAAAGTCGTGTCTCCTCGTTAATTCCAAGCCAAAATGCAGTAGAACTATCAGACGGGGAAAAAATTTACTACGATCAGTTAATCGTTTGCCCCGGACTTAGATTAGCTTGGGAAAAAATCGAAGGACTAGAGGCAACATTGGGGAAAAATGGCGTCACCTCCAATTACGCCTATGACTTTGCCCCTTATACAAAAGAATTGATTTCCAAACTCAAAAATGGAAAAGCAATTTTCACTCAACCTCCCATGCCAATCAAATGCGCAGGCGCACCTCAAAAAGCCATGTATTTATCTTGCGATTATTGGCTACGCCACCATACCCTTAAGTCTATAAATGTAGAATTCTATAATGCTGGTGCTGTCTTATTTGGAGTAGCTGAGTTTGTACCACCATTAATGAAATACGTAGAAAAGTATGATGCCAAGCTAAATTTCAATTCAAACCTAGTGAAGATTGATGGCCAAGCAAAAAAAGCATGGTTCGAAGTAAAAGAAGCAGATGGCTCAATAAGAAAAATTGAGCGTGAATTCGATATGATTCATGTAGTACCCCCACAAGTTCCTCATGACTTCGTCGCAAACAGCCCATTGGCAGACCCAAAGGGTTGGTGTTTGGTTGACAATAAAACTCTACAGTCTCCCAACTTTCCCAATGTATTTTCTCTGGGGGACATTACATCGACCCCTAATGCCAAAACAGCGGCAGCCACACGAAAACAAGTGGTAATTGTGGCAAAGAACATTATCTCCCTTCGCAAGAATCAGCCGTTGGAATCCTTTTACGACGGCTATGGTTCATGCCCTCTTACAGTTCAACAGGGTAAAATTGTCTTGGCTGAATTTGGTTATGGTGGCAAGCTACTGCCATCATTTCCATTGGATCCCACAAAGCCCAGGAGGTCTGCCTGGGCGTTAAAAGCATCCATTCTTCCTCGCTTTTATTGGGCTGGCATGCTCAAAGGGACGGAATGGATGACCAGATGCACAGACTCTTAATACATTTAAATAGGCCCCTCAACTGAGGGGCCTATTTAATTACATCGCCCCTTTCACAGATGATTGCGGCATTTCCACTGGTGAAAGGTAATAGGCAGCACGCGCTTCTTGCTCCAGCCTCTTAAGATTATTCCCCGTGAGCGCCTTCATGAAAGCGACCAGCTCCTGCTTCTCGGCAGCGGTTAATCCCAACGGCTTCAGCAATGGATCCAGCAGCGGATTCTCTTCTCCGCCTTTGTCGTAGAACTCGACTACATCTTCCAGCGTTATCAGCGATCCATCGTGCATGTAAGGCGCGGTCAATGCGACATTCCTCAATGTAGGCGTTTTGTATGCCCAGCGGTCGTCGGGGTTTTCCGTGATTTCAAAGCGCCCGACATCGTTGGGGATGTCTTCGCTTGCTTCATCCACCAACGTCAAATCGGCTTCCACGATGATGCCGGGAGCAAGCTGGACCGGCATGGTGTTGTTTTCTTTTTCATAGGGTACGTTGTTGGCATGATAACCAATGCCGGTGTTGTGAAATTTCTGGTCGGTGAAGAGGGTGTTTTTCTCGCCCATGGTGTGGCATACGATGCAGCGGCCCTTACCAGCAAATACTTTCATGCCGTTGATTTCCGCGGCGGTCATGGCCTGTTTGTCCCCACCGTACATGTAGCGGTCGAACCTGGAGTTGCCGGACACCAGGGTGCGCTCGTAGGCGGCGATGGCTTTGGTCAGCCTGTCCAGCGTGGCCTTGCCGCCAAAGGCGGCTTCGAACATGCCGTCATAGTCCGGCAGCTGGCTGACTTTTTCCACTACATAGCCCACGGCGGGATTGCCCATTTCGTTGAATGCGACGATGGGGTCAATGACCTGGTCTTCGAGGATGGGTTCGCGACCGTCGTGAAACAGCCGGTGCATGAAGGCTGCATTGACGACAGTGGGTGCGTTGCGCCGGTGGGAACGGCCTTCGATCCCCACGGACCTGGCCAGTTCATTGACGGTGAAACCTTGCTCGGGCACATGGCACATGGCGCACGAGATGGTGTTGTTGTGGGAAAGCCGGCGGTCCATGAACAGTTTCCTGCCCAGCGCTACTTTTGCCATGGTGAGGGGGTTGTCCTCGGGAATGGCCAGCTCGGGCAAGCCCAGCATGTCTTCGGCTGGCAGCTGGTAGGGGGCGTCGTGGAAAGAGGCAGACCCAGGCTTCCAGCTCCCCATCTTGTAAAACAGGGCACTGAAAAGTGCCCCCAGTATTAATGCCGCCATCACAATCGTGACTAGTCTCAATTGCCTGTTGATTGCCATCTGCCATCCTCCACTAAGGTAAATACACTACTTCTTTCTTGAGCGATCTGCGATTTCCAGTGTATGGATATCGTTCAGCAACACCTCGGGGGATAAATCCAGTGAAGAATAGATTTCCCTCACGAATCCTTCCCGGTCGATCAGGAACATTTTCAGCACATGTTGATATTGCATGGTTTGCTCTCCAGTTTTTGTATCGATGACTATTTCCACATTCTGGCCATAGCTATTAATCAGTGGCATCAAATGGTCAACATCCTGTGTGGTCAGGAAATACCATTTCACACTCGCGTCATCCTTGTTACCCCCACCCATTCGTTGCTCCAACTCAGCCATCATGGCGGGCGTATCCCGTATAGGATCAAAACTTAAGCTCACAAACCGCACATGAGAGGCAAGTTCAGGGTCTTTCTTCAAGTAACTCTTTAACGTATGCATAACGGTCATTGCCAAAGGGCAGCCATTGGCATCCGAGCATGATTCATAGAAAAAAGTGAGCAGGGTGTACTTATCCTTGATGAATTGTTCCAGCGGCACGATATTGCCCTGGCTGTCCAATACCTCGTAGCTGGCAGCTTTTTGAATTCGGTGTAACTCATATGATCCGGCTTCAGGCAAACCAGCGAACTTTTCTGGAAGAAGCTCCACATTCACTTCATGGTCATGATCGTGTCCCATTGAATGATGGTCATGATCCGGCGAATGCTGATGCGCATCTCCTCCTTCATGTGAGTGAAAAAGAATACCTGCCTGTTTTACCGACTGAGGAGATAGGTAGAGATAAAGCAAACAGGCAGATATCAGCAAGGCCAACCCTATCAAGAAAAATTTCACCCATCTATTGCGTAGCATATCGAATCAAAACCTTTCACTGATAGAGTCGGGGCGGAGATGTTTGCTGAGTCACTTGCGAGAAGACCGGCTGCATGTAGTCATACACACAGCACGGCCATCATCAGAGGAAGCTGACCTCACCGATTTGAAGCAACCTTCACATTGCTTTGTGTCGAGGCTTGCAAAGGCTTCAACGTATTCAGGTCGCGCGCCTGGAACTTCATGTGGTGCGCGCGGCCCAGCTTCAGCTTGTAGAAGTCCACCTCAAAGCCAGGCTTCAGTTCCTTGCCATCCCAGTGATACATCTTGAGGAATTGCTCGTCGTCCTTGCCCTTTTTGTCCCAGTTGGCAAGCAGGGAGGTGGTGAAGTACACCCGTTTGCCGTCAAAGCTGGGGGAGACCATGTTGACATGCGAGCCAATCTTTTTGACGTAGGTTTCCTTGGGTTTGAGCGGGTTGGTCATGTCCCAGTAGCGGGTGGTGCCGTCCATCATGGTGTCTATCCACATGCCCTTGCCATCGCCGGTCATGGCAATGTCGACCGGGAGCGGCATTTTGGCGGGGTCGCCGATGGTGCCGATCTCGTGCTGCTGCCATTCGCCCTTGTCATCCTGCATGTAGACATAGGCCTTGGAGGTCAGCGCCGTAGTGGTGACGGCCCAGTTGGCGCCATTGGCGAACGACCAGCGGGCTTCCAGCGGCGCACCGGGAGTGTTGAAGATCTTGATCGGCTTCATGGTTTTGTAGTCCCACATAACCGTAGTGTTGCCGAATTGCTTCATGGCGTCAGGGTCTTTCACGACCTTGCCGAGATCGGCCATGTAGTTGTTCCAGCCGGTGAAGGAGGTGGTGAGCATGACGCTTTTCTGCGGGTTGATGGCGGCATCGTAGCCATAGCCGTCGCCGCCGCTGGTGGTCGGCATCATGGTGGTGCTGACATATTCGCCGGCATTGTTGTAGATGGCCATGCCGGTTTGTCCGCCATGGTCCTTGGCGTTGGACAGGGCAGCGACGATCATGCGGCCAGGCAAGGCGTAGAAGGTGTGGGGGCCAACCAGGCCGGTCTTGGCGACGTAGTCATTGATGGTCTTGACCAGCTTGGGCTTGGCGGGGTCGGTGCCCACGTCGAAGATAAAGATTTTGTTGCTGTCCAGCGCTCCGGCCCACATGTAGCGCCGGTCGTCGGTGAAGCCCATGTGGTGGGCTTCGCCGCGCCCGCCGACGGAGAGGGTGTTGATGACCTTGCCGTAGGTTTTGGAGCTGGGGTTGGTATCCACGGTGACCAGCTTGTCGGATGAGGGTGTCCCGAATTTTG
>JRYL01000422.1_pt1 | contig 19136 bp, 17 predicted proteins | sample 235391 | NCBI WGS metagenome assembly JRYL01 (sample SAMN03074223, study PRJNA261481) | activated sludge metagenome | biome: Wastewater Treatment Plant; feature: Wastewater; material: Activated sludge; isolation source: activated biomass of a wastewater treatment plant treating wastewater from... ...
AAGAATCAACGGAACGACTGATTAATTTCTTAACACCTAAATTTTTGAAAAGAGCCGTAACAATCACGTTTGCCCCTCTGTCTTCTCCAATACATACTACGACTATATCCGTATTTTGTAACGGCAAGTCGGCAACGGTTACTTTATCGGTGGCATCCATGCAAATGGTGTGGGAAATAGTGTTTTTTAATGCGGTTACCTTGCTCATTTTATGGTCAATACCGATGACTTCATTTCCTTGTTCCGTCAATTTCTCGGCTAATGAAGCTCCAAAATTTCCTAATCCTACTATTATAAATTTCATCTTTGTTAGTTTATTAAAATCTCTTCGGTTGGATACCGATAGTTTAACGATTTTGCTCTCTTAAGGAAGGCAATTAAAAAGGTTAATGTGGTAATTCGACCGATAAACATAATGGTAATAATGACTATTTTTCCAATTTCGTTTAAATCTGCTGTGATGCCTAATGACAATCCAACGGTGCTAAAAGCCGAAACACATTCAAAAACAATGTCTATTAACTTTAATCCCCGGTCGTAGTAGGCAATCAAATATACGCCTGTACCAATAACGATTAATGACAGGGTCATGATAGCAAAGGCTCTTTTTATGGTTATTTCGGCAATTTCTCTACGCCATATTTCTATTTTATTTTTTCCTCTGGCCAATTGAAGAAAATTTAAAGTTGCAATGGCAAAGGTACTTGTTTTTATACCACCACCTGTCGAAGCGGGAGAAGCACCAATCCACATCAGCAATATGATAACCAATATAGAAGCTGTATGCAGTTGACCATAATCAATGGTATTAAAGCCGGCAGTTCTTGGGCTGGTTGCCGTAAATAGAGCGGTAATCCATTTACCAATTCCTTTATGAGGAGCTAAAACATTGTAAAATTCGTTGGAATAGATAAATAAAGTTCCGATAATAATCAAACAGAAAACTGTGATTAAGCTTAGCTTACTACTCAAGGTTAGAACCCAAGGGGTATATTTTTTTTGGTGCGTATAGAACCAAAAGAAGTACCTCCTTAGAATATATTTGAGATACTTTAAAATATTGACAACAATGGGGAAGCCCAATCCTCCAAAAACGAAAAGTCCGATTAATATTAACTGGAAAGCGTAGTTATTAATAAATCCGCTTTGCATAATATTATTGGGAAGAGTGGAAAATCCTGCGTTGCAAAAAGCAGAAACAGAATGGAAAATAGCAAAAAATATTTCTTCTCTATCTGATGAAAATTGTGAAGCATCTATGTTAAAATAAATCAGAACGGCTCCAACTGCTTCAATAAACAGCGTAATACCTAATATCCTTTGTAAAGTCTTGAATACCTTACCCATATTTTTTCCTGCTCCCGATAAATCGCCCATGGCAATTTGATTTTCATAGGTTGATCCACCTTTAAAAAAATAGCTGAAAAAACTGGCAAAAGTCAAAATCCCCAAACCTCCAGCTTGAATCAAGAGCATAATAATTGTTTGACCGAAAGTAGTAAAGTATGAGCTGGTATCTACGACAATAAGTCCCGTTACGCAAACGGCACTGGTTGAAGTGAACAATGCATCAATAAATGAAATGCCTGAATAAGTAGCTTTGGGCAACATTAGGAGTAAAGCCCCTAAGAAAATTAATCCCAAAAATGTAATGACGAAAAGTTGGGCAGGTCTTAAAAACGAACGTTTATAGTTTATGTCCAATGGGGCTATTTCCCGAATTACTTTAATGATTACACCTAACCGAATCCATGATGAAATGCCCGATAGACCGATTTGATATTGTTTATGAAGGCAATAACCAATAAAGAGCATACTGACTAAGTCGAAGACAAAAGCACGAATCACAAATTTTTTCCCTTCAAAAATGTATTTAGCCGGTGTAGATAGAAACGAAAGTACAAGTATGCCAATGTAGAAAAATAAAATGGGTTGGAAAGTCCAACCCGGCAATTCAAATCCGAATTCCGACAACAAAACGATAACAGCAAGGATATAAACGAAGTACTGAACTTTAGTTAAATAGCCGGATAATCGTGGGAATTTCATCACTTTACAGTTTTTTCAGCATTTCTTTTTAAAACGGTATATCCTAAAACACCCCCAATAATTGAAGCTACGAATATTCCGATTTTAGCTTGCATTTGATATTCTTCGTGAGTAAAAGCTAATTGTGTAATAAACAAGGACATGGTAAAACCTATGGAAGCCAATAAACTTAGTCCAAAGAGATTTTTCAGATTCATACCTTTAGGAAAAGGAGCAACTTTTAACTTGACACATAGCCAAGTAAAACCAACTACACCTACAACTTTACCCACTAACAGCCCTAAAGCAACTCCCAAGGCAACATTAGACCCAAATAAGTGTTCACTATTAATATCCAATAATGTAACACCTGCATTGGCGATGGCAAATACAGGTAAAACGATGAACGTTACAAAAGGGTGCATGGTATGTTCTAATCGTTGAAGTGGTGGGATAGCTTTTTTATTATCTATCTCCATCCGCTCCAAAATGTAATACTGTTTATTGGTAAGGAAAGGAGTTTTATTATCAGGGTCAATTTGTAAGAAGCGATTCAGGTTTTTCCTGACACGTGACACAAAAATTCTTTCGTCTATTTTCACATTTGCAGGAATCATAAAAGCTGCTAAAACTGCTGCAATTGTAGCATGAACACCCGACATAAGAAAAGCGACCCAAACACCGCCAATACCTACAATAGCGTAAAATAAGACACTTCTAATTCCAATCTTACTACCGATAAACATGATTAAAAGAAATAGAAAACCAAGAGATAGAGAGAGCATTGAAATATCCGAAGTATAAAATAAGGCAATGACTAGTACGGCTCCCAAATCGTCAACAATGGCTAAGGCGGTAAGAAAAACTTTTAGAGTTAATGGAATTCTGTCTCCTAATAAATACAAAACCCCCAAGGCAAATGCAATATCTGTTGCCATAGGTATTCCCCAACCATGATGAACTTCCCCCGCGGAATTGAGTGAGAAATAAATAAGAGCCGGTACCACCATTCCACCAATTGCTGCGGCTATGGGTAATAAGGCTTTACGAGGTTTGGACAATTCTCCTGCAACAAATTCTCTTTTAAGTTCAAGACCCACCACAAAAAAGAAAATTGCCATAAGCCCGTCATTAATCCAATGATGAAGGCTTAGATTGAGGTAAGATTTACCACTGAATGTCAACCCTAACTTCTGTTCAAAAAATTCAAAGTATTGATGATTCCATGGAGAGTTAGCCAATGCGAGTGCAATAATTACCGCTAAACCTAATACCAAACCACCTGATTTTTCTTGCTGTATAAACCTTTGTAGAGGGAATATTATTTTATTAATTGGGGCTTTTTTCTGATTTGTCATATTTGCTCTATTCCTTTTGAGTCGCTAAATTAATATTTACAGTTGGATTTAAGTGCTGAACTCGTTTTTTTTGACTTGCACCCAACGTTTCGCGGCTTTGCGTAGTGGCGGNNACTGTCATACGAAGCACTGCACCCGCCATTACGCAAAACCGCTGTTGTGTGCTGCCCTTCTGTTTTTATCGTCTTTTTTTCAGTCATTTAGTTTCAGTTTTTGTTAGCATTGGCTTGGTGACTCTTTTGCAAAACTTGGCTTTAGCGTGGGCTTGTGTGGTTTTGCAAATGTGTCACCAATTGCGTTGGCTATCTTGGCCCCATAAATCTGTCTCCGTTAAAATGTATCATATGGTCAGGAACCTCCATTAACCAAACTTCTGTCTCCCAAGCAATGTTGTTTGAGTGTTTTTTAAACTCTGTCATATCAGGAAAGGCTGTCACGTAAACCTTACCAACTTTGCAGTCTTTTAAAAATTCTTCAAGTTCTAAAAGTCGTTTAGGTGATACAGGTCCGTGAGAAGTTACAGCTTCAATTAAAAACAGCCATTTTCTTTTGCTGTCATAGATTACAACGTCAGGTAACTTGCTGTGTTGGTCAATTGGAATACCTAAATCTTTTAAACCTTTTTCGTCCACAAACAAGTTTTTTTTCGCTGTGTCACCCAAGTATAAAAGTGTTCCACCATTTGCGAAACGTGGTGCAAACTGTTCAACTATTGCAGCTTGAACTTTATTATGTTTTCCTGCGGAAAGTTTGATTGTTTCTCCATTTTGGAGCGTAACAGGAATTAGATTTAGTTCTCTTTCTTTCAAATAAACTTCTGAAAGTTTTCCAACTGTATCAATGAAATTTTTCAAAGTCTTATTCCAATTCTTGGTTTTGTATGCTTTTACAACTTCCAAAACTTCCTTTGTTAATGCGTAGTGAGCATTTGGGCTGTTTACCGGTAAATCAGGTTTGTCGGGGTTGTAGTCAACAACTCGTGCTTGAACAAATTGGTGAAGCACTTGCCTTCTAAAAGTTTCTCTTGTATTTGGTGCGTAAGACTTACCGTAGTTATCATTTACAAAAGTCATTATTCCTTTCGTAACGCCTAAACTCTGTCGAGTTGCATTTGCCCAACTGTCGTTTTCCTTAATATTGCATACTGCCAAAAATGTCAATGCCGCCATCTCGTTGTATTGTGCTGGCGGTAGTCCTAATGCTTTCAGTATCTCTTGTGCTTCTTCTAATTTACTCATATCAGTTCATTATTACTTCCAATTCAAAAAGCTCGTTTACAATGCTGTTTACATTGTTCATTGAGTAGTCATTGGATAGTATGATTTTATTGCCTATTTCTTTTATATTGTTTAATGGTGGAAATCTCATTTCTCTTAGTTCTGTTGCACTCACATTTACATTGCCGTTGAAAATTTGAAAGTAAGTATCAAATAATTCACTGTTCAGCAATGCACAAAGTCCAACTACTTCGTTACGGTCTAAGTGTCCATCTTTTCTGTATATGTAATTCACTTTATTTTCAACTCCAACAAAGTCAGATATAACATAGTTACAGAAATAAGGTGCTGCAATTAATCTGCTCTTGTCGTCTTTTGTGCTAAAGCGTCTTAATAGAATGTAGTTTTTATTTGGTAGAAGTAATGATTTAGAACCGTTTTCTATTCTTATGAATTGCCCTTTTTCTTTGAGTTGCTTTGGCCACTCTAAAATCATTTTGTTTACGTTATGAAGCCAAAATAAAGGGGCTAAAAAAACTGTTCCGTTCTCATAGTTATTTTGAATATACTCTAAAGCCCGAAATGAAACAACGGGACCCGTTGAAATTTTTATGTCAAAATCAGTCAGAACATTTTGCCAAGTAGAAACTAAATTCAAAATATTTTCTTCTTTGTCGCTTGTCGGCAAATGCAAGATTTTTTCTTTTGAGTTTAGGTCAATGAGTTCCGAAGAATTGAAATATTTTATTGTTGGCTCAAAAATGTCTTTAATTCCAATGCTTGAAGAAACAAGCACATTTTTGTTTGGATTAATATCTTCTCTAATTGCTTTGATTACAACTGTTTCCTGCAAAACACTGTCTCGATTGAAAGTGTCTTTTCGTGAATTAAATAAATGTATTTTGTCAATTTGAACGGTGTTAAAAAACAGTTCTCTAAACGCTTTAAAATAGTTTCCTGACGCAAAACTTCTCGGAGTGATAAAAATCAATTCTCCATTTTCTGAAAGAAGTTTTGCAGAAATTCCCATAAAAATTGAATAGATATTGGGTTGTCCGCTTACTAATTCTTTAGCTGCAATAGTTTTTTCGTCATCCTTTGCAAGTTTGAAATAGGGTGGATTTGAAATTATTAAATCAAATTGTTCTCCGTTATAGTTTCCTTTTAATGCTTTTGCATTGTCTAAAATGAAGTCGTGAATGTGTAGTAGATATTGAAATTTAATTCCTTTTTCTAAAAGCCATTTCTTTAAATATGTTAATGTCTTTTGCGAAAATGAAATTAAGTCTGGGTCAGTTTCATAGGCAACTAAATCAATCAGTTCTATGTCGTTTCGTGTCTCAACTAAATGTTCTATTAAAGCACAAGTCAAAATAGCTGTTCCGCAACCTGGGTCTAAAATTCGGATTGTAGTTTTTGTCAAGTCACAATAAGAAGCCATAAGTCGGGCAATCTCTGTCGGTGTAAAAAACTGTCCGTTGTCTTTTTTATGTTTAGTCGTTACTTGTTGCGTGTAATAAATACCCAACCTGTCCGCAAACTCGCTTGGTAGTTCTTGGTTGAAAGGTTCGATATTTATATTATTTGTCATAGGTTACAAAGTTAGCAAAATAAGTGTCTTAATGTTCCTGTGTGTTGGCAAAATACAAACTCTTTTGCCTGCGAAGCGGTCGCCTGTGCGTGGGGCAGGCAAATGTGCTTGAATGTGCGTTGGCAAAAAATTAAAAATGCGGGTCGGCAAAAATTTTAAAAACATTCAGTTCGGCTTGAGTGTCGGCTCGTTGTTTTGTGTCAGTTTGTTAAAGAACGCTTTTAAGTCAGTCCGCTTAAATTGTCAGGTTGCAAAGTCTCTGTTTTTCAGTCGTCACTTTCAGGGTTGCANNTCTGTTCGTTATGTTTATTTCGTTCATTGTTTCTACTGTCCTTGGTGCATTTTGTTTGGCTTTGTACGATTGGGAAAATGCAAATGTGTTACCAAAAGCGTGGATTACTTGTCGGTTATTTTAATAATTTCCGTTTTTCAACTTCTTGCAATATGCCCATTTGTTGAATGGCTATTTTGTTTAGTTTCATTAGCCTTTCATTTTGCGGTATTTTCTCGTTAATGAATACTGCATTTAAGTTTTCCATATTTGACAAGCAAATCAATTCATTGATTGTCGCATAATCACGGACATTACCTTTCAAGTCAGGATTTGCTTCTCGCCATTGTTTGGCGGTCATTCCAAACAAAGCCATATTCAAAACGTCTGCTTCATTGGCATAGATAATAGATGTTTCTTTTGCTGTTAATTCTTTTGGAATAAGATTTTGTTTAACTGCGTCTGTATGAATATGATAATTGATTTTCGTTAATTCTCGTTTGGCAGTCCACCCGATTGTTTTTTGTTCTTCCTCTTTTAACCGCTTAAATTCTCTAACAAGATACAATTCAAACTCTGCTGAAATCCAAGAAGCAAATTTGAAAGCGATGTCTGAATGGGCGAAAGTTCCACCTCCGTATCGCCCGGATTTAGAAATGATACCTATGGCATCGGTTTCCTTAATCCATTTTTGAGCCGACATCCAAAAGTGAGGTTTTGCAGACTCACTTTTAAACCCCTCATAAATGTGGGGTTTAAAATCGGGATTGTTTAGCATTTCCCATAAACCGATGTATTCTATTGTATTATAGGTTCTTAACCACAAGCTGATTATTTGAGAAGGGTTTTCTGTATCTCTAACCTTTGCGATGTCGGTTAGGGAAATATAATCTTCCTGCTCTTTTTTGAACACTATAATTTCCGTATCTTTTACATTTATTTTTGCCATATTACAAAGTTGCGAAATATATATTAATCAGACTTAATTCTTATTTGTTTTGGGTTTCAGAAATATAGAAATAATTAAACCTATTCCAACAATTACATCTATAATATTCCAAAGTTCTCTGCCTAATGCAATTTTGAAAAAAGGCTGAAAGAGTAGTGCTAATGCTCCGTAAATTATCATTTCTGTTTGTCTACCTTGCTGATTGGCTTGGTAAGAAAGAATTGCAAAGCCAATAAGTCCTGCAAATCTTACAAGTTGATAATATCCGTAAGGCATGTCTGCTAAACAAAGAAAGAATAAAACAGCTAAAACTATTTTTATGATTTTGTCCATTACTAGAATCTTGTCCTACTGATATAAAAAGTTGAGCCATGACTTCCACTTAATCTTTCTGTACCTGCATAGTTTGAACCACATGCAGAAGCAGCAACCTTGTAGGTTCCGCTTGATAGATAAACTGTCCTTGTGCCACCTGAAGGGATTTCTATCATTTTTGCTTCAACTCCGCTATAACGAACTGTCAGACTACAGCCTGTATTATTTGTAATTTCTACTGATGAATTTGAAGAATAGTTTGTGCTGTAACTATCGAAAGAAGGCATTTGACCTGTTTCTCTGTCGCCTAATATTTCATCAACTTCTAAGCGAATAATCTTTTCTTTAATTGAGCTATTATCTGGATGGTCGGGATAGTCTTCCAAAAACCTTTTCCAAGTGTATGAAGAATTACTACTTACAGCGTTATCGTAAGCCTTTTGCATATTTAGTTTTTTGAGTTCACTTTTTCTTGAAACAGCGTTTTTGATATATTTCCCTTTGGGATATTTTTCTATGTAGTCTTCTGTGTTACTAATTTCTTCGGAAGTAAAAGCGTTTTGCCAAAGTTCTTCTTCGTCAATATTGGTAAGATATTGCTTCGCTTCAATGGATTGGGGCATGTCAGGATGTTTCTCTACAAGTATTTGAAACTTCTGTCTTGCCTGTGAAAAGTCTTTTGCCTGATAAAACTTTTTTCCGTCAGAAAGTAAATTGGGTGCTCCAAATTTAATTTCTTCGAGCTCGGTTTTTAAATTTTGGTTTTCAGTAGAAAGTGCATTTTTCTCATCAATAATTCTTTGATGCTCACTTTCTGAAACACAAGAACTCAAAGTAAGTGTTACAGCCAAAAAAATAAATATTATTTTCATAATTAACGATAATAAGGGATTTCAATATTGGGTAAAAATGTTCTTAAAAGCATTTCAAAGACAGGCATTAAGCAATAAATGAAGCCGATGAATACAATGCCTTTCATCAGAAAATAAGTGTAATGATTGTTTTCTATTTCGTTTACATCTGTTCTTTTTCCTGCAATGAGTAGAGAAAATGCTTGTGTGATAAAATACCAAAGTATCAGCCAAATATTGGATAAGCCGATGAACAAAACACTTGTCTTTGCTATTTCTGCCAAATGATTAGCCGAATTGGTTTTGTAAACCGTATCAATATACTCACTCATTACAGATATAGATTTCAAATTGAGCAATGAAAAAGCGATGACCCAAGTCAAAAACAGAATACCATAAGCAAGATTTATTTTTCCCTCTTTTTCCGATTTTGATTTTGCTTTTCGTAGGAAAAGTTGTGTAACGGTCAAGGATATTGCCATTGCAATAATTCCGATTACGGTAAGCGTGATTATTTTTGTTGTATCCATTTTATTTTGATTTTAATGATATTCTCCAATAATTTAAGTTTGAAATTTCTTTTGGTAAAACACCTGCTTTGATATTGGGTGCTGTTGTTTCCCAAAGTATATATCGTTGGTTTTGATATTGATAAGCAATGCCACTTAATGGCAAATTTATCCCGATTATGGAATGAGCGTAATATTCACTGCTGAATAAAGCAACATCGTATCCATAATGTGCGAGCATTGTATATAAAAGTAATGTTCTTGTATCGCAATCGCCATTCAAAGTTGACATAAATTCGACAGGCGAATTAATGCCAAATTTTTCAAAACCATCGCAACGAGCATCGGCTGATGAGAGGTATTCTTTGATAAATTCATCATCATACAAATTTGGGTTGCAGTCATCAGGAACAATCACTGTATATGGAATATCCTGCACAAAGGAAACAATTAGCTCTGCAAATTTCACGTTTGATAGTTGTTCCTTTTGTCTGATACTGTCAAACAACTGATACACACCGATTAAATTGTTTTTGTCATTTTCTTTTAAGCGGTAAATCATTTCATCATAAGCTCTTGATGAATTTGAATTTAAAGTCAGATTGTTTTTGAAATATTTTGCTTTGACAAAATCGCTTTTCCTCGTCCAAATTGTACCCTCATATTGGTTGCCGTCATAATCCTGCCAAACTCTGAAATGCTTAATTATCGTGTCATTTACGGCTTTGTTATCAAGCGTATCAATGATTGGTTCTGTTTGTGTTTTGCGTTCTTCGGGTTTTTCTGTTACCACAGGTTTGGGAATGTAAGTTCGTGTTGTGGCAGTATTGAAAAAATGAAATAAGCTTGCCACAAACCCTAACAAAAGTAATATGCCTATTATACGGAATAGCCAATTGAAAAATCTCGCAGGAATTAAATTTAGCAGAAAAAGAATAAGGAAAAACGGCAAAATAAGCGCCATTTGTGGCAACATCATTAGTAGGAAAGCAATACCGATAATTCCTGCCAATAAACCGATTACNNGTTGTGATTACTGGTTTGGTGTACTTCCATTCGCCCCAATACGTTTTTTTATAATCCGAATAAAAATATTCGGTTCGTTTATAATTTCCGTTATGTTCTACATTTCCTGTTGGGGTATTGGTTTTGGCAAGAACAGGTTCTTCAATCTTAGGAATAGGAATAATTTCGTTAATCGGAACAATGTATTCCTTTTCAAAATAAATCTCTTTGGTAGAATCAAGAATATACCCCGTTACAACAGCATCAATAGTTCCGAAAACTTCATTTCCCTCGTCTTGATGTAATTTTCGGTTGAATTTTATTGAACCTAATTCAAAAACAGGCTCGTGCAAATTGACTTCATATTCTTTTCCATTTTCTTGTAAAACCGTGTGTATTAATTTAGGTAGTTTTTCTCTTGGGAAATTATAATCCTCTTTGACCTTAAATGGGAACTTCGAATGCTCAGCTTTATAAATTGTTACTTCGTAAATATTAAAATCGAAAAATTTTGATTGTGCAAATTGATTGGAAAAATGCTCATCAATTTCGCCCCAATATTTTCCATTGAGTACGGCTTTGATGTAGGTTCGTCTCGGTTTCTCTTTTATTTTTTCTACTAATTTGTACTGTCCGTTTTCATCGCTGTAAATTTCTTGTTCCGGTAATTCTTCTGCTTCTACGTGATTAATCTGGCTTTTGTTTTTATCATCTTCACTTGCAGCAATAGTTTTATCGTCTGTCTTTTTGTTCCAAAACAGAAAATACAGAATAACTGCAATAATGATTATGACGATAACAGTTGTCAATCAGTTTTAGGATAAATGTGGTTCAGTAAATCTTGCTCAGAAAGTGTGTTTTTAGTTCGGGATTTGTGTATGGTTCGATAAGGTGGGTCAGCCCAATATTCATATTTCTCTATTTTTTCGTTTATTAATTCTTTAGATATCTCATTGAAATGAAGTTGATATGAATGGTTGTTATGCTTTTCTAATGAATTTAATAATGGCAATAAATTGTTCCAAGTAGATTTGTTGTATTTTATTATTTGTGCTTCTATTATTGTTTTATAACTGTTTTTGAAATATTTATAATCATCTTCAACAAATCTTTTTGTTATCTCTCCTTTGGTTTTGTAAAACTCATCTAATTTCCTAATCTGGTATTTCATATAGATAGGAAATAAGAAAATAAAAATTAGAACTAATGTTATGACTGAAGCAAAAGGATTATTTGCTAATAACAATTTTATTGAATTAGCCAATTCTTTTGTTTCGGGATTTAGAATCATTACACTAAGTGGCTGAGCTGTTATAATTGCTAAAAGCAACATCATTACAACTCTTATAATCATTGAAAGTGAGAAATTAAACTTCTGCGCTACAAATAATTTCTTTTTGTTTTTACTTTTTGTTGGCAGTAATGTAGGAGTAATTGTATATAATAATAGTACATACATATTGGTAACTATGTATCCCCAAACAAATCCTACCAAAACATCTAAAATTTCACTGTGAAATAAGTGTTCAGTAAAATAAAAAGCACTTAGAAAACAACAAATTAGAATAAGCAACACGAAGGAGCCTATCCAAGTGAAATGAATTCGTATTTTTTTGCTACATTTTTGAATTATAGCAAAGTCTTCGCCTGAAAGCTTACAAAGATTGTTACTGATAGATTTAAGAATTGAGTTCATCAGGATTTATCTTTTGAATGTATTCCTCTAAATTATTATCAATTTTTTCTTTTTCTTTTTCTTTATATTTCGCTATGGCGTATTCTGTTAGCTCCTTTTGGATTTCAGTTGCTTTTATTTTTTCAAAAATCATTTTCTCCGCCTCGTGATTAATAATTAAATGTCGCTCAATTCCTTCTTTATCTTTATAATAATCGTAACGAACTTCAATTCCGTTTTCTGCACGAATAAGATCATCCCTATTTTCTGCTAAATAATCATAAGGAGTTTTGTTAAGCATTAGCTTAAAGAAAATAGGAGTAAGCTCTATACTCATAAATAGCAATGTAATAAATAATGTGATCCAAAAACCTGCAACTTCGTGAGCCAACTTTATGCGTTCAAGTAATCCATCCAAACCTTGCGCTACTTGTACATTGGTTGCTAATACTTTATCTTTTTCTGCTAAAATTTCTTTCCGCTTTTTATCAGCTTCTGTTATTTTGTCGCCATTGATTTGGTCAAATCGATTTAATTCTGCGTTAAGGGCATCAATTTGTGACTTTAACGCTCTTGATAATGGTCCGTTTCCTGCCACAATACCTTGTGCCTTGCCCATTAAGTTATCCGTATATGCTTGTTCGGCTATTTTAATTCTTTCGATTAAATCTTGTCGTTGCTTGTCAATTCCTCCCAAATCGCTTTCAACAACCTTTAATCTTTCCTCAAAATTTGCAGTTGTTTTCTTTTCGAATTCCTTTTGCAGTTCTAATTGCTTTTCATAAAGTTTGTTATTGATTTCGGTTTGAAACATCCGAATTTCAATTGGCTTTGAAATTGTGATTGCTATTATAGCTCCCATAATAATACGAGGGATAGCACTTTTAAATTCATCCATTGTTATTTTTTCGGTGCCGTCTCCTTTGCCTGTACTGGTTACAATAAACCGATCAATATTAAAAATCATCAAGCCCCATAATAACCCGAAAGTAGCAGACATAATAACTGTTGGGATATGCGTTTCATCAATTATAGCAGAACCTTTAGGAGAGAAAATAGTGTAAAAGGCGTATCATCCTGCTAAACCAGCCATTAGACCAGTAGCAAAGACAATCCCTCCCAAACACATATATTTGATTTGGTCGCTGTAAGTTGCTCTTTCCAAAATGTAGCGGTCGCCACCCGCTGCCTTCCAAAGTTGACGCATAATCCATCCTGCTTTTGGCGTTACATAATAATCTCTTATTTTCATATATAATCTTGAGTTTTAAAAGGTTTATAATTAATACTTACGCTTTTAGACACAAATTGAATTTTCTCCAATTTCAAAATAGGTCTGTTATTTTGCAATACGATTTTGGGTATTTGAGTCTTTATATTTTGTTTAGCTAATTTAAATGTATTGTGGTTGTTAATTTTTATTTTGAACGATTGTGTGTTAATCTTGGCTTCTTTGTTCAGGTTGATTTCATAAACTTGTTTTTGAAAAAAACCAAAAACTTCAAAAAGAACTGTTCCTGTTTGAATATTTTCAAGGTCTAAAACAATTTGCGTTGAAAAATCATGACTTTTATAATTTCCTATTCTAAACCAAACTGCGTTTTTAAACTTAAAATCTACAAATAAATAAGCGTTATCAAAATGCCACTTTTGGTAATATCCAAATGATGTTTTTTCAAGATTCTTCCTTCGTTTAAAAAGAATTGTCAGCAATCTTCCAAATTTAATAAGTTGAAATTTAACAAGTAATCCGATTCGCCTTAATTTGTCTGAAAATAATAGATATCTAGTCATTTTCTCATTTGTTTAATCTTGGTACTGTCGCTGTCATACGCTTGCCTGTAACGTTCCGGCGCTTGGCGAGGTTGCGAACTTCAGAAGCGATTATTTTCTGTTAAAGATAAAATTTCTTGCGAAATGTAAACGTGAATTTACCACAAAATTCGCAATCTTGCCAAACGCCTGTTAGCGGGTCGTTGTTTATTCTTTTTCTGTTCAATTGTTTTCATAGTATTGTCAGTAGTGCCGAAAAAATAATTACATCTTGTAAAAAATGTATCAACCACGCCCAAAAAATACCCTTGGTTTCAAGTATTGATTTAGTCAACAACCACCCTAAAAAACCAGCTACTATTACGCCTAATAGTCCACCTGGGTTCCCCCAATAATGCACTGTACCAAATATCAGTGCCGAAACTAACGGTATTATCCTGTCTTTTAGTACGTCTTTTAGTACAACAACTACACCTAAGCGGGTAATGTTTTCTTCGACAAACGAATTGGACAATGCAAAAACAATGCTGAAGGGTAAAACATTCAATATACTTCCGATTGAAATCCCACTTTCTCTAATGAGCTGAAAATAAATAACAATAGCCGTTACACCGGAAATGATTATCGCAAAATTTCTCCCTAAATGAAACCAATTCTCAGTGGGTTTCGGTTTTATCCCAACTATCGGTTCAGGTAATATCTCAGCAGAAATATTCCCTTTTCGGAAATATTCTTGAAATTCTGCTCTTTTAGCCCACCATAAGATGAATAAGAAAATAGTTGTGCCAAAAAGTGTAATTGTCTGATATATTATTTGCTTATTTATCGTTTTAGATAAGTTGTCAAAAATCACAATTCCATTTGTCCAACTACTTACAAGGACTAATGCTATGGTTAAGCCTACTATTAATAAAAGCAATATAATGTCTTTTGATTTAAACATATTGTTTGTCCTTTAATTCTTGATACGCTTCGTCTTTACAATGCCCGCTAACGGTTCGGGTATTGCCGCAGTGGGGGANNNNTTCACCCCCCATTGCGGCAATGCCATGTTATCGGTTCGTGCTTCTGTCCGTCCGTTGCTGTGCCGTGTCAAACTCGCACAAATGTCTGCCCTGTCGGGTGCGTTGGCTTGCAAGCTCTTTTTATTTTTTTCTGGGCTGGCTTTGTGCGTTGAGAAAAAATAAAATGTGCTTGCAAATGCGTTGGCTTTACTACTTGACTGCAACATAAATGAGAATGATTAAAATTATTGTCAGTCCTACAATTTGAATTATTCTGTTCGTCTTTACTTCTTTCCTTAGCAACTCATTTTGTTCTGATACAGATTTTATTTTACTCTCCAACAACTCAACATTCTTTATTGCTTGGTTGTCCTGGTCGGTTAAATGCTTTTCTGTTGTCTCACTAAAACTGGTTAAGAGTTGCTTTGCTTCCTTGTGGTTTGTGTCAAGCGTTGTTTGAATAGTTCCTAACGATTGAACAATTCCCGTCAGCGTTTGAACGATGTTTGTAAGTGTTAGATTAATTGCATTGATAGCTCCAAAAATTTCAGAAAGTGTTTTTTGAAGTTTATCAAAATGCTTTTCTAAATCAATCTTTTCAAGTCGTTCTATTTGTTTTTTTAGTTCGTCAATTTTGGTTTGCAGGTCTTTTGATTTTTCCTCAAATCGTTTCAGTTCGGTTGCTAAATCCGCTCTTGTCTGGTCAATGAAAACTTTTTGCAAGTCCTTGAACAGTTTAGTGAAGTCAGTATTTACAAGCCGTGTGATTTCCTTTTCAAACTCTTTTATTTTGGCTGATAGTTCACTCAGCTTTGCAGTAAACAACGTATTGTTGCCGTCCAAATAGTTTTTGGTGGCTGCTCCTAAAGTGTTTGTGTAGTCCTCTGATAGCTTAACAAGTTCTTGAAACTTCTTGTTGAAAATTTCAGGAATTCCTTCTGCTGCATCTTTAAGTGCTTTAATTTCTTGATGTAACTTGTCAAGGTCTTTAAGTTTTTCACTCAAAGATTTTACATTGGCTTGCGACTGCTTTATTATTTCTTCGTAATCAGGCATATAATTCTTCTGTTAGCTGTTTGTTTTTATTTATAAGGTTCTCAATTCCCAAGGTCTGCATCTTTAATAAAAGTTTTGCTCGGATAAGTTTAATGTCTTTGAATGAAGGATTACTTTCTTGAATGTTGCTTTGCAACTTTGCAAAGTAACTTTCAAAAATAGGTTCAATAATTTCAAAATCGTTTTCGTGAAAACTTTCGTCCTTATACAAATTGTCAAAACCTAATTCAAGTTCTGCGTTTGCTTCTGAAATGTATGAGGCATTGTTTACTGAATACATAGAAAATGCTTTTAACAAACGAAGTAGCCATTCACTATTCAAATCTGTTTCACTCAATGACCGTAGGATTTTCTTGCAAGAACCCATCATGTGTTTGTAGTTGTTTTGTTCCGTTCCATCTTCTCGGTAAACTTCTAAATATTTATCAAGAATTGCTTGCTNNTGTTCTTTGATGTAAAGGTTTTGCTGAAACCAATCAGCAACATAATCCGGTTCGGTTATACTGGTATTCAGAATACTTTCAATTTCGTCCGTTGCTCTCTTTCGTTTGCTTGCAATTTCTTTGTAAGAAAATTCGGATAAGAAATAAAGACACTCTAAAATATTTTCTACAAGTGTTGGCTTCACCAGTCGGCTTTTAAGTGCTTCAATATTTTCCATTGCCGTATTCTCTGACAAGTATCTTCTCAAATACTTGTCAATCGTCTTTGTGTATTTGTCAATAGTTTTGAATTTCTTGAATGTGCAATTATAAAGATTGTTCTTGTTGTAGTCAATCAAGTAATCTTCTAAAAACCCCATGCTGTGCATTCTGTAAATTAATCTACCTGTATCGTTTGCTGTATCTCTGTCTCTGCTATAAACAAAAAGAAGTTTGGCTTTTACTTCTTCTGTGATTTTAGAAAGTTCTTTTACGCTGTTCTCGTCCAATAGGAAAAGAAAGTCGTTAAAGTCATGCGACCATGTATAAGCCCTTTTAACTACTTCCTCAAATGTTGCTGTGTAATAAGGTGGATTGATTTCATCTTTCGGCTTCACTCCTAAAAGATTGCAGATAATTACCGTTGAGTCGGGATACTTTTTTGTTGCTGTAATTATGAATTGGAAATTTTCGTCCTTGCAATTATTAAAAGTATTTACCAAGGTATCCTGTTTTTCAATATTTACCATTTCACCATTGATAAGTTGAAATTCTTTGACCTTGAAAAGATTTAGAAATTGGCTTTTCTCTGTATCAACACCTTTAAAAGAAAGTTCGTGAAAGAAATCGTGAATGCTTCTGTCGTTGTGTTTCTCAATAAGAAATTTGAAATGGTTGTTGCCGTCTTTCTCTTTTAGCTTCTCCCTTAATTCATTTACGCTTTCTACTGGAAGAACATTGTATTTCGTGCCGTCATTTTTAAGTAAACTAAAATCGGTCAAGGAAATTTCATTTAGTGCTTCATCCAAAGTTGCGAATGAAATGTTGGTAAACACTTTTGCTTTGTCATTCCACTTTTTCTCAAATGCTTGTCGTATCGCTTTTCTTGTAAACTTGTTTTGAATGAGTTTGTAATCTTTGTTTTCGCTGAAGAATTTGTAAACATCAAGTTTTACATACTTGTTTTTAGAAATTAAAATATTCGCTTCAGATATTTTTTTGTCTCTGCCTGACCTTCCTGCTTCCTGAACCAAACTTTCAAGTGAACCTGAATAAAAATAGTGATAGGTTGAACGAATATCCTTTTTATCTATTCCCATCCCAAACGCTTTTGTGCAAACAATATGCTTTGATTTATCGTTTACGAAGTTTTCAAAATGGTCTTGAATTTCTTGATTTATTTCATCTTCATCACTTGCATAGAAAAATCCTTTAGAGCTTGAACTTAATTTTTCATATACAAAAGGAACGCCTCTTGTATCTGTAATTTCACCTGCACCGTTTCTTTTATTTCCTTTCGTTGGACAAAAAATGATAGCATAAAAATCATTCTGATTTTTAGCACTCAAATCAAACAATTCTCCTAATTCATTTCTGAACAGAATATTTTGATTGAATTGTTCTGCATCATTAAAATTATTGATATGATGTTCTTGTGATGCTTCAATTAAAACAGGATCATTTAGCTTTTGAAGATTAGAACCGAAGTTTGAAAAGTCGGTATTTAGAACATTCATTCTATCTTCGCCTGTAACATCAGTAACTCTAAAAAACAATTCGGGTCTGATTGTATTTTCAATCATTATGATTGCGTCTGCAACATCATTGTGTTGGATTTGCAATTCTCTTTCAATATCTGCTAAAACATCAAACGAAGCTGTTGCGGTTAGCCCAATAAGTGATACTGCTTTTTCACTTTTAGTTTTTGCGAACCTTTGAGCATTTTTGCCAAGCATTAAATAGGTAGAACGAAAATCGTGTCCCCACTCGGAAACACAATGCACTTCATCAATTACGCAATAGGAAAAAGCTAATCCGAATTTTGAAACATCAATTGTCCAAATGATATTTCTGAAATCTTGCATCACAAATCGCTCGGGGGAAATAAAAAGAAACATTGTTTCTCCGTAACGAAAGTCAATTAGTCTTTTTGCTTTCTCCTCACGCTTTAAATTTGAGTTTATAAATTCGCAGCAGTCAATCCAATTGAGTTTTAAGACTCTTACTTGGTCTTCCATTAGAGATTTTATCGGGTCAACCACTAAACATAATCCCGGTTGTAAAAAAGCGGGTAGTTGAAAAGTCAGCGATTTTCCACCTCCTGTTGGCAACAAACCGATAACCGGTTTTTGCTGCAATGCTCTTGAAATGATTGGGAGTTGCCCTTCCCTGAAACGAACCTTTCTAAAAATATTTTGAATGAAAAAGTTTATGTGGCTTTCATATTCGTTTACCGGAATATACGAGCCATCGTCTTTTTTCTTAACCAAAGATTTGTAGTGAAGCAAGTCCGCACAATAAACTCGTCTTGAACTTCCAAAGGAAGTATCAAAGTAATGAGATGAACGTATTTTAATTGACTTATCGTTTTGAAAATCTGTTTCCTTGTAAATGTTTGAACGCCTTAAAATGGAATGGTCAAGTATGATGTCAAACTTATTTTGCTTAAAAAAGCTTTCGTCTTTCACACTTGCTTTCAAGTGTAACTTGTCGTTAATAACCCATTTTGAATTTTCAAAAATGTTCAATGAGATTGCAGGCAAAAGTAATTTGTCTTTCTCGTCTAAGATTGCATTGATGTTGAAAAATAACTCTTGCAAAGATTTAATTGCAATTGCTCCGCAAGGCAAATCCCTTTCAATAATTGCAATTTCAATTTTCTCTTTCTGGAATAGTTCGGGGTGAACCAAAAGCAATTCAAGAATAGTTTTTTGAACTCTTGCGACAGCAAGAGGAATAAACAGTAAAGAATATTCTGCAAGATGTTCTTTGATATTCTTTTCAAAGTTGTTCTTGAAGTTTTTGTAAATCTTTCTTCCGATTAACGCTTCAAAGTCGGTATTGTCCGCTTTGATGGTTTCAACCGTAAATCTTATTGTTTCAAAATTTTCAT
>JRYL01002378.1_pt1 | contig 19111 bp, 13 predicted proteins | sample 235391 | NCBI WGS metagenome assembly JRYL01 (sample SAMN03074223, study PRJNA261481) | activated sludge metagenome | biome: Wastewater Treatment Plant; feature: Wastewater; material: Activated sludge; isolation source: activated biomass of a wastewater treatment plant treating wastewater from... ...
CGTCGCGGCCGTCGCCGTCGTTGCTGGTGTCCAGGTCGCTGATCAGGTCGTAGCCCGGCAGCAGCTTGCCCTGCAGATCAGGGTGGCCGGGAACCGTGCCGGTGTCGACCACCGCCACCACCTGGCTGGGGCTGCCGGTGCTGCGGTCCCAGGCGGGCGGCAGGTTGAGGGCGCCCGCGCCGCCATCGGCCGGGCGGCGCAGGTGCCATTGCGTGCCGTTGGCGTAGTAGGGGTCGTTGGGCTCGGCTTGGCGCTTCAGGCGCACGTCGGGCTCCACGCTGGCCACCAGTGGGTTCAGGCGCACGCGGCGCTCGGCGGCCTGCAGCGCGGCGCCGGTCAGCGGTTGCGCAAAGTGCAGCAGGTGCGCGCGCGAACCCACCGGCATGGGCGCCTGCGCGCCGGGCAGGCCGGCGTCGGCGGCCACCGTCTGCAGGCGCTCGCGCGCCGACTGCGGCGTTTCGCGGCTGCCGTCGGCGGGGGCCTTCAGCGTGACGATCAGGCCGCGTGCCACCGGGGCATCGCCCGGCGCGGCATGGGCAGCCGTGGCCAGCAGCGCGGCCGACAGCCACAGGACAGAGGTGCAATGAAAACGGCTCATGCCAGCTTTCTAGCATGAGCCGTGCGGCCGGTAAATCCGGCCGGAGCGAAAAGCGCCGGGCTTTACTTCTTGGTGACCACGCGCACCATGTCGAGGCAGCGGTTGGAGTAGCCCCACTCGTTGTCGTACCAGCTCACCAGCTTGACGAAGGTGTTGTCCAGCGCGATGCCGGCGTCCTTGTCGAAGATCGAGCTGCGCGCATCGCCGCGGAAGTCGGTGGCCACCACCTTGTCCTCGGTGTAGCCCAGGATGCCCTTCATCTTGCCCTCGCTCTGGGCCTTCATCTCGGCGCAGATCTCGGCGTAGGTGGCGGGCTTTTCCAGTTCCACCGTCAGGTCGACCACCGACACGTCGGAAGTCGGCACGCGGAAGCTCATGCCCGTCAGCTTGCCGTTCAGGTCGGGCAGCACCACGCCCACGGCCTTGGCCGCGCCGGTGGAGCTGGGGATGATGTTCTCGAGGATGCCGCGGCCGCCGCGCCAGTCCTTGTTGCTCGGGCCGTCCACGGTCTTCTGCGTGGCGGTGGCGGCGTGCACGGTGGTCATCAGGCCGCGCTTGATGCCCCANNGCCAGGCAGTTGGTGGTGCAGCTGGCGTTGCTGATGATCGGCTCGCCCGCGTACTTGGCGCAGTTCACGCCGTGCACGAACATGGGCGTGTCGTCCTTCGACGGGGCCGACATGATGACCTTCTTGGCGCCGGCGTCGATGTGCTTCTGCGCGGTTTCCTTGGTCAGGAACAGGCCGGTGGATTCGATCACCACCTCGGCGCCGACCTCGCCCCACTTCAGGTTGGCCGGGTCCTTCTCGGCCGTCAGGCGGATCTTCTTGCCGTTGACCACCAGCGTGTTGCCGTCCACCTTCACGTCGCCCTTGAAGCGGCCGTGCACGCTGTCGTAGGTCAGCATGTAGGCCAGGTAGTCGGGCTCCAGCAGGTCGTTGATGCCGACGACCTCGATGTCCGAATAGTTCTGCACCGCCGCGCGGAACACCATGCGCCCGATGCGGCCGAAGCCGTTGATGCCGATCTTGATGGTCATTGCTTTCTCCTGAAGTTAATTGATATGATAGGCGATATGAATTCGGGGGCGCTGTGGCGTGTGGTGCTGGACACCAATGTTTGGGTGGCCGCAGCGCGCAGCGCCGACGGATCGGCCGCTGCCGTGGTGCAGGCCCTTTGGAAGCAGCGCTATCGTCTGCTGCTGTCGGTTCCGCTGGCGTTGGAGTATGAGGCGGTGTTGAAACGACCGGAGCATCTGGGTGCGCGCCCCCCGGCGCAGATCGATGCGCTGGTGAACCGCCTGTGTCAACTGGCCGCGCCCGTGGAGCGACATACGCGGTGGCGCCCCCAATTGCAGGACCCCGCCGATGAGATGGTGCTGGAAACCGCGCTCAATGGCGCCGCTCACGCGCTGGTCACTTTCAACGTGCGCGACTTCCAAGCTGCGGCGATGCGCTTTCGGTTGCGGATCTGCACCCCCCTGGAGTTCTTGCACATACTTGACCGACAGGAGAATCAGCATGGCTAACTATGCGCTTCGTGTACCTGAATCATTGATGGAATACGCCCGCCAGGTGGCGCAGGACGAAGGCGTGTCGATGAACCAGTTCTTCGTCACGGCCATCGCGGAGAAAGTCTCGGCCCTCAAGACCGAGGCCTTCTTTCGTGAGCGTGCCGCGCGGGCCAGCGAATATCCGGGCGATGCGCTCGCCGACTGGCTCGCCGCCAGCCCCCACGTTCCGCCCATGCCCGGCGACGAACTGCCGCCCGGATATTCCGACTGAGTGCGGGTGCCGCGCATGACGGCCCTAGCGGCCCAGCACCGCGCGCACAGTGTCGGCCACGTTCTCCGGCGTGAAGCCGAAGAACTCGAACAGCTTGCCCGCCGGCGCTGATTCGCCGTAGCGGTCGATGCCGACCACGGCGGCGCAACCGTATTTCCACCAGCCGTCGGTCACGCCCATCTCGACCGCGATGCGCGGCAGGCCAGCCGGCAGCACCGATTGCTTGTATTGGACGCTCTGGCGGTCGAAGGCGCTGGTGCTGGGCATGGAGACCACACGCACGGCGATCTTTTGCGCGGCCAGCAGCGCCTGCGCCTTCAGCGCCAGCTGCACCTCGGAACCGGAGGCGATGATGACGGCGCGCGTCTTGCCGTGCAGACGGAGGTCGGCGGGTTCGCTCAGCACATAGGCGCCGCGGCTGATCTCGCCCAAATCGCGCTTCGGTGCATAGGGCAGGTTCTGGCGGCTCAGCAGCAGGGCGGTGGGCCGGTCCTTGTTCTCCAGTGCCACGGCCCAGGCAATCGCCGTTTCGGCGGTGTCCGCCGGGCGCCAGACGTCCAGGCCCGGAATCAGGCGCAGGCTGGCGGCGTGCTCGATAGACTGGTGCGTGGGGCCGTCTTCGCCCAGGCCGATCGAGTCGTGCGTGAACACGTGCACCACGCGCTGCTTCATCAGCGCTGCCATGCGGATGGCGTTGCGGCTGTAGTCGCTGAAGGTGAGGAAGGTGCCGCCGTAGGGGATGTAGCCGCCGTGCAGTGCGATGCCGTTCATGACGGCGGCCATGCCGAATTCGCGCACGCCGTAGTTGATGTGGAAGCGCGCGCCGATGGCCGGCGCAGCGGCCTTCAGGTCCACTTCGGACAGCGGGGCGGGCGCGCTGGTGGTGGCCTCATCTTCCTTGCCGACGCCGTTGTTGGCGCGTTCCAGTTGCGTCTCGCGTTCCGGCTTGGCCTCGGGCAGCACCACGCTGCCATCGTCATGGAAGCGCAGCGGCGTGGTGAACGAGGTGTTGGTCAGGTTCGAGCCGGTCAGGTCGGCGCTGCCGCCGATCAGCTCGGGCAGCGCGGCGGTGAAGGCTTCCAGCGCGATCTGGCTGGCCTTGCGGCTGGCCACGTTTTCGGCCTTCTTGTGCGCCTCGACCGCGGCGTCGACGGCGACCTGGGCGAAGTTCTTCGGCAGTTCGCCCGCCATGCGGCGTTTGAAATCGGCCGCCAGGCGCGGGTGGGCGGCGGCGTAGGCGGCAAAGCGCTCGTCCCACTTCTGCTCGGCACGGGCACCGGCGTCCTTGGCATCCCACGCGGCGTAGACCTCGGCGGGGATCTCGAATGGGTCGTGCTCCCAGCCGATGGTCTGGCGCGTCAGCGCGATCTCGGTGGCGCCCAGCGGCTCGCCGTGCGCCTTGGCGGTGTCCTGCCGGTTGGGGCTGCCCTTGCCGATGTGTGTGCGGCAGATGATGAGCGTGGGGCGGTCGGCGCTTTGCCTGGCCTCGCCGATGGCGCGGTCCACGGCGTCCACGTCGTGGCCGTCGATCGGGCCGATCACGTTCCACTGGTAGGCCTCGAAGCGCTCGGCCGTGTTGTCGACGAACCAGGGCGCCACCTTGCCGTCGATGCTGATGCCGTTGTCGTCGTACAGGGCGATCAATTTGTTCAGCTTCCACGCGCCGGCCAGCGCGCAGGCTTCGTGGCTGATGCCTTCCATCAGGCAGCCGTCGCCGATGAAGGCGTAGGTGTGGTGATCGACGATGGCGTGGCGGGGCCGGTTGAACTCGGCCGCCAGCAGCTTCTCGGCCAGCGCCATGCCCACGGCGTTGGCAATGCCCTGGCCGAGCGGGCCGGTGGTGGTTTCCACGCCGGGCGTCAGGCCGTGCTCGGGGTGGCCGGGCGTCTTGCTGTGCAGCTGGCGGAAGTCTTTCAGCTCCTGCAGCGGCAGGTCGTAACCCGTCAGGTGCAGCAGCGCATAGATCAGCATCGACGCGTGGCCGTTCGACAGCACGAAGCGGTCGCGGTCGGCCCACAGCGGGTTGGCCGGGTTGTGCTTGAGGTGCCGGCCCCACAGTGCGACGGCCATGTCGGCCATGCCCATGGGTGCGCCGGGGTGGCCTGAGTTGGCTTGCTGGACGGCGTCCATGGCGAGGGCACGGATGGCGTTGGCCAGGAGAGAGGTGTTCATGGGCGCGCGGGGGCAGGGCAGCTGGGGAACCCCCGATTCTATCGGCCGCCCCAGCGCGGCCGGACCCGGCCGGTCGCAACGCCAGCGGTTGCACCCGCATCCGCTAAAGTGCGGCGAATGCCTGATCCGCTGATCGCCCCAGCCTGTGACGACACCGCGGCGCGCGCGGCACCCAAAGCATGAGGCTGCCCGCCGCCCCGGCTGTGCCCGTGCACCCGCGCGCGCTGATCCTGGCCGCCGGCCGGGGCGAGCGCATGCGGCCGCTGACCGACCACACGCCCAAGCCGCTGCTGGTGGTGCGCGGCAAGCCGCTGCTGCAGCGCTGGGTGGAGACGCTGCGCGCCGGCGGCGTGGAGCAGATCGTCGTCAACACCGCCTGGCTGGGCGAGCAGATTGAGAGCCATTTTGGCCTTCAGCGCCCGCCAGATGGGCGCGAGCAGCTATTGAATCAGGAGTATTCGCCGGCTGCCAGCCCGCTTCGCTTCTCGTGCGAAGGCCGCGACTTCGGCTATGCGCTGGAGACGGCGGGTGGCATCGCCCGCGCGCTGCCGCTGCTGGCGGCGCGTGCCGACGACATGTTCTGGGTGGTGGCGGGCGACATCTTCGCGCCCGACTTTGTTTGCGCGCCCGCGGCGGTCGAGCGCTTTGCCGCCAGCAGCCGGCTGGCCCACCTGTGGCTGGTGCCCAACCCGGCGCACAAGCCGGAGGGCGACTTCGCCATCGGCGACGGTGGCCTGGCGCTGAACGAGGCCGCGCCGGGTGGCGTGCGCCACACCTTCAGCACCATCGCGCTGTACCGCCGCGCGCTGTTCGAGCCGCCCTGGTGCGACATCCTGCCCGGCAATCCGCAGGGCACGGCCGCGCCGCTGGCGCCGCTGCTGCGCCAAGCCATCGCGGCGGGGCGGGTCAGTGCCGAGTTGTACGAGGGCGCGTGGACGGACGTCGGCACGCCCGAGCGCCTGGCGGCGCTCAACGGCGGGGCGTGACGGCGCTCAGTTGGCCTTCTTGTCGCCCAGCCACTCCAGCAGCTCGAGCAGGCGCTGCTGCGAGTTGGTGTCGAAACCCTTGAGGCCGATGGCCGCCAGCGCCTTGGCGCCCTGCTCGGTCTTCGACAGCGCCACCAGCTCCGCGCCCAGTTCACGCACCTTGTCGGCCGGAATCCTGGCACCGGCGATGAGCGGCAGGTACGGCTGCGGGCGGCTCTTGTGCAGCACGCGCAGGCCTTCCTTCTGCAGCCGGCCGGCCACGCCCGAATACGAGGCGATGCCGCCGATGTGCGACAGGTTGTTCTTGAGCGCGAACGGGATCGCGCCCTGCTCGCGCACGAAGGTCACCTCGCCCGGCGTCAGCGGCAGGCCCTGGTCGCGCAGCTCGGCCAGGCAGAACTTGGTCATGTAGGCGATCTGCTCGGGCAGGATGAAGCGCTTGCCCTTCATCTCGTCCAGCGTCTTGAAGGGGCTGTCTTCCTTCACCACCAGCAGGCAGTGGCCATCCGGCTGGGTGGTGGTGACCACGTTGTAGCCGTAGTCGCGCAGGCCGCGGGCGGGGTAGTCGCTGGGGCGAGCGATGACGAGGTCGAAGCGCGCGTTCTTCATGCCGTCTTCCAGCATGCGGAAGTCGCGCACGTAGCGCACGGTGATCTTCTGGCCCAGCACGCGCTCCATCACCTCCACCACGGGCCGGTACTTGGTGGCCATCTGCTCGTCGGTGACGGCCGAGCCGCCACCCGACGTGCCTTCGCTGACCGCGAACAGCAAGGGCGCTGTCGGCTGCGCCGTCGCAGCAACACCCCAGGCGAGCGCAGCCAGCGTGAGCGCCAGGCGGGCGGCTTGTCGAACCATGGTCGAGAGGGGGTGCTTCACGCGTTTCTCCAGTGCGGGCAAGATGTAAAAATATTTAACAAAACCAGCGTGAATCTAATCGAACTGTTTATTTAAGTCTACACTTATGTGTGCCTGCGTCCCGCGATGGGGGGTTGCATGTGGCGGGCGAACCATAGGAAAGCGCCTGCATAAGCGGGCGCGGCGCGTGCAACGCAATCGACTAAGCTGCGGCCCCATGAACCACGAGCCCTATTCCAGCCGCCGCGCCCGCGTGGCGGCGCAGCTTGGCGAAGGCGGCATCGCCATCGTGCCGACCGCCCCCGAGCGCGCGCGCAACCGCGACAGCGATTACCTGTACCGGCACGACAGCTACTTCTATTACCTGACCGGGTTTTCCGAGCCCAACGCCTGGCTGGTGCTGACGGCCGATGGCCGCAGCCTGCTGTTCTGCCAGCCCAAGGACCTGGAGCGCGAGATCTGGGACGGCATCCGCCTGGGCCCGGAGGCCGCGCCGGCCGCGCTGGGCGTGGATGAGGCGTTCTCGGTCGAGGAGCTGCACCAGCGCCTGCCCCAGCTGCTGGAGAACCGCACCACCGTGTGGTGGCCGTTCGCCACCCACACGGGGCTGGAAGGCCGCATCGACGGCTGGCTCACGAGCGTGCGCGCCCGCGTGCGCTACGGCGCGCTGGCGCCCGAGGGCCAGCGCGACCTGTGCGCCATCCTGGACGAGATGCGGCTGGTGAAGGACGCGCACGAGCTGGCCATCATGCGCCGCGCGGCCCGCATCAGCGCCGGCGCCCACGTGCGCGCCATGCAGCGCTCAGCCGCCATGCTGCGCGCCGGCCAGGACGTGCGCGAATACCACCTCGACGCCGAGCTGCTGCACGAATTCCGCCAGCACGGCTCGCAATACCCGGCCTACGGCAGCATCGTCGCCGCCGGCGCCAACGCCTGCGTGCTGCACTACCGGGCCGACAACGCGCCCATCCGCGACGGCGAGCTGGTGCTGATCGACGCCGGCTGCGAGCTGGACGGCTATGCGTCGGACATCACCCGCACCTTCCCCGCCAACGGCCGCTTCACCGGTCCGCAGCGCGCGCTGTACGAGCTGGTGCTGGCCAGCCAGCAAGCCGCCATCGAGGCGACCCGGCCCGGCGCGCGCTTCGCCGATCCGCACGAGGCCACGGTGAAGGTGCTGACGCAGGGCATGCTCGACCTCGGCCTGCTCGACAAGCACCAGCACGGCACGCTGGAAGACGCGATCGCCAACCGCCACTACTTCGCCCACTACATGCACCGCACCGGCCACTGGCTGGGCATGGACGTGCACGACTGCGGCAGCTACGTGGAGCCCAGCGAGATCGGCCAGGTGAGCGAGCGCACCGATCCGCTGTCGGGCGAGCTGATCAAGGACCGCCCCAGCCGCATATTGCGCCCCGGCATGGTGCTGACCATCGAGCCGGGCCTGTACGTGCGCCCCAGCGACAAGATCCCCAAGGAGTTCTGGAACATCGGCATCCGCATCGAGGACGATGCGGTCGTGACCGAGACCGGCTGCGAGCTGATCACGCGCGACGTGCCGGTGGCGCCCGACGCCATCGAGGCGCTGATGCGCTGAGTGCCGCCACCGTGGCGCTTGTTGCGTTTGCGATACGGCCGTGCTCAGTCTGACCGTTCTTGCGCGCAAGTGCGGCGATCGTGCGGACTTTTTCCTTGCGCCAACGAAAATGGCGGTTTGGCCGCGGGAGCGTCGGTCACCGAACGCGTCCCGATCCCTGTTCAAGCCCATCGTTCGCCATGCGCTATTTCACCGACTCTGTTTCGTCCTCGCTCGCCCGCCGTGTGCCGCCCGCGCTGACGCTGCTGCTGGCAGCCGCGGCCGTCAAGGCCCAGCCGGCCCCGCCGGTGTTCGTCTGCCCCACCGTCAGCCCGGCGCCCGCTGGCACCGTCAACGACGTGGGCACGGTGCTCAACACGACGGCTGTCAGCGAAGCGGATCGCGGCAACCAGCCGCGCTGGGAGGCGGCCATTGGTGCGTCCGGCTTTCCCAACCCGTTGCCAAGCACCGTGCCGAGCAACCTGACGTTCGGCTACCTGAGCGGTACCGAGATCGCCAACTATGTCGGCGGACTGTCCGCCCCCAATTCGTTGGCGCAGGTCGGTTTCTACCCCTATCCAACGGGTTTCGTGGCGCCGGCGACGATGTACTTCCGCTATCGCTTCCAGCTTGATCCCACGGTCGATCCGGCGACCTATCTGCTGACCCTGAATGGCATCTGGGCCGATGACACTGTCACGGCCATCTACATGAACGGCGTGCGCTGGACCGGCAACGCCACGCCCGCGTTGCCGACCACCTATGCCAACACTGCCGGCTCCACCGCCACGCTGGGCGGCGGCAGCACCACGGCGCAGCAGTGGAAGGCGGGCGCCAACGAGGTCACATTGTTGGTGTACGACTCAGGCGGCGCGGCCGTGCGCTTGAGGGTTGCCAGTTCGTCCGCCCAATGCCCCAGCGGCCCGGTCGCCATCACCATCGCCCCGGCGCCCACGGTCACGCTGGCGCAGCCCTTCGCCCTGTCGGGCACCACCAGCGGGCTGGCAGACGGCACCCAGATCACGGTCACAGTGGTTGGCACGGACGGCGTGCCGCACAACTATCCGGCCACCGTCACGGGCGGCGCTTGGAGCGTCACCGTGCCGGCCGGCACGCTGCCTGCAGGCAGCTACGATGTGACGGCCACCACGCCGTCCGGCCTGCCGGCGACCACGCAGGGCACGGTGCTCGCACCCGTGCTTGCGCCCGCGCCGCTGCCGGCCACCATCGGCCCGAGCGAAACCGTCAACCTGTCGGGCACGCTGACCAACGTTCCGGTCGGCACGCTGGTGACGATCGAGCTGGCCGGCCCGGGCGGCAGCGTGCAGACCTTCACCACCCAAACCACCGATGCCGCTGGCAATTACGGTCCGGTGCCCGCCGGCCCGCTGGCGCCCGGCAGCTACACCGCCACCACCTCGGCCACCGGCGTCACGCCGCAGCAGCAGACTTTCTCGGTGGTCGCCCCGGCCGTGCCGGTGCTGAGCCCCGCGCCGCTGCCGGCCACCGTCGGCCCGAGCGACAACGTGGACCTCTCCGGCACGCTCACCAACGTGCCCGCCGGCACCACCGTCACCATCACCATCACGGGGCCGAACGGCTTTACCCGGACGCTGACGGCCACCACCGATGGCGCCGGCGCCTACGGTCCGGTGCCGGCCGGAACACTGCCGGCTGGGGACTACACCGTGACCACCACCGCTGCGGGTGTGGCCCCGGTGGCGCAAACGCTGGCGGTGCGCGCCGCGGCGGGTGCCGGGGCCGTGCAGGCCGTGCCGACGCTCGGCACCTGGGCGCTGGGCCTGCTGGGCTTGCTGCTGGCAGGCGTGGCGGGCTGGCGTCGTCGATTCCAGTGACAGGGGCAGCACCTCAGGAGCGGTCCGACCAGCCAGCCATGGCCGCGTACCCGCCGATCCGGCCATGAGTCCACTGCCCCGGGTGTGATCGAAGCGCTGATGCGCGGCTGATCACGCCGGGTCGCGGCGCTCGGCCAGCAGGCGCTCGATCTCGGCGTCCTTCTCGGCCCACAGGTCGGCGAGCCAGCCGTGGATCTGCGCGCGGAAGGCGGCGTCGGCGCTGTAGTCGCCGTGGCAGAAGGCGGGCGGAATGGGGCGGCGGTGCACGCGCATCACGATCTCGGGCACGCGCCCGCACATGAACTGCCAGAACGTCGGCCGCCCGTGCGGGTAGACGATGGTGACGTCGATCAGCGAATCGAACTTCTCGCCCATGGCGTGCAGCGACAGCGCGAGCGCGCCGGCCTTGGGTTTGAGCAGGTGCCGGTAGGGCGAGGCCTGCGCCGCGTGCTTAGGCAGAGTGAAGCGCGTGCCCTCGGGGAAATTCATCACGCTGGTGGGCACCAGCGAGAACTTGGCGCAGGCGCGGCGCGTGGTTTCGCGGTCCTCGTCGCGCAGCGCCGGGTTGGCGCGCAGGGCGGCGGGCGAGTGCCGCTTCATGAACGGGAACTCCAGCGCCCACCACGCCAGCCCCATCACCGGCACCCAGATCAGCTGCTGCTTCAGGAAGAACTTGAGGAACGGGATGCGCCGGTTCAGCGTGTGCTGCAGCGCGAAGATGTCGACCCAAGACTGGTGGTTGGCCTGCACCAGGTACCAGCCGGCGTAGGGCAGGCCGTCGATGCCGGCCACGTCCCAGCGCGTGGGCTGGGTCAGGCGCATCCAGGCGCTGTTGCCGGCGATCCAGCGGGTGGCGATGCCGTGGATGGCCGGATCGAGCGCCAGCCGCACGCCGCGAAACGGCAGCACCAGCTTGAGCAGCGCCAGCGCGAACAGCGGCGTGCACCAGAACAGGGTGTTCAGCGCCAGCAACAGGGCCGCGATGACACCGCGCAGGACGGGGGGCAGGAAGCTCAGCATGACGGCGCGCATCTTGCCCCAACTGACGGCGGCCGCGCATGCACAATCCGGGCGCCATGCCTGAACCTGCCCCTTGCCCTGTTCCGCGTCTGCTCAGCGTCAACATCGGCGCCGCGCGCCTGCTGCGCGTGGGCGGCCGCACGGTGCTCAGCGGCATCCGCAAGTCGCCGGTCGACGGGCCGGTGGCCGTGGGCGCGCTGGGGCTGGCGGGCGATGAGCAGGCCGACCTGAACGTGCACGGCGGGCTGCAGAAGGCGGTGTACGCCTACCCGAGCGAGCACCTGCCGTACTGGCAGGCGGCGCGGCGCGCGGGCGGCGCCAGCCTGTTCGACGAGGCGCTGCCCGCCGGCTTCATGGGCGAGAACCTGACGATCTGCGGGCTGCTGGAATCCGACGTGTGGATCGGCGACACGCTGCACGTCGACGGCTCGGGCTGCGTGCTGCGCGTGACCATGCCGCGCGAGCCCTGCGGCAAGTTCACCGCCGTGATGGGCCTGGCCGACGCTGCGCAGCGCATGGTGCGCGAGGCGCGCAGCGGTTTCTATCTGGCGGTGGAGGTTCCCGGCGACCTGCGCGCGGGCAGCGCGCTGCGGCTCATGCCCGGGCCGCGGCGGCTGTCGGTGGCTGAGGCGATCCGTGGCAAGTGGGCCAGGCACCGCAACGGGTAGCGCCACCCGCTGGCCGTGCCGGCGGGTACGCCGTGGAAGAATTTTGATAGGGGAGTATGAGGTTCTAGCGCCCGTCCAATAAGCGCTGACGGCTTGCTATAGGGGGAGTATGCTTTCGCCCTGCCTTGCATCAATCGTCTGCGCGGCGCTTTGATCGCCGCAGCCGCTCAGAAACGCGTCGACGCCGGCGGCGCATGTCGCCGCGGGCTGGCCAGCAGCCCCACCACCTGCAGCGCCAACGCCAGCGCCGCACCCACGGCCGCGCTGCTCAGGTGCGCGGCGAACACCACGTTGAAGCCCCAGCCGCTGTCGAAACCCACCGGCACGGCCCAGCCGCGCTCCAGCGCCAGCTTGATCAGCAGCCCGCCCGCCAGCAGCAGCCCCAGCCAGCGTGTGGCGGGCGCCTGCAGTGCGCGCAGCGCCAGGATGGCCGCCGCCGCGTGCACCGGGCCCGACAGGCCGTAATAGCCGCCCACCGCCGGCCAGGCCAGCAGCGCCAGCGTGCCCAGCGGCCAGGCCAGCAGCAGGGCCAGCGCGTCGGCGCGGGGCGCGTGCAGCGCCGCGCCCAGCACCGCCAGCGCCGCCAGCGCCAGCGCGTTGCCGGCCAGGTGCGCGCCCAGAAAGTGCAGCAGCGGGCCGGTCCACAGTGTCCACGGCTGGCGGGGCCAGAACTCGGCATGCCACAGCCAGTGCTGCGGCACCACGTGGCCGCTGATGCCGGCCAGCCACAGCGCCACGCTGGCCGCGATCAGCAGCGCGCAGGTAAGGGGCCAGGCGCGGTGGTGCATCAATCAGGGTAGGGCGTGCCGCCGCGGCGACGCGCAGCGAATGGCGGATGGCTGGAGGTCAGTTTGAAATTAATAGCGCCTTGCGCAGATCGGACGGGCGCCAGACGCCATTTTCATTCAAAAACCGTGTGCCACAGCTGCTGGATGGCGAGGCGCTCGGCAGCCAGGGTGTCGGGCGCCACCTGGGTGGGCTGCTCGTCCAGCCGCGCGCGGTGCTGCACGCGCCGCAGCGCGCGGTAGGCATCGGCCGCGGCCTGGCCCACGCCGGCGGGCAGCAGGCCGGCGTCCTCGGCGCGGCGCAGCAGGGCGATGTTGCCCAGGTTCGGCGCCAGCTCGGGGTGCTGCGCGGTGTGCGCCAGCACCAGGTACTGGGTGACGAACTCGGCATCCACCATGCCGCCGGGGCTGTGCTTGACGTCGAACAGCCCGTCCCGGATCGGGTGGGCGTTGCGCATCTTCTCGCGCATGGCGATGATCTCGCCGCGCAGGGCGGCGTGGTCGCGCGGCGCGGTGATGACGGCGTGGCGCACGGCGTCGAAGCGGGCGGTGAGCGGGTCGGATGGCGAGGAAGCGACGGCCGTGGGCGCCGACGGCGGCACCATCCTGGCTCTGGTCATCGCCTGGTGCTCCCAGGTCCACGCGGTGTTGCTGCCGCGGTTCTCCTGGTAGTCGGCGTAGGCGTCGATGTCGGTCACCAGCAGGCCGGAGTTGCCGTTGGGCCGCAGCGCGGTGTCGATCTCGAACAGGTCGCCCTCGCCGGTCTTCACCGTCAGCCAGGTGATCAGCTTGCGCACGAAGGCGGCGTAAATTTCCTGCGCGTCCTCGTGCTCGTCGTCGAACACGAACACGATGTCCAGGTCGCTGCCGTAGCCCAGCTCCTTGCCGCCCAGCTTGCCGTAGCCGATGACGCCGAAGCGCGGCTCAGCGCGGTGCTTCTGCCGCAGGCGCGGCCAGCACCAGCGCATGGTCAGGCGCAGGATGGCGTCGGCCAGCGCCGACAGGTCGTCGGCCACCTGCTCCACCGTGATGCGGCCTTCCACGTCGCGCGCCAGGGTGCGGAAGGTCTCGGCGTGGTGCGCGCGGCGCAGCAGGTTCAGCAGGCTTTCCTCGTCGTCTTCGCCGCCGCGCGCCAGGGCCTCGCGGCGCAGCTCCAGCTCCTGCTCGAACGCGGCGGCGTCGAAGCGTTCGTTCAGCAGGCTGGGGCTGGCCAATTCGTCGATGACGCCGGGGTGCTGCATGGCGTAGCGCGCCGGCCAGCGCGCCGCGCCCAGCACGCGCAGCAGGCGCTCGTGCACGGCGGGGCGCTCCAGCAGCAGGGCGATGTAGCTCTCGCGGCGCAGCAGCGGCTCCACCCAGTCGGCCAGGCGCAGCACGCCGTCCTCGTTCACGCGGCCTTCCTCCAGCCATTGCGCGGTGCGTTGCAGCAGGCGCGTCAGGCGGCCGCGCGCCTCGTCGCGCAGCGCCAGCACGCGCGGGTGCTCGGGCCACTCGGCCAGGCGCTCGCGCACGCGCTCGGGGAAGGCGGGCAGCACGGCGTCGATGTCGGACGGCGCGGCGCGCGCCTCGCCGCCCGCGCCTTTCTGGCAGCTCTTGCAGGGCGCGTCGCCGCCCAGCAGGCGGTCGAACTCCTGCGCCACGAACTCGCGGTGCGTGTCCAGCTCGGCCAGGAAGGGGCAGACGCCGTCGTAGCCCAGGGTGCGCGCGATCCAGTCCAGGTCGGCGTCCTGCGTGGGCAGGATGTGGGTCTGCTGGTCGTCCAGGTACTGGATGCGGTGCTCGACCCGGCGCAGGAACACGTAGGCGCGTGCCAGCGCGTCGGCGGCTTCGGGCGGCATCAGCTCGGCACGGGCCACGCGCTGCAGCGCCTCCAGCGTCGGGCGCGTGCGCAGCTCGGGGAACTGGCCGCCGCGCACCACCTGCAGCAGCTGCACCGTGAACTCGATCTCGCGGATGCCGCCGCGCGACAGCTTCACGTCGTTGGCGCGCTCGGGCCGGCCGGCGCTGCGCCGGCTGGCGTGGCTGCGGATCTGGTCGTGCAGCGTGCGCAGCGACTCGAACACGTTGTAGTCGAGGTACTTGCGGAACACGAAGGGCAGCACCACGCCGCGCAGCCCCTCGGCCGAGCCGCCGGCGATGGCCGCGCGCGGCGCTACCACACGGCTCTTGAGCCAGGCAAAGCGCTCCCACTCGCGCCCCTGCACCAGCATGTATTCCTCCAGCGCGTCGAGCGAGCACACCGTGGGGCCGGAGTTGCCGTTGGGCCGCAGCGCCAGGTCGACGCGGAACACGAAACCGTGCTCGGTGGTGTCGCCGATCAGGCCCTGGATCAGCTTGACGGCGCGGGTGAAGTATTCGTGCACCGTGATCTGCCCGCGCCCGTCGTCGCGGCCGGTGGTTTCGCCATCGTCGTCGTAGACGTAGATCAGGTCGATGTCGCTCGACACGTTCAGCTCGCGCGCGCCGAACTTGCCCATGCCGATCACCCACAGCTGGGCGCGCTGGCCCGCCTCGGTCAGCGGCGCGCCGTGGCGTTCGTCGAGCTGGGCGAAGGCGTGGGCGCAGGCGGCGTCGAGCGCCAGTTCGGCCAGCTCGGTGACGGCGCGGGTCACCACTGCGAGCGGCGCGGCCTGCTCGCAGTCCAGCACCACCAGCCGTTCCATCACCAGCTGGCGCAGGATGCGCAGGCGCGCGCCCAGTTCGTCGTGGCCGCGTTCGGCCAGCGCGGCCAGGCAGGCCGCCATGCTGTCCTGGGTGGGCGCGCCGGGCGGCAGCAGGGGCAGTTCGTCCTCGTAGCGGCGGCGCAGGCGCTGCACCAGGCGCGAATGGCTGGCGCTGCCCGGCAGGCCGGGGAACGGGGTTAACAAAGATTCACGGTTGGCGCAAGAACCTTGCGCAGCGCCACGGGTCATAATTTCTTCAGTCCTCCGAGGCAGGTGGGCGGCCGTTGATCGGCCTGGCCTGCCCGTCCGCTCCAAGCCCCTTCAAGCCGTTGCTCCAGTCGTCTCTCAAGATCGCCGCCATCGTCATGCGCTGGACGGTGCGCGGTGTCGGTGCGCTGCTGTTGCTGATGCTGCTGGCCGGGGCCGTGCTCCACTGGATCATTGTGCCGCGAATCGACCAGTTCCGCCCCCGGCTGGAGCAGCTCGCCTCGCGCGCGATCTCGGCCCCGGTCACCATCGGTGCCATCGAGGCCGAGTCCAATGGTCTCGTGCCGGCGGTGTCGCTGCGCGACGTGCGCGTGCATGACCCCACGGGCCGGGCCGGCTTGCATGTGCCGCGCGTGCTGGCGGCATTTTCTGTGCTATCGCTGGGCCGCGGCGCGCTGGAGCAGCTGGTCATCGACCAGCCCGACCTGGAGCTGCGCCGCACCACCGACGGTCGCCTGCTGGTTGGGGGCATCGACCTGTCGGGCGATGCCGAGGGCGACACCGGCGCGGCCGACTGGTTCTTCTCGCAATCCGAGTTCCTGGTGCGCGGCGGCCGCGTGCGCTGGGTGGACGAGCGCCGCAGCGCGCCGCCGGTGGCGCTGAACGACGTGCAGTTCGTGGTGCGCAACGGCTACGGCCGCCACCAGCTGCGACTGGACGCCACGCCCGACACCGCCTGGGGCGAGCGCTTCACGCTGATCGGGCAGTTCCGCCAGCCGGTGTTCTCGCGCCATCCGGGCTTCTGGCGCGACTGGGAGGGCCATGCCTTCGCCGATTTCAGGCGCGTCGACGTGTCTCAACTGCGGCAGTACGCCGACCTGAAAACCGACTGGGGCGTTGATCTTCAGGGGGGCCATGGCGCGCTGCGCCTGTGGGCCGACGTGAAGAAGGGCGTGCTGACGGCCGCCACGGCCGATCTGGCGCTGGGCGGCGTGTCGGCCACCTTTGGCCCGAAGCTGGAGCCGCTGGCCTTCGCCGCGCTGACCGGCCGGCTGGGCTGGCGCAACGTGGGCCAGGGCATGGAGGTGGACACGCGCAACCTGCACTTCGTCGATGCCGACGGCCTGGCCTGGCCCGGCGGCAACGTGCAGCTGAGCTACCGCGACGACGACGGCGGCGAGCTGCAGGGCGACCGCCTGGACCTGGCGGCGCTGGCCAAGATCGCGCAGCGCCTGCCGTTGCCGCCAGCGGTGCACGAGCGCCTGCAGGCGCACCCGGTGCAGGGCCTGGTCGAGCGCATCCAGGCGCGCTGGAGCGGCCCGCTGGAGGCGCCGCGCGACTGGCGCGTGCAGGCCCGGGCCAGCGCCATGACCGTGGGCGCACGCCCCGCGCCGCCCCGGCCCGATGGCCAGCCGGTGGAAGGCATTCCGGGCGTCGAAGGGGCTACGCTGGAGCTCGAGGCCACGCCGGCCGGCGGCCACGCGACGCTGGCCATCCGCGACGGCGCCCTCAGCTTTCCGGGCGTGTTCGACGAGCCGCGCATCCCGCTGGCCGAGCTGGCCACCCGCGCCCGCTGGCGCGTGCAGGGCGGGCAGGTCGAGCTGGACGTGGACGAGCTGAAGCTGCGCAACGCCGATGCCACGGGAACCCTCAAGGCGAAATGGCAGACCGTGGCCGGCCAGCAAGGGGCGGCGCGCTTTCCGGGCGTGCTGGACCTGTCGGGCAGCTTCAGCCGCGCCAACGGCGCGCGCGTGCACCGTTACCTGCCGCTGGGCATTCCCGAATCGGCGCGCCGCTACGTGCGCGAGGCGGTGGTCAAGGGCGAGGCGCGCGACGTGGCGGTGCGCGTGAAGGGCGATCTGCGCCACATCGCCAGTTCGAAGGCACCGCCGGGCAGCGAATTCCGCTTTGCCGGGCAGGTGCACGGCGTCACGCTGGCCTACGTGCCGCCCAGCCTGCAGCCCGCCGGGCAGGTGCCCTGGCCGGCGCTGGAGAACCTGTCGGGCGAGCTGATCTTCGACCACAACAGCATGCAGGTGAAGAACGCGAAGTCGCAGGTGCGCGGGCACCCCGGCTGGCAGTTCACGCGCGTGCAGGCCGGCATCGCCGACCTGGGCAGGACGCGCGTGCTGGTGGATGCCGAAGGCACCGGCCCGCTGGCGGCGGCCCTGGGCATCGTGCGGCAGTCGCCGGTGGCGGGCTTTACGCAGCACGTGCTGGACGAGGCCAGCGCCAGCGGCAACGCGGGCCTGCACCTCAAGCTCGATTTGCCGGTGAACCGCATCGAGGATTCCAGGGTGGAAGGCCGCGTCAGCCTGGCCGGCAACGACCTGCGCATCACGCCCGACACGCCGCTGCTGGGGCAGGCGCAGGGCGCGGTCAGCTTCAGCGAAACCGGTTTCACCATTCACGATGCGCGCGTGCACCTGCTGGGTGGCGAGGCGCGCCTGGCCGGCGGCAGCCAGTCCAGTGCCGGCGGCGCGCCCGCGGTGCAGCTGCGCGCCAGCGGCACCGCCACCGCCGAAGGCTTGCGCGACACCGCCGACTGGGCGCCGCTGCCCGCCATCGCGCGGCGCGCCAGCGGCAGCGCGGCCTACCAGGCCGTGATCGGCTTTCGCGCCGGCCAGCCCGATGTGCTGGTGACCAGCGACCTGCGTGGCATGGCGGTGGACCTGCCCGCGCCGCTGGCCAAGCCGGCCGACGCCGCCTGGCCGCTGCGCTACGAAAGCGCGCAGCTGAACGGCAGCGGCCGCTCGCGCTTTCGCGTCGACGTGGCCGACCAGCTGGTGGTGGCGTATGAGCGCGATGCCGCCTCCGGCCGCGTGGCGCGCGGCGTCATCGGCGTGGGGCCGCAGGCCATGCCGCAGCTGGCGCTGCCCGACAGCGGCGTGGTGGCGCGCCTGCACACGCCCAGGCTGGATGCGGAGGCCTGGGACGAGGCGCTGACCAGCCTGTTCGGCGACGACGCGGCCAGCGCCACCGCGCCGGCGGCCGCGCCCGACCATGGTTTCGTGCCCACGGTCTGGTCGGTGCGCACCGGGCGGTTGCTGGCTGACGACCGCACGCTGCACGACGTGGTGGCCAGCGGCACGCGCGACGGCCGCGTGTGGCGCGCCGACGTGCAGGCGCGTGAGCTGGCCGGGCGCGTCGAGTACAGCGAGGGCGCCGGCGGCCGCGCCGGCAAGGTGCATGCGCGCCTGGCGCGCCTCAGCATTCCCGCCAGCAGCGCGGGTGACGACCAGACGCTGCTGGCCCAGCCGCCCGCCAACATCCCGGCGCTGGATGTGGTGGCCGAGCAGTTCGAGCTGCGTGGCAAGAAGCTGGGCCGGATGGAGATCGAGGCCATCAACCGCGACGTCGCGCCGACGCGGCAGGGCGGCGGCCTGCAGGAGTGGGAACTGACGCGCCTGGTGGTGCGCGCGCCCGAGGCCACCTTCAGCGCCAGCGGCCGCTGGGCCACCATCGCGCGCGGCCCGGCCCTGCCGCTCAATCCGCGCGCGCCGCGCACACCGGGCGATCCGCGGCGCACGGCGCTCGACTTCAAGCTCGACATCCGCGACGCCGGCAACCTGCTGGCGCGCTTCGACATGCCGGACGTGCTGGTGCGCGGCCGCGGCCAGATCGAGGGCAACCTGAGCTGGCGCGGAGCGCCGTTCTCGCCGCACTACGCCAGCATGGCGGGCCAGCTGCATGCCGATGTCGGTGCGGGTCAGTTCCTCAAGGCCGATCCGGGGGTGGCCAAGCTGCTGGGCGTGCTCAGCCTGCAGGCGCTGCCGCGGCGGCTCACGCTGGATTTCCGCGACATCTTCAGCGCCGGCTTCGCGTTCGACTTCATCCGCGGCGACGTGAACGTGGCGCGCGGCATCGCCAGCACCAACAACCTGCAGATGAAGGGCGCCAGCGCCGCCGTGCTGATGGACGGCAGCGCCGACATCGACA